>Ga0209517_10001478_pt1 | contig 35348 bp, 19 predicted proteins | sample PeaSoiMetSII2010_FD_187695 | JGI IMG/M metagenome (GOLD analysis project Ga0209517, IMG submission 187695) | Peat soil microbial communities from Weissenstadt, Germany - SII-2010 (SPAdes) (version 2) | ecosystem: Environmental > Terrestrial > Soil > Wetlands > Peat | place: Germany... | reverse complement strand
CGCGGGTTTGGTGACGGGTGTGGATAGGGGCAAATCGCAGATCACCGCGACGCAAGACAGCGTCGTCAGTCCTCTAGCCACGTTAACGGTCACCGCCGCGGCGCTGCAATCCATCGCGGTGGCGCCGCCCAGCCCCTCCATCGCCAAGGGCACAACCGTGCAGTTTATCGCCACGGGAACTTATAGCGACGGAAGCCTACAGAACATTACGACGAGCGTGACTTGGGCGGCGGCCACCACCTCAGTAGCAACGATTGGCACGAGCACGGGCTTGGCGACCGGCGCGGGCGTGGGCACTTCGCAGATCTCTGCGACGCAGGGCACCATCGTCAGTCCAGCGATTACCCTTACTGTCACTGCCGCCACGCTCCAATCCATTGCGGTAACGCCTGCAAACCCATCCATCGCCAAGGGGCTGACACAGCAGTTCACCGCCACCGGGACTTACAGCGACAGCAGCATGCAAAACATCACCACCAGTGTGACCTGGGCGTCCGCCACCACCTCGGTAGCAACCATTGGCGCCAACACGGGCTTGGCAACAGGCGCAGGTGTGGGCACCTCGCAGATCACCGCAACCCAAAGCACCATCGTCAGTCCGCCGGGCACACTGACGGTCACCGCCGCCACGTTGCAGTCCATTGCGGTGACGCCAGCGAACCCTTCGATCGTGAGAGGCACAACCCAACAATTCACAGCGACGGGAATGTACAGCGACAACAGCACTCAAAACATTACGACCACTGTGACATGGGCATCGGCGACAACTTCGGTGGCAACCATTGGCGCAAGCACGGGCCTGGCGACTGGCGCAACTGTGGGTACTTCGCAGATTTCCGCGACGCAAGGGAGCGTGGCCAGTCCAGCCACCACATTAACCGTGATCAATTCCACGCCAATCGCCACAAGCCTGGTGTGCAGTTCCACCACTCCTCCCTATAACTCGACGATTAATCTGACGCCCACATTCTCCGGCGGCACCGGCGCCGTGGGCTCCACGGGCACGGGAAGCTCGGACATCACGGCTTCGGCGGTGAGCAGCAATTCCTATACGACGCCAGCGCTAATCGCGGCGAAGACCTACACCTTGACGGTGACCGGCACGGGCGGCAATACCGCGACCACGACTTGTTCTACGGCCCCAACGAACGTGGTTATTTCCAATATTACTCCCGCAAACCAGACCACCGCTCCCGGCCAGGTGACGTTTGACGCCACGGTGAATGGGGGCGCCACAAACACCGTAACGTGGAGCGCAAACGGCGGCAGCTTCACTGGCAGCACGTGGACATCTCCTAATACCGCTGGCAGCTACACCATCACGGCCACCAGCGTGGATGAACCCTCGGTCTCGCTCTCGACCACCGCGATTGTCAGCGCGCCCGTGATCACCACGCAACCCGTGAGCCAGAACGTCTGCACCGGCAGCCCGGTGACGCTCTCGGTCGTGGCAAATTACGCCGTCACTTATCAGTGGAAACTTGCTGGAGCCCCAATCGCGGGAGCAACCAGCGCGACTTACGACATTGCCAGCGCAATTTCCGGCGATGCTGGGAGTTACACGGTAACGGTCACCAACCCCGCCGGAATCGTGACTTCCAACCCGGCCCAACTGGTCGTGGGGTCAACCATTACATCGCAGCCGCAAGGCCTCACGATCTATGCCACGCAGACGGCTACATTCTCCGTTTCCGCTACGGGGCAATCGCCATTCGCTTATCAGTGGTATGTAATTGCGCCGGGCGGCACAACAGGAACGGCTATCACTAACGCCACAACAAGCACATACACAACACTTCCCGTGGATGTAGTGGGCTATAACGGCGCGAAATACTATGCCACGGTTACGGATGGCTGCGGCAGCATGCTGACAAGCAGCGACGCGACGCTGACCGTGGACACCGGCAACGTTCCGCCCACAATTACAACGCAACCTGCTGGCCTGATCGTCGCAGCGGGCAGCACAACGGCTACGTTTAGCGTGGTGGCTTCGGGAACACCGGCCTTGACTTATCAGTGGTACCGGATTCCCGCGGGAAGTGTCGCAGGGACGCTTATCACCGGGGCAACTTCCGCCAGCTACACCGTGCCAAGCGCGGAAACGGCCACCGCCAACGATCAGGACAGGTATTACGTTATAGTCAACAACAACTATGGACAGGCCGTCTCCCAGGACGCCACTTTGGTCGTGGGTAATGGGGTCTTGCTTCAGATCACCGGTCAGCCTCAGACGGTTTACGTGAACGATGGCGCTCCTGCCAGCTTCACCGTGACGGCCACCTCCAGCTTGCCGCTGTCCTACCAATGGTATGAAGCTGCGCCCGGAAGTTCTACTTTCACGGCAATTTCCGGTGCGACCAGCGCCACCTACACATTAAGTGCGACTACCAGCACCGAGACGGGCTCGGTCTTCTATGTCGTGGTGAGCAACGGAAGCACTACACCGGTGCAGAGCAGTTCTGCGGCGCTTTTTGTGGGGCCGTTGGCGGGAATTAGCGACCTTTGCAACGCTGGCAACACCAAGTGGGTCGCTGTGGGCAACGCCACCGGGCCTTCCGGCACCACACCCAATTGCAGCTTCCAATTGACCGCCGCAACTTTTAGCCAGCACGGAGAAATTGTCTGGCCGACTCTGATTTCCACGGGGAATATACAACTCAGCTTCGCCATCGCCGTCAGCAATACTAGCCCTACTCCAGCCGATGGTTTCGCCATGGTTCTGGGCGATCCTTCCCTGGGTGCAACACCAACGAGCACCGGCGCTGTTGGAGAGGGATTAGGAGCGCGCGGCATTCCCGGCTTTGTGCTGGGTTTCGATACCTACTGGAACGCTGCTAATCCCGCTCAAGGTTATCCGGCGGATCCACCAGTGCCCTACCTTGGAGTCGGGCGGGGCGAAAGTGCACTATGGGAAAACCCCTGGCTCAACGTCAACACGAACATCCCTGCGCTGGCGACCTATGGCTCCACGGAAACGCACAGCTATGTCGTGACCATCGTGCAAGGCCGGATGACCGTAACGATGGATGGCACACAGGTGTTTTCCGGCAGCGTCACCGTTCCACCCGTGGCGTATCTCTACGTAACGGCCTCCACCGGGGGAGACTACGAGCAAACCGTCATCAGCGGCCTCTCAGCCACTGTTTCGGTGCCGTCGAACTGATCTGAGGTGTATGAGGAGATTCAGAATGCGATCGATTGCACTGGCAACTGTTTTGATACTGATAGCAGCGACGGCCTCAATGGCGCAGGAATCCTACAGCGGAGATGCCGCGCTTTCGTACCATTGGGTGCGAAGCAACACCCCGCCCGGAGACTGCGGCTGCTTCGGCTTAAATGGCGGCAGCATATCCGGGTCATGGAATGTCCGCGGGCCATGGTCCGTGGTCGCGGAGATCGGCGCTGAGCACGCAGGAAACGTGCTCTCCACCGGCGGGTCGCTGACCTTAACCTCGTATCTGGCCGGCGCGCGCTACCAGCTTCCGCGACCGTGGCGCGAAAGCTTCCATGCTCCACAGCCGTTTGCCCAGGTGCTTCTGGGAGCTACCCATGCCGGAGGCACAATCGCGGGGAGTGGTGATGGAGCGTATGCCTTTGCTACTCGCGTCGGCGGAGGGTTGGATGTGCCGTTGAATGCGCACTTTGCCCTGCGCGTTGTGCAGATTGACTATTACTTGACCAGGGCTTTGAACGCCACCAACGATCATCAGAACAATTTGCTACTGGGCGCCGGCATCGTGTTTCACTGGTCGCGGTGAAAATAGCAGCCCAGCGCATCCGGGCAGTCGACCAGGGTTCAGTTTAACTTCATGTAATCAACCTCAAGCACCTCGTTCCGAGTGTCGCCAATCAGGCTGTACAGGCAGCTGCATTACGTCAGGCGTGCAGCTTGGCTAGCCGGGCTTCGGCGGCGGCCAGGGTTTCTTCTTTCTTGCAAAAGGTGAACCGGACCTGTTGCGCGCCGTCCTGCGCATCGTTGTAGAAGCTGGAACCGGGGACGCAGGCCACGCCGATGTGCTCGACCAGATATTTGGCGAAGGAAACGTCCCGCGAATCGGCGGGATATTTCGCCTCGTCGAAGTGGAAGTGTGAGATGTCCGTCATGATGTAGTAGGCCCCACGTGGCTTGTAAACAGTGAAGCCGGAGGCAGTGAGGATTTTCAGCAGCCGCTCGCGCTTGGTGGCATAAGTCGCGGCCAGCTTGTCGTAGTAGGACTGCGGCGACTTCAACGCAAGCGCGCCAGCCTGCTGCAGCGGTGCAGCCGCGCCAACGGTCAGGAAATCGTGCACCTTGCGGATGGCCTGCGTGGTTTCCGGCGGAGCGATGGCCCAACCGACGCGCCATCCGGTGACGCTGTAGGTTTTGGACATGCCGTTGATGACGATGGTGCGCTCACGCATGCCGTCCAGCCGCGCCATGGTGATGTGCTCCGCGCCGTCGTACAGGATGTGCTCGTAAATCTCATCGGTGATGCAGTAGGCGTTCCAGCGCACGCAAAGATCGCGGATGAATTCCAGTTCAGCGCGGGTGAACACTTTGCCTGTTGGATTGTTGGGCGTGTTCAGGATGATGGCCTTGGTGCGCGGGCCAAACGCGGCCGCCAGTTCCCTTTCGTCAAATGTCCAATCCGGGGGGCGAAGTTTCGCGAAACGCGGCGTGGCGCCGGATAGAATCGCGTCCGGGCCGTAATTTTCATAGAACGGCTCGAAGACCACGATCTCATCGCCAGGATTGATGATCGCCATCATGGAGGACATCATCGCTTCCGTCGAGCCGCAGCAAACCGTAATTTCCCTCTCAGGATCAACGCTAATTTCCTGCGTGCGCGCGAATTTTTCCACGATTGCGTCGCGCAGCGGCTTCGCGCCCCAGGTGATAGCGTATTGATTGATGTCGTCGGCAATGGCCTGCCGCGCGGCTTCCTTGATCTCTTCAGGCGCCGCAAAATCCGGAAAACCCTGGGAGAGATTCACGGCGTTGTGCTGCATCGCCAGGCGCGTCATTTCGCGAATCACGGATTCGGTGAATTGCTCGGCTTTAGCGGAAAGCATCCGCCGCGCGATGTGCGTCATGTTGGCTTCGGGAGTGGACATGGGGGTTTATTGTAGCAAAGCGTCCGCGCGGAGCGAGGGGATAGGGATATCAGATATCAGCGATCAGATATCAGGAAGCAAGAGGGTTTGTGGCATTGGAGCGTAAGAGCCCATACGCAATGAGCACCCACTTGGGGCCACTGTAAGGCTCTGATATAACTGGGACATGTTTGGCCTGACCAGGCCGAGGCTTGCTGTCACAGCGGAACAGCAACAATGGATTGACAGTTCGTTTGTCCGCTTGGGCGGTCTCCTGAGTCCACACCGCCTCCTCCGAGCCACCGTGATCCTCCCAACTCCCGAGTATTTTCCAGATCCTTACGACCGCACGGAAGTCGCGCTTCAACTCATGTTCCAACGTATCGCTCGTCAGATGCAATTGAATCCTGACGACATTGACGTGGCGCTCTTTGAATATGAACACGACGTCACGCGCCGGCTGGTTCCCTTTTACTCCGCCAAAACCTCGGGAGCCGCGGGCCTTTACCACCACGATCCCAGCGAAAGACCGCACATCTCGATCAACGAATCTCAACTGAAAGACCCCATGGCGCTCGTAGCGACCTTAGCGCACGAACTTGGCCACATTATTCTCCTCCGACCGGGTCTAATCGATCGCAAGGATCCGGACATGGAGCCGCTGAATGACCTCCTCACGATCTTTCTGGGCTTCGGCATATTCACCGCAAACGCCGCGTTTCGTTTCGAGCAGCATAGTGACAACACATCTCAGGGCTGGTCCGCTAGCCGTTGCGGCTATCTTTCGGAGCAACAGTTAGGCTATGCGTTGGCGCGCTTTGCCTACGAACGTGGTGAACCGAAGCCTGCGTGGGCTTCCTTCCTATCCACTAACATTGCCTCCTATCGGAAGCGTTCGGCTACTTGGCTGCTCAAAAACAACGAGCCACATCTCTTTGCCATGAACTAGAGAAAGTTGTTAGTGCACTGTGAGATTGTCGCGGCCGCAAAGGCGGCGGCGAGCCGCCGCACTCCAAGAGACGTTAGCGGGACTGGATGGCAGCGGAAACGGTGGTCTTCGAGGATTCCCCGTAAAGCAGCCGATACATGGTGGCGTTGCGTACAACAATCTGCACGTACTCGCGCGTCTCGGTGAACGGGATGGATTCCACAAATTCGGGAATCTCCTCGTAGGTACGTTCCGTTTTCCATTGGGCCAGGCGTTCATCTCCGGCGTTGTAAGCGGCAGCGGCATATTCGGGTGAGCCGGTGCTGCGCACGAGGTCGGCGATATCCACCATGCCCAGTTCAATGTTCACATTGGGATCAAACAGCGAAGATTTGTTGTAGCGAACCTTGCGTTCCCGCGCCAGACGGCGGCCTTCCTTCGGCAGAATCTGCATCAAACCGATGGCGTTGGCATGAGATACGGCGTCCGCCTGGAACGTGGATTCCTGGCGGATAAGTCCGGCGGCAAACATGGCATCGAAATTGTTGTGTTCGGCTTCGCGGCGCAACGCGGCTTCGTAGGGCAAGGGGAAAAGCACCTTCCACACATTCACCGGAACATCCTTGAAGGCGCGCGCATCGAAATTCGCGATGGCCATGCGCCCGTAATTCATTCCGGCGGCGAAGTGGCCCTGATCGAAGGCGGCTTGCGCGGCTTCCACGATGAACCGCGGCGAAGCCGTTGCAGCAAACGCGGCTCTCAATTCCAGTTCCGCGGAAGCATCGAAGGCGATGGTGCGCAGGGCTTGCGCGCGATTCCAGCGGTCGGCAACGTTGGGCGCGATGGGTTCGTCAAACGCTCGCAGCGGCGGCGCGGGTGGAATTTGCGCGAGGAAGTCCACGGGCTCCTGCTCGCCGGGGCCGAGTTTTTCCAGGTGCATCCCCGCGTACTCCGCGAAATAGCTGGTGGGGAAACGCTCGATGGCCTTTGCGTAATAGGCGCGCGCATGCGCCGGGTTTCCGCCGCGCTCGGCATCGCGGCCCAGCCAGTACAGAGCATTCACAGCCGCAGGGGAAATAGGATACTTGCGCAGGAAGACGGTAATTTTGTCGTCCGCGAAGGGCTGGCGATCCAGATACGCCACCCACGCGATGCGCCATTCCGCGTTGTAGGCGTCCTTGCCGGCGGGAAAAGCATCCAGAATTCGCTGGTAATAGCTGACCGCCTTGCTGCGCTGCAATTCCACCCAGTAATAATTTCCGCCGGCCATTAATGCGTCTTCAGCCCAGCGGCTTTGCGGGTATTTCCCCCAGATCTTTTCGATGGCAGCGAGCATCTCGCCTTCATTTTTTTCCGAACGGTAGGCCTGTGAAAGCATGTACAGCCTCTCGGCATCCGCTTCGGGATCGCTGACATTCAGCGAAGTGAACAGCTTGATCGCGGGTTTCGGATGTTGCCGGCACTCCGCGATGCGGACCTGGGCCCGCTGGCGCGTGGGATTGCCGGGGTCTTTCAAGATGCTGGTGAGCTTTTCGTATTCGGCGCGCGCTTCCTTCCATTTGTGCGCATCATAAAATTCCTGGGCACGCTGATCCTGCATTTCGCCTGTGGCGTATGGGAATTCGCTGTGAAGCTGCTTGTTCAAACGCGGCAGGGCAACGCCCGCATCGTGCGCTTCATCGGCAAGCGGATATTTGTAATACAGCGTCTGATAATCCTTGGCCGCGGCCACGATGTGATGAGCGGCTTCATTGGCGCGCGCACGCTCCAGCAGCAGACCCGGCTTCGACGAAGTTGCGGGATAGCCGGCCAGCGCATCCAGCCCATCTTGCGCATGACCACTCTGCACAGCCGCAGGGACGTAAGCCTCCAGCACCTGTTCCTTGATGGCGGTGTTCGGGTAGTCGTTCAGAAGCGTGGTGAAATCTTGCACGGCCTCATTATTTTTGTTCACGGCGTGCTCACTCTGCGCCGTCCAGAAAAGCGTGTATTCGCGCAGCAGCGTGTCCGGCTTGGCTTTCTGGAGCCAGGCGAGGGCCTGTTGCGCGTGCGCGTGGGAATACTCTTCATAGCCCAGTGCTAGCGCGGCGCGTTGTCCCCAAACGCTGGCGGAATTCTTGTTCGCAAAAGCGGCGAGCTTTTCGTAGGAGCCGGGCGTGCCGTGATGTACGTCGCGGGCTAGCAGGGTGAGTTCCTTCTGGGCGGCGGCATCCTCAGGAGTCGCGGCATCGAGTGCCGGCGCGGTGGTCTCCGGTTTACACCCGGAACTGCACGCGGGGGACTTGGGCTTGGCGGCTTTTTTCTTCTTGTGAGTTGTGTTTTGTGGAGTGGTGGAAACGTTACGGATTACCGCAGATGTCTGTGGCGCGGCCGGCGATGCAGAGGAATTCGTCGAGGCCTGGGCGCTTGTGGTGCAGTAGTGCTGCGCTCCCAAAATGGCCAAGGCGCAGACAACTATCCCAATGGCGTGCTGGAAGATCACGCGCATCACGGCATACTCAGCGCGATTTGCCGGCTGTGGCGTAAGGGTATTCGCCGAGAAGGGACGCATCCCCGTCGGCGAGGATTTCCACCATCCAGCGATAAAAGTAATCCACTGGATGGTCCATGATGGGCTTGAATCTTCGATCGTATTCTCTGTGGGCTTTCTCAATGTCTTCTTTCAATCGGATGCAGATGTCTTTGTGTTCGCGGCCGAGCTTTACTAGTTCGGGCCGCAACATCTTAATATCCTGCATCGAAACTTTGGCCACGCGATTCGCGCGGCGGTGTAATTCCTGTTCCTCGAGCGACAACTGGTTGATGTCAAACTCGCCGTCGCCACCCGCCACCACTTCGGGCAACTCCAATTCTACAGGAGCCGAAGGCATCGGCGTGGGCTCCAGGTCATATGAAGGTGGTTCCACGGGTTCCACTCGCGCCGGAGCAGAAGCTTGCGGAGTGGGAGCAACAGGCGCCGGACGCTCTGGGAGCGCGGGCGCTTCGGGCATCGCCATGCCAATCGCCTGCGAAATCTTCTCTTCCAAAGCGCTCCGCTGTCCCGGTTGCAGCACTACGGCGATGAATCGGGACAGCACTTCCAGCGAAGCCGAGAGGGCTGCCGCGGCCGTCTGGGCGCGCAGCATGGGCGGAAGAGCGTTGGTGGGGCGGCTGCTGGAACAGGCCGCTACGACGTCGTTGACCGCCTGGGTCAATTCGTCATTGGTGCGCTGGATTCGCTCGAGGTTGTCTCGAACCGCGCGCGCTACCGCTTGTTCCACCGCATTGGGTTCTGGTGCCATGACCGTTTTCGGAGTTTTGCCCAAAATTCCCCCGATTGTTCATTTTGTGTGGTGGGAAGCGGGGAGTCAACCGCCACGGAGAGTACGTGTGACCAATTGTTGCTTATGCCCAAGGGGCGGGACGTAACCAATTGAAGACAGAGTGGTTGGCCCAGCCCAGGGACGGCCAAACGAGTTTCTCAGCGAATGCGGGATTTGCCCTTAATTAAGGTTGGGGAACGACCGGGAGCCACAACGCCGATGGATGCGCCGCGTCGTGCAAGATGGTGTTGGTAGCGGTGGCCCACTTCCCGGAAGTGGCGGCCGATTCGCCGGTGTTCAGGTTGCGATCGAATCGCGGGAAGTTGCTACTGGATATTTCCAGACGAACGCGATGCCCCGCGCGAAACACATTACTGGTGGCCCACAGATCAACGGCAAGTGGATAGACCTTGCCCGGTGTCAGGAGTGCGGGAGTTTCCTGGGAGTCGCGATACTTCGCGCGAAGTATCCCTTCAGCAATGTTGATCGCGGAACCGTCGGGAAAGACATCCACGAGTTTTCCGGTGAAGTCCGTGTCCACCGCGGAAGACGAGGCAAAAAACTCCAGGCGCACCGGGCCGGTGACTTCGAGGTCGTGCTCAAGAGGCGGAGTGGAATAGACGAGAACATCTTCACGCTCTTCCAAGGTACGCTGGTCCTTTGGTCCGGGGGCAAGATGTCCGCCATCGCAGCACAGCGGGCCGCCGATCGTGGGCACGGGTTTGCCGGGATCGTAGGTGAACTTGTCCGCAGGTTCGGAAGCGGGCGCGGAGGTGGAGAGCGCGCCATTGCCACGGGCAGAGTTCGCTGCACCCTGCGAGTGCAGAAAATACTTCGTGGTCTTCGCGCGAGCCAGCGGCCAATCGTCTTCCTCTCTCCATTGATTCAGTCCCATCACGAAAATCTTGACGCGCTTTCCGGTCGCAAATTCGTTCTGCACGCCTTTGAACAGAAAATCGTACCAAGTCAAGGTGATCTCGCCTTCGTCGAACTTTGCGGCTTCCGGGCCAAAGTCAATGTCGCCAATTTTCCGGCCGCCGCCGGCATGGCCGCCAATGATTACCAGAAGACGCTGGCCCTTGCGCGCTTCTTCCGTTGCGGCGCGGGCTTTCAGACCGGTGAAATTTCGCAGCGAGCCGCCAAGAAAAATGTCATACCAGGCGGCTATATTCAGCGCAGGCACACGAATCTCCGGATAGTATTCTTCGATGGATAAACGCTTCCAGTACGCGTCGTAAGAGGGATGCCCAAGCCAGTCCAGAAAATAGGGAGCGAGTGCAGACGTGGATGAGTTCACAACACCCGGCGCCGGAACATTGAACAAGGGATAGCTGGTCAGCGGGAGAGCGTCTTCACCTTCGCGGGCATTGGTGGCTTTTCCGACCGCGCGATTGAGCGTGTCCTGCGCTAGGCCCGAGGTCCAGGATTCATCGAACCATTGTTCAAAGGCGCCGCCCTGGTACGTCCACCCGTCGTGATAGTTGCTGGCAGTAACCACGGGGCAAATCCCCGCGAGATGCGGAGGATGCGCCGTGGCGGCGAGCATCTGCGTCGCACCTACGTAGGAGCCACCCCACATACCGACTCTTCCGTCGGAATAAGAAAGTCCGGCGGCCCACTCGATGGTATCGTAACCATCTTCGGCTTCGTGGATAAACGTGTACCACTCACCCTCGGACGTGTAGCGTCCGCGAACATCCTGGATGATTACGACGTACCCACGCCCGGCGGCTCGATGCCCGAAATTCGTGCCTCCGGACTTGTTGTAGGGAGTGCGCTGCAAAAGCACGGGAAATTTTCCGTCAGCGTCCGGACGATAGATATCGGCGCGAAGCGTGACACCATCGCGCATTTTAACGGGCACTCCCATTTCGACTTTGACGGCGACTGGTTCAGCGGCGAGCAACGGCGAAATGAATGACGCAAGGGAAAGAACGAGAAGCGACGAGCGGACTAGCAGGTGTCTCGATGTCATCAGGGAATCTCCAGAATAAGCTGGGTAGATGATAACGCCGCTTACCCATCATTCGTCCACAATCATCCCAGAATCTATTCTCTTTTCGCGGTGGGGAAAATGCGGGTAGATGAATCGCAGTTTTCTTGCTAGCCTTTTAAGTTATCCCGACCGCAAGAGCGCAGGAATCGTTCTTTGCCCACAAAAACAGCGATTATTATTGGTGCGGGTCCCGCCGGGTTGACGGCAGCGTATGAACTGGCGACGCGCACGGAGATTCGCCCCATTGTGCTGGAGCGCAGCACCTACATGGGCGGCATCTCGCGCACCATCAATTACAAAGGGAATCGCATTGATCTGGGCGGACACCGTTTTTTTTCCAAGAGCGACCGAGTCATGAAGTGGTGGTTGAGCCATTTGCCACTGGAGAAAGAGGGGAAAGCAGCGCGGGAAGACAAGCTGATGCTGGTGCGCTCGCGAAAATCGCGAATCTATTTTCTGCGAAAGTTTTTCGATTATCCCATCCAGTTGAGCCTGGCGACACTCGCGAACCTGGGACTGTGGCGGACCTTGCGCATCGGGTGCAGCTACCTGTGGAGCGCGATTTTCCCGCCTAAAAAGGTAGAAAATCTCGAGCAGTTCTTCATTAGTCGCTTTGGCCGCGAACTCTACCTGACATTCTTTAAATCCTACACGGAGAAAGTGTGGGGAGTGCCGTGCCAGAACATCAGCGCGGAATGGGGCGCGCAGCGGATCAAGGGGCTTTCGATCAAGATAGCGCTGCTGCATTTCCTGACGAGAAGCCCGAAAAAGAACGCGGATATTGCGCAGAAGAAAACGGAGACCTCGCTGATTGAGCAGTTCCTTTACCCAAAGTTCGGACCTGGCCAGATGTGGGAGGAAGTTGCGCGAAAAGTGGTGGAACGTGGCGGGCAGATTATCACAGCCTTTGACGTGACCGGCCTGGAAGTGCAGGAAGGACGGGGCGTGGCTGTAACAGGCGTGGATGGGCAGGGCAAGGAAGCCCGCTACGCGGGAGATTATTTCTTTTCGACAACATCCGTCCAGGAATTGGTGCGCGCGCTGCGGACGGAGGTTCCGCCAAACGTGCGCGAAATCTCGGAGGGGTTGCAGTATCGTGACTTCATCACTGTGGGCCTTCTTCTTTCCGGATTGAAGATTAAGGACCCGGGCAACGAAGCCGGCAGGTTTGTTCGCGACAACTGGATTTACTTGCAGGATCCGGACGTACTCGCGGGACGCCTGCAGATATTCAACAACTGGAGCCCCTACCTCATCGCCGACCCCGCCAAGGTGTGGATTGGCGTGGAGTACTTCTGCTATGCGGGAGACGAATTGTGGAGGCGATCAGACGAAGAGATGGCGCGGCTGGCCATCGAAGAATTGAGCAAGATCAAGATCATTGATGCCGCGGAAGTGTTGGACTTCACGGTGGCGCGCATGCCAAAGACCTACCCGGCCTACTTTGGAACGTACGAACGTTTTGGCGAACTTCGCTCCTATCTGGACGGATTCGAGAATATTTTCTTGATCGGGCGCAATGGCATGCACAAGTACAACAATCAGGATCACTCGATGCTGACGGCCATGGTTGCGGTGGACAACATTATTGCGGGCCGTAAGGACAAAGCAAACATCTGGGAAGTGAACACGGAAATGGATTACCACGAAGCAAAGCAGAGTGTGGCGGAGCGGACGGCGAAATCACCGATGAAGGCGGTGGGAGCGTGAGTGCAGCGGAAAAACTGGGCGGAGAGAAGAAGTTTGCGGGCTGGCTCCCGGGATTGCTGGTGGTTGTTGGGCTGACGGTGGCGGCCATCGCCATCGCCGGTTTTCACAGCGGGATGGAAGACGACTCCATTTACTTGCCGGGAATTAAGAAGCTGCTGAACCCGGCGCTGTATCCGCGAGACGCGCAATTCTTCACCAGCCAGACGAATGCTTTTCTGCTCTTGCGCCTGGTGGTCGCGTCCGTACGAATTACGCACGTGCCGGTGCAGGCGATGCAGTTGGTTTGGCAGGTTCTGTCCATCTTCGCGCTCGTTGGAGGGTTCTGGATCATTGCATGCCGATGCTTCCCTGACTTTTGGGACAGGGTAGGTGCAACCGCGCTGGTGAGCGCGCTGTTGACGATGCCGGTTGCAGGGACAGCTCTGTACATCGCCGACCAACACCTGCACCCGCGTACACCTGCGTGTGCGGCGATCCTGTTCGCGATTGCGGCGGTGCTGGACAGGCGCTACGGGCTGGCGTTGCTTTGTAGCGTGGCGGCCGTGCTGTTTCATCCGCTCATGGGAGCGTTTGGGATCGCCTACCTGATTGTACTGGCGCTGCCTCTGGAGCGCTGGAATCCCCAATTCGCTTTAATCTTGGCAAGTTTGCCGCTGCCGATTATTTTGCATCCGAACGCGGCGTGGCGAGAGGCGGCGGCGACCAGAGGCTACTTCTTCCTGCGGCGTTGGGAGTGGTATGAGTGGCTGGGGATCTTTGCGCCCATGGTGCTGGTGTGGTGGTTCGGAATGGTGGGCGAGAAGATGGGCTCGCAGGCACTGACGCGCCTATGCAAACGCCTGGTCCTTTACAGCGTCCTGATGACGGCAGCCGGATTGATCGTGGGGCTTCCGGAACGATTGGTTTGGCTGGCGCCGCTGCAGCCGATGCGGCACCTCCAACTGGTGTACGCGCTGATGCTGCTGAGCGGTGGAGGCTTGCTGACGCATTACGTGCTGCAAAAGCGGGCGTGGCGTTGGGCGGTGCTGTTTGTGCCTCTTTGCGGGGGCATGCTGTATGCACAGGTGGCGAGTTTCCCGACGAGCGCTCACATCGAGTTGTCGGGACAGAAGGCGACCAACCGTTGGGTGCGATGTTTTCAGTGGATCAAGTGGAACACGCCCGAGGATGCTTATTTCGTGATCAACCCGAGGTACATGGCCAGGCCAGGGGAAGAGAACTTCGGCTTTCGTGCCATTGCGGAGCGCAGCAAACTGGCGGATTACCATCAGGATGCGTCCGTTGTGGCGGTGACGCCCGATCTTGCGCCGGAGTGGAAGAGGCAGGTAGAGGCGCTGCGCGGCTATGGGGGTTTCACTCGGGAAAATTTTTTGCAGTTGAAGAAAGAGTTCGGCGTGACTTGGGCGGTGGTGGAGGGGAATGGAGCGGGACTGACATGTCCCTATCAGGAAGAAGGGTTGGCTGTTTGCAGGATTGAATAATGAAAATCAGCCCGAAACTTTCTCAATTCTCTCTGAATCTGCTGTCGTTACGCACGCGGATTCACAATTCACATTAGTAATCTGTCTGCCCTTCTTCAATAATTGATCCTGTAGACTCGCACCTCCTCCGGTGGCACTTCCGTCTTCACCACAAATCGCTTCCCCTCTACTTTCAGCGCCTCTCCCGTCAAGATTTCCCGCGCGCTTACCGCTGGCCGCGCCAGTTCGAAAGCGAACTCCACTTCCGCCACCTTCTCCCCGTGATTGAAAAAAAACACGAAACTCCCCTTCTCCGCGTCCATCTCCCGCAACTCCACCAGCGCCGGTGCCTTCAGTTCTGGTTCCGTCAATCCTGCCCATTTCGCCAGAATCCCGCCCAGTGGATGCATCGCAGCTGGCTTTGCCTCGTTCCACTGCCCCGCGAACGTCCCCAGCAAAATCACGCTCCCTTTCCCATACGCGTGTTCGTAGCTCGCTGGCGTGCCATCGGCAAACGTCGCCACCACGCGCGCCTTCTCATCCAGCAACGTGAAATGTTCCGCGAAGTTCATCCCCGTAAACTCCGCACTTCCCCACTTCACCGTCACTTCCTTGGCTGGATCGATCGAGCTCTCCTTCACCCCACACATTTCTGCCCACCCAAATCCCGGTACCGTTGCCTCGGCGTGTCCATCCTCATTCACCCACCCCGGCCGTGCCTCCACAAACAAATGCCCGCCCTTGCTCACGTAATCCTTCAGCGCCGCTGCCTCGTCAGTCGTCATCATCAACGGATACGGCAGCACAATCAGCTTGTACTTCTGCAAGTCCCGCCCTGCCAGTTCCCGCGAGCTCAACATCTCCACCTGCAGATTCCTCTCGAAAAATATGCGGTGATATCCCGCCAGAGCCTTATGCATAGCATTCCGGGAGTCCTCTTCGTCGTACCCGCCCAGCAAAGGCACCAGCGGACTGAAAATAATTGCGGCTTCTGCCTGTTTTGGTTTTGCTTGCAGTAGCAAATCCGCGTTCGCCTCAATTCTTTTTGCCGTTTCTCCCGCTCGCCTACTCCTCTCCGTCAGCGTCCCGTCCAACTGAATCATTCCGTATCCGCCGCTTTCGTAGCCCGCGTTCATCGGATAAAACGCATAATAATTGATTGCCCGAGCTCCACGCGAGACCATCCCCCACGTCCACATCTCCAAATCGCTCGCGGTCACTTCCGACCCGATCGTTGTTCCATGCACGCCGAAGCCGCTTTGCAACTCCCCTACATAAAACCCGCGCCCTCCGGTCATGGATGCCGTTAAATCCATCGCCAGGACGCGCCGGTTCAGCTTCCAGTTGTGTTCCACCGCCGTCAGCTTCGGATAAAAACTCGTCCCGAAATAATCCACCGAATCCTTCATCAGGAAATCGTCCGTAGGGTCGTACGGATCTGCCAGCGTCCTCACCAGCGGCGAAGGATTCGGCGCATGGCTCGTCGTGACGTGCGTCGCGTCAATCGCCTTCACCGCTTCGCTCCTCATCTTCAGGTCTTCCGCCAGCTTGTACCCGTAATACACCCTCCAGTCCATGAAATCCGTGTACGTCAGGATCGTTCCATAGCGAGGCGGTTCCACCTGCTTCCAGTCCGTAAAGGTCCGGTGCCACGCCACGTTCAACTTTTCCAGCGTTCCATACTTCTTCTGCAGCCATTCCTGGAACCGCTCCATGCTGGCCGGGCAGTAGCAGAACATCGCTTCGGACTTATATCCCAAGCGCGCCCAGTTCAATGCCGCGGGCTCGCTCCACAAATCCCAGCCGTAAAACGCTTTGCTTTTATCCGCGTGCCGGGCCACCTCCTGGAAAAATCCCAGCACCGCTTGGCGCACATTTTTGTTGTCGAAGCAAAATCCCGGCGCCGCTTGCGACGGAATCGCTTGCCCGTCCTGCGCCGCATACCGCCCTTCCGGATATTTCGCGCCAACCCATTCCGGCGCCGAATCCACATACACCTGCACAATCACTTTCAATCCCATTTCATCGGCCAACCGCAAGAGCAAATCCAGATTTTCCAGGTGATACTCACCCTCGCGCGGCTCCCCCACATTCCATTCCACCCAGGTACGTACGGTGTTGAATCCCAGCCCCTTGATTTTCTGCAGATCTTCTTTCCACAATCGTGCCGACTTCCCGTTTACCTCCTCCAGCATCGGCGCGCGGGCTTTTCCGCCGCTGTACCATACCGCCATCGGGAAAAATCGCTGCCCGTCCTCCGCCACCACTCCCTTCTCCGCCGCGCGCGATACTTTCCACATTCCGCCCGCAAGTGCCGCCAACGCCACACAAACACACGTCACAGCTGTTGCTCTCTTCCAATTCATCTCATGTCCTGTCCATTGCCCCGCGCGTTTGCGATAGCAGCACTGTCAATCTCCGCGATGCTGCGAGAGTCCGGGATCGAACTGTAACGAATTGGCAGGGTAACGCTCACTCGGTCTGCATCTTACGACACGCGCTGGGTACGGGCAATCATCGGCCGCTGCCACATTCTTGCTGGGAAGTCTCCCAATATCACTTACATAATTAAGTTCCGAAAGGCGCTGTTTACTAAATTGACAGAATGATATCTCTGGAGTCGAAACAGTGGCACTTTCCTTGCGCTGGCGGGCAAATATTGCGCTAGAGTTAGTTAAATGGCCGTGGGAAAACTTGTAAACGCGTTGGCTGGGACAACGTTTCGGCTTACGCGTCTGTCCATTGCTGCAATTGCGCTGATTGTCGCGCACCTCGCCACGCTCCTGGTTTTTGCACATTCATCTTCGGTTGGCGTTCTCTCCGATTATCTGACTCTGGCTTCCGCGATCCTGGCGGCAATTGTTTGCTTCAACGCGAGCCGTCGCTCGTACGCCGTCGCCCGGCCATTCTGGCAGCTCACGAGCATTACGTTTGTTCTCTGGTCTCTTGGCAAGTCGCTCTTGATGTATGACTTTTATCATCTCGGAATCACCAGCGTCCCCATCGCTCCACTCCTGATCTTTTTCTTCGCCGCCGCGCCTATGTTCGTCACCATCTTTGTTTCTGACGACACTTTCAAGCACCGCATCAACTGGGAAGGGATCGTGGACGCCGTCCAGATTCTGTTTCTGATACTTATTATTTATCTCTTCCTCATCTACATCCCCCTGCTGACGAAAGGTGAGCAGGCGGTGGGCCCGCTGAAAGACGAGGTGCTTCTCGCGCGCAATATCATTCTGGCTGCAGGATTGTTGACGCGCGCCATCCTTTCCCGTTCGCGCTACATGCGGCGCCTTTACGTGCCCGTCGCCGCACTCGTGGCGGTGTTCGCCTATACAACGTGGATCGGGAATCGCGCACAGAGCCCGTCGAGTGGGCAGGAAGAGGTCTGGTATGACCTGGCGTGGTCAATTCCCTTCTCCCTGGTTGCCCTAACAGCGAGCTTGTGGCGGCAAGCCCCGGAAGAAGAAGAGACACAACCACAGAAGCAACGCTTGTCGGGTGTCATCTTCGCCTACCTGCCGTCTCTCATACTCCCGGTGATGTTGCTGGTGAAGATTCACGACGTGGGGCGGGAGCAGATTGTTCTAGGCCTTGCTGGCCTTATGTTCTCCATCATCCTATTCACCGCCCGCCTTGCGCTTTCCCAATGGCGCCAGCGGCTGACCACGGAAGCTCTCGTCGCTTCGGAGCGCCAGTACCGCTCCCTGTTCGAACGAAACATGGCGGGTGTTTACCGCAGCACGACTGAAGGTAAGCTCCTCGATTGCAACCCCGCTTTTGCTGCTATGTTTGGCTACACACGCGAGGAGTTGCTGCGTATTCCAATGGAAGCCTTGTACTTTGGCGGTGCGGCGGAGCGCGCAAGCAGGATCAAGCAGGATCGCAATAGTAGTCCTCCAATGCCGCGCGAGACTTGTTTCCGCCGCAAGGACGGTTCGGCAATCTGGGTTGTGCAAAATGCCGGCATGGAGAAGCAGCGCGACGGCACCGAAGTCTTCGAAGGTACACTAATCGACATCACACAAGCCAAGCTGACCAGCCTCGCCATCGAGGATTGGAAGCGCCGCTACGACGCTGTCGTCCTCGCCAGCGGACAGATCATCTACGATTGTGACCTGGTCTCCAAACACACAACCTTTGGCGGAGCGTTGCAAGAAATTCTGGGATATGCGCCAGAGGAGTTTGCCGTTAATACAGAAGCTTGGCGCGCTTTAATCCATCCAGAAGATCTTCAGCGCTACCTCGACACCATGGAACGCGCCGTGGAGACCTCGGAGCCTTTTGATTTCGACTACCGCGTCAAGCATAAGGATGGTTCCTACCGGAACATGCGCGAGCAAGGCCGGGTCGCCTTGGAAAGCGGAGATACAGCCAAACATCTGGTCAGTTCCATTGCCGACATTACCGAACGGCGGGCTCTGGAAGCTCAGCTGCGCCAGGCGATGAAGATGGAGGCAGTAGGCAGGCTGGCAGGCGGCGTCGCGCATGATTTCAACAATTTGCTGACTGTTATTACTGGGTACACGGAGTTGCTGCTGGAATCACCCGACCCAAGCGGTGCCTCGTCGCGTGAAAGGACCGAACAGATCCGCTCAGCGGCGCAACGGGCGGCCTCATTAACCCGGCAATTGCTGGCTTTCAGCAGGCAGCAGGTCCTGCAGCCACGGAAACTGAGCCTGAACACGGTCGTAAGCGATTTGGACAAAATGCTCCGCCGGCTGATCGGCGAGGACGTTGAGGTGAAAACGGCTTTGGCGGAAAACCTCGGATTGGTGGAATTGGATCCCAGCCAAATCGAACAAGTGCTGATGAACCTCGCCGTGAACGCCCGCGATGCCATGCCGAAAGGCGGGCTGCTCACGCTGGAGACGGCCAATGTCCGGCTCGATGATACCTACCGAACACAACATACCTATGTCGTGCCTGGGGACTACGTGCGGCTAACTGTCAGCGATACAGGCCTTGGCATGAATCCGGAAGTACGCGCGCGAATCTTCGAGCCCTTTTTCACCACCAAGGAGTCCGGGAAAGGCACGGGGCTGGGTCTCTCCACCGTCTACGGCATTGTGAAACAGAGTGGCGGATACATTGAGGTCTACAGCGAACCCGGCCGCGGGACCTCCTTCAAAATCCATTTTCCGCGGGTGGCACAATCGGGAGACGACATTGGTGGGAGAGCGCCCTCAGCGGCGGACTTGCGCGGGTCCGAAACCATCCTTTTGGTAGAGGACAACAAGCAATTGCGCGAACTGGCAGCCCAGGTACTGACGTCGCGCGGATATCGCGTGCTCTCCGCCGCGAGCTTCGAAGAAGTGGAGAAGATCTGCAAGCGAGAGCGGGGTAAAATCCATCTGCTGCTGACCGACGTAGTCATGCCGCGCGTGAGCGGAACGGAGATCGCGCGTTTTGTCGCCGAACGGCGTCCGCAAACTCGCATCCTTTACATGTCAGGGTATACCGCCGACACAACCGTGCACCACGGAGTACTCGAGCATGGCGTGGCATTTCTGCAAAAACCCTTCACCCCGGCCACACTCGCCACCAAAGTTCGCGAGGTGCTGGACCAGCCCCCACAGCGCTGAAAAAGAACCTGCCCACCTGTCCGCGGCCTGTTCATCGGAACGCGACACGCCTGCGTTGAATAACTGGGGAGCGCGCCATATCCATGTACAATTCCGTTAAGAACACTGTTTAGCTGGAGACACTGTTCAGAGTTCTGATGAGCTACGATTCGTTATTTCCCGACCCGAAGCACGCCTGGCACAAGGTCCTCGAGCGTCTTTACCACGAGGACCACATTCTCTATGCGCGCATGAACAATTTCTCCACCGTGCAGGCTTTTCTCGCCACCGCTCTCGCCTTCACCACTTCCGCCACAACCACAGCTCGCAACATCAGCTTCATCGTGTCTCTCTTTGGCTTGGCGCTTTCGCTCTTCTCCATTTCCCTCGGCTTCCGCGGCGTCCGCGTCATTCAATTCTGGCGTGCGTACTTGCGCCTCTTGGAATCCATCCCCGGCGTCACCTCCATCGATTCGCACCTGGCCGAGTTCTACAGGTTGGGCCACCGGCACGGCGCACAAGAGAGAGAGTTGCCCCTCGCAGAGGGATTGGGCATAAAAATAGATACTTCCTGGTGGGCTCGCAGGTCCGTGCACGACCAGTTCCCGTGGTATCTCCCGGGTTTCTCGGGGACCATGTTCATCGCGGTCGGTATCCCCATGCTCACCACTTCCTTTTGGGTTCTCGTGCTCTACGCGTTGTTTTACCCACACACAGACATGCGATGGTCCGTACTCGCAATTTCAGGCGGTCTCGTGGCCGTATTCCTGTTCCATCTTTTTGCCGGACGCCTCATCCCCGCCCCCATTCACGAAGGGCAGACCCATCCCGCCCATGTCCCCGACCCGCTACTCGAGAAGGATCCGGACTGAGTCGATATTCCCCGCCCTCATCCCGCAGCTTTCAAGGAATCTCCGTTTGTAGCCCCACAATTCGTTCGAGGCGCACGGCGTGCTAAAATAGAGCCTTCAGGGGGCGACACGGTTTCGACGGAAGCTGTCGCGTCTCGGAGGCATGCCGGGGCCCACCCGCCCGTAACAGGATGGAAACTAGAACTGCCAACAACAACTTGGCACTTGCTGCTTAATTAATTAAGCAGACGCTTCCCCGGGCTTTGCTCACGGGCCCGGCAAGAAGCGTCATACAGTGAGCTGGCCCAGGCCTTTCGGTCCGTAAGGCTTGGGCGAGAACCATCGGACTAGCCGGCTGCGTTTCTTGCTCGTTCTAAGCGCGGAAGGCGAACCAAACGGAACTGAGATAAGCATGTAGGCTCCGTGGCGTAGCGCTTTTCGGACGGGGGTTCGACTCCCCCCGCCTCCACCAACTATTTCCCTGTGTTTTTGCTGGCTTTTGCTGTTTTCCTGAGGAGGCCTCAGGCTGTTGTGCCGGACGGGTCGGCGAAATCGGAGGGGAAAGCTTGACGCACGGAGGCCTCCAGCTGCTCCTGGCGGCCCTTCACCCACGCTGAATAGTGACGCTCGGTGATCGCCTCGGAGGAGCCAGTGTGCCATCCACCCATAGTGGACACGAACACCTGCGCCACCTACTCCGTCCACCTGGAACAAACGGAACAAGATGGTAGACTATTTTGAGTCCGATTCTAAGGAATCTACCGCCTGCTTTCGATGCACAACCCAAATGCTCTCAAGATGCGCTCAGAATCATCAGTCAATCTCGCCTATTGTGGGCAGATGGTTCAACGCGAGGCATCCAGTATCAGGATCCAGTCGCTGTCGCCGTCACTGTTGTTCCCGGGTGGTGTGAATTGACGTGTTCCTGTATTTGCGAAAGGCCCCCCAGCGACGCTTGTGTATATTCCTCTGGCAGGGTCAAACCACTTGGCATTCGCAGGGGCCTTTAATGCCGCCATGTTTACGGTGATCGTTCGGGCCGTTGGCATGTAGGCAACCACAAACGAACCGTCAGCCGTCTTGGCGGCAGTACAGAAATCACTATTGCTTACTCGCGTTTGGAATGTTCCATACGTTCCAAGTCCTGCTGTAACCACCGAATGGTCCTGGTCTGGAACGAGCTCATACCAGGGCAAAGAAGAAAAAAAGTCTTTCCAGATCGTGAGTTGCGCTACTCCCGCGGTATCGATGTAATATTTCCATCCGGGTGAGAAGGACCAGGTATAAAAATTCCCATAAAATTGTCCCGTGCCCCCACTCAACATGGTCCAATACTCTTCTCGTCGAAGCGTTGGGAGCGTCCCGTAATCCGGTGGATGGCCCACATTCTCCAGATCATAGTGTGCTTCGAGCAAATAAACCGGCGCTACGGGAGTCTGATTATAGCTATGGAGCATCTGCATGTAGGTCTGCGAGTACGTGTAGGTACCATTGAGAGAAATGAGTGGCACCCAAGTCGGATCGTCGAAGGAAGAACTCGTCTCATAATTCAGTTCGACACTTTGCAGTTGTTCGGGCGCAACCGACTTAATCCCTTTTGCCACAGCCTGGACGAGCGCGTCATCCTTAGGATCGTTCCAGCTAACGAAATCATTGCCGTTCATCCAGCCGACGTTGGGAAACCTCTTGTAACGATTGCCAAGATACTGTCCATATCCATAAGCAGCCGTCAGACTGTTATTGCGCAGCGTTGAAAGCCACCCAACTGTCTCCATTGGATCAAGAAACACAAATATGCCGTGCTTTGCCGCCAGCGTAACTACGTGGTCGAGACGGATAAAGTAGGCGTCATTCGGTTTCCCGAGATCATAGTGAGTGTAATCGGCTCCGCCGGGAACGTATCCGGTGAACGGATGAATGCCGTCCACGGTGCTGCCGTCCTTGTTTTCTGGAAAATCACGGCCCGCACAGACTACATCTATCCATCCCATGGTATTGAATCCGTGCGCTTGGCGGTCAGCGAAGTAGCTATCCGCCTCTTCCTCAGTCAACCGCGACATTAAGCCTTGCGGCGTGTCCCCCACAATCAAGAATGGGACGTCATTCTGATCGACCAGATAGCGATGGTTTGCACTAAGCTTGAGCGGATAGGCAGGAGCACTCGCGCGGGAATCCTTGGCCAACACCAAGCTCGTTTGTGCCGCCAATCCTGCAAACAATGGCAAGGTAAGTGCCACGAATGCCGCGAGCGTTACTTTCGAATTATTCAGGACGATTCCAGTTCTCATTCTCTCCCTTTGTGGTCTTCCGTTTCTTCTATGTGCTCAACCAACGTTGTGCTCTCGCATCTTGCGACGCAGAAACTTTGCAGACCGCGCGAGTCGTTCCATCCCTGCCTCTGGTTCTGCACCATCTTCAATCGAAACCCAACCGGAGAACCCCACCGACTTTAGGATTGAAAAAATGCGGTCGTAATTATTCAAGCCTTCTCCAATCACCCCATGCTGAAGAATGGATGAATACCCTTCGATTCCGTCCAGGTCAAGCTTCTTGAGATCCTCGAGAGATCCCCCCTTCAGGAACCTGTCGCTGGCATGCATCGTCACCACTTTATCCTTCACAGCTTCCAGCAGCACGATGGGATCTTCGCCAATAATCAAGGTATTCGATGGATCGTAGTTCACACCGAAGAAAGGATGTGTCCCAATCTCACTAAGCAGCTCCAGGAAGATTTCACTTCGCTGAGCAAACTCTGGATATTGCCAGAACGGGTCTTTGTAGTGATTTTCCAGGATCAGGGTCACACCTGAGCTCGCAGCATCAGGCAACAGAAGGTGGATACACTCGGCCACCCATCGAACGGTTTCCGCGCGGTTCAATCCCGGCCGACGCTGTCCGCTGAGCACCCGGCAGTAGCGCACTCCCAACTCCCCACACGCGCGCAACACGTCTCTCTGCGCTTGAACCTCGGCTATCCGTTCGGTCCGGTCGGGCTTGGTAAAATCGGGCGAGTAGCACATCATGGGAATCAAGCGCCCTTGACTCTCAACGAGGCGGCGGGCCTGCCGCCTCCCTTCCGTAGTGACCGGTGTGAACTGCCAATAAAACTCCAGCCCATCGATGTCCAGATATGCGGATGCTTTGATCCACTCTTCCAAACTCATCGTCTTTGTGGTGCAGAGGGCAGGAAGGTAACATTTTGGGAAGGCAGCAAGTGGCATTACTCATCTCCAGGACGACAGACAGCTTTCACGCAAGTACCTTCGTGCCATGCCTCCGAGAAAGTCGTACGAGCATATGTTCCAACGTAAGCATCAATCTGCGATAAGCTCCAAAGGATGCAAGCTGTTGTCCGCGAGAGCTACATTTTCGCAGTGTCCACAAGAAGCGGCAAAGTACTGCTGTCACACTAATGTCGATTATATGTCACAATTTGTTGCCTTGGGGATGAGCGACGCTCAGCAAAACGTTTGGCGCGGTCGTTGCCGGACAACTTAATTTTCTGATATATCAAACAGTGCATTCGCAATCGTGTAAGTCTGCCTTATGGGGACGGGGGCTTTGATGGATTTGCGAGGAAAAGTCTGCCTGGTTACGGGAGGTACCAGCGGAATTGGCGCTTCCACCGCTCTCTGCTTGGCACAGAGCGGGTCTCATATCGTGACTGTTTCTAGAAGAGGTGGTGATCCGAAGCCCGAAGAGTTCTCCGCGCTCGAAACTCATGGCCCGGTCATCCGTTACCTGCAAGCTGATTTAAGCGATCCAGCGGCGTGCCGCAGTTGCGTTGACGAGGTCATCAAGGAATTCGGGCGTCTTGATGTTCTCGTGCACTCGGCAGGGGGAGCAGTTCCTGGCGGTCTTTACACCGTCACGGACGAGGCGTGGATGAAGGCTTTCGCGGTTCATGTTCACGCCATTTTTCATCTCGTTCGGTCGGCAGCGCCGCACATGGCACGACAGGGCGCGGGAGCAATCATCTTGCTAGGCTCGGCGGCAGGCCTCCGTGGCTGCCTTGGCGCGCTGGCCTACGGGGTGGTAAAGGGGGCGCTGCCACAATTCGCGCGCTCATTGGCCCGCGAACTTGCCGGCCAGAACATCCGCGTGAATTGCGTCTCTCCTGGCGTCATACGCACACCTTTCCAGGCCTACCTTACGCCTGAGCAGATCGAGAACAACATACGGAATCGTATTCCGCTGCGTAGAGAAGGGCAGCCCCAGGACGTTGCTAAGCTGATTGTCTCCCTGATCGAGAATGACTTTATCACTGGCGAGAACTTCGTGATTGACGGCGGAATGACGATGCGCATCGTCTAGAATGCTGATCAGAGGACGGCTCTCTTAGGCAAGGTCCAGACGATCCACGCAGAAATTATCGGAAGAATACCGAACAGCAAAAAAACGGGCTGGAATGAGTAATGATCGACCAGCCAGCCCGTTGCCAGAGTGAAAATCATGGCCCCGAATCCGGAGCCCATGCTTGCGAAACCCCAGATTGAAGCCAGTGTTCCCTTCGGAAAGACATCCCCGGGAATGGCCAGTAAATTCGCAAGCGCACCGCAGTAACCAAATGTGGCGGTCGAGATTAGAGCAATGCATTCCGCAGGGCTTCGGCTTGCTCCGACGAAGAGAGCAGACATCATCAGCGAGGAAAAAACCAGAACTGAAATTCGTCGCGTGGTCGCCACTCCCGTTTTGAAAGACAGTAACGCGCGGAACACTGCGCCTCCCGCTAGGTTACCGATGGCGGCGGTAAAGAAGGGAATCCAGGCGGTTTCTCCGATCTGCCGAAGAGAAAAATCGTGCACAATTTTCAAGTATTGCGGAAACCAGAATGTGTAAAAGTACCAGACAGGATCACTGAAAACCTTAGAAAGCGTGAACTGCCAAAGGAATCTGGAGCGAAGCAATTTCTCGAGTGGAACGCACTTTGCTTCCTCCTCCACAGCTCGCGGTTCACGATAGAAGGTCATCCATACTGCCAGCCAGACAAACCCCAGCAGCCCAATGACCACAAATGCTGTCCTCCATCCCGCACTCAATACAATCCACGCGAGTAGCGGGGGAGCAAGGATCGCACCTATTGCTGCCCCGCTATTAAAAATGCCAGATGCCAGGGACCGTTCCTCTGCCGGAAACCACTCTGCAATCAGCTTCACTCCGGCCGGATAGTTACCCGCCTCACCTAAACCAAGCAAGAATCGGAAAACGCCCAAGCTCAGAGCCCCAGCGGAGAAAGCGTGCAGAACCTCCGCACCTGACCACCAGGCGATCGTCAAGGCATAGCCAACTCGGCTTCCCAGTCGGTCTAGAAGTCTGCCGGAGACTCCATTCATGACCGTATACGCCAACATGAACGCGAAGATGATGTCGGAATAAATCTCTGCAGAGATATGAAACTTGGCCAGTAAGAGGGGCGCCATCACGGAGAGAGTCTGTCGATCGAGATAGTTGATGACGGTCGCCAGAAAAGCCATACCCAGCACCAGCCACTTTGTCCTATCTCTCACGCTCTTCGCCTTTCGCCATAGTTAGCAGATGACGTCTCAATCTGATATATCATTAACCGTCCGCAGGCAAACAAAAGTTCGCGCTTTTGTGTTGGGAGACAGCGGAGTTTGTGCATCGACTTGATTGAATTGCCGCTAGCAAGCGAATCCGTAGGGAGAAGTAATGAAAGCGTTGATGCTTTCTGATTACAAGCAGCTCGAGGTTGTCGAAACCGCCAAGCCTAACCCTGCCGAGGATGAATTGCTCATCCGAATTGCGGCATGTGGTATCTGCGGAAGTGATGTACATGGGTATGACGGGAGCACGGGACGACGTATTCCACCGATCATCATGGGACATGAAGCTGCTGGGATCGTGGAAGCGGTCGGGGCTGACGTAACCGGATTTCAACCGGGTGATCATGTCACGTTCGACTCGACCGTCTCCTGTGGAAAATGCTTCTTCTGTTTCCGCGGCCAAGTCAATCTCTGCGATGAACGACAGGTCATCGGTGTCTCGACACCTAATTTTCGTCGCATGGGGGCATTCGCGGAGTATGTAACCGTGCCAGCGCGCATCGGTTATCACTTGCCCGACGACATGCCTTTTACACATGCCGCACTGATTGAAGCGGTGTCTGTCGCCGTCCACGCTATCTCTCTAAGTACCGTAGGACTTGAGGATACCGTCGTGGTCGTCGGGGCCGGGATGATCGGTCTTCTAGCCCTCCAGGTTGTTTCGCTCGCGGGCGCTGGGGCAATCTTCGTGGTCGACATCGATGATTCACGTCTTGAGCTGGCGCGCAACCTAGGGGCCACTTGCACTTTCAACTCCCGCACTACCAGCATCGTTCATGAGCTTCTGCAGCGCACCGGAGGCCGCGGCGCGGACATTGTTTTGGAATGCGTGGGAACTTCAACCACCGTAAAGCTCGCTATCGACGTTGTGCGCAAGGGTGGTGTTGTGACCCTCGTTGGTAATATCGCGCCATCAATTGAGATGGCGTTGCAATCTGTGGTGACGCGTCAGATTCGTCTGCAAGGTTCCTGCGCGTCTTCCGGCGAGTATTCTAAGTGTATTTCGCTGATATCCCGTGGAGCGGTTCGCGTCGAATCGCTGCTCTCAGCCATTGCTCCTCTCGAGGATGGAGCCATGTGGTTCCAGCGCCTTCATGAGCGCGAAGCCGGACTGCTGAAAGTTGTGCTCCAGCCCTAAAGGCTTCGCCTTGAAAAGCAGCGAAGCAGCGGCAGATCTGCACTTCTTCCTTGTAACTTTTCAGGTGCGCTTAGTTAGAGACCACCGGACAGTTAGCACTGAACTGCCGCAGTGTGTTTTTCCTGGAGGCCGAAAGGCTGTTTACGAGGGAAAGTTGCTGACATGCGCCACGCTTATTAGGTGTAGAAATTCAAGGAGTACCTGAACTATCCTCTGCCAGGAGTGCACCCTGACGTGTAGTCCCGCGATCAGGAAGGATGGTCGTATGAATCGGAGAGAGTTTCTCGGGTCGACCACCGCCGCATTGGCGGCAAGATTGACCTATCCAAGTCTGGCGCAATTGTCAGAACCGGCAGACGGGTTTCCGGCCACGGAACTGCAAAACGTCCCCTACATCGAGACCCAGCCGATTGCCGGTTATCAACCAGCCCCCCCAAGTGCGTACGAAGCATTCCAGGATATGAAGTTCGGTGTACGGATTCACTGGGGTCTTTATTCCATCTGGCATCGGGGCGCGGAGTCGTGGCCCTTTCTGGAGATGTCGTTTGCTGAACGGCAGGAGTACAACAGTTTGTACAAAACGTGGAATCCAGCAGGATTCGATGCAGATGCGTGGATGGAAACTTTTCGGGATAGCGGCATGAAGATGTTCGCTTTCACGACGAAACATCACGAAGGTTTTTCAATGTTCGACACCCAGACCAGAGTGAAGAAACGTGCCAACTGGGCGGCCTCCCGGGGACCAGAGATTGAATCATGTGACCTGGCATACTCGATTACGGAAACACCGTTTCGCAGGGATATTCTGAAAGAGCTTTGCGATGCAGCGCACAAGCGGAATATGAAAGTAGATCTCTATTTCTCACATCCCGATTGGTACGACGCGGATTTCCGCCCCTACGTAGTGCATCCCCTGCAAATACCTTCCTCTGCAAAGCTGCTCACACCAAGCGATCTTGATCGGACGCGACGCACCTATGGCATGAATCCTGTGATCGTTCCAGATCCGACCGATGCAGAGGTGAAGCGGATGATGGAGAGGCATCGCGGGCAGCTTCTCGAACTGCTGACCAACTACGGACAAATTGACATGCTCTGTCTGGACATGTGGCTTGGACCGCATGTCTGGCCTGAGCTTCGCAAGACCATTCTGAAGCTGCGGGAAGTACAGCCACAGGTCATGCTTCGTGACCGAGGGATCGGGAACTACGGGGACTACTACACTCCCGAGCGCGCCATCCCCCGATCAAAAGAGGAATCGCAGAAACCTTGGTTCTGTATCAATCCGCTGGGTTCAGATTTCTCCTATGAGCCGGACGCCACTAAATACAAAGGGGTGAAATGGATCGTGGAGAGCCTGGTAGACACTGTCGCCAAAGGAGGTGGGCTGATGATCGGCGTGGGGCCGAGTTCTCACGGTGAATTTCATTCTGAAGCGATCCGGCAGATGAAAGGCGCGGGAGCGTGGCTGAAGGTGAATGGCGAAGCTATCTTCGAGACTCGGCCGCGCGAAGGCAGCCGCTGGTCGGAGGGCGATACGGTTCGTTACACGCGGTCGAAAGATGGCCGTTTTGTTTACGCAATCATAACGAAATGGCCGGGTGCGCGCTTGACACTGAACACAGTGCGGCCAAAGACCAACTCTCAAGTGATTCTTCTGGGTTCAAAGGCAGGGCTGGCGTGGAAGTTTGATGGGGATCGCGGGACAACCATCACTTTCCCGGAGAATCTCCAGCAAGAGAGCAACCGGCCTTGCAATCATGCATGGAGCCTCAAATTCGAAGTCACTGAAGTATAGTTGGCGGAATGCCAATCTTTGACGCAGCAATCAGAACATGCGAAGAGTACACCTTCTCGAAAGAAGAACATCACGCGGTGCTTGATAACTGCAAATCTTTTGGGCTTTCAGGTTTCCGGGCGCATGATATCAACCGTGGGTCCCGGGGTGCTGCTTCTGGTTTACTGCTCCCCCACTCGGCCAAAACTTGACGTCGAAGGCCTCGAAGCTTGCGAGGCTGCTTTCCTTAAGCGCGAATGAAAAGCAGAGCAGGTGGCTCACTCAAAGTACACTGGGCCCGGTTCGAGGATGAGGCCAAGCCATATGAATCGAAGAGAGTTCTTAAATCGCTCCACGGCAGTGGCTTTTGCCGTGGGATCAGGAAGTAAGGCATTTGTTCCGGACCTCCTGGCGGAGACTAGCTCTGGAGGTTCGCAGACTTCAACCGCAATTCCCCCAGGGTCGGTATTGCCTGGAACTGCACCGTTGACGATGCAGGGCGATATTGCCGCGGAAATGGTGGATGGGATTCGGCGCTTCTTGCTGCATAAAATGCAGACTCAGGACGCGGACCGGGCGCAACTGTGGAGTCGAGACTATAGTTCTCCAGAACACTATGAGCGCTCCGTCGCTGCAAATCGTCGCAGTTTTCAGCACATCATTGGCGCAGAGGACAACCGGACCGCTCCTCCTTCTCTTCAACTCACAGGGACACCGCCCCTTCCGCTCTGGTTTGCCCAGGGGAAGAATTACAGAGTCTATAGCGCGCGCTGGTCAGTTCTTCCGCCCGTAACTGCTGATTCGCGCGGTTTGGAGGCTGAGGGCTTGTTGTTGGAGCCGGAGAAGCCACCGGTGGCACGGGTAGTCGCCATTCCCGATGCCGACTGGACTCCGGAGATGTTAGTGGGGCTGGCCGAGGGGGTTTCTCCGCAGGCGCAATTTGCGCGACGCCTTGCGGAGAACGGCTGTCAAGTCGTTGTGCCGGCGCTCATCAGCCGCGACGATACTTTTTCGGGTATTCCCGGTGCCGGCATGACCAACATGCCGCATCGCGAATGGATCTACCGAATGGCTTTTGAAGTGGGCCGGCACATTATTGGGTACGAAGTTCAGAAAGTGCTGGCCCTCGTGGATTGGTTTGAGAAGGTAAACACGGAGCGACCGGTCCCGATTGGAGTCGTAGGCTACGGCGAAGGCGGATTGCTGGCGCTGTATAGTGCGGCTATAGATGGTCGGATCGACTCAGCTTTGGTTAGCGGATATTTCCACGCACATGAAGTCTGGAAGGAACCTGTTTATCGCGACGTCTGGGGTCTGACCTACGAGTTTGGAGACGCGGAATTAGCCAGCCTCATTGCGCCACGCGCTCTCATCGTTGAAGCCTGCCAGGGTCCTGAAGTCCTCGGACCACCACCAGGAACAGAGGAACATAAGGAGTACGCCTGTCCCAATGGGAAATTGAGTACACCGCCGCTGGAGGCGGTAAAGAGTGAAATTGTTCGCGCTCGGACCTTCTTTGCTGGACTAAAGGCTGACGCAAAACTGCAGTTGGCAGCAAGCCCAACAGGCGACGGACTACCGGGGTCCGAGGCGGCGCTTCGTGCCTTCCTTCGGTCTCTCGGCGGAAGCGGCCAGTTACTCGCCTCTGGAAGCCCGCCCGCCAGCGTTCACAAGGAAAAGGAAGAGGATTCGACACTCCGGCAGCACCGGCAATTCAACCAGCTTGTGGATTTTACGCAGGCGTTGATCCGCAAGTCACCCGATCGTCGAAAGGAGTTCTGGAGCAAAGCAGACGCCTCTTCGCCAGAACGCTGGAAGGCTACAACAAAGTTCTATCGCGACTACATCTGGGATGAGGTAATCGGGCGTATGCCCGCGCCTGGTTTGCCGCCTAATCCCCGAACCCGTCTGATTCAGGATGATCGCAAGTTGACGGGATATGAAGTGATGCTTGACGTATGGCCAGAGGTGTTTGCCTACGGGATACTGCTTCTACCGAAAGATTTGAAGCCTGGTGAACGCCGCCCGGTTGTGATCTGTCAACATGGTTTAGAAGGACGGCCAACCGACGTAGCGGATCCAAAAATTGATTCAGCCTTCTACCATCACTTTGCCGCAAGCCTTGCGGAGCAAGGGTTTATCACCTTTGCCCCGCAGAACCCTTATATCGGCCACGATAATTTCCGGATAATTCAGCGCGTGGGGCATCCGCTGAAACTCGCGTTGTTTTCGTTCATTCTAGGGCAGCATGAGCGGTTGCTCGATTGGCTAGCTGAACAGCCATTCGTTGATCCTGAACGGATTGGCTTTTATGGCCTTTCTTACGGCGGAAAGACAGCGGTTCGGGTTCCGCCCTTGTTGGACCGCTATGCTCTTTCGATCTGTTCAGGTGATTTTAATGAGTGGGTTTGGAAGACTACCACGGTCCTAGCGCCGCAGAGCTACCTGCTAACCGTCGAATATGACATGTATGAATTCAATTTCGCGAACATCATCAACTACTCCGACCTGGCTAATCTAATGGCCCCACGGCCGTTCATGGTGGAGCGAGGTCACGACGATCCTGTTGGGATCGATGAGCGGGTCTCTTACGAATACGCCGCTGTCCGCCGGTTTTACGACAAGATGGATATAGGTGACAGGACGGAGATCGAGTTTTTTAGCGGTCCGCACACGATTCATGGCGTGGGAACGTTTGAATTTCTCCGCCAACACTTGCGATGGCCAGGAAGCCGAAATAATTAACTTTGAGGAGCGTTGGATGAATCAGAATCGCTGCGCACTGCTGTTTGTCATGGGCATCTTATTCACTTTGAATGCACCTGCTGCATTCGCTCAATCCGGCCAGATTTCGCTCACGGTGGACGCATCTCTGGCGTCCGAGAAAATCGTACACACGCGGGAGAGCATACCCGTCAAACCGGGACCGTTCACGCTCTACTATCCGAAATGGATCCCCGGCGAGCACGGGCCGGATGGCCCGATCGGAAACTTGACCGGCCTGAAATTCACCGCGAATGGCAAAACGATTCCGTGGCAGCGCGATCTGCTCGACAATTTCACGTTCCATGTCGATGTGCCGGCGGGCGCGGATCATCTCGATGTCGCGTTCGACTATCTCGAACCGGGAAGCGGCGGATTCGCAACTTCTGCAGCCTCGGCCACAGACAAGCTCATCGTGATCGAGTGGAATCAGAATGTTTTGTATCCCGCCGGACCACCCGCCAATCGGATCATTTTCAAGCCGACGCTTATTCTGCCCGAGGGGTGGAAATTCGGCACGCCGCAGCACGTCGTGGGTCAATCCGGCAACGAAGTCTCCTTCGCAGCCGTCGCGCTCGACCGTCTCGTTGATTCACCCGTGATCACTGGCCAGTATTACCGCGCAATCGATATCACGCCGCCGGGCGAGCCGATCCACCACGAGATTGATATTGTTGCCGACAGCGAAGCCGCCCTGGACATGAGTCCGGAAGTACAGAAGGGCATGACGAATCTCGTTGCTGAAGCCGGAAAACTCTTCGGCAGCCGCCACTATCACGAATATCATTTTCTGCTGACGCTTAGCGATCACGTTGCCCACTTCGGCCTTGAACACCATGAGTGCAACGACAGCCGCTTGCCTGAGCGCGTGCTTCTGTCGCCCAACGGCGCGTTGTCGCTCGGAGGCCTTCTCGCGCATGAGTACGCACACTCCTGGAGCGGGAAATTCCGGCGCCCCGCTGATTTGACAACCCCGGACTATGAAGTCTCGATGAAAACGGACTTGCTCTGGGACTATGAAGGCTTTACAGAATTTGCCGGCCCGCTGCTTGCGGCACGAAGCGGTCTCTGGACTCCCGAACAGTATCGCGAAAATCTCGCGAACATTTCCGCGGGCCTCGGTCTGGGGCGCCCCGGACGGACGTGGCGGTCGCTACTCGATACGGCGGTCGGCCAAGGCCTCGGCTTTTCAAGAGGCTGGACCAACTGGCGGCGAGGCACCGATTACTACGACGAAGGCGACCTGTTGTGGCTCGAAGTGGCCACGATCATCCACCAACAAGCCCACGGGCAGAAGGCCATCGAAGACTTCGCGCAACTCTTCTACGGCGGACCGAACAACGGGGCCGAAGTGAAGACGTACACATTCGAGGATATCGTCCACGCATTGAACTCGGTTGCGCCTTACGATTGGGCGAGTTTCTTGAACGACAGACTGACTTCGACTTCGCCCGATCCGCCGCTGGGCGGAATCGAAAACGGCGGATGGAAGTTCATTCTGAACGACGTCGCTCCTCGGGGACAACAGCGCCGAGGCGGACCCGGCGACCAGTATTCCATTGGGTTGCAGGTTGGAGAGGACGGCAGCGTAGGCGACTCGATCGTCGGCGGCCCGGCATTCAAGGCGGGAATTACTTCAGGGATGAAAATAGTTGGCGTCAACGGCCGACTCTACACCCACGATCTCCTCGAAGATGCGACCAAAGCAGCGAAGGATAGCTCGCAGCCCATCACGCTGCTCGTTCTGGTCGACGATTACTACAAAACATGCAACGTCGATTACCATGGCGGTCCCCGCTATCCGCATCTCGTCCGCGACGAGAACAAACCCGACTATCTCGATGAGCTGACCAAAGCTCGCACGGGGATATAGTAATCGTCCCAAGAACCAGTTGTCCGGTAAGCCGACCTACGGCGGGAAATTCATGCGACGCAAGAGATCTTGGAAGCGCGGGTCGGGACGCAGGGGATCCAGCATGGGTTCCACCTTAAGTTGAACCATTGCGCCATCATGGACCTCGAGGCCCTTCTGCAGCAGTGCTAATGCTTCTTCCCTCTCGCCCAGGACGGAATAAACCATCGCTATATAAAACGGAGAGATATATTCCCGCTTCGATTGCTGCTTCAGTTCGCCAAGTATTCTAAGGGCTTCCTCTCTATTGCCAACAGCAGCAAAGGCATGAGCGAGCCCCGTAAGAACTCCAGAGTCGGCGCGGTTCAGGCTCAATAGCGTCTCGAACTCTGCGTGAGCCTCTCGATGCAATCCTTTTACGAGGTATACCCGGCCGAGATAGCCGTGTGTACTGGCATCTTTCGGTTCCAGTTCCAGAGCCTTGTGCGCTTCGACGATGGCCCGGTCATATTGACGCCCCAGGTAGAGTACGAGGACGACGTTCGCGTTTATTCTGGCCGAGAGGGGGTCCAGTGTCCGCGCTTGCTCGACCTCTCGGATGGCTTCTTCACTCCGGCCCATGTAGGCTAAGGCCAAGGCGTACCAGTGGTGGGCCGTTGCATAGTTGGCGTTCAACTGGATTGCCGTCTGGTATCCTCTCAGTGCATCCGTCCAATCGAAGTTATGAACCGACACTTGCGCCAATGAAGCTTGCGTTTCTGCCAGATTCTTGTCTAGTTCGAACGCCCGCAATGCCGCTGCCCGCGATTCAGGATAAACCTCTGTGCCAGGAAGGAAAGAGTTGTCGCCCAACGCGCTGTAAGAATCTGCTACGCCAGAGTGAGCCAGCGCGTAGGTGGAATCAAGGTTGATCGCTTGTTGGAAATATTCCAAGCTCCTCTTGAGTCCCTCTTCCGTCCGCTTGTTCCATTCGTAGCGACCCTTGAGATAGAGCACGTAGGCGTCTGGGTTGACCGGACGGGCGGTTGCGAGGCGTGTTTGCTCTTGTGGGGTGATTGTGGTCTGGACCTCCTTGGCAATTGCCTGGGCCACCTCGCTTTGCAACGTGAGTACCTGGTGTATGTCCCCCTCGTAGCTTTTTGCCCAAAGGTGGGTATCAGACGGGCCGTGGATAAGCTGGGCTGTAATTCGCACCCGATCGCCGGAACGGAGCACAGCGCCTTCAATGATGCCATCGACATTCAGCTCGTGGGCAATTTGGGGCAGTGGTTTGTCCGAGCCCTTATAGTGCATCACCGATGTTCGCGAGATCACTTTCAGCGAACGGATCTGCGACAATTCAGTAATCAGTTCCTCTGTCATACCATCGG
>Ga0209517_10001476_pt1 | contig 35433 bp, 31 predicted proteins | sample PeaSoiMetSII2010_FD_187695 | JGI IMG/M metagenome (GOLD analysis project Ga0209517, IMG submission 187695) | Peat soil microbial communities from Weissenstadt, Germany - SII-2010 (SPAdes) (version 2) | ecosystem: Environmental > Terrestrial > Soil > Wetlands > Peat | place: Germany... | reverse complement strand
GTCTTGCTTCTACACGCTCTGCTCACTCGCAGTGTCAGGAATCTCCCCGGTCCAATCTGTCAGGAATGTCCCCGGTCTGTACCTTTGAGTGGCACAGACAATCCTGTCTGTGCGAACGGAGTCTATTTCCGCTTCAGGCGAAACCGCAGAGAGAGTTTCAAAACACAAGTCACGATTCCCGAGTCACGATGCGCCCGCCACCAGTCACCAATCACCACTCACTAACCACCGCATTTAAGTGACACACCATGCCGAGTAATTTGCGGTGCATCTCATTGAAAACAAAGCATCGGGGTACCAACTAAGTGTGACACTTTTTCGGAGGGGCGCGGAACGCTTCGGCGGTCGACAGAGCCGTTAAATTGACCCCACCAACCTCCGCGCCTATACTTGAATTTCAAGCCATCGAAGATTCCGGGGAGCAATCGCCATGGAAAAGCCCATCATACTCAGCGCCGTCCGCACGCCGATCGGTAAATTCATGGGCGGGCTGTCGCCGCTCACCGCGCCCGAGCTTGGCGCGAAAGTTGTCGCCGAAGCCGTCCGCCGCGCGGGCATCGAGCCCGGCCAGGTTGACGAAGCGATCATGGGCAACGTGCTTCAGGCGGGCCTCGGACAGAATCCGGCGCGGCAGGCCGCGCTGAAGGGCGGCCTCGATTCTCGCGTTGCCGCGATGACGATCAACAAAGTTTGCGGCTCGGGGCTGAAAGCCGTCGGCCTGGCAGCGCAGGCCGTGATGCTCGGCGAATCGGAAATCGTGGTCGCGGGCGGCATGGAGTCCATGTCCAACGCGCCCTACCTCATGAAGGGCGCGCGCTCCGGCTTCCGCCTGGGCAATGCTGAACTCCTCGACTCGATGATCGCGGACGGCCTGTGGGACGTGTACGAAAATTTTCACATGGGCCAGACCGCCGAACTCGTCGCCGAAAAATACGGCATCTCGCGCCAGGAGCAGGACCAGTTCGCGCTCGAGAGCCACCAGAAGACCGTGCGCGCCACGAAGTCGTGCTTCGTCAGCGACCAGATCGTTCCCATCGAGCTGTCCCAGCGCAAGGGCCCGCCCGTGGTCATCAAGGTGGACGAATCGCCGCGCGAGGACTCTTCGCTCGAAGCGCTCGCGAAACTCAAGCCCGCGTTCAAGAAGGAAGGCGGCACGGTAACCGCCGGCAACGCGCCGGGCACCAACGACGGCGCCGCGGCTGTCGTCGTCACTAGCGAAAAGAATGCCGCGCGGATGGGAAAAGCGCCGATGGCGCGCATCGTCGCACAGGCGGTCAGCGGAGTCGAGCCGAAGTGGGTGATGATGGCGCCCGTGGACGCGGTCGAAAAGCTGCTCGCGAAAACCGGCTGGGACCGCGATAAAGATGTGGACCTGTACGAGTTGAACGAAGCGTTCGCCGTTGCCGCGATTGCCGTGACGCGCGTACTGAAGCTCAATCCCGAAAAGGTAAATGTGAACGGAGGCGCCGTCGCGCTCGGTCATCCCATCGGCGCGTCGGGCGCGCGGGTGCTCGTCACGCTGCTCTACGAATTGCAGCGCCGCAACCTGAAGCGCGGCATCGCGGCCCTCTGCCTCGGCGGTGGGAATGCGGTGGCGTTGGCAGTGGAACGATTCTGAAGTTCCGGGCCTGTTGAATCTGCGCCGCGGAGGATTTCGTGAAGGTCGCTGCCGTAGGGTTTCGCGCTCACTCCGGCTGGACCGCCCTCGTCGCGCTCACGCTGACCAAAGGCGCGCCGACGATCGTCTCGCGCCAGCGCGTCCATCTCGTCGAAACCTTCACCTACGAATTCCGGCAGCCTTATCACACCGGCGAAAAGCTTCCGCTCGACGAAGCCCGCGCATTCGTCTCGCGCATGCAGAAAGAATCGCGACGCCTTGCACTCGATGCCATCCGCAAGCTGCAAGCTGACCTGCAGGAGCAGGGCTATTCACTCGCGCGCGCCGGACTTCTCCTCGCTTCCGGCAGGTCGCTTCCCGCGCTTCCGCAAATTCTCACGTCGCATTCGCTGATTCACTCCGCCGACGGCGAGCTTTTCCGCGAAGCCCTACTCGACGCAAGCGCCCGCTGCGGCCTCAAAGCCCAAACAATCAAGGAGCGCGAAATTCTCGAGACCGTTTCCCGCGCGATTCGCATCAAGCCCGCCGATCTCACCCGCCGCATCGCCGAACTCGGACGCCCGCTTGGTTCGCCGTGGATACAGGATGAAAAGCTCGCCGCCCTCGTCGCCTGGCTCGCCCTCAAGTCGAAATAGTCGCGGCGCTCGCGTCTTTCTCTACAACCGCGAGGCGAGGAACAGGCCGCCGCAAACAGCCACTGCATCCTCGACGAGCGCGATCACGAAATCCGGCGAGTGCAGCGCCTTCACGAGCCCCGTGCGCACATAATACCCGCCGAAGGTGCCGACGACGGCGCCGACGGCTCCCAGCAGCGCGCCGATCCAGAGCGAGCCGCCAATTCCCGCGCTCAGCGTGGCCGCCGCGAATGCGCCCATGACGATCCGGATGATCAGGGAAGGCGTCGCGGTGCGTGGGGGTGTCTTGGGCAGCTTGTCGTTGACGATCTCGCCGACCGCGGCCAGCGTGAAAATCGCAACCGCCACGATCGTGCCCATGAACGCGAGATGAGTGCCCAGTAAATTGATCCAGTGCAGATGCGCGGCCCACGCGACCACCGCCGGCGCGGTCAGCGCCCGCAGCCCGGCGATCACGCCAATCCCGAATGCCAGTGCGAGAACCAGATTTGAATTCGTCATAAGCGCTCCTCCGTTTAGACGAAGCGCGCCGATTATACGTGAAAAATGACCTCCATTTGGAGCGTCCTGCTATCATGAACGCGACCATGGCCTCCGAAATCATCAAGACCGTCGCCGTGCTCGGCGCGGGCACGATGGGCAACGGCGTCGCGCACGTGTTTGCGCGCGCGGGCTACAACGTGATCCTCCGCGACGTCGAACAGCGCTTCCTCGACCGCGGGCTCGAAACCATCGGCAAGAATCTCGACCGCGAAGTGAAAAAGGAAAAAATCACCGCCGCGGACAAATCCGCCATCCTCGCGCGTCTCAAGCCCACGATCGACATGACCGCGCTCGCGGCCGTCGACTTCGCCGTAGAAGCTGTGCCGGAACAACTCGAGCTGAAAGTCCGCGTGCTGAAGGACGCGGACGCGATCCTGCGCCCCGGCGTGATCCTGGCGAGCAACACCTCCTCGATCTCCATCTCGAAGCTCGCCGCCGAGACCAGCCGCCCCGAAAAATTCATCGGCATGCACTTTTTCAATCCCGTGCCGGTAATGGCGCTCGTGGAAGTGATTCGCGGCCGCGCGACGAGCGACGAAACGTTTCAGACCACGATGTCGCTCTGCGAAAAGTTGGGCAAGAAACCTGTCGGCGTCAACGATGCGCCCGGCTTCGTTTCCAATCGCGTTCTGATGCCCATGATCAACGAGGCAGCATTCGCGGTGATGGAGGGTGTGGCGACGCCCGAGGCCGTGGACGCCGTGATGAAGCTCGGCATGAATCATCCCATGGGCCCACTCGAGCTCGCGGACCTGATCGGTCTCGACGTCTGCGTGGACATCATGGAGGTCCTGCACCGCGGCTTCGGCGACGCGAAGTACGCGGCCTGCCCGCTCCTGAAGCAGCATGTCGCCGCCGGCCGGCTCGGCCGCAAATCCGGCCAGGGTTTTTACAAGTATTGAACCGGTCGTTCCCGCGCTACACTCGCCGAAAATATATCTTCGCCTTTTATTCGCCTCGTGCTAATATCCCCTTCCAGAAAGCAATGGAGCCGGGTCAGGGGCAGTCTGGTAGAATCGGGCCGCCCGCCACGGCGGGACCTAAAACGAACGCCCTCTTGAGGTGCAAAATGAACGACGAAAAGTCTAAAAACCTGGAATTGGCAATCTCACAAATTGAGAAGGATCACGGCAAGGGCTCGATCATGCGCTTGGGCAATCGCGACGTGCTCGTGCCGGTAAGCGTCATCTCCAGCGGTTCGATTTCGATTGACGCGGCCCTTGGCGTGGGGGGATTCCCGCGCGGACGCGTGATCGAAGTGTACGGCCCGGAATCGGGCGGCAAGACGACGCTCACGTTGCACGTGATCGCCGAGGCGCAAAAGGCCGGCGGCATCGCCGCATTCATCGATGCCGAACACGCGCTCGATCCCGTCTACGCCCGAAAGCTGGGCGTGGACGTCGACAACCTGCTCGTCTCGCAGCCGGACAACGGCGAACAGGCGCTTGAAATCGCGCAGGCGCTGATTCGTTCCAATGCGGTGGACATCGTCGTCGTGGACTCGGTCGCCGCGCTCGTGCCCAAGGCTGAACTCGAAGGCGATATGGGCGACCCGCAGATGGGTTTGCAGGCGCGCCTGATGTCGCAGGCGCTGCGTAAGTTGACCGGGATCGTTTCGAAGTCGCGCACCTGCCTCATCTTTATCAACCAGATCCGCGAAAAAATCGGCGTGATGTTCGGCAATCCGGAGACAACCACCGGCGGACGCGCGCTGAAGTTCTACGCTTCGATTCGCGTGGATATCCGGCGCATCCAATCGATTAAGGATGGCGACCGCGTGGTCGGCTCGCGCACGCGTGCGAAAATTGTGAAGAACAAAGTCGCCGCGCCGTTCCGCGAGGCCGAATTCGACATCATCTACGGCGAAGGCGTTTCGCGCGAAGGCGACCTGCTGGACCTCGGCGTGGCCAAGGGCCTGCTCGAAAAGTCCGGTACCTGGATTTCATACAAGAGTGAACGCCTTGGCCAGGGCCGCGAAAATGCGCGCCTTTTCCTGCGCGAGCATACCGACATCCGCGACAAAATCGAACACGAGCTTCGCAAATCGCTCGGCCTGCCGACAGCGCATTCTTCCGACGACGCCAAGAAACCCGCCGCCGAAGCGGAGAAGCCGGTCGCGAAGGCTGCCGCCGCCGGACAAGCTCGCGCCGCTCGCTAATCCCGGGCGCCGCTCGCGCATTCGCCGTGGTCTTTCGGGTCGTGATTTTTCGAGTGCCTTGGATTTTCCGAGTGCCCCATCCTTTGTGGTTTGTGCAAAGGGTGGGGATTTGGCGCCAATGCTTGGCACGGCGCCGCCCACTTGGCATGGGGCGTTGGGGCGTGGTTCGATGAGGAGGTTCCAATGACACCATCCGAACGAGAACGAATTGCAGCTTATCTAACGGAGACTCGTGAGAATTTGCTCCGCACCGCCAGAAATCTCTCGCCCACTCAGTTGCAATACAAGCCCGCCCCGGATCGCTGGTCCGTGGCCGAATGTCTCGAGCACATCGTGGTCGTCGAAACCTTGATTCTGGACAACATCAATAACACGTTGCAACAGGCGGCCGGTTCTTCCGCGTCCTCCTTCGGCGACGATGGTCTCCGGCAAATGGTTGTAGATCGCAGCACTCGCGTGAAGGGTCCGGATCGCCTGATGCCTTCCGGCCGATGGCCGGACGGTCAATTGCTGAGTGAATTCGAAGCGGCTCGCAAACGCACGGCCGATTTCGTCGCCGCTACAAACGCCCAGCTGCGGGAATACGCATTTCCACACCCGATGTTCGGCCCGCTCGATTGTTACCAGTGGCTCCTCTTGGCTGGCGCGCACGGCGAACGCCACCGGGCGCAGGCCGAAGAAGTCATGGCCGACGCGGGCTTCCCGCGCGCCTCCGCGGCGCACTAGCACCTTTCTTAGAGATTCCTTATCGTTGTGGGACGGCGCGTCCGCAGCGCGCACATGAACGATTCCTGTCCTTGCGACCAGTTGCGCCGCGCCCATGTCAAGGTGGAAAATAGGTTCAGCATTCTAGTTGCGATTCTACGCTGTGCTTCCTTACACTGAGCGTAGCTAACGCAACGGAAAGAATCAGCATCTAAGCAAAAACATGCGACGGACCCCAGCTCTCCAATACGTAGCCTCGATTTTGTGCTTTGTGTGCATCGCCGGATGGAGCGCCGCACTCGCGGCGCCTCCGGCGCGGCACCGCCATGCCCGCGTCGTGGAATACGTGGACCCGGCGAAGGACGACGTAACCGCAAACGACGACCCTGTCGTCCGCGAAATTGCCGTGGAGGCCCTGGGCCACGAAAAGGGCTCCGTCGTCGCCGTGGATCCCACCAATGGCCGCATCCTCGCCATCATCAACCAGAAGATGGCGTTCTCCGCCGGCTTCGAGCCATGCTCGACCATCAAGCCTTTCGTCGCGCTCGCCGGACTTCAGGAAGGCGTCATCACTCGCGACACGATGCTTCGCGTCGGCAATCGCCGCTACATGGACCTCACTGAGGCCATGGCGCACTCGAACAATAAATTCTTTGAAGCGGTCGGCTCGCAACTTGGCTTCGATCGCGTGATCAAATATCACCAGCTTATGGGGCTCGGCCAGCGCGTCGGGTACAACATTCCCGAAGAGCAGCCCGGCTTTCTGCCTGCCAGGCCGCCTGTATTTGGGGGCGTCGCGCGCATGTCGAGCTTCGGTGAGGGCATTCGCATCACGCCGTTCCAGCTCGCGTCGCTGGTGGGAACTCTCGCCAATGGCGGCCAGCAATATTACCTGCAATATCCGCGCACCGACGAAGAGCGCCAGAATTTTCAGCCGCGCGTCCGCCAGCAGCTTGATATCGCGCCGCTGCTGCCCGATCTCCGCGAAGGAATGCTCGCTGCGGTCATGTACGGCACGGCCCGTCGCAGCTACGATCCCGACGGCGAACAGGATCTCGGCAAGACCGGCACCTGCAACGATGAAGGAGTCGGCGGGCGCCTCGGGTGGTTCGTTTCCTATGCCGACCAGGCGCATCCGAAAATCGTGATCGTGGTTCTGCTTCACGGCGGCAGCCGCATCATCAGCGGTCCGCACGCCTCGCAAATCGCGGGCCGCATCTACCGCGGTCTCTACGCGCGGAATTATTTCGCTGACGCCGAGTCGCCGCGCGTCGCGGAGTTCGCGGCGTCTTCCTCGGGTTCCGCTGGCTCCTCCGGCTCCCGCTAGACTTGATCACCCGAAATCAGGCTCTTGCGTGCAACGGCGAGCGCGGTGTATACGTGTGTCACCAAAGTTGATTCCGAACTCCTGGGGGCACTCGCATGAGGCTGAGACTTATTCCATTCTTGTTCGCAGTTTGTCTGGCGGCATTCGTTCCCGCGCGAGCCGCGGCGCAGCAATCCTGCGATAGCCTTACGTCCCTCGAGATTCCCAACGCCACGATCACGTCGGCCACGACCGTCGATCCTCCGCCGGACCTTTCGATACCGCTTCCGCCCAGCCCCATCGGTCCGGCGAGCACTCTGACCATCTCGACCCCGTTTTGCCGCGTGGTCGCGTTCTCCGCGCCTACCAGCGACTCGCACATCAGCTTCGAGGTATGGCTTCCGGTCACCGCGCGATGGAACGGAAAATTCGAGGCCGTCGGTAACGGCGGCTTCATCGGTCAGATCGGATATAGCGCGCTTGCGGCGGCTCTCAATCGCGGTTACGCCACCGCGAGCACCGATACGGGGCACGCCAGTGGCAACGATGAAAGCTGGGCGCTGGGCCATCCGGAAAAGCTTGTCGATTGGTCGTATCGCGCGGTCCACGAAATGACCGCGGATTCGAAGCTGATCGTCGCCGCCTTTTACGGCAAGCCCGCGAAGCTCTCCTACTGGAACGGCTGCTCGACCGGCGGCAAGCAGGGGCTCACCGAAGCACAGCGCTATCCCGACGACTTCGACGGCATCGTCGCCGGTGCGCCCGCGAATTACATCACGCATCTTCAGGCCGGAGGCGTGTACACGAGCTGGGTCAGGCTCAAGGACGGCGAGAACTCCGCCAATTTTATTCCGGCCGCAAAATTGCCTTATCTCCACAAAGCCGTGCTGGACGCATGCGATGCAAAAGACGGAGTCACGGACGGTGTCATTGGGGATCCGCGCCGCTGCAATTTCGATCCGAAAACAATTCAGTGCCCGGGCCCGGACGCGGCATCATGCCTCACCGCCGCGCAGGTTCACACCGCGCAACTGATCTACGCCGGCGCGAAGTACAACGACGGCAAACAGATATTTCCCGGCTATCAGCCGGGCAGCGAGCTGTTGTGGGCCGCGCCCGGTCCGGTGACGAACTCCATCGGTGTGGGATTTTTCAGATTCATGGTCTTTGATAATCCCGACTGGGATTTCACCACGTTCGACGTGGACCGCGATACGCGCGCTGCCGACCAAAAGCTTGGCTCGATCGTGAACGCCATCGATCCCAACTTGAAGGCGTTTCAGGACCACGGCGGAAAACTCATCATGTACCACGGCTGGGCGGACCAGGGCATCCAGCCGGAGAACAGCATCAATTACTACGAGAGCGTGGTTTCGGCGATGGGAGGCCCGCAGAAGACGCAGGAATTCCTGCGCCTCTTCATGGTTCCAGGGATGGCGCACTGCCAAGGGGGAGCCGGACCGAACAGCTTTGACGCGCTGACGGCTCTCGAGCGCTGGCGGGAGAACAACGCGCCGCCCGAAAGGTTGATCGCCGCGCATTCCACCGCCAACGTCATCGACAATTCGCGCCCGCTCTGCCCCTATCCACAAGCCGCAATCTACAAGGGCAGCGGCAACGTCACCGACGCCGGCAACTACTCCTGCGGCAACCCCAACTGGTAGTGCGCTGTCTTCGCTGTCATTCTAGCGAAATGACCGGACTTGCACTTCCGTCCCGGCGTAGCCGGGACGGCCGGTCACGCAGTCGAAGAAGCTCTCTTCGCATTTGACTCCGGCCGCTACTCTATTCCCAGCCCGTCTTCGCGTTGTACGGCAGCAAATATCCCATCGCTTCGATCTCGTGAATCTTTCCATTGCGAATCGCGAAAATTTCGGCCGCTTGCAAATCGATTGGGCCGAAATTCATCGGCACCGTATCCACGCCGGGCACGCCGACCACTTTGATTTGTCTCACGTTGCCGCGGTGGACGAACATTGGGAACCCGAACACCAGCCCGCGCTCCTCGTCAATGATGATCAGCCGCCGCGGGCGGATTTTCGTGATGTAACTGAGGATGTGCGTATTCATCGAATCGTGACAACTTAGAGCCCCGAGCTTCGCAAAGCTCGGGTTTGCCGCCGGACCAGCCGTGGCCGCATCGAGAGGCGTCGGGCTAGGCGTTTTGTTCGTAGTAGTCTGCATTCCGTTCTCGTGCCGCACGCAGTCGTCCGCATATGGCGCGAGATCGCCGTTGCTCTGCTCGATCGAGTCGAAATACGAGTCGGCGATGCGGTACATCTCATCGCGCGACACGCGCTGCGAGACCGGAATCGTCTGCACCAGGCCTGACCGCGGCGTCACGAGATTCGGCGCCCCTGCCGGCCGTATGTCGCGCACGACGATGTGCTCGATTTCCGCGATCTTGCCTTCCTCCACCTTCAGCCGCAGCGCGAGAATGATGGGCTTGTTGAATTCCTTCATCACGCAATACAGCCCGACCTGCTTGGACACAGGATCGGCGGCGTAAATCTTGAACGTCGTCGGAGCCTCCGATGCGCCCACCCACAGCCCGTCGCCCAGCTGGATCGCGGCCGTGTTCTCCGTGTATTTGTACCCGGGCGCCAGCGGCAGCCCCGACCAGTCGTGCTTCACCATCGCGGCGACATATTGATCGGCCATGTTCGTAAGACAGGTCGCATTACATTCACTCGACCCGGCAGCCTGCGCGCCGGCGGTGCGAGCCGAAACTCCGGCCAGCAGCAGGACGCCGGCCACAGCCAATTCAAACAATTTTGTATGCATTTCTGTAATCCCCCCGGTGTGAAGACTCCAAAATCGAGACCGCGCGTTCACGAAGCCGTTTTAGCCATACCTCTGCTGAGTTCGCGCCGCAAAAAGTAGCACGGATGCGCGGAGGATTCTAGCGCTCCATTCAGCGCAGATTTTCTGGATTCAAACGGCGGGCAACAAACTCAACCTTTGTTCTTGCCGCGATTGGGACGCTTGACGGGCACGGTCTTGACCGCCTCCGCCACCGCTTTCATGATCTTGGCGTCCAGTTGTTCGGCGGTCGTCTCGTAGGCCTTGCGCGCTTCTTCGACGACGGAAGCGGTCAGCCGTTCAATCGAGGATTTGATTGTTTGCTCGATAATTTCATGAATGCTCGCATCGGTCCTCGGGCGAATCATGCTCAGCGTTTCAGCGGCGGCCTCTGCTGCTGCGGCTCTGGACTGCTGCGCGGCTGACTTCGCCTGTTGCATCGCCGTAGCGAGTTCTTCCTCGTGCCCTTCGGCGCGGCCGGCCATCACCAGGATCTCGCTCGCGTCCCACGACGCCGTCAGCGTCACCGGCGCGGCCGGTGCAGCGACCGGAGTCGCCTGCGGTTCGACGGGCTCCTCGATCGTGAAAGCTTGCTCGCCGGGCAGCGGGAACCAATCTTCCGGAGCCTCGGGAATATCCCAGACGTTCCCAGGCACTTCGAATTCCAATCCGATGTGCAGGAGTTCGCGCGCGTGGCTCGGGCGCTGCACCCATATGACGTTTCCGGTGATGATCCGTTCGGGAGCGTTGGGATTTCGGCGCGGGATTTCTACGGTGACGATCGAGCCTTTCGTCACGTAATGTCTGGACTGATACTTGCACCCGTGGCAGCTCACCATCACCGTGCTGGTGCGTTCCGTGAACGCCTCGCTCAGCGCGTCCACGCCGTGCACCTTGATGGGCATGGCTTGGACCACGCGCGTGCTACGGCGCTTGTCCAGGCCGGGATTAGCCGCTGCCGAGGGCTTCGTCACTCCGTCCTCCGACGGACAAATCCGAGACGCGTGCTGCTGCTCCGGTGAATTCGGTCCACGGGAATTCCACGAGGAGGTGGGGGCCCATGCATCCCAACGAGCTGTCCCTTGCCACCGCGCTTCCCAGGCACCTTTCGCGCAGGCCGAATACCGATTAAAAAGCATAACACCACGCATTCGGACGGGGAGTTGATTCGCAATCCCCTGTGCCTGATTTAGCTACCTTGCTAATTGACCGCCAGGCATTCGCAAGCGGGTGGCAAGAGGTTGTGCCTTTGATTTTCCATGTATAGCGTGGTTTCTTCGCTGGCTGAACTCGATAGCGGCATCCAGGACTCGGGCGTCCTTGTCGCCGATACGCTCAACGGCGAGCAGATCCCCGACAAATTGGGACCGCTCCGCCTGATTGCCCCGCACGACAATCGCCCCGCCCGCTGGGTCCGCATGCTCCGCTCCATCACCGTCGTGAAACACTCCTACTAGTTGTCATCCTGACAGAGGCTGCAGTCTATCGAAGCGCGGTGAATCTTCAGAAAGAAGTGCATGCGCACAACCAAGTGGTACTATCTCCCAATCGGTTCGTCGGCCCCCGAAGTTTCCATCCCTTGAGGCGCTATGGAATTTTGGATCTTTGTGCTGGCCGTGTGGCTTGGGGTTGAATGGCTGAGGCGACGCCACTATCAGCGCAAAAACGACGAGCGCTTTGCCAACATTGTTGGCTCCCTGAACAGTGTTGAAAGAGAATTCAACGAGCTGAAGAAGCTGGCGGCGCGGGTGACGGAATTGGAGAAGCGTCCCGCGGCTCCGGAGGCCGGCGCGCAATCCGTAACGACCGTCGCCGCTCTTCCCGCGCAAGAGCCCAGAGTCTCGGCAATGCTTCATGGCCCCGCGCCGACAGTTGCCGCTCAACTACCGCGAGTGACGCCGCCGCCGCCGATTTCACCTCCCAGCCCAGTTGAACCTGCGCCGCCTTCCGTGCCTCTGCCGGCACCGGCGCAGCCTGCACAGCACATTGCGCCGAAGCCGCCCACTGCCACGCCACCGCACGTCGAACCGGCGATTCGGCGCCCCCCAGCACCAAGTCGTCCCGTGGCGCCTGGGTCGCCGCCTGCGTCCGTTTCCGCGGAGCACGCCCCCGTGCACGTGCTGCGGAAGAGTTCCGAACTCGAAGAGAAGCTCGGCACGAACTGGCTGAACAAGATCGGCATCGTGGTCCTGGTGATCGGAATTGCGCTCTTTCTCGCGTACAAATTTCCGACGCTCGGCAATCTCGAAAAAGTGGGACTCGGTTATTTCGTCAGCTTCGCGATTCTCGGCCTCGGCGTGTATCTGGAGCGCAAGGATCTCTACCGGATCTTTGCGCGCGCGCTGATCGGGGGAGGATGGGCGCTCGTCTTTTTCACGACGTACGCCATGCACTTCGTGAAGTACACGCAGGTGATCAACACGGAGTGGGTGGATTTGGTGCTGTTGTTCGCGGTGGCGTGGCTGATGGTGGCGCACACGCTGCGCTACAACTCGCAGGTCGTTACCGGTCTTGCGTTTCTGCTCGGATTTACGACCGTGGCGATCAGCCAGAACACGGTGTATTGCCTGGCGGCGGGCGCGATTCTGGCGATTGGGTTCGTCGCCATCGTGCACAAGCGAAGCTGGTTCGAGCTGGAAGTTTTCGGACTGATCGCGTCGTATTTGAATCACTACATCTGGCTGCGCACGGTGATCGAGCCGATGGGCGGCCACAGGCACATGTTCCCGGAATTCGTGCCGAGCGCACTGCTGTTGTGCCTCTACTGGGCGATTTATCGGTGGTCGTATCTCGCGCGACGCATCCAGCGGGACGCGCAAGAGCACGTCTCGACGCTCGCGGCCCTGCTGAATACGTGCTCGCTGCTCGTGCTTCTCAAATATCAATCGGTGAAGCCGGAGCTGGCCTTCTACACGCTGCTGGCGCTCGGTGCGGTCGAGCTGACGCTCAGCCAACTGCCGGTTGCGCGCCGCCGGCGCACCGCGGTGGTGATCCTCTCGACCATCGGCACGATCCTTCTGGTCGCCGCGATTCCTTTCAAATATTCCGGCATGGACATGGCCATCATCTGGCTCGCTCAGGCGCAGGCTCTGTTTCTGGCCGGAGTGTTCACGCGGGAAGTGCTGTTCCGCCGCTTCGGCATGCTCGCCGCGCTGCTGACCGCCGGCGACATGATCGTCAAGAACGCGAAGCCGATCCTGGAATCCCGGTTGGACATCGGCAACTTGCTCCAGGCTCCGGAGTACCGCCTGGCCATGACGTTCGGGTTCGCGGCGCTGCTTTTCTACGTGAACGCGCACTGGATTCCGCGGCGGTGGAAGGGCCTGATCGAACAGGGATTCGAAGAGACTTGCTTCCGCGCTCTCTCCTATCTCGCGGGGCTGATGATGTTCGTGAGCCTCTGGCTGGCGTTCCCGAACGCCTGGTCCGCAGTCGACTGGTCGGCGGCGGCGCTGGTGGTCACCTTGCTGGGCCGCCAACTGGACATGGAGGATTTGTCGCATCAGGCGCACGCCTTCGCGCTCGCGGCGTTCTTCTACGCGCTTGGCGTGAACCGATTCGCGGTGGCCCACTGGCTGGACACGGGAATGACGCTGCGTCTCGTGACGCTTTCGTTCGTGATCGCCATCTTCTATCTCTGCGCGCGATGGGCGGGAACAAAATCAGCGATCTACAAGCTGGAAATCTCGGAGATGTACACCACGGCGGCCGCCATTTTGGGCCTGGTCCTGACTTACTGCGAATGCAACTGGGCGTGGATGGGCGTGACGTGGGGCGCGGCGTCCCTCGTGCTGGCGGTGCTGGGAATTTACCTGAAGCGGCGGGATCTGAGTTATCAGGCGCACGCGCTGGCTCTGATGGCTTTCGCGCGCACGTTGGTGGTGAACATAGACGCCACGAAGGAGTATCACCATTTCACGCTGCGGTTCATCACCTTCACGCTGGCGGCAGCGCTCCTGTATCTCTGCGCGTACTTCAGCGGGCCACGCGACACGCGGGCGGCGCGCGTCTTTTCCGCGATCCATTCTTGGGCAGGCACTGCGCTCGTGGCCGTCCTGGCATACGAGGAGCTTTCGTCTTCGTGGATCGCCGTCAGCTGGGCGCTCTTTGCGCTGCTTCTGCTCATCGCCGGCAATCGCCTGAAGCGAATGGAGCTCCACTTCCAGGCCTACCTTTTGTCGCTTGGCGCGATGTTTCAGGTAGGTTTGGTGAACCTGCACGCCACCGAGCCGTTCCCGATGGTTCCGCGCCTCACGTTGCGTCTGGTGACCATCGCCCTGACGGCGGCGCTCCTCTATCTTTCGGCGCGCTGGGCGGCCCGGGCGGAGATCGCTGCCGCGCCGATCGTGGGAGCCACATACGAGTGGGCCGGATCGGCGCTGGTTTGGCTGCTGCTGTTGTACGAGCTGCATTCGCTGCATGTGGCGCCAGGCTGGGCGATCTTCGGGCTGGTGCTTTTCGAGATCGGCTATCTACGGAGGTCGGGCAATTGGAGATTGCAGGGCTACGCCGCGTTTGCGTCGGCATTCGCGCGGATATTCCTGGTGAACGTCGGCGCGTCGCGCCATGATTTGTTGATGACCACGCTGCCGCTGGCGGTCATTTTCTATTACGTCTATTGGCGGCTGGAGGGCGGTGAGCGCGATCTTCTCGCGCAGGACCGGCAATTTCTGGCTGGCCCGGTTCTCGGCTATCTGGGCACGGCAACGTGCGCGACGGTCCTCTATTGTTGCCTCGACGCGGGCTGGATCGCTGCGGGATGGGCGGGCCTGGCGCTGCTGTTAATCGCCGTCGCGTGGAGCGCGAAACAGGAAGTGTTTCTGCATCACAGCCTGTTGCTCGCGGTAGCGGTATCGTTCCGCGGCGTGCTCATTGATCTCGCCGAACCCGGCGTCATCGCGGGCGCATGGTTCTCGAGCCGCTCCCAACACGTGATCGCGGCGGCGGCGCTGCTGTTTGCGGCGCTGGCCTTCGCATTTCCGCTGCGGAGCAGATACGCCGCGGCGAATGCCGGCCCTCGAACGGCCGCACCGTGGACGCTCATTTTTCGGCGGCCCGAGCAGTTCTTCTTTTTCATTCCGCTGGCGCTGATCACGCTACTCATCGCTAGAGATGTATCGCAGGGCCGCGTGACGATGGCCTGGGGGATCGAAGCCGTGGCGGTGTTCTTGTTTGCGCTCGTGGTGCGCGAGCGGAGTTTCCGCCTGACGGGACTGGGGTTGCTGCTGCTCTGCGTTGGGAAAATTCTCGTGCTCGACGTGTGGCGCCAGAACAAATCGGACCGCTTCGTGACGTTTATCATCCTCGGAATCTCGTTGCTCCTGGTTTCCTTCCTTTACACGCGCTACAGCGAAGCCATCAAGCGATATCTCTGATCTGCCGCGGAGGTCAGCCGAGTGGCGCATCCTTGGCTCGAAGGATTTTGCGCATTGACCTTTGGGGCAGGGGCGACACATTCAGCAACATTAGTTGCCGACTGAGGTTACTGAACAACATGGGGCCGGTGCCCATCCTTTCGCGGCACGTGGAAGGGTGGGGTTCTTGCGAACATGCTTGGCACCGCGCCGCCCATTTGCCGACAGCGCCCACGGATCACGAATCACCAATCACGAGTCACTGGCCCCCAGTCACTAATCACGAATCACCAATCACATTTTCGCTTTTCTCTCGCGTCGCCGATGCGATACTCTGCAAACTCTCCGGCGGAGACAAGGCGAGGTCGTTGCGACGATATGACGAATATTAGAAAACTGATCTTCTGGCCGATTTTTGCGGTGATCGCAGCGGGGTGCCTCGGCGCGTCCTATTATCAACGATACATAGCGGACCAGCAGTTCGCCGCCGAGGTCTCTTCCGCGCGAGACGAAGCGCTGCGCATCCAGCGCGAGGTTGTGCTCTTCACCAAGCGCATCATTCCCTCCGGACGGCCTTTCGCGCTTTTCCTGAATGGAATCGGCATCGATTCGCCCACCACTGCCCGCCTGGTCGCTTCCGCGCAGCCGGTTTTCGACTTGCGCCGTCTGCGCGCCGGAAACAAATTGGACATCGGGCGTTCCGTGCTCGGTGAACTGCGCGAAGTCCGATACAACATCGATACGGACCGCGTCCTCTCGATCGCGCCGGCCGGCGACGCCTTCCACTCCACGATTGAAACCATCCCTTCGCACACCGACGAAGCCGGCGTGAGCGGCCAGGTCGAGGGCTCGCTTTTTCAAGCCGTCACGGATGCTGGCGAAAGGCCGGAGCTTGCCATGCGGCTGGCCGAAATCTTCGGCTGGGACCTGGACTTCTATACCGACCCGCGCCCAGGCGACACGTTCCGCGTGGTCGTTGAGAAGAAAACTTTCGCAAACGGAGAGACCGCCGCGTATGGCCGCATTCTCGCCGCCGAATATGACAACGCCGGCCACGCCTACCGCGCCATTCTTTTCCGCGGAGCTTCGGGCGCTCCCGCGTACTACACGCCCGACGGCAAATCGATGAAGAAGGCGTTTCTGCATTCGCCGCTGAAATTCGCCGCGCCGATTACTTCGCATTTCAGCCTGCACCGCTTTCACCCGATCCTGAAGGAATATCGCGCGCACCTCGGAATTGACTACGGCGCGCCCACCGGAACTCCGGTGCAGACGATCGGCGACGGCAGGGTGATTTTCGCGGGGCGCAAGGGCGGCGACGGAAATCTCGTCAAGGTCGAGCACACCAACGGCTACACGACCTACTACATGCACCTCTCGAGAATTGTGGTGCGCGCTGGCCAGCGCGTCGAGCAGGGCCAGCGCATCGGACTCGTCGGCATGACCGGCCTCGCCACCGGACCGCATCTCGATTTCCGAATTCAGCTCCGCGGGCAATTTTTGAATTTCGAGCGGCTGCCTCTGCCGGCCTCCGACCCGGTTGCACGGCGCGACTGGAACCAATTTGCCGCCGCCCGCGACCATGCGCTCGCCGAAATGCCTCCGCCGCCGGGAGAACACACGACCCTGGCCTCGAATTCGCCCGGTCCTTCGGCCACACGCGCACGCTGACGGATTTTGTCCCGTAAGCGCCTTTAAGGCGCCCCAAAACAGGCCAAAATTGCCACCACATCGAAGGATTTGGCCGCACAAACTGAAGGGATTCCGAGCGAACTTCTCCGCCCGAATTACTGCATCATCGAAGGAATTTATGGCTCCGGAGTGGAGCTATTTTCAGGAACTAATTTACGGCCGAACTTCCCACGTATCGCCCGCGTGAAGGAGCTTCGCGAGGTCGCCTATGCCGCGCTTGGCTTGCACGTCGCGGATCTGGTCGGCGATCACGTCTTCGTAGCGCGGGACATCGCCCCACGCGCGAAGGACGCCGATGGGCGTGGGGAATCCGGGCCGGAGCTCCATCTGCGAGAGCAAAAACGCATAGGACGGCCGCGGATCGTGCTCGTCGTGCACTAGCAGATCATTTTCCGTGACTCCATTGCCGAGCGCGACGACCTCAAGCTCAAGGCCGTTCAGCCGAATGCCCTTGTCGCGGTTCTTGCCGAAGATGAGCGGCTTGCCGTGTTCGAGCTGGACGACGTGCTCGCTGCGCGCGTCCCTTTCGGTGAGCGTCTCCCAGGCGTGATCGTTGAAGATGTTGCAGTTCTGCAAGATCTCGATGTAGGCCGAGCCTTTGTGCGCTGCAGCTTTTTTCAGCGTCTCTTTCAGATGCTGTTGAAAGACGTCGACGGAGCGAGCGACAAAAGTCGCTTCGGCTCCGATCGCCAGCGACAGCGGATGGAACGGACGGTCGGTGGTGCCGTAGGGAGTTGATTTCGTCTTCTTGCCGATTTCAGACGTCGGAGAAAACTGGCCCTTCGTCAGGCCATAAATCCGATTGTTGAACATCAGCACTTTCAGGCCGACGTTACGGCGCAGCATGTGAATGGTGTGATTGCCGCCGATGGAAAGCGAATCGCCGTCGCCGGTGACGACCCACACTTCCAGATCGGGACGCGCGACTTTGAGCCCCGTCGCAACGGCAGGCGCGCGGCCATGAATGGTGTGGAAGCCGAACGTATTCATGTAATACGGGAAGCGGCTCGAACAACCGATGCCGGAGATGACCACGAAATTTTCGCGGGGAATGCCAAGCTCGGGGAAAACAGACTGAACCGCCGAAAGAATCGCGTAGTCGCCGCAGCCCGGGCACCAGCGGATTTCCTGGTCGGTCTGAAAATCTTTTTTGGTGTAAACCGGCAATGTGGCCGTGGTCATTTAAATACTCCTAAACCGAGAGAAATTTCTCGTCCGCCGCGGCGGACTCGGAATGATAGCCAAAACTAATCCAACATCTCTTCAATCTTCTGCTCGATTTCCGATTGCTTGAATGGCTTGCCCTGAATTTTGTTATAGCCTTGCGCGTCCACCAGATACTTCGCGCGCAGCACCATCACGAGCTGGCCCATGTTCATTTCCGGGACGAGAATCCGATCGTAGCGTCCGAGAACTTCGCCGAGATTTTTCGGCAGCGGGTTCAGATGGCGCAGGTGGATATGCCCGATCCGGTGGCCCTTGGCTCGCTCGGATTTCAGCGCAGCAGTGATGGGGCCGAGGGTCGAGCCCCAGGCCACGATCAGCAAATCGCCCGAAGGATCGCCGGCGGGAACAACATCCGGAACCTCCTGAACAATCGCGGCTACTTTTGCGGCGCGAAGGCGAACCATGCGTTCGTGGTTGAGCGGCTCGTAGTTGACGTTGCCGGTGATGTCCTGTTTCTCGATGCCGCCGATGCGGTGCTCGAGTCCCGGCGTGCCGGGAATCGCCCATGGGCGCGCGAGCGTGTCCGGATTGCGGCTGTAGGGCTGAAATCCTTCGGGATTCTTTTCGAAGTGCACGGGAATATCGGGCAGGTCCGCGAGCGAAGGAATGGGCCAGGGCTCTGCGCCGTTGGCGAGATAGCCGTCGGATAGAATAATGACGGGCACCATGTATTTGATGGCGATTCGGCTGGCTTCGAGCGCAATCCAGAAGCAATCGCCCGGGGACGACGGCGCGAGAACCGGAATCGGCGCTTCGGAGTTTCTGCCGTAGAGCGCCTGCAAAAGATCCGCCTGCTCGGTTTTCGTTGGAAGGCCGGTGGAAGGTCCGCCGCGTTGGACATCGCAGACGACCAGCGGCAGTTCGACCGCAACGGCCAGTCCGAGGGCTTCGGTTTTCAGGGCCATACCGGGTCCGGATGTGGACGTGATGCCGAGAGCGCCGGCATAGGCCGCGCCGATGGCGGAAGTGATGGCAGCGATTTCGTCCTCGGCCTGAAACGTGATCACGCCGAAATTCTTATAGGTGGAAAGCTCGTGCAGGATATCCGACGCCGGAGTGATCGGATACGAGCCGAGAAAAAGGGTAATGCCGGCCTTCTGCGAAGCGGCGACGAAACCCATAGCCAGCGCGGTGTTTCCGCTGATATTTCGATAGACGCCGGGCTTCAGCTTGGCGGGCGGAATTTCGTAGCTGATCTGAAACGCCTCAGTGGCCTCGCAATAGCTGTAGCCAGCCTGCATAGCCAGACGATTCGCTTCGACCAGCACCGGCTTGCTTTTGAACTTGTCCTCAATCCACCGGATAGTGCCGTCCATCGAGCGGTTGTAGAGCCAATAGCACATGCCGAGCGCGAAGAAATTCTTGCAGCGGTCGACGGTCTTGTTGTCGAGGCCCAATTCCTTCAGCGCCGCGCGAGTCAGTTTGGTCAGCTCGACCGTGAACAGGCGAAAGGCGTCGAGTGAATGATCCTCCAGCGGGTTCGCCGTCATCTGCGCCTTGCGCAAATCCGTTTCGCCGAAGTCGTTGAGGTTGACGATGAGGATTCCATTGGGCTTGAGGTCGGCGAGGTTCATCTTCAGCGCGGCGGGATTCATTGCGATGAGCGCGTCGACGCTGTCGCCGGGCGTGTAAACGTCGCTCGACGAGAAATGCACCTGGAAACCGCTGACGCCGGGAAGAGTTCCGGCGGGGGCGCGAATTTCAGCAGGATAATCGGGAAGAGTGGCGAGATCGTTGCCGTATAAAGCGACGGTATTGGTGAATTGGCTGCCGGTGATCTGCATTCCGTCGCCGGAGTCGCCGCAGAACCGGATGACGGCTTGTTCCCTGATTTCGCGCTTACGCTCCCTAGGAGGAACCGAGGTAGTAGACATGTTATATGAAATCCCCACCCTTCTTAGATGATTGCAGAGACGCGCGAGATGCCGTGCCCACATTCCCCCGAGCGCAGGCGAAAGAAAAAGGCTCTCGTCCGTTGAAAGCGTAACACAAACGCAAGCCACAGAGCCACAGAGCCACAGAGGCTCAGAGGTACGGAAGCAAAGAGGCAAGGAGGCAAGGAGGCAGAGAAAGCAAAGGACGCAGAGGAAAGGGCCGACGCGTCAGACGGCAGGTTTCGCGCGGCGTCGGAGAAAGGCTTGCAAGAAGTAGATGGCCATGCCGGAGCCGAAGGTGAGCCAGAAATATGGGAGGCTTCGCGTCAGCGTGAAGACCAGCATTGCGGCAGCGCCGGCCCACATGAAAAGCTCGCCGGTGAAACCATCGAGCAAGTCTGGCTTGGCGCCGCCGGCGGGAACGCTTGGCGTGAGAGAGGGCAGTAGTCGCGGGACGGCGGCGTAGTAGCGCCGGTAGCTTTCGCCTTGCGACTGAAGCAACGTGGATTCTTCGCGCAGGATCAGGCGATAGACGAAGATGAACATGGCGATGGACATGAACAAGAAACCGAGGCGGCTGGCGAGCGCTCCGATGCCGACCGCCAGAAAAAGATTTCCGAGATAAAGAGGATTGCGGACGCGACGGTACGGACCATCGGCGACGAGCTGCTCTCCGTGAAGCGCCGCGTCATGAACGATGGAGCTGTGCAGGTAGGATTCCGCCCACGTGCGGATCGCGGCTCCAATGGTGACCATCAGCGTTCCCAGCGCGAAGAATCCGGTGATGGTGTGGCCGAAGGCTGCGGAGTTCTCGTCCGGATGGCCGCCAAGAACGAACCGGCTGAGCGCGACGGAAACGTTGACGTGGTCGGTGTTATAGAGGAAGAAGCCGAGAAAGAAGATTCCGGCGATGAACCAGAAGCGAGCGCGAAACTCGAATTCGGAGGATTGAAAGTTCATTGGCGATCTCCGTGCGGGCCAGAAACGCGCCGAACACGAGTAGCTGTGCCGAGTCCGTAGATGATACGCATTTCGCCGCAAAAGACTTTCAGGAATTTTCGGTGAATGGACGGCGTCGCGCCAAGGAACTGTGTCGGGCACGATATATCGTGCCCCTACGAAGGCCGCTGGCGGGCGAAGGTTGGCGTGGCATAAGTTGACGCATGGCTGCGGGCGCGCTATGTTCAGCCACCGTTGGGAGTAACCGCACGAGAATCGAAGGGGGAATGCGCCGATGAAAAGGAATCTGATGGCGATGTGCGCGATGTGTGGCCTGGCCATTGTCGTCCTGGGTGGAGCATTCACGCCGAAAGCGTCGGCGACGGGACCCATTGCTGTGGACTGTGATCGCGCGTGCCTGGAGGGGCTGGCCACGCAGTATCTGAGCGCGCTGGTGGCGCACGACCCCAAGACACTGCCGCTCGCGAAGGATGTGAAATATACCGAGAACGATCAGGTTATGGATGTCGGCGACGGATTCTGGGGTACGGCCACGGCCGTCGGCGGCTACAAGCACTGCTTCGCCGATCCGGTGGTCGAGCAGATCGGGTGTATGGTGACGATGCACGAAGGCGATCACGTCGTGATCATGGGTATGCGGTTGCGGGTCGAGCTTGGCAGGATCACGGAAATCGAGACGACCTACTACCGGCAGGGCGGCGGAGGCCCCTCGAATGCGGTGGGATTGGATACCAGCCAGGCGGAGCCGCTGTGGTTTGATGTGGTACCAGCGGCGAAGCGCGTGTCGCGCCAGCAGTTGATTACCACCGCGAATATGTATTTCGCGGGGCTTGAGAATAATGACGGGAAGGGCGTGTATCCGTTCGCGGACGATTGCGACCGGATGGAAAACGGAATCCATACGACGAACAATCCGACGCTGTCGCCCAACGCGCCGTTCAATGCTTTTGCCATGAGCTGCACGGCGCAGTTCAAGAGCGGCTACTACGCGGTGGTCACGCGGATTCATCACCGGCGGTTTCCGATCGTGGACGAGGAGCGCGGCATCGTGTGGGCGTACGTGATCTTCGATCAAAACGGCACGGTGCAGACGATTCACCTCACAAATGGGCAGGACGTGTCGATGAAGAACTTCAACCGGCCGTCGAGTCTTGAGGTGACCGAGGCTTTCAAGATCCAGGACGGGAAGATCCGGCGGATCGAGATGGTTGGATCTGGATTGCAGTACCATTTGAATTCGGCGTGGGGTGGGATTAGCGATAAGTAAGACAAAAAAGAAACTACAGATCCGTCGCACCGGTCAAAATGCGACCGGGTTCGGGATGACAACGCGGTACGGGTGGGCGGTGTGAAAGGGAATCGGCTCTCATGAAAAGATCGCGGTATGTTGAGCTCGCGATCATTGTATTTTGCGCCTGGCTGGCATGTGCCGGTGCGGCGCAGGCGCAGGCTCCCGCGCAAACGCAAGAGGCTCCGCCTGCGGCCGGCGCGAATCTCGGCGCGGGTACCGAAACCGGCATCGGGACATTCCAAACGCATTGCATGGGATGCCACGGAAATCCGAACTTGGAGCGCGTACCGTCGCCCGACATGATTCGACAGATGTCTCCCGAGAGGATTTACGACGCGCTGACCATAGGAGCGATGAAAGCGCAAGGGGAGAGCCTGACGGAAGATCAGCGGAAAATGCTGGCGACTTTCCTGAGCGGGCGCCCGCTCGGCAGCTTAAAGGAAGGCGACGCGAAGGACATGCCGAACCATTGCGCGTCGAACTCTCCGCTGGCGGATCCATCTTCTGGGCCGTCGTGGAATGGCTGGAGCGCGGATTTGACCAACACGCGCTTTCAGAGTGCCAAGGGCGCGGGCCTCACGGCCGATCAGGTGCCGCAACTGAAATTGAAATGGGCGTTTGGCTACCCGACCGGACTTTCCGCGTTCGGCCAGCCAACGGTTGTTTCCGGGCGAATTTTTGTTGGCAGCGATATCGGCTACGTGTATTCACTCGACGCGCAGACCGGGTGCGTTTACTGGTCGTATCAGGCGAAAGGCTCGGTACGCAGCGCGGTTACGGTCACGCGAGTGAAAGGACACGGCGCGACGAAGTACGCCGCGTATTTCGGAGATGCGCACGCGAATGTGTACGCGGTGGACGCTCAGACCGGACAGGAACTTTGGACGACGCGCGTGGACGATCACTTCGTCGCGCGAATTACGGCTGCTCCCAAGGTCTTCAAAGGCATCGTATATGTTCCGGTGTCGTCGTCCGAGGAGTTTTCGTCCTCCAACCTCGACTACTCGTGCTGCACGGGCCGCGGAAGCATGGTCGCGCTCGACGCGAATACGGGAAAGCAAGGCTGGAAAACGTACGTGGTGCCGACGCCTGTGCCCGTGCGAAAGAATTCGAAGGGAGTGCAGCAATACGCGCCGTCCGGCGGCTCGATCTGGAATTCGCCCACGATTGATGCGAAGCGCAACGCGATTTATTTTGGAACCGGAGACGGGCAGACCGAGCCGGTTCCCGATACGACCGACGCGATTATGGCGCTCGATCTGAAGACCGGGACAACTTTGTGGTTTTATCAGGCGCAGGCGGGTGACGCGTTCATGGGCGGATGCAGCGGGCCGGACAGGACCGACAATTGCCCGAAAGTGAATGGGCCGGACCAGGATATCGGCAATTCTCCCATCCTGCGAAAGCTGGCTGACGGCAAGAGCGTGGTCGTTTTTGGAATGAAGGACGGGACCGTGACCGCTCTCGATCCGGACCGCAAGGGCTCCGTGGTGTGGAAGGTGCATGTGGTCGAAATTTCGAAGGGCGAAGAAAACAGCTTCTTCGCGCGCTTAAACGGAATTGTGTGGGGCGGGGCGGCGGACGATCAGAATGTTTACTATGGGTTGCAATCGGGCGGGATGGTGGCGCTGAAGCTCGCGACCGGTGATGTGGTTTGGCGCGCGACATTTCCGAAACCAGCAGGCGCTCGCGTCATAAATTCGGCCGCGGCAACGGCGATGCCGGGCGTCGTGTTCTTGGCGGGATCGGACGGGAAGCTGCATGCGGTTTCGACGGCCGATGGCAAGAGTCTCTGGGAATACGACACGGCGCGGCCATTCGAGACTGTGAATAAGGTCGTGGCGAGGGGCGGCGCGATTGCGTCCATTGGGCCTTCGATCGCGAACGGGATGCTGTTCATCGGCTCGGGCTACGCCGTGACTGGAACCAATTCAGGCAACGTGCTGCTGGCGTTTTCGGTTCAGTAAGGTGCCACACAGATGAGCTACGTTGAGAAAAATCTGATACCCGGCGAGAAACTCATGTACCGGACAGGCGTTCATTGGAGCGTTCTATTTGGGTCCGCGATCGTCGCGGCGATCGTCGCCGGGGCGGGGATTGCGATTTTGGCCTATCGCAACGATATCGCTGGTCATGGAATCCCCGTCAATGGCACCGAAATCGCGGGAATGGCCCTGGTCGCCGTGGCCGCCATTTTCTTCGGCTATAGAGTCGTCAAGAAGAACGCTACGGAAATTGCCGTCACCGACAGGCGCGTGATTATCAAGACGGGTATGACGAGTCGCCGCTCGCTCGAAATCATGCTCGCAAAAGTGGAGAGCATAGGAATCGACGAGACCTTGATGGGAAGAATGCTCGGATACGGCACGGTTGTGATTCATGGCACCGGCGGGACCCCCGAACCGTTCACAAAGATCGCTCATCCCTCTGAATTCAGAATGGCGGTGCAGCAGCAGATAGACGCCGCCAGGCGTTGAGGCCAGCCGTTTCGAAATCGCGAGCAGATCGAACGAAGCAATATCCATCCAACCGTTCTCGCCATCGGGGCGCCCAGACAAAACCAATTCGGCCAGCTGTCCCAAGGTACCATTGACTTTCGCTTTTAGTTCGCCTACAGTGGGAACGCTAAGACAGAGCCTGTTGGGGGACTTGCGATGGCACTTACAAAACGCCAGAAGGAAGTATTGAATTACCTCGTCGGGTTCATCAACAAGAACGGTTACTCGCCGAGCTTCGAGGAGATCGCGCACGCGCTGAAGCTGACGTCGCTCGCGACGGTACACAAGCATCTCTCGACGCTGGAAAAGAAGGGATTCATCCGCCGGGGCTACAATCAGAGCCGTTCGATAGAGGTGACGCAGCTGCCCAAGCAGGTGCGCGAAGAAATTCTCGACCGGCACGTGATCGAGTTGCCGCTGCACGGGCGGATTGCAGCGGGGCGTCCGCTGGAAGCAGTCGAAGAGCACGAAACAATTTCGCTGGCGGATTTTGCGCGCGGGCAGAATACGTTTGTCCTGCAGGTGAAGGGCGAGTCCATGCGCGAGGACCACATCCTCGATGGGGATTACATCGTGGTGGAGCAGACGCAGGTGGCGAATCCAGGAGAAATCGTGGTGGCGCTGGTCGGCGAGGATGAGGCGACGGTAAAGCGGTTCTATCGAGAGCCGGGCGGGAAGATTCGACTGCAGCCCGCGAATTCGTCCATGGCGCCGATTATGGTGGCGGCCGCGGATGTGAAAATACAGGGCCGCGTGGTGGGAGTTTTGCGCAAGTATTAGATTCAGCGGCTAGTGACTCGTGACTCGTGACTCGTGAATTTCATTCTTCCTCGCATCGGCAATCTTGTTCTACCTTTGCGGCTTCAATTCCGCCGATCCCTCGAACTGAACTTTCGGCCATTACCTCTAGCGACACAGCCGTCCCAATTCGGGATTGGCGGCGTTCTACCCTCGGACTATCTTGATAGCCCCGGTCCGCATCCCATAAGCTGGTTCCGGCGCAGGTAGGCCCAAGGAGGGTAAATGTGGGGAGACAAGAAACCCGAAGCTCCCGCTAGGATGCCGCTCCCGCAGCAGCCTAGAACGAACGCAACGTCTGGTGGTACATCTTCTGGGGAGGCAAAGACAATGGCACCTATGGATTCGTCGTACCCGGCATCGTCGAGCGGCACAGCACGTCTCGGCGCCAGCCTGCACGTGAAGGGCGAGATCACCGGCAACGAAGACCTGGCCATTGACGGCAGCGTCGAAGGGCTGGTTCAGCTGGAAGACCGCAAGTTGACGATCGGCGCAAGCGCTAAGGTCACGGCCGACGTGATTGCCCGCGAAGTCGTGGTGTACGGCAACGTGAAGGGCAATCTTCGGGCGCGCGACCGCATCGAGATCAAGAAGGACGGCTCGGTGGTCGGCGATCTGACGACGGCTCGGATCATGATCGAGGACGGCGCTTACTTCAAGGGCTCGATCGAGATTGACAAGGCCGGCGAAGCCAGCAGCGATAGCCACGATCTCGAGAAGCCCGCGTTTACGCGCACGCCTCGTGCCGCGGCAACGACAGCCAGCTCCTCGGACTAATTCACACGCGCTCAAACCAGCGGGCGGGCCGCATTGATGCGGCTCGCTGCTCGGTTGCCTTGGCGAGCGCCCGGCCGAATTACGCCAGGCGGACGACGTAGTCGCCGCCGGCGGGCTCAAACTGCAGTTTCTCCTCGCGCGAAAGCCACCCAATCGCCATGAAGAAAAGGCTTTGCGGCGCGTTAACCTCTTCCATCAGAGCGGCAAACGTAAGAGGCCCATCTTTCGAAAGAGCTTCCCATACGGCACCTGCAGTTTCCCCAATCTGGTCGTAGCTCACGGTGAAAGCTCCCTTCGAGGTCTGGCTCTTGAAACGTTCGAGCCAGCAGTGCGCCGCCGCCCTGCGAAGTAAACGGTCGAAGATCTCGGGTTGCGACAGGCTCGCGGTGGCCAAGGAAATCATGATCGAGGTCACGCCGAATGCTCCCAATGCGAGAATAGTTACGCGCTGTTACATCGGGGTTATAGAGCGGTAAATGATTGTCAAATTTTGGCAGTCGGTCCCGGACGTGGAGAGCGAGAAATCCAAAAAGAGAAGCTCAAGACTTACCACAGAGATCACCGAGAAGGCAGAGAGTGCAGAGAACGCGTCGAAACTCCGCGAGCCTCCTACCGAAACCGCCGAAAAAACGCACGGATGTCAGCTGCCAATGCCTCCGGTTCTTCCATCGCTGCGAAGTGGCCTCCACTGGCGATTTCAGTCCAGTGCTGCACATTGTAGCCACGCTCGATCCACGTGCGAGGTGGAAACGGCGCTTCTTTCGGCAGATGCGCGATGCCGCACGGCACTTCGATACGCTCACCGAGAGCGAGATGAAGCGGGGCCGTCTTCATTTCGAAGTACAAGCGGCATGACGAGTGAATTGTCTCAGTCATCCAGTAAAGCGTGATATTCGCCAGCAGTTCGTCCCACGTGAACCGTTTTTCAAGATTGCCGCCGCAGTCGGCCCAGCCTCTGAATTTTTCAAGGATCCAGGCGGCTAGCGCAGTGGGAGAGTCGTTCAATCCGTAGGCGACGGTTTGCGGCGTGCGAAACTGAATATGGTTGTAAGGCCCCACACTCTTCTTCCCACGTGTCCGCGTCCGCGAGAAACTGTTGTTCTTCCGGACTTAAGACCGCGCCGGGTTGGAGGCCGGGCCTGTAGGACCCCCGGAATGTAATTTAGGTGAAGCCCGATGATGCGCGCAGCGTGACGATGCCCGAGCCAGCTGCTCACTCCAGCTCCAAAGTCACCGCCGTGGGACGCGAAGCGCTCGTAGCCGAGTTCGCTCATCAATTCGGCAAATAGGCTGGCCATCCGGGCAGTGTTCATCCCACGCTCGGTCGGTCGGCTGGAGAATCCGAACCCCGGAAGCGACGGCACGATTACATCGAACGAATCGGCGGAATCTCCTCCGTGCGACGCCGGATCGGTCAGCCGTGGCACCAAATTCAGCATCTCGAGAAACGATCCCGGCCAACCGTGGAACAGAACTATCGGTATCGGCGCTGGCCCCCGCCCGCGCTCGTGAACAAAATGGATGGACTGGTCGCCCGTGATGTATTGCAAGTGATGCAGGCGCGACAGCCACTCGATCTCCGCCTTCCAGTCGTACTGCTCTTGCCAGTGGCGGCACACGCGTTGCAGGTACTCGAGTTCGAAACCGTACTCCCAGCCCGACCCGGGAATCGTATCCGGCCAACGCGTGCGCGCGAGGCGATCACGAAGATCCCGAACGGCATTGGCGGAATAGGGCAGTTGGAAAGGCTGGATTGCCACTAGATTCTCCTCATGCAGGAGTTGGGCGCGGTCCGATTTTACCCTTGACCTTATCACGCAATGTATCCCTTACCCTCCGCCCGCCGCCCGGTTCTCCCCCCAGCCGGGCGGCCAATTCGGACCGCCTCTTCTCACTCAAGCATTTCAACTTCGCCAGGGGGATACGATGTGAGTAGGCTCTCCCATCCACGACTCATCGTTGACAGGAATTGCGGCGTAGCCTACACTTAGCGTTTGTCTTTTGACGGAAAGGTGTGACTGACGGCATGGGTACGTACGTTCCAAAGGGCCGAGAGGCCGAAGCGCTGACGGTTGGGAAGGATTGGTTCGTGATTGACGCGAACGGGCAGGTGCTGGGGCGCCTGGCGACGCGCATCGCGCGGATGTTGATCGGCAAAGATAAGCCGACCTATACGCCATTTCTTGATTGCGGCGATCACATTGTGGTGATCAACGCCGAGCGAGTGAAGCTGACCGGAAACAAGATGGATCAGAAAATGTACCGGCACCACAGCGGCTGGCCCGGGGGGCTGAAGGAAGTTTCGATCCGGGCGTTGATGCAACGCCGTCCAGAAGAGGTAATCCGCGAAGCGGTGCTTGGAATGCTGCCGAAGAACAAGCTGCGCGCGCGTCGCGCCAAGAAGCTGCGTGTCTATGCCGGAAGTGAAGCGCTCGCCCGCCACGCCGGACAAAAGCCTCAGCCGCTCGCGCTGTAACCTCGCGAACAGGGATTCGCAAGTTTTTGCGCCTCGTGGAGAAATCCGCGAGCTTACGTATCGGAAGGCGCGAGAAATGTACCTCGGCCCTTCGCTACGCTCGGCGTAAATGGGAGGAAATTTGAGTTCAGGAACGAATTCGCTGGCGGAAGCGGCAAAGAAGCACTTCTACGGCACGGGACGACGCCGGGAATCTGTTGCGCGCGTGTACATCAAACCGGGCGTGGCGGTGTTCACGGTGAACAAGAGGCCGGTGGACGAATATTTTCGCAACGTCGCGTGGAACAAGGCTGCCGTCGAGCCGCTGAAGTTCACGCAGATGCTCGACCAGCTCGAGGTGAAGGCGCAGGTCAAGGGCGGCGGCGTCGGCGGACAGGCCGGAGCCGTGCGCATGGGACTTTCGCGCGCGCTGGCAAAGCTGAATCCGGAGCTGCGTCCGGCGCTGCGCAAGAATGGTTTTCTGACCCGCGATCCGCGCATGAAGGAACGCAAGAAGTATGGACAGAAGGGCGCGCGTCGCCGCTTCCAGTTCAGCAAGAGGTAGGAGCACGATCGGTCCAGCCCCAAAGGCTGGGCTGAATTCACGGCCGGTAAGGAACCGGCAGAAAAGGATGCTGTCCCGGCTTGCCGGGATCCAAAGCATCCCTTCAACTAGGAGGTATTTTGGGAGTCGAGATTACGATGAAGGAGCTTCTGGAGGCTGGCGTTCATTTTGGCCACCAGACGCGGCGCTGGAATCCGAAGATGAAGGAATACATTTTCGGCGAGCGCAATGGAATCCACATTATTGACCTGCAAAAAACCCTCAAGCTGTTCCGCGAGGCCGCACGATACGTAGCCGAGCAGGCGGGACAGGGCAAGAGCGTTCTGTTTCTGGGAACGAAGCGCCAGGCGCAAGAAGCGATCGCCGAAGAGGCACAGCGCTGCGGAATGTTCTACGTGAACCACCGCTGGCTCGGCGGCACGCTCACCAACTGGGCCACACTTCAAAAGTCCATCAAGCGATTCAAGCTGCTGAAAGCGATGTCCGAAGACGGACGCATGGCGCAGTTTTCGAAGAAGGAAGGCGCGCGCCTGGATCGCGAGCTGAAACATCTGCAGCAGAATTTTTGCGGCGTCGAGAACATGACGACGCCTCCGGATACAATGTTCGTGATTGACCCGAACGCGGAAGTGATCGCGGTGCGCGAGGCGCGCCGGATGGGCATTCCGGTGGTGGCGATCGTGGACACGAATTGCGATCCGAACCTGGTTGACTGGGTCATCCCGGGCAACGACGACGCCTTGCGTGCCATCCGATTGTTCACCTCGAAGATTTCCGATGCGGTTCTCTCTGGCCGCCAATCCTTCGAGCAATCCCAGATCGCCGATCAAAAGGCAGCCGAAGGCGCGGGCGGCGAAGAAGGGCCGGAATACGTGGACACGAGCGCGTACGAAAAATACGAAAAGCAGGAAGGCGACTTTGTCGAAGGCGAGCCCGCTGCCGCGGAAGAAGTCGCGGCCCCTGTAACGAGCGACGAAGAAGCCCCTGCGAAATAGCTCGCGAGCGTTCCCACACACCCCGGGTTCGGCCGAGCCGGACCGATCGAAATCAAACGAAAAGGAATTGAGAGCACCTATGGCGACAGCACCCGAACCAGGAAAGAGCGGCCCGTCCGCACAGCTCGTAAAGGAGCTGCGTGACAAGACCAGCGCAGGCTTTTCGGATTGCCGCGCGGCGCTGATCGAGGCCGGCGGCGATATCGAGCAGGCGATTGCCGTCCTGCGAAAGAAGGGCCAGGTTGCGGCCGCGAAGAAGGCGCAGCGCGCGACGTCGGAGGGGCTCGTTTCCTGCTACATTCACGCGGGCGGGAAGATCGGCGTGCTCATCGAGATCAATTGCGAAAGCGATTTTGTGGCGCGCACGGAAGCTTTTCAAGGACTCTGCCACGACGTGGCGATGCACATTGCCGCGCTGAATCCGCTCTTCCTGCGCCGGGAGGACGTAACGCAGGAGACGCTCGATAACAAGCGGGCGACGTATCGCGAAGAGGCGAAGGCCACCGGGAAGCCCGAGAACGTGATCGATAAGATCGTTAGCGGCAAGATGGAAAAATTCTACGAAGAGAACTGCCTCTACGAGCAGCATTTCATCAAGGACGAGGGGACCACGGTGAAAGAGCTCGTGGACCAGGCCATCGCCAAGGTCGGCGAGAATATTACCATCCGGCGCTTCTCCCGATTCAAGGTGGGCGAGATGGATGGCGCTGCGCCGGCGTCCTTGGCGTCCGAAGAGCCGGATGCGCCGGCGCCTGCAGCGAAGCCGTGAGTCTCCTACCCCGCCGATAGCCAGACCGCTGGATTTGTTCGCAAGCTGAATCCGCGAGCGATGACAGCCATCATCGGCCGCCGATTCTCTGCTAGAATGCCCGCGAGAGAGGGAACGAATTCGGACGCGATGAAAAACCCCCAGAAGGAACGCGGCGCGGGAGCGGCCCCAAAGGCGCCTGTTTACAGCCGCATCGTGGTGAAGCTTTCTGGCGAATCGCTTTCGGGGCCGGACGAGTTCGGCATTCACGCCGAGACGATTCAGGGCATCGCGCGCGAAGTAAAGTCCGTTCACGACCTCGGCGTAGAAGTCGCGCTGATTGTCGGCGGCGGCAACATTTTCCGTGGCGCGCGCCAGCACGGGCTCACAATCGATCGCGCTACCGGCGATTACATGGGCATGCTCGCGACAGTTCTCAACGGCTTGGCGATGCAGGACGCGCTCGAAAAGGTCGGCTGCCAAACACGGTTGATGAGCGCGATCGAAATGCACCAGGTGGCGGAGCCTTTCATCCGGCGTCGCGCGGCGCGGCACCTGGAGAAAAAGCGCGTGGTAATCTTCGCCGGCGGCACCGGCAATCCCTATTTTTCAACGGACACGGCGGCGGCGCTGCGCGCGATGGAAGTCAAGGCGCAGGTGATTTTGAAGGCCACGCGCGTCGATGGCATCTACGACGCCGATCCCGAGAAGGTGAAGACGGCGAAGAAGATTGAACGAATCACGTATCTAGACGTCCTGCAAAAGGGCCTTTCGGTGATGGACTCGACGGCGATTTCGCTGTGCATGGACAACAAGATGCCGATCGTGGTGTTCAATATGAACGTGCCGGGAAACCTGAAACGCGTGGTGGTGGGCGAACGGGTCGGCTCGACCGTCACAGCTGCGTAAGTCTTTTGGAGAATGGAGGCCAGCTTCACGATGAGCACGATTGGCTCAAGCAAAGACGCTCTCGCCCAGGCGAAAATCCGGATGGAGAAGGCGGTCGAGGATTTTCGCAAGGAGCTCGCGGGAGTGCGGACCGGCCGCGCCAATGCGTCGGTTCTCGACAACGTGCGCGTGGATTACCACGGCACGCCGATGCCGATCAACCAGCTCGGCGCCCTGAATGTTCCCGATCCAATGACCATCGTGATCGCGCCATGGGATCCCGGCGCCGTGCCTCTGATTGACAAGGCGATTCGCATGGCCGATCTCGGATTGAATCCAACGAACGACGGCAAGGTGGTGCGCGTGCCGATTCCGCCACTCACCGAAGACCGCCGCAAGGATCTCGCGAAGCACATTCACAAGGTGCTCGAAAACCATCGCACGGCGATACGCAGCGTCCGGCGCGACATCAAAGAGGCTGTCGAGAAGCTCGAGAAGGAAAAGAAGATCAGCGAGGACGACAAGAAGCGCTCGCTCGACGAACTCGAAAAGATCACGCACTCCGAAACGAAGAAGATCGAGGATTTTTCGGCCGCGAAGGAAAAAGAAGTTCTCGAACTAAAGTGACGACCCGACCAGGGTCGTCATCCCGAAGTGAGTCCGCCGCAGCGGACGAGCGAGGGGTCTCTTTTAGATTCGTCTTCAAGTTTCCCTGCACGAGTAAATCATGATCGAGGCACGCCCCAGCAGGACCGCCCTGCGCGTAGCCATGCGGCGGGCGGCCCATCAGCTTTTCGACACACCCAAGGTCCTCGACGATCCGATCGCATTGCGGATTATCGGTCCGAAAGCGGCAGCGAAGCTCGAGACGGGTGGATTCGGCGAAGGAAACCGGCTGGCGCAAGGTCTCCGCGCGTTCATGGCCGCCCGCAGCCGATACGCGGAGGATGCGCTGGCGCGCTCGCTGGGGCGCGGCGCGACGCAGTATGTTGTGCTCGGCGCCGGCCTCGACACTTTTGCGTATCGAAACCCGTATGGCGAATCGACGCTCCGCGTATTCGAAGTGGACTATCCCGCCACGCAGGAATGGAAGCGCCAGCAGCTGGAAGCGGCACGAATTGCGATACCGCCGTCGGTGAACTTCGCGCCCGTGGATTTCGAGCATCAAACGCTTGCGGAAGGGATGCGGCTGGCGGGGCTCGATCCGACCAAGGCCACGTTTTTCTCGTGGCTCGGCGTCACGATGTATCTCACCGAGGAAGCCGCTACGTCCACGTTCGCCTTCATCGCCTCCACGCCGCCGGGCGGGGGAGTAGCGTTCGATTACGCCGTTCCGCGATCTTCGTTAGGCCTACTGGGGCGAGTGGCGCTCGACGCGATGATGTGGCGAGTGGCAGCGACTGGCGAGCCATTTCGTACGTTTTTCGAGCCAGCGGCGCTCGCGGAACGCCTTCGCGGAATGGGTTTCAAATCGATTGAGGATTTGGGAGCCGATGAAATTAATTCGCGCTACTTCAAAGATCGCGCCGACAAGCTGCGGATCATGGGCCAGCTCGGCCGTTTGATGAGCGCGGAACTCTAGGCAAGGAGTCGCGGAGCGGATCGGCTCGTCAATCGGTCGCGCGCGCGTCTTCAGCGCGAGTCAGAATCAGCACGCAATCGCCGTTTTTCGCGGGACAGGAAAGCGTGGCGCGTCGGACCAGTTTCACAGCGGAAGCATCCGGAAACATTTCGCCGTAATCGAGCGATCGCAGGCGGTCTACCAGGGAGCGCAGTTTTTCGCTGCCGGAAATGAAACGCAACGAATCGACATGCGCCGTCTTTTCGCCGGGCGACAGCACGATGAAAAAATCTGCGCTTGCACTTTCGTCGAGAAGCTTTCCGGCGGGAATCGTGCGAAGCGCCACAAGTTTGGGCAAGACCTTATTCACGAGATCGTCAATCTGTGAATTGCCGCCGAGTAGGAGTATAAGGCGCGCGCGCGTTTCGGGAATGGAGTGCGGCGCGGACAGGGCGAGCGCATACGCTTCGATCGCTCGGCCCTTCTCGCCGCGCTTCTCGTAAATCTGCGCGAGATGGTCGCCCATTTCTCCGTTTTGATCGAGAAGCCATGCGGCGCGGATATACCGCTCCGCGACATCGAGATCGCCCTTCTGGAAATGGACCCAGCCGAGCGTGTCCCAGTTCGCGGCAATGCTTGTGACCTGGCGCAGCTGGCCGGGCGTCACGTGTTGCAAATCAATTCTGCCGAGAGCGGCAACCGTCGTGCGAACGGCTGATTCGGCGTACTGCTGCGCTTTGTCGAGATCGAGTTTGCTTTCGGCGAGGTTGTAGGCGATGTCGTTCCACACGAGCGGCGTAGGGGACAACGCGGCGGCTTTTTCAAACGCGGCCAGTGCCTTTGGCTCGTCGCCCGTATTCAGATACGCACGTCCCAGGCTGACCTGCAGCTCGGCATTCTCCGGCGCCAGAATCGTGGCTTTGTCGAGTTCGGACGCGGCCTGGGAATATTCGTGCTGCGCGAGAAATATCTCGCCGAGCGCTGCGTGCGCGGCGGCATCGAGCGGATTGATTTCAATCTGCTTGCGGAAGGCGGTGGCGGCTTCGGCATCTTTGTTCTGCCGCTCGAGAGCAAGGCCGAGATAGTCGTTGGCGTGCTCGTCCGCGGGGTTGATTTCCAGCTGCTTACGGAACGCCGCGGTCGCGTCGTCGAGCTTTCCGGCGCGCAGATTGGCGAGGCCGAGGTCGTTCCAGGCCTGCTTGTGATGCGGATCGAGCTCGACGGCGCGATCGAAGAGCGGAATGGCCGCGCCGGTATTACCTGCATTCAGCAGCGCGAGGCCGGCTTCGACCAGATCGTCGGGGGGGGCGGACGAGGGAACGGCGGGTTCACCGGGAGACGTGGTGGTTACGACGAGCGCTCGATTTTGATCTGCGGCGACGGCGCGAGAAAAGTCGCGGTAGTCTTCCGTGCGCGAGGCAGGGAGCTTGCGCATCTTGAAATCGAGCGAACGCTCGGCAGTCACCGAATGATCTTCGAAACGATAGCTGGACTTGAATTCGGCGTAATCGCGCGTGACGGAAGACGCGACGGGCGGCTGCGCTGCAAAGACCGGCGGCAAGTCGAGTTTCAGTTTCACGGTTACGTTGAGCGGACTGCCGAGTTCGATCGGTTTTGCGGCGTCCGCGGGCGGATCGGGCAAGCCGATGGCCAGCAGAGGCAAGGGCGTCGTCTCGCGCCTGGCCGACCAATTCAGGAAATTCGGTTGCGCGAATTCGATATCGAGTTCGAAGGGATCATGCGTGGCCATAGGATCAGCCGGTTTGACCGAAGTCACCTCGCCGCGAATGCCGTCCAACGACAAAATCGTCTGGCCGAGCTCGTTCCACTGTGCCTGGGGCGTGCGGTGAAATGCGAGGCGGAGGACGAGTTCGGTGTCGCCGCGCATCGTGTAATGCGCTCGCGCGGTGAGTTTGCCGAGGTCGCTCACGCGTCCGTCGATGTCGACGTTTTGCGTGGAAACGAATGGCGGATCGGCGGGGG
>Ga0209517_10001475_pt1 | contig 35433 bp, 29 predicted proteins | sample PeaSoiMetSII2010_FD_187695 | JGI IMG/M metagenome (GOLD analysis project Ga0209517, IMG submission 187695) | Peat soil microbial communities from Weissenstadt, Germany - SII-2010 (SPAdes) (version 2) | ecosystem: Environmental > Terrestrial > Soil > Wetlands > Peat | place: Germany... | reverse complement strand
GACTCGACATACGTGATCGGCTGGAATCAGTTCGTCCAAGGTCACCGGAAACATCGTCGTCTGCTCCCGCGCTTCTCCCCGGATATACGCCATAAAAAATGCCCCCGCTCCCCGAGGGCATCTTCTCCTTACTTTTCTGGGCCGCCTAGTGTTTCGTAACAGACTCCAAGGGGGCGGCTTTCTTTATTTGTCGTATCACGAAATTGTGAAAGGCATGAGGCGGATCGATGAGCAATTTGGAGAAGGTGGAGTCAGCGGAAGCAAAGATGAATGACGCGAAGGAAGCACTCTTGTCGTACATCGAGGGCCGCAAACCGATTGATAGGGACCAGCATCGTCGCCTGCTGGTGCGACTGAAGAAGGCGCAACAGGATTTTATGAAGGCCATTTCGGAGTCAGGAAAGTAAGGTTCCCCCAGTGGGCATCGCTTCGCGATACCCGTTCTCGGGTCAGGATGACATGGCTTGATTAGCCTTTGCGGGAGTCGAGACTCCACGGTCCGGCGCCGAGTTGCGAGATCAGCAGCGCGCCGCCCAGCATAGCCAGATTCTTCATGAACATGACCATCTGCATCTGGCGCATCATGGGATCTGCGATTCCCCAGAACCGGTGCATCGGTGTGACTCCAACCAGGAATAGAACGATCAGCCAGGCACCGAGCTTGGCACGGTAGCCGAGCAGGATTGAAAGGCCGCCGAGGAAAGCCATTGCCCCCGCCAGGGGAACCACGATCGAGGCGAACGGCACGCCTTGCGACGCGGCGAAACCGATCGTCTGGCTGGAAAAATGGGTGAGGCCGGCCATCAGGAATATAAGCGTGAACAGAAGGCGGCCGACGAGCGCGACCGGGCCGGCGGAGGTCGAGGACTTCGATTGAGTAAGAGGCTGAGCAAGAGTTGCCATGGATATTTCTCCTGAATGCAGGGATTTCGAATGGTTCAACGGATTCAGGAGAATTGGATGTGGAGTTCGCGGCCGAGGTTACAATAAATAACTGACAGTAGTTTGAATACTGATAACTCTGGAGTAACTTATAGTCCTTTGGTATAGTAAGTAAGACTTACGCTGCCTGCTAACTCTTATGAGACGGACCAGCCGATCCCCGTCCCCTTGTGCGATCAGCGGACTGCTGGAGTTGCTGACCCGTCCGTGGACCATGCACATCTTGTGGGCGTTGAGCACGAACGGGACACTGCGCTTTGGGGTGCTGCGGGAAAGCGTGCCCGGTATTTCGGCGCGCGTCCTGACCCAGAGGTTGCGCAGCCTGGAAGACAACGGGTTCGTCTTCCGCCACTACCACAAGACGATTCCACCCGCGGTGACCTACGGCATCACCGAGCGCATGAAGGACATCGAGAAGGTGCTTGAACAACTCGAGCAGTTGGCGCGGAAGTGGCAGGATGAAGGAACGACGTTGCCCGCTGGCCCGGCCCCTGCTCCGCGCGCGGTATCGCAGATGGGCCCTCGTCCGTAGAGTGTTCCCGCACTGCCCGGTTGGGTTCGCCGGGGACATACGTTCCGGGCATACAATCCGAGGAAATGCGCGAGCCCTACGCAAGATATCTCCAGCTGCTTGGCTTCGATCAGACTCCCCATGGCGTGGAAGGCCTGCGGCAACTCGTTCGCCGGCACGTGATCCGGGTCCCGTTCGAGAACATCTCCAAGCTGTTGCTGATCAGACGCGAGCGCCGGGGCAGGCCGACCACCCTCAACGAGTATCTCGATGGCCTCGAACGGCACGATCTGGGCGGAACCTGCTACACGTCGAATCCTTTCTTCGCGGAACTGTTGCGCGAACTCGGATACGACGCCGACCTGCTGGGCTGCGACATGACGCGGGTGAACGTGCACACCGCGATGCGGGTACGGGTGGACGGAAGTGCATATCACGTGGATGTCGGCTACGGAGGGCCGTTTTATGAGCCTCTGCTGCTGACCGACTCGCCGCATGAGATGAGGCAGGGGCCTTACCGTTATGTGCTGGACCGAGCTCGGGACGGGCGGCTGGCCATGAACGTCTTCACGGGCGAGGAACGAGTTCACGGGTACCTGGTGAACGAGATTCCGCGCGAACGCGAGTTCTTCACCAGCATCATTCTGGATTCATTTCGACCCGCGGCGACCTTCATGACGCAGCTGTGTGTCTTCCGCTATTTCGAGGACCATGCGGTGCAATTGCAGAACAACGTGGCCGTCCACTATCGCGCGGGCGAAAGCGGCGAGACTCGAATCAGCTCCATGAAGGAGATTCGTGAGATTTTCGAGAACCAACTCCGCCTGCCGCGCTGCCCGGTGGAGAAAGCGATAAAGACGTTGGAGCAGTTAACAGGACAGGACTTCTTCGCTATGGGCGAGGGTGACTTGTACGTTTAGACTTGAGAAGCAAAACTTGTCCCGCCCTCGCCGCCAGGGCGAGGACGGGAATCCTGACTCCGGAAGCGGTCTAGCGATGCGCCAACGCGGGCTCGTGCGCTGCTTTGCCTGCCTTGAAGGCTGCAAAACGCTGGTTGATCTCGTCCCAGTTGACCACGTTCCACCAGGCGGCCAGGTACTCCGGCCGGCGGTTGTTGTATTTCAGATAGTAGGCGTGCTCCCACACATCGTTGCCAAAGATGGGATACAGGCCCTGCGTGAGCGGATTATCCTGATTCGGCGTGGTGATGATCTGCACTTCGCCGTTGGCCTTGCCTGCCAGCCACACCCAGCCTGAGCCAAACTGCTTGGCGCCCGCGTCGTTGAACTTGGCTTGAAAATCCTTGAACGAGCCGAAGGTCTTGTGAATCACGTCGGCAACTGGGCCGCCGGGATCGCCTCCGCCCTTGGGCTTCATGATTTTCCAGAACATGGTGTGATTGACGTGGCCTCCGCCGTTATTGCGGACCGCGGCACGGATGTCTTCCGGTATGGCATTCAGGTCGCGGATGAGATCCTCGGCCGACTTGCCGGCCAGGCCGGAATGCTTCTCCAGCGCGGCGTTCAGATTCTTCACATACGCGCCGTGATGCATGTCGTGGTGTAACGTCATGGTCTGCTTATCGATGGTGGGTTCGAGTGCGTCGCAGGCGTAGGGCAAGGGCGGTAATTCGTGAGCCATGAAAATCCTCCTGAAGTCTAGGTCTAAAGTCTAAAGATGATGGGAAGCGGCGTTTCGATGCAAGGGTTTGCTTGAAAACAATTATATCGCGCAGCGATTTATTTGCGCCCGAGCAAGCGGATGCGAGAGGTGAAGGCGCGGCCTTGGCAGGCACTGAACGTTGGATTCAGGTGGCTTGCGTCAATGACATTATTGACGATGTAGGGATTGCAGCGCCCGGTAATGTTGTCGAAACCTCCGCGCAGGGCCAGGTAGTATCCCAGGAAATGAAAGCGCTTCTCCAGTTGCAGATTCAGCGAAAAATATTCCGGAAAACGCTCGGCACCCACCGCGCTGATCAGCTGCTGCTGTTCGTTGAACAGGCTGAAGGGGAATCCCGTGCGCGCTTCCATCGAGTATGCGACTTCGAGCTGATGAATGATGGGCAGCTTGAAAAAGGGCAGATAGCCCCAGGAAAGGAAGCGGTTGGGCGCGTCCCACGGGTACGGCCCGGGCTGCTGACCGCTGAGCACGGGGTTGTCGACGTTGAAATCGAGCGCCTGGTTGGAGTGCGCGCGGGAGAGCGTATAGGAACCCATGACCATGTAGCTTTCACGGAAATTGTGGCGCAGCGTGAGTTGCAGCGCATCGTAGCGGTCGTCCCGCGTGTTCTCGAGGATGGAATCCCCGGCCGTGGCATCCGGCGTGTCGTAAACGAAACCGCGGCTGCCGCGTTTTTCCTGAAACTCAGCCTTCAGATAGACCGCAGCCGGAAGTTTCTTTTCCAGGCCAAGACTCCAGTTGAGAAAGCGCGGAGACGCGAGCGTATTGGTATTGACAGTAAACGTCGTCATAACCGGACCGGTTACGAAGACGGCGGGGCTGCACTTCGGATTTGTGCTGCAGTCCGGATTCATGGAGTAGAAGATATCCTGCCGCGTTCCCGCATATGGCCTCGCGATCAGAAAAATCGGCGTCGCATCATAAACCAGGCCGATCCCCGCTGAAAGCTTGGTGTTGCCGGCATTGTCCAGCACGTATGTACCGGCCAGGCGCGGCGCGATCTCCGCGTGACGGACAATCTCATCCCAGTCCAGGCGAACTCCCGGCTCGACCAGCAGCCGGTTGGTTATGCTCCAGCGATCTTCGGCGTAGGCGCTGATTTCAGAATTGTAGGTGGACGAAGGAAGACCACCGGCAAAAGTTGAATAGCGCGTGCACGGAAAGTTCGGGTCCTGTGGCGCGTTGAGGCAGGTTTCGCCAGTGGGCAGAGGCACCGTGGCTGTGGCCGTCAGGAGAGAAATCGGCTGACGGTCGAATTGCGCATCGTAGGAGATCCGGTCGAGATCGACTCCAACTTTGAAATCGTGCCGCCCATGCCACTGGCGCGGGGGCAGAAACAGATTCGACACTGCCTGCCAACGCCGCGCATGCGTTCCGTACGCGAGATAGTAGCTTCCGTTGGCAATGTTGGGAGTGACGAAGTAGGGCGACGTTCCATACGGTGTAATTTGCACGTTGTACTGATCGAAGGCGAACCCGGCTTCGAGCAATTCTCCGCCGCCGAAATAGTGCTGGTCCTTCACACTGCCGACGTAGGCCGACTCCACATCTTTCGGATTCGTAAGCTGCGGGTTCAGCGGCGAAAGGTACGCATACTGGTCGTGGAAATAATTCACCAGGAAACTGGTGGTCAGGATGTTGCGGCTCGTAAGGTTGGCCTGCACCTTAGACAGATTGCCCAGCCGCAAAGTGTGATCGTTGTCCTGGCCGGGCGGCAATTCCGTATAGATGGTGTTGTCGTATTCCCCGTCGAAGGCGTTGTAGAACCACACTTTCTTCTTTTCAATCGGGCCGGAAAACGTAAACAGAGGGAGAAATTGATCGAAGCGTAATCCGTGCTTGTCTTGCACGGATGGAATAAAGTCGGTGGCGAAAAAACGAAAGTGATCGTCGCCGATGCCGGTGTTGAGGCTGAGCAGGCCGCCCGATCCTTTCCCATCTTCGGCCGGCTCGCGCGCGGGCTCGACCTGGATCGAGCGGAAAGCGTCGGTGCTCACCCTAACCAGCAACAGCCCGTTGGCCGGCTGCGTGACGTTGAAGCCGTCGAGCAGCGTGACCGTCTGATAGGTCTGCGCTCCCGCAACGTGGGGCTGGCCGCTCTGGTCCTGCACCACCCCGGGAATGTAGTTGAGCGCGTTGCGGTAGTCATTGGTGGTGGGATAAACGATGTTGATGACGTCGAGCCCGCTGATGGTCTCCTGCGCTGCGATTTGCGCCGGGTCAATGGCCGGAGGCGACTCGACCACGTTTACCACTTCCCGCACTTCCTGCTGGTGCGAGATCGTGACCTCGATGATCGAACTGGGCGCGATCTCGACACTCGGCTCGACGGTCGCGTAAAAGCCTTCTTTTTCGACCCGCAGCTGATACGACCCCGCAGGAAGCGATAGAAACTGGCAGCGCCCGGCGAAATCGGTCTGGCAGCGCACCGCGGGCAGCGGCGGAGATTCCAGGAACACGCGAGCCGCAGCCACCGCCACGCCGTTCTCATCCGTCACCACAATGGCCGGGGCCGGCGCTGATTGCGCCGCCGCGCTGACCACCAGAGCGAGCGTGAGCAGGAGACTACGCATCGAAGTACAGGATATTTTACGGTTGGATGCGCCGGAGGAGCGAACTGCGGATATTGATTTATGTTTTCGTGGCCAGGTACTGGCACACCCGCTGAATGGTGTCCCGCTGGGCTTCGTTCATGGTGAGGAATTCGAACCCGTAGCGCAGGCCCTGGCAGTAGCGCACGATCGCCCGCACCTTGATCGGATAGGGCGTAAGGGGCAAGGGAATTTCCAGGGTCACGATTTCACCGGGCTCCAGGGTGCCGGTAAGGGTTGCCCCGATGCCATCCTGGCCTAACTCGACCGAGCGTCCCCAGCAGGTGCGAAACTCCCCTTCCTGAAACATTCTGACCTGCAAACGCACGTCCAGCGCGAAGCGGGGAAAACGCCGGGCAACCGCAAACTTTTCCCCGTGCGTCCTGGTCGGCGCATTCGCATCCGCTCCGGCGGCAGCGGCCAACGCCTTTTTTTCCGTTCCCATGCTAGTCCTCGCGGCCTGACTTCACCCGCGGTTCTACATCTCAGTTGCCGTGCAACAGATATCCCGGCTCCAGCGGCAACTTGCCCGCCACTTTAATGGGGTTGACGCTGCTGTTGATGGAGTACACATCCACCACGCCGACCGCGCCCAGAATCGACGCCACCTTGTTCAACAGGTCCTCATCCGAATCCACCACCAGGATGGCGGGATGATTGGCGCGCCCATGGTTGGCGGCAACGATCAGTTCCTTTACCTGGGCCTCGGAAAGTCCGTAGACTTTTTCCAGCAGTAGCTTCATTTCGGGCGCCGACGGAGAGCGCATGACGAAGGTCACGGGCTTGCCATCAGGCCAGCGATTGGTCTGGCCTTTGCAGACTTTCACCAGATCGGGCAACGTGATCGTACTAAACGTGTTGGCTTTGTTCGAGACCAATGCCAGATCGCGCGCCGTCGCCAGCGAAGTGCTCACCGCAAGAAATACTCCGAAGATTAGAACTCGACGATAAAGCACACTTTCTCCACTGACAGAATGGGCCTTACGGCTGATTCTCGTGCAATTTGCGCAGCGGCTCAACAGTCACGAAGGTCATGTACCTTCGGAGCTAATATGGCCTGCGCACCGGCTGACGTCGACTGCCAGCAAGAGGCGTACTGTTCTCCGCCCCACAAGAAGGCGATATTCACGACCATAATTGTGCTACTGGTAACCTGGTGTTCGCCGCTACCGGTTCAAGCTAACGGTCGATCCGACACCGCTTCGCCGCAACCGACGCATCACGTTGACCTTTCGCGAGTCGGATATGTGGAACTGTCAGACATGGCTCGGCGGTCCCAAGCGACGAATCTCTCCCTCGATTTTCTTGATCACGATCAGGTCCTTTTCACTTTTAACCCGAAGAAACTTCTTGTCCGCCATCCCGATTGTCCTGCCACGCACGACGACCGCATAATCCATGCGGCGGTAATCGAAGTAACAACAGGAAAGGTACTGGCGCAAACGGACTGGTATCTGCACGACTCGCGCCGCTACCTCTGGAGCCTGGGCTCCGGGCGAATGCTTCTCCGAAGTTTGAACAGCTTGTTCGTGGTCGATGAACATCTGCGCCAAACGCCCCTTTGGACGTCACCGAAAGATCTTTTGTGGGTGTCGGTTACTCCTGACGGGAAGCAGATCATCACGGAAACGGAGGAGGACGCGGCAGCAGCCGCTTCGAAGACGAAACGGGGCTCGAAGCGGGTGTTTCAGATTCAATTTCGGGATGTCGCCACATTGGAGGTGCAGCGCACGGTCCGGTCCGAGAAGCCCGCGAATGTGGAATCTGCCAGTTCCGGTTTTGCCAGCGTGATTCCTGGAGGAGTAACCGGCACGGTCTGGCTGGTGCGCTTTGGCCCAAGCGAGCAGGAACGGGTCAACATTGCGCGGGTGCGGACCAGGAGAGTTCCAGACGTTCTTTACTTGAGCAGCAATGTCCTCCTGATCGGGCGTGATTCCAGTCGCATTCCAGGATACAGCGTGAGCGCCTTTACCGTGACCGGGAATCGTCTTTGGCGAGAGCATTGGCCGACGCACCGGTACTTTCCGGTGTTGGGACGAAGCGAAGATGGCAGCCGCTTTGCCATCAGCACTGTGAGTTTGGTCGACACGCCCACACCCGGATCGGCATTCGAAGGGCTACAGCAGAAAATTGATGTCTTCGACACTGCAACCGGAACTCCTGTTGCCTCAACGATTGCAGCTCCGGTTGTGTTGCAAGGTCAGAACTTTTCGCTTTCTCCGGATGGCTTGCGGCTGGCAATTCTTACCGGCGGAGAAATCGAGTTCTATGATCTGCCGCAAATGACAGCGGAAGAACAGGCCAGCTACACGGCCGTGAGAGCGGACGCGCCCGGACTCTACATTGCACCTTCGCCTGATCGCCCTCAGGCAGAAGGCGGCGAGCCCGCCTTCACCGCGCCCGACACTGACCCGGAGGAAGAACAAGCATCAGCCGCAACGGATTCTCGCAGCACGGAGGCACCTCCGCCCACATCATCGCCAATGGTTTCCAGCCAAGGGCAAGCCCCGCCAGTCCCCCTGGTTCCAGTGGCTGGCAGCTCGGACATGGGCCCTGTGATGACACTGAAGAGCCGTGCCCAGGTGGTTGCTCTTGATGTCGTGGTGACAGATGCCAAGGGGCATGTGGTGGAGTCTGTGCCGCGTTCCGATTTCCTGGTACGCGAAGATGGAAAGCCCCAGACCATTACTTACTTCGATGAAGTGGAGGCCCACGCTGTGCCAGCGCCGGTTCCGCAGCACAGAGAAGTTGCGCCGAACATCTTTGCTAATGAGTCCCCGACTCCGGAAGCCGAGTCGGTGACAGTCATTTTGTACGACCTGTTGAACACTCCGGCGGAAGGACAGCAACGCGCGAAGCTGGAATTGCTCAAATTCCTGCAGAACAAACCTAAGGGCTCCAAGTTCGCCCTGTGCGCGCTCTCCGACACGCTGCAGATGGTCCAGGGCTTCACTGCCGACGAAAACGTGCTGATCAAGGCGGCCAAGGGACAGAAGGGATCTCTGCGGTACACGTCCCTGCAAGGCCAGGACGCTCAGGACCAGCAGGCCGTCGCCTGGCTGACGCAGAGCTCCCAGAACATGCTTGCGAAATTCGGGAGCAAATTTGCGCCGATGTCGCAAAGCATGCAGATGGCCGCTGGCTTGATTGAGCAGGACGAGGCTCTGCGCCGAAATCAGGATCTTGACACGAGAGCCTGGCTGACGATGGATGCGTTCACGCAACTGGCGCGTTATCTGTCGGCGATTCCGGGACGCAAAAGTCTGATCTGGCTTTCGGGATCTTTTCCGCTCGGCATTTTTCCCGGGCTCGATTTGAGGAATTCCGATGCAACGACCACCGCCTACACGGAAGAAGTAAAGCAAGCGGTCAATCTTCTGGCGGAATCTCACATTGCGGTGTACCCGGTAGACGTGCGCGGACTGAGCGCGGCTTCACTCCAGACCGGTTTTGGCGATCTCGCCGACTCGAGTCCGCCGCCAGTGGCTTTCCAATCGACCAACAACGCTAATGCAGAATTGACAACGCGCTTTAACCAAGTCGGGAACCTGACCACCTTTACCGACATCGGCGACGCCTTGCCCGGAGGCGGATCTCCCTTCATGCAGGAAATGACCGAGCACGAAATCATGGACAAAATCGCGACCGATACGGGAGGTAAGGCCTTTTACAACACGAACGGCATCGAGCACGCCATGGCTCTTGCCATGGAGCAGGAGACCAACTACTACGCCCTCTCCTACACTCCGACGAACAAGAAGTACGACGGCAAGTTCCGCAAGATCAAAGTGTCTCTGGCGCCGAGCGAGAAAAAGCTGCACGTGATTCACCGATCCGGCTACTTTGCGGTCGATCCTGATTCCGCAGCCGAGGCCGCGAAGGATGCGGCCCGGGGGTTCGGATTAGCCGCCATGCAGCATGGGTCTCCTCAGGCACACCAGGTCTATTTCGAAGCCCGCGTGGTTCCGGTGGGCAAGCCGCGAAAAGTGGCGCCCGCACCGTCCACGGCCCTGTCGCCCAAAGGAAAAAAACGACACGAACAGAATCTCCGTCCTGCGGAGCCGGTGGAGGTGCAGCGTTATCTCGTGGACTATGCCGTCACGCCGAACCAGCTTCGTTTCGACACGAACCCGCAAGGGGTCCACCACGGCATCATCAACTTCATGATGACGTCTTTCGAGGACGACGGAACTCTACGCACTCGCATCGTCAGCCGTGCCGTCAGTGACCTGGAGCCCGAGAGCTTTCAGGAAGCTCTGACCGGTGGACTGCGATTGCGCCAGCAGGTGGATGTGCCCGTGAAGGCAGCTTGGCTGCGGCTCGGCGTTCAGGATGCCCTCACGGGCCACCTCGGAACAATGGAAATCCCGCTGCCGGTCAAGCCGTTACCTGGTGTGGAGCAAAGCCTGGCTCAGCGAATGCCTGAAATCGAGCCTGACTAGTGGAAGTAAGATCAGGCTTTGTGCTCAATTTGCCCAGTCAAGTGGGCCCGGGCCAGCCGGGGGTATTACCGCGCGTCTCCAGGGTTGTCGTTCCTCGCACCCGGTTTCTTGGCCCGAGGAACCTGCTTTTTCCGGGGAACTTCCGTCCCGCTCCGCTTCCCACAGCCCGTCCACAGGAATCTCCACTTTGGCACAGCCGATCAACAGCCTGGGACTGGTTTCCCGTTGCCCTCTGCTCCCCGGTGCGGCAGACTCTAACCCAGGGCGAGGCTCAAAATGTCTGTGTCCCCGCCACTGCTCCGTTCCTGTTGTGGAAAACTTGACTTCCACCCCGCATCTAGCCCGTCATTGCTGGAGATACAACATATGGTGTTTCCCTCTTGACAGGCACAAGGTACGGGAGTAACTTTGCAATCCCATGGTGGAAATTTCGCCTCACGGGAATGGGGCGGAATTGGCGGAAGTAAGAGCCGAGGAGCAGCGGAAGTAAGGACGACAGCTGTCCGCGAACCGCTGAGGGGCCGACGCCACGGTGAGGTGACCTGGCGCCGTCCCGCAGGCAACAGATGGGCGCTCGGGCTTGTGGATCCGTAAGCCCGGCGCCCAGCAGCCTTCAGGTTTTCCGGAGGCCCGACTGCCGGAAGCCCGAAGCCGAGTATGTGCGGTGGCCGTTCCCCGAACTCCCCCCGGGGTTCGACGACAAGCGAGTGGCTCAGCACCGTTTCCATGGAACCTGCCCGCCAGGAGATAGGGGAACTCCTTTTCTTCTGGCGCGGACAACAGCCCGGGAGCCCGTTGATGGAAGGTATTACCCGTATTGTTTCTGAGTCTTTGGCGCGCCACGGCTTCGATCGTCCCTTGGACTATCGTCGCCTGCACTGGTCGCGCTGGTTTCGTTGCCAGTCCCATCACAGTCTCCTGGTCGTGCCCAGCAAGCCCGGCGTCTTCGCCCTGGCCGAGGAGATCATGAGTGTGGGGACAGCCGCCCTCGGCTGTCCGGCCGAGCGAAGCTCGGCAGAGTCTGTGTGGGACCAGGTCTCGGACCCGGTCAGGTCGGGCGCAGCCCGGCTGGATTCCGCAGCCAGCACCGATGCCGCCCCGGCCCAACGCCGCATGCTGGCTGTCACCCAGTTTTTTGCCCACGACGACATGGCCTTCGTTCTTGACCGCATGCTGTCGCGCGAGAACCCGATGCGCGCCCGCCTGGTTTCGGGTCGTTACTTTGTCCGCTTCGTCATCATCGAAGACGAGGCCCAGCGCCGCTCCATCTGCAATGCTCTGAACCAGTGGATCGCCGGCTCGGGCGAAAAGGTTTCGGGCATCGGAGCCCACTTCGCCACGTCGCTGGAACTGACCGATGTCCGTGTGGGGACGGCCGCCCTCGGCCGTCCGGCCGAGCGAAGCTCGGCGGCCGATGCAACTGTGGCCGTTGCAGACGCCTCCGGTTCACCGGCGGCGACTCCGCAGCTCGACTCCGGAGCCGCCGCCAACATTCACTGTCCTGCGCCATTCCCCTCCGGCTTCTGACCGGAGGAGGGCTGGCAGCGCAAGCGCAGATCTTTGAAAGACCTGAATTCCACCCCGATTCCCCATTCCCGGAGGGCGCGGAATCGGCGCGAGACGCATAGAATTTAACATAGGATTTAACCAGGAGAGCCCCGATGGCCGACACGAAAACCTCAACCGAAACCGCCGCCGCTTCGTCTACCGCGCCCAACCTCGTCGTTCTCAAGAGGAAGGCCCCGGGCCTCTCTTTCCGCCGCTTCTTCACCAAGCCGGGCGTCTCGCCCTACGGCGAGGTGGAGTGGGAACTCCGCACGGCCCAGATCACGGATGCCCAGGGCAACGTGATCTTCGAGCAGAAAGATGTCGAAGTCCCCAAAGACTGGTCGATGACCGCGACCAACATCGTGGCCTCGAAATACCTGCATGGCAAACTCGGTACCGCCGAGCGTGAAACCGGCGTGCGGCAGCTCATCACCCGTGTCGCCGAGACCATCCGCGACTGGGGACTCGCCCAGGGCTACTTCCACACGCCGGAAGACGGCGCCACCTTCCACGACGAACTCGTGCACATTCTGGTGCGCCAGTATGCGGCCTTCAATTCGCCGGTGTGGTTCAACGTGGGCTGCGACCGCATCGAGCCCAGCTCCGACGGCCAGAACTGGCACTGGAATCCCGAGACCCAGCAGGTCGAATTCGGCGTTACCGGATACAGGCGGCCGCAGTGCTCGGCCTGCTTCATCAATTCGGTGAAAGATTCGCTCGATTCCATTCTTACCCTGGCCAAGACCGAAGGCATGCTGTTCAAGTGGGGCAGTGGCACGGGCACGAATCTCTCGCCCCTGCGCGGCTCGACCGAAACGCTCTCCGGCGGCGGCACGGCCAGCGGCCCGCTCAGCTTCATGAAAGGATTCGACGCCTTTGCCGGGGTGATCAAGTCGGGCGGCAAGACTCGCCGCGCCGCCAAGATGGTTATCCTCAACGTCGACCATCCCGATATCGTGGATTTCATCGAGTGCAAGCAGAAGGAAGAAGCCAAGGCGCACGCGCTCGTCGCCATGGGCTACGACGGCTCGCATCCCGACTCCGACGCCTACTCGTCCATCTTCTTTCAGAACGCCAACAACAGTGTGCGCGTCACCGACGACTTCATGTATGCGGTGCTGCGCGACACCGATTTTTCTACGCGCAGCGTGACTGACGGGCGCGTGGTGCAGACCTACAAAGCTAAAGAAATCCTGCACAAGATTTCCGAAGCCACCTGGCACTGCGGCGATCCCGGCATGCAGTACGACACTACGGTCAACCGCTGGCACACGTCGAAGAACACGGCGCGGATTAACGCGTCGAACCCCTGCAGCGAATACATGTTCCTCGACGACTCGGCCTGCAACCTGGCCAGCCTGAACCTGCTGAAGTTCGCGCCCAACGGCACGTTCGACGTGGAGGCATATCGCCACGCCGTCGACATCCTGATCACGGCGCAGGAAATCATCGTGGACAACGCCGGCTACCCGACCGAAGCCATCATGCGCAACTCGCATGACTATCGCCCGCTCGGTTTGGGCTACGCCAATCTTGGCGCGCTGCTCATGGCCGCCGGCCTGCCCTACGACTCCGGCGCCGGCCGCGACTACGCCGCCTGCGTGACCGCGATCATGTGCGGCGAAGCCTATCTGCAGTCGTCTCGCATCGCCGAACTTTGCCCGGCGCTCATCCCTGCAACCGAAGCGACGAAGAAGAGTCTCGCCGAAACCAATCTGGGCACCGGCATAGCCCATGGAGGGGCGGACGCCCCCGTCCGCCCGGCGGAGCGAAGCTCGGCAGTCATGCCCGGCGGAGCCTGCCCCGGCTGGTACATCAACCGCGAGCCGTTCCTGGACGTCATCCGCATGCACCGCGCCAGCGTGAACGGCATCAGCAAGGGGAACGTCCCGGCCGCTCTCTATGACGCCAGCAAGCAGTGTTGGGATGAAGCTCTCGCTCATGGCGAGAAGCACGGCTACCGCAACTCGCAGGTCACCGTGCTTGCCCCCACCGGCACCATCGGTTTCATGATGGATTGCGACACGACCGGCATTGAGCCGGATCTCGCGCTGGTGAAGTACAAGAAACTGGTGGGCGGCGGCATGATCAAGATCGTCAACAACACCGTGCCCACGGCGCTGTTTAAGCTGGGCTACACCCACGAGCAGACGGGCGCTATCGTCAGCTACATTGACGCCACGGGCACGATCGAAGGCGCGCCCCACATCAAAGACGACCACCTTGCCGTGTTCGACTGTTCGTTCAAGCCGGCCAAGGGCACGCGCTCGATCCACTACCTGGGGCATCTGCGCATGATGGCCGCGGCGCAGCCGTTCATCTCCGGAGCCATATCGAAGACCGTCAATCTTCCCGAGAACGCCACGGTCGAGGACATCACCGACGCCTACATTCAGGCCTGGAAGCTTGGCCTGAAGGCGGTCGCCATCTATCGCGACGGCTGCAAGAAGGCGCAACCGCTGTCGGCCGCGGGAACGAAGACGGCATCCTCGGGCAAAGAAGGGGCTTTGACGCTGGCGCAGCTTCGCGAGGAGGAGAATCCCGACGGCCCTCCGCGCGCCGTCCGCCACAAGCTGCAGGAAGAACGCGCCTCGATCACGCACAAGTTCAAAGTCGGAGACCACGAGGGCTACATCACCGTCGGGCTCTATCCCAATGGCAAGCCCGGCGAACTGTTCATCACCATGGCCAAAGAGGGATCGACCGTCTCGGGCCTCATGGACAGCTTCGCGCTCGCGGTCTCGATCGCGCTGCAGCACGGCGTCCAACTGGAACTGCTCTGTGAAAAGTTCGCGCATACGCGTTTCGAACCCAGCGGCTGGAGCGGCAATCCCGAGATCGGCTACGCCAAGTCGATCATGGACTACATCTTCCGCTGGCTGCAGTTGCGTTTCCTCACCGGCCAGCAGCAGTTGCTGTTCGAGAATTTCCGGCCTCGCATGTCGGCCCTCCCTCAGCCGGAGGGTACCGGCGAGGTGAACGGCGCCACGGCGACGGGGCCGAAGTCCGAGGTCCGAGGTCCGGGGTCCGGTTCTGTGCACGCCGCCGACGCACTGTCGGGCATCGTGGACCTGGGCGACGCGCCGACGTGCAGCTTCTGCGGCTCGATCATGACGCGGAATGGAAGCTGCTACCGCTGCATGAGCTGCGGGAGTACGAGCGGCTGCAGCTAGCGAGGTCATGGAGCGGCGGACGCCCTCGTCCGCCCCCGGTTTTCGATTTGTCATCCCGAGCGAGGATGCTCGTTCACGAAGTGAACGAGCACCGCAGTCGAGGGACCTTGGGTTTTGTGGTGCCGGCGCATGCACTTCAAGATTGTCGGGCGCATCACGAATGTGGAGTCGATTGCGTCCGGCAAGACCATCCGCGAGCGCAAGCGGCTGTGGAAAGCATACGGCAAGGGACGCTGGCGGAAGCTGAAAGGCACTGCCGACGTTGAGTTTTTCGATGGTACGATACGCCATGCGGAAATCCACTGGTACGAAGCCCACGGGATTGGGGCGAAAGAATACAAAATCAAGCGGATTCTCGACTGAGATGAAACGCGAAGCACAATTCGTCATTTGCATCGGCAACAAGGGGTACCAGGCTTCGCTGGAGCTGCGCAAGATTTATCAGATCGTCCCGGACAAGGTGGCAGCCAGACTTCATCAGATTCGCGTCATCGACGAGTCCGGCGAAGACTACTTGTATCCGGAAGACTATTTTGTGCCGGTGCAACTGCCGCAGTCTGTCGAGCGGGCAGTGCGTCGAGCCACGGCATAGGCCTGCGCAGAATTGTCATCCCGAGCGAGCGCGCCCTTTGCGCGAGTCGAGGGACCTTGGGTTTGGATGCCTTCGGGCTGAAGCCCATATTGTCCTGAGACGCCCTTGGCGCGGCGCTGAAGCGCCGCTCTTCCATCGGGCGCCCACAGGGGCTAAAGCCCTGTTGTTTTGAGAGCGTCTTGACGCGGGCCTAAAGGCCCGCTCTTCCACGTTGCTTTGGGGCCGCTCTTCCACCTTCGGGCTGAAGCCCATATTGCCCTGGAGACGCCCTTTACGCGGCGCTGAAGCGCCGCTCTTCAACTCGCCTACGCAGGCAATCTTTTCGCGACAAGCAATGCCGCCGACAATCCCGTGGAAGAGCGGCCCTTCCAGGGCCGCGTTGCGAGCGCCAAATCAAGTTCGGCCTTCAGGCCCCGTGTACCGTTTTGGAATTCCCGCCGCAAATTGTGACATCTCTCACAGACAAGACACTGCCATCCCCATGACCATCGCGAAATGGACTCCGACCGCGTTTTCTTCGCCACCACCATCACCATCCAACGCCGTCCAATCTTTCGCCGGGAAACAACTGCTCGACTCCTGATAGACACCCTCGCGCACTACCGCGACGGACGAAAATTCCTGCTCCATGAATTCGTCGTCATGCCCGATCACATCCACGCGCTGCTCAGTCCGGCGGAGGAAATCTCTCTGGAACGGGCCGTGCAGTTCATCAAAGGAGGATTCTCGAATCGCTTGAAAGATCGTGGCTCCGTCTGGCAGCCGAGCTTCACGAATCATCGCATCAGGGATTGGGAGGATTACGAGCAGCATCGTGAGTACATCCGGATGAACCCGGTGCGAGCGCGCTTGGCGGGGCGCCCAGAGGAGTATCCGTATTCGTCGGCCGCAGGCGCGTTGCGGATGGACCCGGTGCCGCAAGGGCTAAAGCCCTGTTGTTTTGAGAGCGCCTTAACGCGGGCCTAAAGGCCCGCTCTTCCACGCTTGATCCAGCGGTGGCGCGCGAGCGGGGGTCACTCTTCCACCCGACGCCCACGGGCGTGGAATCTGTCGCCGTGGCGACGCTTAACGGAGGCCGTTCGACTCGCTCAGGGCAGGCTCTAGCCGCAAAGGACACGGCTTAGGATGCGGACAGCCGTTGATTTACCCTCGCTTCCTTCTCTCTTTCCAGTGACTTCGGTTACCTATCATCGAGAGGGATCGGCTGAAAGAATTTCGTTTTGCAAGTTTGGAAGGACATCATGGGCAAGCGCACTGGTTTGATTATTTCGTTTTGTATTGGCGGGATCGTGGGGGTGGTGCTGGTCCGAGCTTTCTTTCTGGATGGTCTGGAAGAATTCGGGTGGCGAATGTTCTGGGAAGGGCTTGGAAATGGACGCATGATGGATCCAGGGATGGTCCTGCAGTCCACCACCTTCCTGAAGTGTGTAGGTGGTCTGGTGATCGGCGGGGCTCTGGGAGCGCTGATCACGCATATGCGGTGGAACAAGGTGCCAAAGCAAGCAGGGAGTCATGGAGATTAATGTCTGCCCTCCCTGGATGCTGGCGAAGTTGGGAGTTCCTTCCGGGAAGCAACCTCATGTTGGGATCTTGCTGTCGAGTTTGTTGGCTCTGACGATCTCCCCAATTCTTGTACGCCTGCCGCACTTCTGCCTGGCACAAAAGATCCTGGGGATTCCGTGCCCCGGATGTGGAGTGATGCATTCGTTGATCGCCATCTCACATTTGCAATTTCACCAGGCATGGATGTTTAACCCTGCCGGAATCCTTCTGGCGTCGTATCTGGCGTTCCAGGTATTCGGCCGTTCGTTGGTGTTGGCTTCAGTCTTGAGTGCAAGCGGCGTTTCGGCAATGTCAAAGCATGGACAAGCGGGAGTCGTTGCCGCTCTGTTCGCCGTTTGGTTGGTGCGATTAATCAATCTTTAAGGAGAGAACTACATGGCTAGTATTACTTGTCAAAAGTGCGGGAAACCCACAGAGAGGGCGGGATATCCGGTGTGGGCCATCGTGGTGTCAATATGCCTTTTTCCGCTGGGACTACTTTCGCTGCTGGCGGGGCGCAAACCGACAACCTGCGGCAGCTGCGGGTTTACCTGGCAGGCATAAGCAGCGCCTCCAGGAAGATTCGCTGTCCGCGAGGATAACCGGAATTTGAACACCGATCCGCCACGAACAAGGGGGACGAGTATGTATTGTCAGAATTGTGGAAAGGCAGTTGCGGAGAATGCCGCAGTGTGCCTCTCCTGCGGCGCACTGCCCAGAAGCGGGAACCAGTTCTGTCCAGGGTGCGCAACCCCAACCCAGCCCATACAAGTTGTTTGCGTAAAGTGCGGTGCCGCTTTGAACCCGGGCGCACTATCCGGAAGTAGCGGCGAACGTATTGCACCGTGCAATCCGCCGAGAGACCCTGTGCTGATGGCCGCGCTCAGCGGATGCTGCATCGCAGGATTGGGTCAAATCGTGCTTGGGCAAGTTGCGAAAGGCGTCGTCATTATGCTTGGTTCCATGGTGATTGGAGTGCTGACAATGGGTGTCGGCATTCTGGTCACATGGCCCGCTGGCGCGGTTGACGCCTACCTGGTCGCCAAGAAACTCAAAGAGGGACGCAGCGTGGGGCAATGGGAATTCTTTTAGAGCGGTGGCCAGGCATCCAGAGGGCAGTTACGGCACGACGAGTTGAGCTGGCCTTGATTGTCGCGGCCATAGCCTATTTCACGCTATCCCGGACTCTTCTGAATATTCCCATGTGCCCATTTGCTTACCTGGGCATTAACTGTCCAACTTGCGGTACAACCCGCGCGGTATGGCAGATCTTCCATGGTCATTTCTGGGCCGCGTGGTCCTTGAACCCGATCGGGTTCATCGTTGTTTTTCTCCTGCTTCGCAGGCTAAGCGTGCTTTCTGCCCCCCGCCATCTCGTGGTAAGAATCGTCAGCAACCAGGTTGCGGACATAGCGCTATTGGGCGCCTTCTTCTGCGCTGGCTTCATGAAGTTTCTGCATGTCGTTTAACGCTGCTTTTGAGGCGCTCTGATGCGGCCGGGGCAGGGGCAAGTCCCACGTCTCGCAAAGAACGCGAGACATGGGCCACCCGGCAAAATCCCCACCCTGTCTCTCCAAAGGACGGAGAGACAAAGATGGGGCACCCGCTTCATTTCTTGCGCGAGCGCTTCTTCTTGCGGTCCTCCTTCTTCACCCCGAACACGCGGGCGAAAATCTTGTCTACATTCTTTAGTTGGCGTTGCAGATCGAAGGCGTATTCGATCTGGCGGCGGGGGACGCGGCTGGTGATTTCCTTATCGGCCAACACTGACTGATGAAAATCCAGGCCTTCCTTCCAGGCGCGCATGGCGTGGGATTGCACGAGGCGGTAGGCGTCCTCGCGGCTGACGCCATGCTCGACCAGATCGAGCAGGAGCTGTCCGCTGAAGATGAGGCCGCGGGTCGATTCGAGATTGGCGCGCATGCGGTCGGGATAGACGAACATGGTGTCAATCAGGTTGGCGGTCTTCGACAGCATATAGTCGGCGAGCGTGGTGGAGTCGGGCAGGATGACGCGCTCGACCGAGGAATGTGAGATGTCGCGCTCGTGCCAGAGGGCGACGTTTTCGAATCCGGCCTGGGCGTTCGAGCGCACCACGCGGGCCAGGCCGCTGATCTGCTCGCAGGTCACGGGATTGCGCTTGTGCGGCATGGCGGAGGAGCCCTTTTGCTTTTCGCTGAAGAATTCCTCGGCTTCGCGGACTTCGGTGCGCTGCAGGTGGCGAATCTCGGTCGCAATCTTGTCGAGCGTGGAGGCGATCACGGCGAGCGTCGCGAGATACTGAGCGTGGCGGTCGCGCTGGATCACTTGCGACGACACGGCGGCGGCTTTCAATCCCAGGCGGGCGCAGATTTTCTCTTCGAGGTCGGGCCTGAGGTGGGCGAAGATTCCGACGGCGCCGGAGAATTTGCCGACGCGCATGTCCTCGGCCGCAGCCAGGAAGCGCGCGATGTTGCGCTGCGTCTCCGAATACCAGTTGGCCAGCTTGAAGCCGAAGGTGATGGGCTCGGCGTGGATGCCGTGGGTGCGTCCGACCATGGGAGTGTCTTTAAACTCCCAGGCGCGGCGCTCAAGGGCTTCGGCGAGGCGCTGGAGATCTTGCGCGATGACTTCGGAGGCCTGGCGGATGAGCAGGGCCTGCGCGGTGTCGACCACGTCGTTGGAAGTGAGGCCGTAGTGGAACCAGCGGGCGTGCGGGCCGACGATTTCGGCGACGGCGGTGGTGAAGGCGATGACGTCGTGGCGAACTTCGGCTTCGATTTCGTGGATGCGCTCGACGCGGAAATCGGCGCGCTCGCGGATGGCTTTGGCGGCGTCTTTGGGGACGAGGCCGGCCTCAGCGAGAGTTTCGGTGGCGGCAACTTCGACTGCGAGCCAGGTGCGGAAGCGGTTTTCGTCGCTCCAGATGCGGGCCATCTCGGGGCGGGTGTAGCGCGGGATCACGGTCGGATCGCCTCCTGTCGCGTGAGTGGAATGTGTGGACAGAGGATTCTAAATGGAGGGAGGAAAAGAGGCCAGCGCGGAGGCGAATTGGTACAGTCCTAATTTAGTTCTTTCACCAAGGAGCCACAGAGACACAGAGGAAACCAACTGCTTGGCAAACTCTCCCTCTTCCGGCTTTTTTCAGGTGCGAGGTTTCCTCCGTGACTCTGTGACTCTGTGGTGAAAAAAGCAAATTAGGACACTACCGGCGAATCGCACCTCAACCAACAAAAAGGCGGGGCTTGCGCCCCGCCAACTCACCGCTACATCAACTCAAACTTACATCCCCTGCCGGTTCGATTTTGCTTCGACCTGCAGATTGTTCTCTACGCTGAAAGCGCCGGGGAGCTGGTTGGCTCTCATCCCTGCGACTTGCTTGTCCATCGTGCTATCCACCGAACCGTAGAGCGTTACGTGCCCGTTGGCCACGACGATGCGAATCGGACGAGCAGGATCGACGGCGTACTTGCTCAGTACGGAATCGCCATAGATCAAGCGCGCCGCACGCAGACGCAAGCCGTCATCGAAGATCGAGACTGGCTCGACCGAGATGTTGGCGATTACGTCTTTCACGCCGGGCATGTTGGCGATGTCGGCCAGGGCCTCGTCGCGGCCCACGCCGGTGCGGTCCTGACCTTCAACCGTCACCACGCCGTCCTTCACCCCGAGGGCAAAATAATCGAACGTGCTGTCAAAGCCCACGCGGACGTAGCGCAGTTTCTCGGCCAGTTTCTGCTCGAGCTGCGCGTCGGGCACGTTGGGACCGGCCACGGTGATCAGGTTGCGCACACCCTGCACGTCCGAGGTCTTGCGCGCCAGTTTTGCGGCGTCCAGCTTGCGCTGGTAGAGGTCCACCGTGCCGGTGAGGGTCACGATGCCGTCTTCCACGCCGGCTTTAACGTCGCTGAACTGACTCTTGGCCGCCAGCTTGTGGGTCACCGCGGTCTGAATCTGATTATCGTAGCGAGCCGCCGCCGGGGTTTGGGCCAGGAGCGTCGCGCTCAACAGTCCTACCGCCAGCTGAGAACCTGCCAGTTTTACCAGGGTCCTGGTTGTTGCTTTTGCGAAAGTCATAGGTCACCTCTATCTCCTCGTTGACGAAACTTTACGAATTAACCATTCGGTTAATTCTTTCGATGAGGCAAGGTGCGGCGCAGATGCATGCGGAGAAGAAAAAATAGTCGCGCTGAGATGGCGGCTGGAGCGCAACTTTCCGGGAAGGAGCGGGTTGCGGGATGGCGGGCCCGCGCGGCGCCAGCTTTTCCTTGTTATCTTCGAGTGGGCTTGGAACCTATTGAGTGCGGCATGACCTTAGCGCCGGGTTCGAGCGGAACGCGGAGGGGGATTCGGTGTGCGCTTGCGCCGATCCCTGAAAGCGGCTCCGCTGAAGCACCAATATCCGGCCAGCGATCCTCCAGCAAAGACTGACCACAAAACGGTGTGGGCCCACGAATCAAATTGTTCCGCGCTCACATTGGGGAGGTCCGTAGAGGCGAGGGGCCAAATCAGGACCGCGTAAATTGACACGGCCAGTAGAACGGCAGCGAGCCCGGCCCCGATCGCCATCGCTCCGGCCGACAAGCTTTCGAACAGGAGCATGCTCCAGTGCTGATCGGTCGAGGCGGTGCGCGGCCGTTCTACAAGCGGAGACATGGTCCTCCTGAAAAAGTGCGTCCCGCAGGGCGGAAGGCGATCCTGCTGCGTCAGGGTCGAGCATAAAGACTCAGCGGCCTGCCTTCCAAGTTACGAAGGGGCCTTGAAGGTAAGGCAGGTTCGGGACATGCCGCTGTGGGATTACCCCGGTAACTTTGGAGCGAGTACTGGGCGCTTTACCATGCCAAGGGGACGAATTCTGCGGAAAACGACGCGGTATGAGTAAACGTGTCAACCGACCAGACGAAGCGGAACTGGCGCGCGCGCAGCGGCTGAAAGAGGCGCTCGAGAGCGGATCCCCGCCGACGTTTATTCAGCCGGAAATCGCTTCCCCGCCGAGCGGAAGTTCCTGCCCGGCGCATTCCTGCCCCATCCCGCCGCCGGGTGCACCGTTCTCGAGTCCTCTCGAGGTTCCTGAAACCCGGCTGCAATGTCTGGATCAGATGTTCCGAATGTCACCCGACGGGCTTTGCGTTGCGGACGGCGAACACCGCATTCTGTGGGTTAACCGAACGTTCGGCCAAATGTTTGGGTACCAGGCGGGCGAGGTGTTGGGACAGCAGCTGGGAAGCCTGGTTGTTCCTGAGGAGCGGCTGCCCGAGACGCGCTGGGTGAGCGACGAGGTCGCGCGCGGCAACCCCATCACGATTGAAACGCAGCGCAGGAAAAAAGATGGAAGCTTGCTCGAAGTTTCCGTAACCTGCGCTCCTCTAATGGTGGAAGGCAAGCCGACCTGCTATTACGCCCGCTACCACGACATTTCCGACCGCAAGCGAGTGGAGACGCTCAGTTCGGCCCTCTACCGCGTGGCGGAGAAAAGTACCAGCGTGCATGATCTGCAGCAGTTCTTCGCGGCCGTGCACGGCATAGTGAATGAGCTGATGTACGCGCACAATCTCTGTATCGCCCTCTACGATCGCGACACCGATCTGGTGTACTACCCGTATTTTGTGGATGAACAGGATTCAGCCCCGGGTCCGCAGAAGATAGGACGGGGCCTGACCGACTATCTGATACGAACCGGAGAACCTCTGCTGGCTACACCCGAAGTGCTGCAGGCCATGGAGGAACGCGGCGAGGTGGCACGGAACGGTTCGCGGTCTCTGGATTGGATGGGCGTTCCGCTGAAGGTGGGCGATCACACCATTGGCGCGCTGGTGGTGCAGACGTATTCCGAGAACATCCGCTATGGCGAACGCGACAAAGAAATCCTGACGTTCGTGGCGCGGCAACTGGCCGGCGCGGTGGAAATCAAGCGCAATGAGCAGGCACTGCGGCAGTCCGAGGCCCGCTATCGCTCGTTAGTGCAGAGCTCGGTGTATGGAATCTACCGTTCCAGCCTGGAGGGAAGGTTTCTGGACGTCAATCCGGCGCTCATCACGATGCTGGGCTACAGTTCGGCTGAGGAAGTGCTGCTGCTCGATCCCGAGACGCAGGTGTTCGCCCAGGCCGAAGAGCAGGCACGGCTGATTGAGGAATTCCGGCGCGCGGGCCGGCTGGATGGCATGGAAGTGAAGTGGAAACGCAAAGGCGGCAGCCCGATCACGGTGCGGATCAGCGGACGGGCGGTCAGCAGTTCGGATGAGCCGGCCGACGTGCTGGAAGCAATTGCCGAGGACGTAACCGATCGCCGCCTGCTGGAGGACCAGTTCCGCCAGGCGCAGAAGATGGAAGCCGTAGGACGGCTGGCCGGGGGAGTGGCCCACGACTTCAACAATCTGCTCATGGTCATCAGCGGCTACACCGAAGTGATTCTGGGGAAGCTGGATATGGACCATCCCCTGCACGAGAAGGGACGGGCCATCCAGCAGGCAGCGGACCGGGCTACGACTCTGACGCGGCAGTTGCTGGCGTTCAGCCGCAAACAGATGCTGGAGCTCAAGGTGGTGGACGTCAACACCATCGTCGAGGACATGGAGCGGCTGCTGCGGCCTCTGATCGGCGAAAACATCGAGCTCATTACCTGGCTTACTCCCGAGGCCGGACACACTCGCGCCGACGCCGGGCAACTGGAACAGGTGCTGATGAACCTGGTGGTAAACGCCAAGGACGCCATGCCCAATGGCGGAAAGCTCACCCTCCAGACTCAGAATATCCGCACGGATGAGGGACACCGGCGCGGGCCGACCTTCATCCCTCCGGGCAACTACGTGCTGCTCTCGGTAAGCGACACGGGCATGGGCATGGACATAGAAACCCAGTCGCGCATCTTCGAACCCTTCTTCACCACCAAGGAACTGGGCAAGGGCACCGGCCTGGGACTCTCGACCGTGTATGGCATTGTGAAGCAAAGCGGGGGATATGTGCTGGTGCAGAGTGAAGTGGGACGGGGCAGCACATTCCAGATCTACTTGCCGCGAGTGGAAGAAGTGGCGCAGAGCCATGCCGCGCCGGCGCTGCACGCTGCCGCCGGTGGCAGCGAGACCGTGTTGCTGGTGGAAGACGAGCAGTCGGTCCGGGAACTGGTGCGAGACACGCTCATTGGCAAAGGTTACCGCGTGGTGGAAGCAGAGAACGGCGAAGCCGGGTTGACAGTGACGGCAAAGCATGAAGGCAACATCGACCTGGTCATCACCGACGTTGTCATGCCCGGCATGGGCGGACGCGAGATGGTCCAGCGACTGACCGAGACTCATCCCAAAATCAAGGTGCTGTATCTCTCCGGCTACACCGAGGATACGGTGGTCAGCGAAGGAGCAACCGAGAGCGGCACCGCCTTCCTGCAGAAACCGTTTACACTGCAGCATCTGTCGCGCAAGGTGCGAGAAGTGCTGGGATAGTTCGGACCTCGGACCTCAGACTTCGGACTTCAGACCTCAGACCTCAGACCTCGGACCTCGGACCTCGGACTTCAGCCCTCAGACCTCGGACCTCGGACCTCGGACTTCGGACTTCGGACCTCAGACCTCAGACTTCAGACCTCAGACTTCAGACCTCAGACCTCAGACCTCGGACCTCAGACTTCAGAAGTGGCAGCATCCCGGGCGTGGAAATCCGCAACCTTTGCAACCTTTTCCGCCGGGCTGCGTCTTAAGGGATAAGGAATGGAACGGGACGTGAGCCGCGTGGGGCGGAAACACGTATATTAGGAAACTGGGGTTCCAAATGCTGATCAAGAAAGCGGAGGATATCCGTTCGTCGGAGATCACTCCCAAGAGTCTGTACCTGAACCGCCGCAAATTTCTCGCCGGAATGGCGATGGCAGGCGCGGCAGCGGCTGGCGGAGCCGGTGTGCGCGAGATCGTTTCCCCTTCGACGCGTGTGCTGGCCGGAACCAAGATTGATGGCATAAAGAAAAGCCCGTTCAGCACCACGGAAACGGCCACTCCCTACAAAGACGTCACCAATTACAACAACTACTATGAATTTTCGACGGAAAAAGACGAGCCGGCGAAGCTGGCGGTAAATTTCCGCACCCGGCCCTGGAAGGTGAAAATTGACGGGCTGGTGGACAAGAAGCAGGAACTCGACGTGGACACCATCATCAAGATGGCACCGCCGGAGGAGCGCATCTACCGCCATCGCTGTGTCGAAGGCTGGTCGATCGTGGTCCCGTGGATCGGGTTCTCGCTCAGCGAATTGATCAAGCGCGTGAATCCCACGAGCAAGGCGACGTTCGTGGAGTTCACGACCATCTTTGATCCCGGCCAGATGCCGGGGCAGCGGCGGCAGGTGCTGGACTGGCCCTACGTGGAAGGCTTGCGGATGGACGAGGCCATGCATCCGCTGGCCCTACTCTGTTTTGGCATGTACGGCGAGGAACTGCCGAATCAGGATGGAGCGCCGCTGCGCATCGTGCTGCCGTGGAAGTATGGATTCAAGAGCGCGAAGGCGATCGTGCGCATCCGCTTCACCGAGAAGCAGCCGCTGAATACCTGGAACATTTCTGCCCCGCAGGAGTACGGTTTCTATTCCAACGTAAACCCGAATGTGGACCATCCCCGCTGGAGCCAAGCCAAGGAACGCAGGCTGGGTGAGTTCTTCAAGCGTCCCACGCTGATGTTCAACGGATATGATCAGGTGGCGAGTCTATATAGCGGGATGGATTTGAAGAAGAACTTCTAGCCCGGACGTCGGACCTCAGACCTCAGACGTCGGCATGTGAGCCCCCGCGAGGGTCGGCCTGACGGCTGGGGTCCGAGGGCTGACGCCCGTTTCTTTATGCCTCGCTATCTCAAACCCGTCATCTTTCTCGCCTGCCTGATCCCGTTGGGAAGGCTGGTCTGGCTAGGATTCCACTCCGGTCTGGGGGGCAATCCGATTGAATTCATCACCCACGCGACCGGCGACTGGACGCTGAGATTCCTGCTGATCACGTTGTCGATTTCACCGCTGCGAAAGCTGACGCGGCAATACTGGCTCATCGGATACCGGCGGATGCTGGGACTGTATGCGTTTTTCTACGGCACGCTGCACCTGATGACCTACATCTGGCTGGACAAATTTTTCGACGTGCATGAAATGCTGGCCGACATTGCCAAACGCAGGTTCATCATGGCGGGCATGACCGGATTTGCCCTGATGATTCCGCTGGCCCTGACCTCGACGCGGTGGGCGATCCGCAAGCTGGGCGGCAAGCGCTGGCAGACTCTGCACCGGCTGATTTATTTGAGCGCCACGGCCGGCGTGATTCATTACATCTGGCTGGTGAAGGCGGATTTAAAGAAGCCATTGGAGTACGCTTCCGTGCTGGGAGTACTGCTGGGGTATCGGGTGGTCGCGTGGATGGCAACGCGGACGAAGAAGTCCAGCGTAGCGGCGGCGAAAATTGAGGTAGCTGAGAACTAGGGCCGGTTGGAGAATGCAGCGAAGAAAAAAGGGCGCGGCTTTCGGAGCCGCGCCCGTGCGTCTTTTCTTAGATGGCTCAGCGGCGCTTCCACGCCTTCTTTGCCCCTGCCTTTGGGCTTGCCACAATCCGTAACACAGCCAGGTGCTGCGCCGCCGCGTTCGACTTGGCGCTAGCGGTCTGCGTCTCGATCGAGCCCAGGGCGACCATGTTGCTGTCGGTCACGATGCAGACTGCACTTGAGCTATCTACAACATACGTGACGAGATCGTATGCGTTTGTGCTCGTCCCGGCCGCGACTGTGCCGCGGCCTGCAATACCGCTGGTGTCGGCGGTATATGTCGAGGTGAAGCTCTTGCCGAAAGTCAAAACTCCCTCATCGTTGAAGTCAATAAGCCCGGCAAAGCTTCCGCTCGTGTTGGTGAACTCAGCGATATCGTCTTCCTCCACCAGCCCTGACGTGCTGACGCTGTTGTTAAGGCCGGTCAGATTCATCCCATAGCCTTGCGACGACGCGAAGGTTGGGCTGCTGCCCTGGGTGTAAGCAAGGCCGTCGGTGACCCCGGCGTTGTCTATCTCCAACATCTGGAAGCCGCTGCTGCCGCCGCTGCTGAAGGGATAGATTGCGAACTGGCAAGAACTGCATCCGAGCCCGCCGTTTCCGTTGACGAAGCCGGTCAACGTGACTACCGCGCGTCCTCCGCTGAGGGTGCTGTAGCTGCCGCTATAGGTAAACGGTGTCGTGTCGGCGGTACCTGAGTCGTTGATGTCCTCGGTAGAAGCATTAGTGACGTTGCCTGCACCATCCGTGACGAGCAGGCCCACAGCGGTGAACGGGCCCCCAACTACCGAGTCGTATCCGGCAAGGCTGAAGACGTTATTGGCGGCCGGAACAGATGTAGATTGCGCGAAGACGTCCCCCGCGGCGATGGGTGGCGTCGCATCTGTCTCGATGAACTTCAAGTGGGTCGGGGTTACCGGGTACACGTCGAAGTTAAAGCTACCGGCGCTGGAAGTGAATGTGGCTGTGCCGGGAGTTGTGCTCAGGTTGATCGAGCCCGACGTGATCGTGCAACCGCTCGGTCCGCATACGGCGAGCCCGTTCGTGTTGATGTCTTCTACGCCGGTGGTTGTAATACCGATTGCACCGTTCGCATCTAGCTTGAAGGCCCCGGCGCTGGCGAAAGAAGTCTGAGCTCCGGTGCTGGTGTTGAAGCTGCCGATGCCACTGAAGTTGAAGGCGTAGGATTGCCCGTTGATGCTGCTCTGCGTGACCGTGGATTGCAAGTCGAGCGTGCCGCTGCCCGTGCCCCCGGTGGTGGCGTTGCTGTCGTAATAGGTAATCAGGCCGTGTTCGCTCGAGCTCAGCACAAAATCAAACGTGAAAACTGCTGCTGCGGTTTGCAAGGTGATGAGGCCGGAAGTGCTCTTGGGTCGTCCGTCAACGCCTACGCTGTAGCTGCCGCCGGTGACTGCCTGGCCCATCAGAACGCCTACATTCGGGTCATTCATGTCTATCGTGCCACTCTTGATCCCGCCGCTGCCGTCGGCCACGAAGGTCCCAGTAAGAGCGATGAAGACGCCGTTGATGTCAGAGCCCACGGTGGAGAAAACGTAGGTCCCACTCAAATTATTGTTGCTGAAGCCTCCTGATGGAGGCGGCACCGCGCTGTGAGTGCTGCTGCTGCAGCCAACCAGAAGGGCAAGACAGGAAACAGCAACGATGGGTAAAAGCACACGACGGAACGACATAACTTCCCCCTGACAAAAGGTCTTGGCGCAGAATTGGGTCTTCTGCACTCAGGTTAGCACGATTGAGTTGCCGCTAGTTTCAACCCGAACCACGGGAATAAGTAGCGCGAAAAGAGAAAAGTCTTGGCGCTTTACATCTCTTTACGTTGGCGGGAAGAGTGCGTCGGAAAGGCGCTGTTGTCCTTAGCGGCGCTCTTGGCCAGAGTTGCATAGATCCTTCGCTCCGCTCAGGATGACAGCGTCGGTCTACGGGTGCGCGTCCCCCTCGGGAGCGGGAGCGGCGAGGGTGCGCAGAGACTCCTCGTACGGTGCTCGCGCGATGCCTCTTTCGGTAATGATCGCGGCGACGTAGCTGGCCGGGGTCACGTCGAAAGCAGGATTTTCCACGGCTACGCCTTCGGGAACCATCTGCTTGCCGGCAATGTGAGTGACTTCCCTGGGGTCGCGCTGCTCGATAGGAATCTGGCTGCCATCGGGGCAGGCGAGATCAACGGTGGAAATCGGGGCAGCCACGTAAAACGGGATGTTATGTTCTTTGGCCAGCACGGCCACGGTGTAGGTACCGATCTTGTTGGCCACGTCGCCGTTGGCCGCGATGCGGTCGGCCCCGACCACGATGGCTGCGATCTTACCCTGCCGCATCATGGCGCCGGCCATGTTGTCGGAGATGACGGTGGTCGGGATGCCATCTTTCATCAATTCCCATGCGGTCAGGCGCGAGCCTTGCAGGAAGGGGCGAGTCTCGTCGGCATAGACGTGAATCTTCTTGCCTTGCTCGACGGCGGCGCGGATGACGCCCAGCGCGGTGCCATATCCGGCAGTGGCGAGCGCGCCGGCGTTGCAGTGGGTAAGCACTCCGCCTTCGGCGGGCATGAGGGCGGCGCCGTGGCGTCCCATGGCCTGATTGGCAGCGATGTCTTCGGCGTGCATGCGCTGGGCTTCCTCGATGAGAGCCTGCTTGATATGCGCAATGGGACGGATGCGGACGCGCTCGAACTTTTCCTGCATGCGGCGGATCGCCCAGAAAAGATTGACCGCGGTGGGACGGGTCTTGCCGATGACGTCGGAGATCTGGTCGAAGTCGCGCTTGAGGTCGCCGATGGATTCGGCCTTCGAATTGTTCACGCCGAGGGCGATGCCCATGGCCGCAGCGACGCCGATCGCGGGCGCTCCGCGCACCACCATGTTGCGGATGACATCGGCGACCTGCTCATGCGTCTTGCAGGTGACGTAGGTTTCTTCGGTAGGCAGCTTCGTCTGATCGAGGAAGCGTACGCCGTGGTCGGTCCATTCTAGGGTCTGGATCATTGTTAGTCGTTAGTCGCTAGTCCTTAGTCGTTAGCTCTGCACGAAGATGCTCTTCGCGGACTTCGTTCGCCGTGAAGATCGAGACGAACGGCGCCGGGGCCGCGGCTTTCTCCACGTTCGAGCGGCCTTTGGCCTCTTCGCGCTCGACCAGGCACATCACACCGACGACATCGAATCCGAATTCGCGGGCGGCTTCGATCGCCTGAATGGTGGAAGCGCCGGTGGTGCAGACATCGTCCACAATCACAACCCGCGCGCCTTTCTCGCGGAAGCCCTCGATGCGCTGTCCGGTGCCGTGCTGCTTCTCGGCCTTGCGCACGAGGAAGCCGTGCAACTCGCCGCTGACGACGGAGACCGCGACCACGATGGGATCAGCACCCATGGTCAAGCCGCCGATGGCCTGCGGCTTCCATCCCCGCTGGCGGACTTCTTCGAGGAAAACTTCTCCGGTGAGCCGCGAGCCTTTGGCGTCGAGCGTGGTAGTGCGGCAGTCAATGTAGTAGTCGCTGGTCCCGCCGGAGGAAAGCTTGAACTCGCCCAGGCGAAACGATTTGTGGGCGAGGGTACTCAACAGCTTTTGCCGCGCGGATGGCATGAAAAACTACGATAGCACGAAGGGCGGGCCTCGGACTTCGGACCTCAGACCTCAGACTTCGGACCTCAGACTTCGGACCTCAGACTTCGGACCTCGGCCTTCAGACCTCGGACTCTCGGCGTCGGGCGTCTGACATTACACGACCGAGGCGGTCTGCGTGTTACCCTGAAGTCGCGATCCACGATCTGAATTGACCTATGACATGGCAGAATCTGCGTAAGCTTCCTCTCTCTATTTCAGCGGTGTGCATTTCTTTGGTGTGCGTGCTTTGCGGGTTCTCCGCAACCGCGTTTGCCGACGGGACCAAGACGTGGGAGCAGTCCAAGTTCGAGGAACTCGTCAAGGGAACCGCCACGGGCGTGGCTATTCGCGGCGCGGGCGGACTGGAACTGGCTCCGGCGTTCAAACTGCTCTATGCGACGCCCTCGACGTACATATGGGCCGTGGCCGCGGACGATGAAGGGAATGTCTACGCGGCAACTGGATCGCCGGCGCGCGTGTACCGGATTACGCCCGACGGCAAGGCGAGCATCATTTTTGAGCCACAGGAACTGCAGGTGCAGACGCTCGAAGTCGCACCCGGCGGGGTGATCTACGCGGCCACGACTCCGGACGGCAAGGTCTACAGGATCGAGCACAAGCCGGCGGAGAAAGCGGAAGCGGCCAAGACCGACAGCAAGAAGGCCGAGAAAGCTGCCGGGAAGAATTCATCCAAGGGCGCAGGGAACGACACATCAACCGACGCGGCGAAGCCGACGCTCGATCCGGCCTGGAGTTCCTCCGTTTATTTTGCGCCGGGAACGAAGTATATCTGGGATCTGGCGCTGGACCAGCCCGGCAATCTGTACGTCGCGACCGGGGACCATGGAGAAATCTACAAAGTCACGGCCAAAGGTGAGCACTCGCTATTCTTCAAGAGCGATGAGACGCATATTCGCGTGCTGGCGCTCGATGGGCAGGGGAACTTGATTGCCGGAACCGATGGCAGCGGCCTGGTGTACCGGATTTCTCCGGCGGGCGAAGGATTCGTGCTGTACAGCGCGCCGAAGAAAGAAATCACGGCGCTGGCGCTTGATAGTGAAGGCAACATCTACGCTGCCGGCGTGGGCGAGAAGAAAGCAACCGGAGCAATGCCTGGGGTTGGCGCAGTTTCGCCCATGATCACCCCGCTGCCCAATGCTCCGGCGACGACCGGTCCACAGACTCCGGGCATCAGCGTCACGCCGGTGCCTAGCCCGGTGCAGATGGGGCCGTTTCCCTTCCCTGGCGCCGCGGCGACGGGCGGGTCGGATGTTTACCGCATCGCCCCGGACGGTTCGCCGGCGCGAATCTGGAGTTCGCATGAGGACATCGTGTATGCCCTGGCCTTCGATTCCGGGAAGCGGCTTCTGGCGGGCACGGGCAACCGCGGTCACGTTTTTGCGATCACCGCGCCGGACGAATTTTCCGATCTGCTGAAAGCGCCGGCCTCGCAGGTCACGGGGTTTGCCAAGGCGCCGGGCGGCGGCCTTTATGCGGCCAGCAGCAATCTGGGGAAGGTTTTCGTGCTGGGCCCCGCTCCGGAGACGGAAGGAAGCTACGAGAGCGACGTGTTCGATGCCAAGATTTTTTCACGCTGGGGGCGGGTGGAATTTCGCGGCGCGGGGAACGTTGAGTTGCTGGCGCGCAGCGGGAATGTGGACAATCCCGACCGAAACTGGAGTGCGTGGAAGAAAGTGGATCTGGCGAAGGACGCCGGGACGGGAGTCCCTTCGGCCCGCTACGCGCAATGGAAAGCCGTGCTGCACGCCGGGAACACGAAGCCGGCAGTCGAGAGCGTCACGCTGAATTATCTGCCGAAGAACGTAGCCCCGGAGATCGACGAAGTTACGGTGCAGGTGGGCACGCGCTATCAGCCTTTGCCGAAGACGCCGGGAATGCAAATGCAGATGAGCCCCGACATAGGCGGTTCCTCCGGAACGCATTTTGAATCGCCGATGCCCAGCGTACACGATCGCGATGCCGTTGGGGTGAAGTGGACTGCGCACGATGACAACGACGACGAGCTGGTCTACTCGGTCTACTACCGCGGCGACGGTGAAACCCGTTGGCTGCTGCTGAAGGACAACTTAACCGACAAGGCCTATTCGTTTGACGCCAGCCTGCTGCCCGACGGGGGTTACACGATCAAGGTCGTGGCTTCGGACGCGCCCTCGCACTCGCCGGGCGAGGCGCTCACGGTGGAGAGGGTGAGCCGCCGCTTTGAAGTGGATACCACGCCGCCGCGAATAGAAAATCTGACGGCGTCGGTTGAGGGGACGCAGATTCACGTGCATTTCCGCGCCGAAGACGGTTTTTCAACCATCAAGCGCGCGGAGTATTCGGTGGATGCGGGCGAGTGGAAGTACGTCGAACCGGTGGGGCAGCTGTCGGACGCGAAGATGGAAGATTACGATTTCAAACTCGCTCTGGACACAGGGAAAGACGCGGGGCCGGAGCACGTAGTCGTGGTAAGAGTCTACGACAAGTACGACAACATGGGCGCGGCCAAGACGGTGCTGCGCGGGAAGTGACTGGGCCTATCCGGCAGCGAGATAGATGTAGCGAAGGACAAACAGCGCAGTAAGGATCCAGATCAGCAAACTGACGTCGCGGAACTTCCCCGCGGCCCGCTTTCACCAGCGTGTAGGAGATCAATCCCAGGCGGCAGCAAGGAACCCCGACATTCTACGGCATGGGGTGGGTTCTGGCGAGGCAGAGCCATCACGGACGCCTGTGGGGGTGGAAGAGCGGCGCTTTAGCGCCGCGTTCAGTGGGAATTTGATTGGGCTTTAGCCCCGGTGCGGTCTCTCCGCGATTGAACGGCGACCACCAGCCCAAAAGGGCGCGCATTTCTGAAGCGTCCAACGCGGCCTTAAAGGGCCGCTCTTCCACGTATCATCATCATCGAGCGTCCCTGCGTGGAAGCTTAGTCGGTCCGGGGAGCCTCCGGGGCCTCCTCTAAAGTCGCGCTGGTTATGCTGTGCAATTCGCCCGCGTGCCGAAGTTCCGGGAAGAGCCACGCCCACAGGGCGATGACGACGAGGGTTCCAACGCCGCCGAGAATGACGGCGGGCACCGTCCCAAACCACTGCGCGGTTACGCCGGACTCGAACTGGCCAAACTCGTTGGAAGTTCCAATGAAAATCATGTCGACGGCGGTGACACGGCCGCGCATTTCATCAGGGGTAGCGAGTTGGGTGAGCGTGGCGCGAATGATGACGCTGATCATGTCGCTGGCGCCGGCCAGCAATAGCGCGATCAGCGAAAGCGTGAGGCTGCGCGAAAAGCCGAAGACAATGGTGAAAACCCCGAAACCGCCGACGGCCCATAACAATGTAATGCCGGAGCGCCCGCGCAGAGGACGATGCGCCAGCAGAATGGCCATGAGCGCGGCGCCGACGCCGGGAGCGGTGCGCAACAGGCCCAGCCCCCAAGGTCCGGTGTGCAGAATTTCGCGGGCGTAGACCGGGAGCAGGGCAACCGCGCCGCCCAGGAGCACGGCAAACAGATCGAGCGAAATGGCGCCCAGGATGAGCTTCCGCGTCCAGATGAAATGCAACCCGGCAAAAACCGTCTTGAAGGTCATGCTTCTAGACGACGAAGGCTCGCGCGGACGGGCCGGCACCTCCGGCTGGATACGGAATGAGGAAATCGTCGCGCCAATGGCGGTCAGCAGCGCGACGGCGTAAACCGCAGAAGGCCCGCGAGCGATGGCGTAAAGAATTCCGCCAAACGAAGGTCCGAGAATGGTCGCTGCCTGAAAAGTAGTGGCGTTCCAGGCGACCGCGTTGGGAAAGTGCTTTTCCGGGACCAACTGCGGCAGGATGGAGCGGCTGGCCGTGCTGCTAAACGACCGCACCCCGCCCAGCAGAACCAGCACCACGTAAATGGCGGTCACCGAGTGCAGGCGGCGCTGCGAAAGCGCCAACAAAAGGGCGAAGCAGACGGCGTATCCGGCATAGCAGGCCGAGAGCACAACGCGCCTTGGGAGGCGGTCCGAGGCATGGCCGGAGATAGGGAAGAGCACGATTCCTGGCAGGAACTGCGCCAGCCCGACCAGTCCGAGATCGAGCGGCCGTTTGGTGATTTCGTAGACTTGCCATCCGACGGCTACAGCCTGCATCTCGACCGCAGCCACGATCAGAAAGCGGGCGACCTGGAACAGCACGAACCCGGGATGGGTGAAGGCTACGCGTCCGGCTCTCGCGTCGGCGGGTGCAGGCATGAGCCTCTAAGTGTGACAGAACATGCGCGCTAATTCATATGGACCGGGTCAATGAGTGATATCGCGATTTTGCGACAGTTATCCCTTGACAACGGCAGCCAGCCTTACAATCGAAGAATGCAAACGCGGGGTCAGTACGTTCCTTTAATCGGGGTTCTCTTGCTCAGCTTGTTCGTCCCGCCGTGCGGCGGGCAACAACAATCCGATTCTGCGCTCCCTGAAGAATTCACTGCCATGAGATCGGCTCTTTGCGACAAACCGACGGATTTTACTGAAACGGGTTGCAAAGTTTGCCCTGCATTTATGGCAGAGAGCGCTGAATTGCCCTTAAATGGGGGTTTAGGAATTAACAGCATTTTGTTCGGGAGTTTTACCTCCGTCGGCAAGACGGAGGCGCTCTTGAGTTCCGGTTCTTGCTTTGCTCATGCGGATGGCTTTGCCAGCGCCATTCTTCTCCGCCAGGAACAAGGCTCGTGGCGGAGACTATCTTTTTTTCATAGGGATGGCCCGATTGGGATCTGCTGGAAGATACCGGGTCAGAGCGATACGCGGGATTTGCTCCTCTGCAACGCTGAGGATTACGGACTGGGCGGTTTTGGTGTGATAGCTCTTGAACCCAATGGAAAAGTGAAAACAGAATCAGCGCTTGTTCAGACTTGGACAAATCCCATCAGGGCCCTCGAAAAACAAAAACACTGTTCATCTCTGGACGCGGACGTAAAAAAGGTTTCTTTCAATTCTATTGAAATTTCTGTTTTTCTGAATTCCTTCGATGTGGACCCTCCGATCGACTGTTTTGACGAGAGCGAGGGTACGACTTCCAAAATTTCCAACTCCACAAAAGTCGAAGATACGGCAGTATTTACCCGCAATGGCGACAATTTCGCCCCAGACGATAGGACCAAGAAGCTCCTTGCGGAAGTTGAAAAGAGCCGCTGAGGCAACCTCGATTGTTACAATCAGGCGTGGGTGTTGAAAAAGTGGGTGTAGAAAGTATTCTTTTTCGTGCTTTCGAGTGCTCTTGTTGCGCAGCTTCTTCTGGCGGGCAGTTCAACTATGTGGTCGCGGGCAGGATTGACCGGGGGCC
>Ga0209517_10001473_pt1 | contig 35458 bp, 28 predicted proteins | sample PeaSoiMetSII2010_FD_187695 | JGI IMG/M metagenome (GOLD analysis project Ga0209517, IMG submission 187695) | Peat soil microbial communities from Weissenstadt, Germany - SII-2010 (SPAdes) (version 2) | ecosystem: Environmental > Terrestrial > Soil > Wetlands > Peat | place: Germany... | reverse complement strand
TGTCGGAGCCGCGATGATTCATCTGCTCGGCTGGCACTGGGAATTTCTGCCTTCGTTTCTCGCCAAACTCGTGCCCGGCGTCGATCTGGTTCCTTTCTGGACCATGGCCGTCGCCAGCGTCTGGCGAAAAGCCAAGCGCATGGCCGATGCCGCCAGCGCTGAGAAGCAACCAGAGCAGCTCCCGCCGGGACAGTTGACGAAGAGCTAACCTCAAGCCGAGCCGCGCAATCGTGCCCGTAGCAAAGCCGCAGAGCGGCGACGGATAATAGCCCAGGACTTCAGTCCTGGGTACCCCGCACAAAATGGAACCAAGTCCCGCGGAACACCACTTCTCGAAACTACCGATCACAATTTGTGCTACTCGTCCCTCGCCCCTGAGCGCACAATGTAAGTCGAGCGATTCGCAGCGCCGCCTCGGATAAGGGGAGGAACCAATGCGCAAGAGGTCGGCCTTTGCCCCGGCGGTAATGGCTTTTGTGCTAGTAGTGGCACCGCATTCGCCCAAAGTGGCGGCGCAAGGCCCACGCCAATTCCTCCCATAAGGCCAAACGCCGAGGCCTCTTCGGACAGCGAACGCGGCACGCTTGGAGTCGCCATCTTTACAAAGCATGGGGTGGTAATCGCTGCGGATAGCCGCGCGACCGGGGATCACTCGTATGACGATCATGCGAACAAGGTTCTCCAACTCAGCGATAGTTCGGCGTGCACGATTTCGGGGTTAGTGAAGGACCAACGTCCATTCTTCAATACGCTGATGGGTTTTGATTTCCGAGCTCTCATCGAGCATTACGCCCATCAAGACCATCTTGACGGGCCGTTCAAGGTGAGCGCAGAAGCTGATTTCTTGGCCAATCGTCTGAGCCGTGAGTTGTTGACAGTGTCGTTTCTGGGGCGCGACCCTTCACCGCTTGACGACGGCGAAACGATCGCGTCGCTCATCGTCGTAGGGTATTCAAAGACCACGACAGGCCCAGGAGTGCCAGAGCACCACGTCCTTGCCGGGTATAAGGTCAATATTAATACTCGCGTCGAAGTGAAGAGCACGTCGGGTCGTGTCTGGGCGGAGTATTCGGCGGCCGAGCCCACCAAGGTCCGCTCGTATTTCATAATTGGTGACGATGCGCCTTTCGCGATTTTTTCAGATGGAAACGACTTGCTGATGAAGCCGATTCTGGAGGGAACTCGGCCGGACTACCTTATCTTCACGGACAAGGCCCTAACAGTCGATTTGCAGTCGATAAGGGCAAATCCGGCAATTAAGAAGTACCTTCAGCTAAAGAATTCCGGCAACCTCGACTTGATGACTCTCGAAGAGGCCGTCGATCTCGCAAGTGCCCTCATCACCGAGAACATCAGGGTCGCTGGCTCGGAATTGGGAATCGGTGGCCAAGTTGACATCGCTACGATTACTACAGAAAAAGGCTTCGGATGGGTGCCCGGCCATTCGTCGGACAAGAAACGGGAGAGCGAGGTGGCTGCTCCTCTCCCGTAGACCTTCAGCGGCAGAACCGCGCTTGCCGTGGGCTCCCCATTTTGCCCTAGCCGCACGTCCTTAGATCTCTCATACACCCGCACGTTAAACCAAGTACGGAAAAGACAGAGCGGGGTGGCTTAGGTCTCGCTTCAAGTCAAAAGCCGCGGGCGAGAGCGCCCGCGCCACACTGAAGTCAAAAGCCCCACCCTGTCGCAAAGAACGCGACCAGGATGGGGCACCCGCTTTACTGAGAACCGAGAACTGAGAACTGAGAACTAGGTTCCTTCCGACCACCCCGCCAGATACTCTTCCTGCTCCGGCGTGAGCTTGTCGATCTTGATGCTCATCGACTCCAGCTTCAGCTTGGCCACGCGCTTGTCGAGTTCATCGGGGACGCGGTAGACCGTCTTCTCCAGCTTCTTGTGGTTCTTCACCATGTATTCGACCGAGAGGGCCTGGTCGGCGAAGCTCATATCCATAACGGAGGCGGGATGGCCTTCGGCTGCGGCCAGGTTGATGAGGCGGCCTTCGCCCAGAAGGTTGATCTTGCGTCCGTCTTTTAAGGAGTATTCTTCGACGAAGCCGCGCGTGGTGCGCTTCGACGACGACATGTTTTCGAGAGCCGGGATGTCGATCTCGACGTTGAAGTGCCCCGAATTGGAAATAATCGCGCCGTCTTTCATCAACGCGAAATGTTCCTTGGTCAGCACGCTCTTGTTGCCGGTCACGGTGCAGAAGACATCACCGAGTTTGGCGGCTTCGGCCATCGACATGACGCGGAAGCCGTCCATCACGGCCTCGAGCGCTTTCGTGGGATCGACTTCGGTGACGATGACTTCGGCGCCGCAGCCCCGCGCGCGGCTAGCCAGCCCGCGGCCGCACCAGCCGTAGCCGGCGACCACGAACTTCGACCCAGCCAGCAGGAAATTGGTGGCGCGGATGATGCCGTCGATGGTGGACTGCCCCGTACCGTACCGGTTATCAAAAAGATGCTTGGTGTCGGCGTCGTTCACGGCGACGATGGGGAACTTGAGCACGCCTTCCTTGGCCATCGCGCGCAGGCGGATGACGCCGGTGGTGGTCTCTTCCGTTCCGCCGATCACGCCTTCGAGCGCGTCAATGCGCTTGGTGTGGAGCAGGGTTACCAGGTCGGCGCCGTCGTCCATGGTGATGTGCGGCTTGTGGTCAATGGCGGCGAGGATGTGGTTGTAGTAAGTGTCGTTGTCCTCGCCCTTGATGGCGTAGACGGGAATGTTGTGGTCGCGGACGAGGCTGGCGGCGACGTCGTCCTGCGTAGACAGCGGGTTCGAGGCGCAGAGCACGACTTCGGCTCCGCCATCGCGCAAGCAGATGCCCAGATTCGCGGTCTCGGCGGTGACGTGCAGGCACGCCGAAACGCGGATGCCTTTCAACGGCTGATTCTTGATGAACTCCTTGCGGATAATCTGCAGCACTTTCATGGACTGGTTCGCCCACTCAATGCGCTTTTTTCCCAAGTCGGCCAGTTCTACGTTCTTGATGTCGCAATTCACTGCTGCTGTTGACATGCTTCTCCTATGTGGCGCGCGCTAGGCGCAGAAAACTTAAGTTAAATGACCTGTGAGTGATGACTGTTTCGAGCCCTGTTCTTTTTCGCAAGAATACACGAACTTAGTGGTGCAGTCAGGATATCCGATTGCGCTTTCGGCCATGAGCTTTCGGCCTAGGCCCGGAATGGCACTTTGGTTCCTGACAGGAAAATCGACAACCACGAAGGTCACGAAGGTTCACGAAGGGGGAATCGGGTTGCCTTAGTGGTCCTTCGTGTCCTTTGTGGTTCAAGGTTTTGGTCCCTACTTGCGAACGGCTACGGCCTCCCGCAAACCGGCATCGCTGGCGAGTTTCGCCGCCTTGTCGGTTGCTTCCCAGGTGAAATCGGCGTCACTGCGGCCGAAGTGACCATAAGCCGCGGTCTTCCGGTATATCGGGCGCCGCAGGTTGAGTGATTCGATGATGCCACGCGGCGTCAGCTTGAAGTGCGCGCGAATCAGGTCCGGGATAACCTCCGGATCCACCTTCGCCGTTCCAAACGTCTCAACCAGCACGCTGACCGGATCGGCCACGCCGATGGCGTATGCCAGTTGCACTTCGCAGCGCCCGGCGAGACCGCCCGCGACCACGTTCTTCGCGATGTGGCGAGCCATGTAAGCCGCCGAGCGGTCGACCTTGGTCGGGTCCTTTCCGGAAAAAGCGCCGCCGCCGTGACGTCCCATGCCGCCGTAGGTGTCGACGATAATCTTGCGTCCGGTCAGTCCGGTGTCGCCCATGGGCCCGCCGATCACAAACCGTCCCGTGGGATTGATGTGGTACTTCGTATCTTCATCGAGCAAGTGCGCTGGAATCACCGCCTGAATCACATGCTTCAGAATGCCCGCGCGCAACTCGTCGTTGGCGACGGTTTCAGAGTGCTGGGTTGAGATGACGACCGCATCGACGCGCAGCACCTTGCCGTTCGCATCGTATTCAACTGTGACTTGGGATTTGCCGTCGGGGCGAAGGAAGGGAAGGGTTCCGTTCTTGCGAACCTGTGCGAGGCGCATGGTCAGCTTGTGCGCCAGAGAGATGGGAGTCGGCATCAACTCCTCATTCTCGTTAACGGCATAGCCAAACATCATTCCCTGGTCGCCGGCGCCGCCGGTGTCCACGCCCATGGCGATGTCGCCGGACTGTTTGTTGATGCTGGAGATGACGGCGCAGGTGTTGCAGTCGAAGCCGTAGACGGCGTTGTCGTAGCCGATGGAGCCGACGGTGCCCCGGACCACGGTTTGGAAATCGACGTAGGCCTTGGTGGTGATTTCGCCGGCGATGACGACCAGGCCGGTGGCGGTGAGGGTTTCGCAGGCGACGCGACTGAAGGAATCTTCGGTGAGGCAGGCGTCGAGGATGGCGTCGGAAATCTGGTCGGCGATCTTATCGGGATGACCTTCGGTGACGGATTCAGAAGTGAATAAATAACGGTTCTTTGATGACAAGTTGTGTCTCTCCTTCGTGCACGTATTTGGTTCTACTGCGTCGTGCAGAAAAACTGCTGGACTTTGGATCGGGGGAACCCGCGGAAATCCACGCGGCCGCGACGGAGCGAACGGCGAAAAGGAAGTCCTCGAAAAAGGCTATCAGACACCTTCCGGGCGCGCAACGGTTTTGACCCTAAATGTCTGGGGATGAATTCAATAGCGGAAATGAGGAGGTGGATGGACAGAAGGGGAGGGTCAGCGGGGAGGGAGGGCAGCGCTTTCGCGGGCCAATTTTCGTGGCCTTGTCAGTCCCACCCCCGAGCGAACGCGAGGGGCGGGCGACCGACCCTCTTAGTCTAGCCCAAGTCCCGGGTGGCCCATCCTTTGCGCTTTTTGCAAAGGGTGGGCCTACCACAACTCCCGACCGCGCTGGGCAGGATAAAACCAACCGTGAGAGCGTACACCGTTCGCATTTGGGAATGCCCACCCTTTGCAAAAAGCGCAAAGGATGGGCCACCCAGGATCCCAGGATCTATGCCAGCGACAACGGGTGCGCCCACCCGCCGCTCCACAAGAAAGGCTAAGGCTATTGTGCGGGAGGTGTTGGGGGGAGCAGCCGCATGCCGGTGGAGTCGAAGACGAAGGTCTTGACTTCAGCTTCAGCGCCGTCGGCGGGGATTTCCTGGCCGTTGAAGAGGAACGTGACTCCAGCGGCGTTGCCGATTCTGGCGACGATTTCGCGGCTGGCGCGGATGGAGGTGTGGGCGGGGGCGATGAGGGTTTCCTGACTGACAATCTGGCCGTCGGCGAGGACGGAGATCCACGAAGTTTCCGTGGCGCGGATGACCAGCGTGAGCGTGGCGGCGGCTGGCTCGGACGGTTTTGGATTCGACTTCGCGAATGAGCGAATGGTTACATCATTATTGTCATTGACACTCTCGCTGGCATCGACGGCGAGCGGTGTGGCGGCAGCAGTTGCAGGAGCGGTTACTGCTGCGGCAGAGCGCTGCGGCAGTCGGGAACTCGAGGTGGATGGATGCGCCGGCGAACCACTGGCAGGCGGCGCAGCGACCGGTTGATTCTTGGGCGCCTGGGCGGAGGCCAGGATGGGTGCGGACGCGGGCGGAGTCGACTGCACGGTCCTAGATGGAGATGAGCTGGCGGCTGCTGTGTTCGTGCTGTGGGAGCGGCGTGTCCAGAAGATAACTCCCAGGATCACCAGCACAGCCGTGATGGCAAGGATTCTCCAGGGAATTGCGCGCGGCTCAGCAAGATCTCTTCGCCGAGGGCGGACGTCTGCGGCGCGGGGAAGCTGGAGTTCGGGCAGTTCCTCGATCGGCGCGGGGGATTGGGATTTTATGGCGGGCCGATTGAACGCAGGCCTATTAGCAGGCTGATTAGGCCCAACCAGGCGAGGCTTTTCCGGAACAGCTGCGGGTGTTTGGGCAGGTCGTTCCGGTTGCCAGACCTCGTGGGCATCGATCTGCGCCTGACGAAGGCAGGCAAGATAGTCGTTGACGGCGTCTTCGTCGTTCAACCCCAGGTGTTTCGCGTAGGCGCGGATGAATCCCTTGTTGAATACGCCGCCGGGGAGCTGGTCGAAGTGTTCTTCTTCGATGGCCTGGAGCATGCGCGAACTGATCTTGGTGACGTTGGAAACGTCATCGAAAGACAGTTCCTTTTCCTCGCGCGCCGTGCGAAATTTTTTGCCGAATGCGCCCACCGAGACCCCGTTTGGACGAAAGTTTCCTCGTCCCAACCACGGAAACATCATAGGACAAGCGGCGTGGGATTTGCCACAGCCAAGAGTTCTAGAGGCGGGTAACCAAAGTGGTGAGCGGAGCTTTGTGGGTGGATCGAAATCCCCACACTAGGCGCAGAGAACGCGCCTAGTATGGCGCGCCCGGCTTTCGTTTCCGTCAGGGCTTTTTGCGCAGGACCACCGTGAATTGATTTTTGCAGGTGACGGCGGGATCGTCGAAGGCTTCGGCGGAGCGGTCACCTTCGGAAGCTTCGAAGAACAGGCCATGTTTGACGCGGTCGGGGATACCAGTGAAGCGAGCTTTGCCGTCAGCGTTGGTGCCGACTTCGAGGTCGAGCTTGCGCAGGTACATGAATCCGTAGGCGATGTGCACTTTGATTTTGGCGGCGTAGACGGGAGCCCCGGCGGGGTCGGTGACCGTGAAGTCCGCCGAGCAGGTTCCGATTGCGCCGTCGACGACAGGGATTGATTTCGGGTCAGCTGGCGAGGCGGTGGTTTGAGAGAAGGCAGGGATGGAGAGCGCGACGACCAGAAGAATCATGGGCAGGACGCGGCTGTGCTTAGTCATAGTCATGATTCATTAGACTACGACAGCGGGGAAAGATGTAGTAGTGCGGATAATTATGTTTCGCGGATTTTCCTTCGGCCCGCCGGGAAAAACAAGAAAGTCAAAAGCCGCGGGTGAGGGCGCCCGCGCTACAAGAGACGCGAAATGGTTCATCCCGTTGGCTTTAGGGGTACCCATTACCAACGTTCATTGCCCGTGCGCGAAAGTGACGCTTATAATTTTTTGAACGCCACCCTTTCTAGTGAGGACAAACGGTATTCTCTGCATGCCTGAGGCCGGCACTCAATTGACGCGCCAGAACCAGGAACTGACGATCTTTCACGACGTGGCCAAGGCGCTGACGTCGTCGCTGGATCTCGACTCCATTCTGCAGACCATCATGGAAAAGATGGCGGAATACTTCCGTCCGGATACCTGGTCGCTGCTGATGGTGGACGAAGGACACGACGAACTCTACTTTGCCATCGCGGTGGGGGACAAGGCGGAAGCGCTGAAGAATGTCCGGCTGAAAATGGGTGAGGGCATTGCCGGCTGGGTGGCGAAACATGGCGAGGCGCGGGTGGTGCCGGATGTGAACTCGGACCCGGCGTTTGCGAGCCGGGTGGATGAGACTACGAAGTGGGAGACGCGGTCGGTGATCTGCGTTCCGCTGCGCTCGAAGCTGCGGGTGCTGGGCGTGATCCAGTTGGTGAACGTCGACATGGAGCGCTTCAAGGACCCGGAGTTGTTCTTTCTGCAGTCCCTGTGCGACTACGCGGCGATTGCCATCGAGAACGCGCGCTGGGTGGAGAAGATCCAGGAACTGACCATCACCGACGACTGCACAGGTCTGTTCAACGCGCGGCATCTCTATAAGACGCTGGAGACTGAGGTCTACCGGTCGTCGCGATTTGGATACGAATTCAGCATCCTGTTTATTGACCTGGATCACTTCAAGTCGGTCAACGACACCCACGGACATTTGATCGGAAGCAAACTGCTGGCGGAGATCGGGTACCTGGTGAAGGCGCAGCTGCGTTTGATCGATTATGCGTTTCGCTACGGCGGGGATGAGTTCGTTGTGTTGCTGCCGCAGACGGGAAAAGATCAGGCGCTGGTGGTGGCGAAACGGTTGCGGGACGGGCTGCGGGCCAGCAGTTTTTGCCGCGAAGAAGGGTTGAATCTGAATGTGCGGGCGTCGATCGGGCTGGCGACCTATCCGCACGATGCGCGCACGGCGCATGATGTGATCCGGCAGGCGGATGGGATGATGTACGTAGTGAAGAATTCCTCGCGGGATAATATTGGGATTGCGCAGCGCGGGATTTTGAAGGAATAGGCTTTTCGCCTTCCGGCTTTCGGCCTCGGACCTCAGTTCGCTGACTTCGGACTTTCCTCACATTTCTGCCTTGACCTTGCTCCTTCGGGGGAACTCGTATAGGCTTATCGCATTTTCCGGGCCAGCTGCCTGGGGATACCGATGGAGCGGATTCTCGATCTCGGATGTGGTACGGGCGATTCGTGGCGAAGTCTCGGATTGCAGGTGGAGAACTGCCGGGTCATAGGGATCGACACTCAGCGTGACCGCGTGCAAGCAGCCCACCTTAAGTATAACGTCCGAGGTTGGAATTATTTGTGTGCTCGCGGCGAGGACATCCCACTTCCTGACAGCAGCGTTCAGGGCGTTTTCTGCAACGTGGCGCTGCCTTACATGCACATTCCGAGCACACTGGCGGAACTGCACCGGGTTCTGGTTCCAGGAGGGTGGTTGAAGGCCACTTTGCATGCTCCGCGGTTCACGTGGAGCGAATTCCGCGAGGCGTTTCCCAGACCCAAGGCAAGCTTGTTCCGGACCTTCGTTTTCTTGAATGGGATGATTCTTCATTTTTCCGGCGACGTGATTTCTCTCGGTAAGACGGCGGAAAGTTGTCAGACCGAGGGCGGGATGCGGATTGCAATGCGGCGTGCGGGGTTCACGGACTTGAGCTTCCGCAATGAGGGTGCGCGATTCTTTGTGGACGCGCGGCGGGAAGGGGCGTCTGCAGCCGAGCCAGAGAGGCTGGCACCTGTGGCTTAGACGGATAACCGGGGCTACGGTACCTCAGTCAGATTTACCACGCCGGAAGCAAACGGCTTCGTTCCGCAAGCGAACAGCAGGTTTCTCGACTCCGTAAAATGGTCCTAAGGCGGACCATTCTCCTCCGCTCGAAATGACAAGTCTAAGTGATCCAAACCTAAGCAATTCTGCAGTCGAACTGCGCCACCCAAAATAAGACTTCTCTTACGCGCTGGGCGGATTTTCAATTCGGCTTTGTCGTGGCGTCTGGTTTCGGCTCGGGGGCCGAGGGCTTCCAGGGATTGGCGTTGGCGGGGGCTTTGGGGTTGACGCCGAAATCCCAGACGTAGAGGTTCATGCCTTCTTTGTCCGGCATGCCTTCCTGGCCGATCATTTCTACGAGTGCATATTCTCCGGGCGCGAGACTTTCGGCTGGCGTGAGTTTCAGCCAGCCTCCGCTGACGCGGGTGATGGTGGTCTTGACCACGTGTTGTTCCTGGCTGATCTTGCCGGTGACCTGGCGCTTCACGCCGCCCACGATACGCCTGCCGTTCTTGACTTCGGCGCGGACGATGCGGAAATGGCTCACAGCGACGATGTCTGGTTGCGCTTGCTGAGCGCCGTGGGGCGTGGGAGCGGAATCTTTCGGTGGGGCTTGATCGGGCTGATCGGGGGCTGCGTCAATATTGATGTAGAGCGCCGGGACATCGACGTGAGCCTGCACCGGGGCGTGGGCGCCGTCCAGTTCGATGGTTGCCTTGATGCCGGCGACAGGGTTGATGGCGCTGCGGAGGATGTTGGCTTTCGTGTTGCGGCTGATGTCACCGGCGGTCTGCTGGATTTCGTCGATTTGGGGCTCTCCCTGAAAACTGTCGAGCAGAAATACGCCGGAATTTTCGGGCAAGCGAAGTCCGGGAGCGACTTGCGGAAGTTGCGCTTCCTGAAGGTCGCGGTCGTGCTCGATTTCTTTGTCGAGTTGTACGGCCTCGGGGGCGGATTGTCCGGCGGCCCGGTCTGTTTCGTACTTCTCGGTAGCGGGCCAGTCGACCAGCGAGGTGGGGAGCTCCTCCCAGTCATCGCGCTCGGCGCTCAAGTAACGCACGCGGTCGCCTTTGACTTCATATTTCGTGACCAGCTGGTAGGAGCCGTCTTTGAGGATGAGGCGGCGGGCGAGATCCTGAGCGGGAGCGAGAGCGGGAGCGGGAAGGGCGAGCAGGAGTATCAAGGCGCTCAAGAGTAGAGCTCGGTGAGGGATGGCTCGCCGCGAATTTCTTTGGGATCTCAGGAACATGGGATGCTCAACAACGTGTCTCTCTAATTATCGTCTGGAGGGGGACGAACAGTCGAATGGTTCAGCTTGCAAGGGGTTCCTTCGTGAACCTTCGTGTCCTTCGTGGTGAAGCCTTTAAATTGAGCCACTGCTAGGGAATCACCCGGGCGGATGGCTGTTATAGTATGCTGTTGCTCGCGAGCACCACCGTCCCAAATCATGAAACGTACAGCTATCCTGTCGACACTTGTATCTTTCTTATTCTTATTGTCTATGGCGGTCGCGCTGGGCCAATCGGGGCCGGCGGCGGGGCCTGGAAATCTGCAATATGCGGCCTCGGGAGGGCCCTCGGTGCAGGGAGGGGAGCCGGTTTCGTATGCATCGGTGACGCAGTTGAATGGGATGCTGGCGCAACTGGAAGCGAGTTCGAAGAACACGCAGGCCGACCTGGTGAAGCTGCGGATTGAGCACTGGAAGACGGACAATTCTTACCGGAAGCAGGCGCTGGGAAACGTGGATTCGATTCAGCGCAACCTGCAGGCGGCGTTGCCGGAGATGATTGCGCAGTTGCGGGCGGCGCCCGAAGATCTGCCGGCGACTTTCAAACTCTACCGTAATCTCGATGCCCTCTATGACGTGCTGGGAAATGTGGTGGAGGGGACTGGGGCGTTCGGGTCCAAGGACGATTTGCAGGCGCTGTCGAATGATCTGAATGGCTTTGAGAGTACGCGCAAGCAACTGGCGCAACGGATGGAGAATTTGTCGGCGGCGAAGGAAGCGGAGATTGTGCGGCTGCGTACCGACCTGAAGACGGCGCAGGCGGCAGTTCCGGTGGCTCCGCCGAAGAAGATTGTGGTGGATGATAATGAGCCGCCGAAGAAGCCGGCGGTGAAGAAGAAGCCGGCGGCGAAGCCCGGCACCACGGCGCCGACCACGGCGAAACCGGCGGCGGGACAGACACAGGCGCCGGCCGCCCAGCCGCAGCCAGCGGCCAAGCCGCAGTAACAGACACGAAAGTCAAAATCCCCACCCCTTCGGCTTCGCTCCGGGCAGGCTCTGTCGCAGGAACCGCGGCTAGGGTGGGGCACCCTCCCCCACCCACCAACTCGTAACGCGAATCTGTTAATCTTTCCGCCGCATCTACATCTCACATCATGACAGCAGGCTGGGTCTCAGCATTCGTTATGAATTCGCACGGCAGCATTGTCGCGACAGTGTTCGGCCTCATCATCATATGGGTGGTGCTGCTGGATGCGTTTGAGACGGTGGTCTTGCCGCGGCGGGTCCGGCGGCATTTCAAGCTGACGGCGTACTTCTACCGGCGGACGTGGATTCCGTGGCGAGGGATTGCGCGGCGCATCCGGACGACTTCGCGGCAGCAGAATTTCTTGGGATATTTTGGGCCTCTGTCGCTGATCTTGCTGTTGGGGTTCTGGGCAGCGGGGCTGATCTTCGGATTTGCCCTGATCCAGTACGGCATTGGCGGACACGAGCAACTGGGGAATGAGCCGATCACGTTTGGCCGGATCCTCTACCAGAGCGGAGAGACTTTTTTTACGTTGGGGTACGGCGACATAGTGCCGACTTCGGGCCCGGCGCGGGCGCTCTCGGTGATCGAAGCGGGGATGGGGTTCGCGTTTCTGGGTGTGGTGATCGGCTACATTCCCGTGGTGTACGCGTCGTTTTCGCGGCGGGAGATTCAGATTTCGATGCTGGATGCGCGGGCGGGATCGCCCCCGTCGGCAGCGGAATTGCTGGTGCGGCTAGCGGGAAGGTCGGAAGACCCGGGCGTGGATCAGAAAGTTCTGGATGAAGTGCTGCGGGAATGGGAACGCTGGGCGGGTCAATTGCTGGAGAGCCAGATTTCGTATCCCGTGCTAACGTTTTTTCGGTCGCAGCACAGCAACCAGTCGTGGGTGGGCGCGCTGACAACCATGCTCGATGTGGCTTCGCTGGTGCTGACGGGGATTGAGGGAGTGCATCCGGGGCAGGCGAAACTTACGTTTGCGATGGCAAGGCATGCCGCGGTGGATCTGGCGCAGGTGGTGAATGCGAAGTACGATCCTGGAGCGGTGGACCGGTTGCCGGATGCGGACCTTGGCGCATTGCGGGATGCACTGGCGGCGGCCGGGCTGCGCTTGCGAAGCGATGAATACGGACGGGACAAACTGTCGAAGTTGCGATCGATGTATGAACCCTATGTGCATTCGACGGCGCGAAATCTGATGCTTACGTTGCCGCCCTGGATGTTCGCGACCAAGACGCGGGACAACTGGCAGGCCGGGCCTTGGGACAAATTGATCCAGTCGCGGGGGCTCGCCGTGCTTGGACAAAAGCCGGCGACTCCTCCGAGGGAAGATCACTTCTGAGCATGGCCTGAATATTGAGCGCAAAAGGATTCGCATTTTTGCTGATGGTTAGAAGAGACGTTGCAAGCAACGTCTCTGCGCCGTGCTAACATCCTCTCTTTCTGGCCCCTAAGAATGAAACATACTGGCGAGAACGTGGTGCGCATTGAGGCGGAGGCGTTGCGCGCGCTGGCGGACCGGATTGGCGGGCCGATGGCGGAGGCGTTTCAGCGCGCGGTGGAATTATTGTTTGGCTGCGCGGGGCGGGTGGTGGTTACAGGGATGGGGAAGAGCGGGCTGATTGCGCGCAAGATCGCGGCTACGCTGAGTTCGACGGGGACACCAGCGCTGTATCTGCATCCGGTGGAGGCGCTGCACGGGGATCTGGGAATGGTGGTTCGGGGGGACGTAGTGCTGGCGCTGTCGGCGTCCGGGGAGACGGAGGAGATTCTGGCGTTGCTGGCGACGATCAAGCGGCTGCGGGTGCCGTTGATTGCGATGACGGGGGACGAGATCTGTGGGCCTCGTGTGGCGCGGGCGCTCCCGCCCGCGACCGCTGGCGGTGGCAAAGGTTCGTGGAGAGATGGGAAGTCTGGTGGAAGACGATCGGTGAATCGAGTTGAATTGAGAGCCAAGTCAAAGTCAAAAGCAGCGGACAGAGCTTGCCCTGAGCTTGTCGAAGGGAGTGTCCGCTCCACATTTTCGACCCTGGCGGCGGCGGCAGATGTGGCTCTCGATTGTTCGATCGCTAAGGAGGCTTGTGCGCTGGGGCTGGCCCCAACCGCGTCGACGACCACCATGCTGGCGCTGGGGGACGCGCTGGCAGTTACTTTGAGCGAGCGGCGCGGGTTCAAGGAAGAGGACTTTGCCAACTTGCATCCAGGCGGAAAACTTGGGAAAAGATTGGCTCGGGTGGACTCGTTGATGCATACCGGCGAGGCGCTGCCCCGGGTGACGCCGCAGACGAAGATGCCCGACGTGATTTACGAGATGTCGCGCAAGAAGCTGGGCGTGACCGCAGTGGTCGAGGGCGAGAGGCTCGTTGGCATTGTCAGTGATGGAGACTTGCGGCGACTGCTGGAGAAGCGCGGGAAAAATGTGATGGATCTGACCGCGGGCGAGGCGATGACGCGCAGTCCGAAGACGATTTCTGGGGGGGAGTTTGCGGCGACCGCGTTGGCCTTGATGGAAGAGAAGAAGATTACGTCGCTGATGGTTGTAGATAGAAGCGGGAAGCTGGAAGGGATTGTGCATCTGCACGATCTGTGGAGTACCGAGCTGGTGTGAATCGAGTAATTGAGCGGGTTTTCAATTTCACAATTACTCAATTGCAAAATTACTCAATTGAGGGATTCCCATGTATCACTACGATCCCAAGACCGCGCTGGAAGAATTGACGGAAGACGCAACCTTGCCGAACCCGGTGCATGTGCGGGACATGATTCTGCGCAAGCATCCGTCGACGGATAAGGCGCTGGAACTGAACCGGCTGTTCATCGAGTATCAGAAATTTTTCGGCGAGGCACAGAAGCTGGGGAAAGAAATTCTGCGGCAACTGGCGGGGTAGCTGAAGGGGTTGTGTGGGGACAGCCGCCCTCGGCTGTCCGGCGGGCGAAGCCCGCCTGCTTTTCTGCCGATAGCTTCTCAGAGATTCACGGATTGAACCGTGCCTCCAAAACCGGCCGAGCTGCGCTCGGCGGACAGCCGAGGGCGGCTGTCCACATGAGTCGTTCCGCGGCAATCATTTACAATAACCAATTCCACTTCCACAGGACTCATTCACTATGCATCGATGGTCACAACTGTTTATTCCTACACTACGCGAGGCGCCTGCCGATGCGGAGGTCGCCAGCCACAAATTCCTGGTGCGCGCGGGGTATATCAGGCAGCTCGCGGCGGGAATCTATTCATACCTCTTCCTGGGCAACCGCTCGTTCAACAAGATCATGGCGATCGTGCGCGAGGAGATGGACCGGATTGGCCAGGAATTCTATTTGCCGGCGCTGCATCCTCGCGAGCTTTGGGAAGTGAGCGGGCGCTGGGGGCTGATGGGCGAGAACCTGTTCCGGCTGAAGGACCGCAAGGGCGCCGATTTGTGCCTGGGCATGACGGAAGAAGAGGTCATGACTTCCATCGCTTTGAAAGAGCTGCGCAGTTACAAGCAGCTGCCCCAGATCTGGTATCAGATTGGGCCGAAGTTTCGCGACGAACCGCGGCCGAGGTCGGGGCTGCTCCGGGTGCGGCAGTTCATGATGAAGGACGCTTATTCGTTCGATATCGACGCGGCGGGGCTCGATGTTTCTTACAAGAAACATTACGAGACATACTGCCGCATCTTCGACCGCTGCGGGCTGAAGTACATGGTGGTCGAGGCCGACTCGGGAGCGATGGGCGGGAAGGAGTCGCATGAGTTCATGGTGCGGACTCCAGCAGGGGAAGATCAGATTGTGAGCTGCGATGGCTGTAACTACGCGGCGAACCTGGAGAAGGCGACTTCCAAGCTCGAAGCGTGGGGAGATCTTGCGCCGGAGGGCGATGGGAAGCCGCTGCTGGTGCACACTCCGGGGCAGAAGACGATTGAAGATGTGGCCAAGTTTCTGGGCGTGTCGCCGAAGAACAAGATCAAGACTCTGGCCTACATGGCAGAAGAGGAAGCGAAGGACAAAAAGACGGGCAAGACGAAACTGCGCGGCATCGTGGTGCTGATGCGCGGGGATCATCAGTTAAACGAGGCCAAGCTGAATGGCGCGGTGGGCGCGTCGATGCGTCCGATGGAAGAGAGTGAGATCAAGGCGCTGTTCAAGTCTCCGGCCGGATACTTGGGGCCGATCGGGATTGAGTGGGCGAAGGATCTGAAGAAAGATATCGACAAGCCTGTGCTGCTGGTTGACACGGCGCTCGAAGGACGGACGAACCTGATTGCCGGCGCGAATCAGGAGAACTATCACATGAAGAACTTGACGCCGGGGAAAGATTTTCATCCCACGGCGTATGCCGATCTGCGGGCGGTGACGGCGGGCGAGGGTTGTCCGAATTGCGGGAAGGCGCTGCGCATCGATACGGCAGTAGAGATTGGACACATCTTCAAGCTCGGCTATCGCTATTCGGAGTCGATGGGGGCGCGGGTGCTCGACAAAAATGGCAAGGAAGTGATGCCGATCATGGGGTGCTATGGGATTGGAATTGAGCGGATTCTGACGGCAGCAGTCGAGCAGAGCAACGACGAGAACGGGTTTTGGCTGCCGCCATCGATTGCGCCGTTTGACGTGGTGGTGGCGCCCGTGAATGTGAAGGATGAGGCGGTGCGAACCGCGTCGGAGGACATTGCGAAACAGCTGGAAGCGGCGGGGTTCGACGTGATCCTCGATGACCGGGACGAACGGCCGGGAGTGAAGTTCAAGGATGCGGACCTGGTCGGTATCCCCTTTAGAATCACGGTGGGAAAGAAGGTTACCGAAGGTACCGTGGAACTCGTTCTGCGCTCGACTCGGGAAGTGCGCGATGTTAGGATCACGGCGGTTGTGGAATCTTTACGGGAGTTGCTCGGCCGGACGGGATGAGGTGGTTTCCGGTCCCGCTGAGCAGATTGTGGGACATGGGAACTATCAAAGCGATTGTCGGGATTCTGGTCATCGTCGCCTGCATCTACTGCTTGTTTCAGGTCGTTCCGCCGGAACTGAGTAATTACTCGTTTCAGGACGATTTGCATCAGGTGGCGATGATGGGCGGATCGAATCCGCACACGACCGACCAGGAGTTGATCACTCAAGTCCTGAAGAAAGCCCAAGACCATCAGATTACGCTGGCTCCGGAGGCGGTGACGGTGCAGCGCATCGGAACGCCGGGATCTCCGGCGGTGTATGTGGCGGCGGATTACAGCGTGCCTGTAACCTTGCCGGGATATTCCTTCACTTTGCATTTCAATCCTTCGAGCGGGAACAAGGGCTTCTAAGCCCCCCGTCCCATAAAACGGTGCCCCATATAAAAGGGATAAAAGGGTGGCTCATACTAAATCTCGCCGCTCTTTGGCGAGATTTAGTGTGGGGATTTTGACCTCTCGGATTTTGACCTCCTCGGTTCTTCCCCGCGCGGAATCTGACGGCATCTGAGAATGACGTTCGTAACCTTGTCAGCAGGTTACGCAGGCACCTAACATCGGCGTGGGAAAGAGTCTTTTTCGTGGTATCTGCAAGGCTGGAATCCAGAACGTCCCTGGGAGAAGTCATGTCGATGAAGCTTCGATTGCTGCTGAGTTCAATTTCGCTTGTAATGCTGGCCACCATTGCGCTGCTGGGCTGCGGCCACTACACCTGCAAAACCACGTTTGGGAGTGGCACATGTTCGTCGTCCGGCAGCGGTCTGTCGCAGGGCGGCGGCGGAAACATCAGCCAGACCGCCTTGGTTTATTTCATGGATGACGGTACCGGCCAAATGGCAGTGGAGGGTTTGAACCTGGGGGGATCGCAGGCATTTCTTACGGTTTCCAACTTTGTGACTCCGCCTTTTCCCCATCCCACCGTCGACTTCGGCCTGGTCACCGTGGGCGAGAAGTTCCTCTACATGCCCCTTGCGGACAATACGCTTTATGGATTCTCGATCGACACGTCCACCGCTGCATTAACGGCGGTTTTGGGAACCCAATATACCGTTCTAGGCCCGTCTTCCATCGCTGCCGATCCGAAGGGAACTGTTCTGTTCGTCGGCGGTTCAGCCGGGATCTCGGCGTTCACGGTGGACCCGACGCTCGGCACCTTGACCCCGACGGGATCGGGCTCGACGGGTGGTATCGCTCCGGCACAAATCGTTACCGATGGATTGGGTAGGTACGTTTACGCGCTGTCAGGGAACTTGATCTACGCGTTTTCTTACACCCAGGCGGGTGTGCTGACGGCGCTGGGCAGCGTTAACGCCCAGGGGATGGCGCAGATTGCCGGAGAGGCGTCGGGCAACTACATCATTGGAATTACCGCCGAGGACGGCGCGGGCGGCGGAGCTGTCGACAATCATATCTACGTATTTGCAATCGCCTCTGGCGGTGCGCTGACTTCGCCGGCGGTCGCCTATCCCACCGGCAATTCTCCGGTTTACCTGGCGGTGAGTCCGAACGGGAAATTCGTATATACGTTCAACGAACTCGTCGCGGGACCTTTAGCGACCGCGCAGGCGATGGAGGGCTACGCGCTCATCGCTGGTGTGCCAACCCCGTTGGGCACGTCGCCGTTCACGAATTTCACCATGACCATCGGGAAATTCGATCAGAGCGGACAATACCTGTTTACCCAGGGATCGGTTTCAGGTTTTGGCGGAAGTTGGGTCCTCGGGGCAGACCCGGTCGCTGGAGGACTGTCTAGCTCGATAGCTCACCTGTCGGCGCCGAGCACGAGCTTCGCAGTCACCGACGTACCGCAGTAGGGCAGGGTAAAGGGTAGTATCGGCTTAGAGACCCGCATGTACTGCGGGTCTCTTTTCGTTTCTGTCGGAGGGGTACAATAAAGGCATCCCTTTACGGCGTCGTTGGATCGGTGACCCAGCGAAGTGTGTCTGGAATGGCGGGCCGAGAAGAGGCGCGACAAACCTTTTTGTGCGTCCCGACGTCTCAGAGGGTAGGAAAAGTTCTGTCCGGATCTAGTGAAAGTCCAGCGAAAGCGCTCGAACTGTGACCATCAAGATCAAAATTCCGAAGAGTGGAGATGCGAAGGGAGTTCGCGGGCTGCCCCGTGACCCGGTGCTACGCGCGGCGGTGGTGGGGTTTCTGATCCTGGCAGTGTCGTTTACCGTTTTGTTTTCTTATTTTTACATCAAATACGACCGCATCATCGAGCGCCGGTTCCGGTCGCCGGTATTCGCCAATTCCGCGAAGATTTACGCGCTGCCCAAGACGGTGCGGAACGGCGAGCAGATCGAGCCGCGGCAGATTGCCGCGGAACTGCGGCGGGCCGGCTATTCGGAGCAGGAAGGGCAGTCCGCGCTGGGCAGTTTCCGCGTGTCGAAGGATGGCATCGAAATCACGCCGGGGCCGGAGTCGTACCACAGTCCGGAGCCGGCGCTCATCACGATTCACGACGGGCACGTGGACCAGATCGGCAGCAACGGCAGCGACCTTTCGGCGTACGAGCTGGAGCCGCAGCTGGTAACGGCGCTGTTCGACGCCGAGCAGCGGTCGAAACGTGAAATCGTGCGGTACAACGAAATTCCTCCGGTGATGGTGCAAGCGGTGCTGGCGATTGAAGACCGGCGCTTCTTTGAACACAGCGGGGTGAATTTCGTGCGCATGTTCGGGGCGATGTGGACGGACCTGACCCGCCAGCGGCGCGAGGGCGGTTCCACGCTGACCATGCAGCTGTCGCGGGGCTTCTTTCTGACTCCGGAGAAGACGATCAAGCGGAAGCTCATCGAGATGCTGATCGCCGAGGAACTGGAACAGAAGTTCACCAAGCAGCAGATTTTCGAGTTTTACGCCAACTGGGTGAACCTGGGGCAGCGTGGATCATTTGCCCTCAGCGGCTTTGCGGAAGCGTCGCACTCCTACTTTGGCAAGGATCTGAAGGACATCACGTTGCCGGAAGCGGCGTTGATCGCGGGCATTATTCAGGGGCCGAGCCGGCTGTCGCCCTACCGGCATCCCGAGCGCGCGCTGGAGCGCCGGAATCTGGTGCTGGAATCGATGGTCGAGACGCACGCGATCACCCGCGAGCAGGCGGATAAAGCCAAGGCTGTGCCGCTGAAGCTGGCGGCGCCGAACGTGGAAGCCAGCGACGCGCCGTACTTCGTGGACATGGTGCGCGACCAACTGATCAGCAAGTTCAACGAGAACGAGTTGAATGACCAGTCGTACCGCATTTATACGACGCTCGATCCCGACCTGCAGAAGGCGGCAGCGCAGTCGGTGGAGATGGGCATCAAATTGGTGGACGATCAGGTCAAGAAGTTGCGCACCAAGCGGGTCAAGGTAGGAAAGAAGTTTGAGACGACGGTGGCGCCGGGTCCGCAGGCGCAGGTCGCGATGGTAGTGCTCGATCCGCACACCGGTGCGGTGCTGGCGCTGGTGGGAGGACGGGATTACGGCTGGAGCCAGCTGAATCACGCGGTGGCGAAGCGGCCGACGGGATCGATTTTCAAACCGTTTGTGTATGCCGCGGCCATGAACACCGCGCTGGATGGATCGCAGACGGTGCTGACTCCGGCGTCGACAGTCACGGACGCGCCCTCGAGCTTCGCCTATGGCGACCAGATTTACGAGCCCCGCAACTACAAAGAGGAATACAAGGGCGACGTGTCGCTGCGGTATGCGCTGGCGATGTCGCTGAATAATGCGACGGTGAAAGTTGCCGAGCAGGTGGGCTATGACAAAGTGGCGGACCTGGCAAAGGCGGCGGGGATTGCGTCGGTGAAAGCGACTCCGGCGATGGCGCTGGGATCGTATGACGCGTCGCCGCTCGACATGACGGGTGCGTACACTTCGTTTGCGAACAACGGCGTGCGGCTGTCGCCGATCCTGCTGCGTTCGGTGCGCAACGGCAAGGGAGACGTGATCGCGAACTACACGACCGACCAGCGGCCGGTGCTCGATCCGCGCATTGCCTACGTCATGACCAACATGATGGAAGGCGTGATCAACAACGGGCTGGGATATACGGCGGTCCGGCTGCGAGGGTTTACTCCACCAGCCGCGGGAAAGACGGGCAGTTCGCATGATGGTTGGTTCGCGGGGTACACCTCGAATCTGCTGTGCATTGTGTGGGTGGGATATGACGACTACAGCGACTTGCGCCTGACCGGTGCTATGACGGCGGGGCCGATCTGGGCAGAGTTCATGAAGAAGGCGGCCGCGTTGCCGCAATATGCCGACATGCGGGAGTTTCAGCAGCCGAGCGGCGTGGTCGATGTGCAACTCGACAAGGTGACGAACCGGCTGGCGACTCCAACCTGCCCGGATGACTATGTCTCGGCCTTTGTGGCCGGGACGGAACCGCGCGACACCTGCGATTCGCAAGACGGAATGAAAGGGTTCTTCTCGCGCATGTTCGGGGGGGACAAGGCAGTGCAGCCGCAACCAGCCCAGGCGGCGAATGCCCAGGATCCGAATAATCCTCAGGACCCCAAGAAAAAGAAGGGATTCTTTGGCAAGATCGCAGGGATCTTTAAGGATGACAAAACGGCGGCTCCGGTGTCTAAACCAGCAGACAGCAGTCAGACGGCGCCGCATTGATAAAGATGATGGATAGGGATGTTCCGGGCAGCTGTGATCTAGGGTGCCCGTAGCTGGCACCTGAAGCACGTACAACGGACCCAGAAAAACCCAATCCCGCACCAAAATCCTTCGCCGGCTGGCTGAAACTGTGCCAGAATGTGTCCACTAGCTGGGGGTGGCCAATGTCGTCCTGCCTGAGAGTCTTGCTGGTTCCCGTCTCGCTTCTCACCATCTGCTTACTGTCCAGTGTGTCGTGGGCGCAGGCATCCCATTCCGAGCAAGTTCAGATTAAGCCACCACTGCTGCGAATAGTGGATCCTCCCGCGCCCGACGCGACCGCAGCCGATATAGAGGCACGGGCGGACCAGTTGCGCTCGTCGAAGCTTTACCTGGACGCGCTCGACTACTATCGCGCGGCGATGGCCAAGCAACCGACCTCCGCGAGTTTGCTGAACAAGGTGGGAATCACCGAGTTGATGATGCAGCGTTATCGCGAGGCGAAGAAGTCGTTTGATAAATCGATCAAGGCGGACCGCAAGTTTGCGGATGCCTACAACAATCTCGGCGTGGTGTTCTACGAAGAGCAGAGATACAGCGCGGCGGTGAAGGAGTATCGCAGAGCGATTGCTCTCGACGGCAACTCGGCTTCGTTCTTCAGCAACCTGGGAGCCGCGCTTTTCGCGAAGAAGGAGTTCGATCCAGCGGTGCAGGCGTACGAGCACGCCGTGCAACTCGATCCCGACGTGTTTGAACGGACGTCGCGCGGCGGGGTGCAAGCGCAGTTGCCCAACCCGGGAGATCGAGCCCACTACGACTTCACCGTGGCGAAGTTGTACGCCAAGATGGGCTACTCCGACCGGTCGCTGGAATATCTGAGGAAGGCGCTGGAAGAGGGTTACAAAGATTTCAACAATGTATACAAGGATGTGGAATTCGCCAGTTTGCGAAAAGATAAGCGCTTTGCGGAGTTGATGGCGGCGAAGCCTCCAGCCCTGCGAGACTAACACCTCTTCCCGGGTGCCCCATTTCTCGCGCGTCCTTTGCGCGAGAAGTGGGCCCTTTGACTGAAACCGCTCATCAGCAATGCTCGAACCTTCGTGCCAAGTCTGACCGAGCCCAAGTTCGGCCTGACTGCGCCGCCACACCGCGGAACTGTCTTTCCCACTTACATTTCCAACGGCTTGAGTAAGCGTTGGTAGGTCGACGTTCTTGAGTGGGCGGACATTTTACATAGTTTTACAAAAATAGACGAAACTTCTGCCGATTCCGGTGTTTAATTTTTGCACATACTCCTGAAAACAACAGGGTGAGTAAGGAGAAACGGTAGCCCATCGGATGCTGACCCGAGCACGCCCCAAGCAAGCATCCGGTGGGTTTTTGTTTAGCTACTAGCTTCTAGCTACTAGCTTCTAGCCAAAGCAAAGAACAAACGGTCGCGCCCAGGGCTTCAGAGGCTTGAACTCGTACGGACAGTTTTTGTTTTGGGTTGGGCTAGCGGCTAGAAGCTAGAAGCTTCTTTTCGGACTGCGTTCGCCGATGTAGGCTTCCACGATCTTCTTCCATTTACCCTGAGCTTTGAGGATGAACTCGACGGCGTCGCGGAGGGCGCCTTCTCCGCCGGCGTTGGGCGTCACGTAGTGGGCTTCGTGCTTCACTTCAGCGCGAGCGTTCTTCACGGCGATGGCCAAACCCGCGGCGCGCATGGCGGGAAGGTCGATGATGTCGTCGCCGACAAAGGCGGCTTCTTCCGGTTTGATTCCTGCTTCTTGGATCACTTCTTCAAAGCAGGTGCGCTTGTCGTGGACTCCCTGGCGGACGTATTCGAGTTTCAGGTCGCGAGCGCGGAGAGCGACAGTCTCCGAGATGCGCTTGGTGATGAGTCCGGTTTTGATGCCGGCGAGGCGCGCGAGAGAGACGGAGGTGCCGTCGTGAGCGTGGAAGCCTTTGGCTTCGATGAGTGATGTGCTGTGAAAGCCGAACCCGCCCTGGCCGCCGTGTTGCGCGGATTGCTGTTGCGTCCGTTGATCGAGGGCACTTGGCTGCATGCCTGTGGGGGCGGGGAAGATGAACAGCTTCCCGTCGGTCAGGACGCCGTCGACGTCGAAGAGGAGGAGTTTGATTTTGCTGGCGCGCGCCTGAGCGGAGAGCTTGGGCATCGGGTGGAATTTTACCAGCCTTTGCGGGGAGGCTGTCGGTGTCTGAGTTCAGGTCAATGCCTGCTATGGCGATTTTGCAAAAGTTACGGGCGCGAGAACCCGTAAATCTTCGTAAAACGGGACTCCCTGTTCCTACTTCCACTCCAGCAACGAATAGTCATTCTCCTTTGCACTCGCTCGTCGGATGACGCTCCGGGTTTCGCTGGCCAGATCGTAGCGAAACAGTCGCGCAGGAGACTGGGAAGAATCCACGAATGCGATCGCGGACCCGTCCGGTGAGAATGCTGGTTGTACGGACGGGCTGGAGGTCGAAATCTGCTTCTGGACTTTCTGATCGACGCTCGTGACAAACACAGCAGCATCACCACTCGTGGATTCACAGTCCTCTGTGCCCAGCTCAATCGCGAGTCGTCGGCTGTCGGGTGACCACGAAAAGTTGTAGACACTGGGTGGTGCTTTAGGAATGCTCACAGCGGTGTCGGAACCATCGATGAGCGAATAGAGGCGAAGTTCTGTGTTTGGGCTGCCACAGTCGGGTTCATCATCCTCGCTACCCTGAACAGAACTGGCGGGCTCGCCGACTGTTTTCCGGTACGCGATGAACTTGCCATCCGGAGAGAACTTTGCGTCCCAGACAACGTTGCTGGCTTTGTGCAGCAGCGTTCGTGTCCCGGTTGCAACATCCAGGACCTCAAGTGCGAAGGGTGAATTTATCGCGTGAACAATGCGCCTACCGTCCGGTGAAAAGCTGAATCCCTGATACCAGTGTCCGAGGTTGCGTACCGGTCCGCGTTCTGGTGGAAAAGGAGCCAGGAAAAGGTCAGCCTCCATCCCGCCATTGCCGCGAGCAGTGGCTTCATAGGCGATGGCGCTTCCGTCCGGAGTCCATGCGACCTGATCAAAGCCGGTGCCGGCGGGCCCGGCGGGCGGATGCGCGAGTTCGGTTGTGACGCGCGTGCTGAGAGTCATTACAAGTAGTTTCGCGTCGACCCTCCAGGATTCTGGCGCCGGCACTTGTTGCATATGGACGACCGTAAATGCGATTGCTCGATGATCCGGCGAAATGACTGCACTGCCGGCTTCGCTGGAGACCTGTTCCTGGGTACCGTCGGGATGGACGATGACGAGATTGCCGTCGACAGTCCTCACGACCAGATTGCCAGCATCTGTGGCACCCGCGAGAACAACGGCGAGCAGGAGAAAAAAGACGACGCTTAGGCATACGTTCTTCATAGGCCGACCTCTACCCAGGGAGACAGCATGAGTATGGCAGTGTTTGTGTAGCCTCGCGAAGTTACGATGGTGGCGGGTCTCGAGGACGAGTATTCCTGATGGGCAGGAAGTCGTGGGTTCAAAAAATCCGCTAAGTCGTCCGCGTAGTGCGTGGGGAAGGTTTCGGATCGATCCATTTCCGCCAGTAGCGAACATTTGGCGAAAATTGGGGTTCGGACTACAATATCCCGATGCAGTACCTTCCTGAGTCGCTGGCCTGGGCACATCCTCTAGTGGCGGAGTGGTTTGTGCGGAAGTTTGGCACGCCGACCGAGCCGCAGGAGCAGGGTTGGCCCCATATTCTTGCCGGGCGGACCACGCTGATTTCGGCGCCCACCGGGTCGGGGAAAACTCTCGCGGCTTTTCTGGCGTGCATTGACCGGCTGGTGCGCAAGGCGCTGGCTGGGGATCTGGCCGATCGGGTGGAAGTGCTTTACGTTTCTCCGCTGAAGGCGCTGGGCAACGACATCCAAAAAAATCTGGAAATCCCGCTGGGGGAGATTCTCGCTCTGGCGGGCGAGCGCGGGTTGCTGATGCCCGAGATTCGCACGGCGGTGCGGACTGGCGACACGTTGCAGCCGGAGCGGCGGGCGATGCTGAAGCGGCCTCCGCATATTTTAGTGACGACGCCGGAGTCGCTCTACATTCTGCTCACTGCGGATAAGAGCCGGGCCATCTTGCGCGATGTTGAGACCGTAATTGTGGACGAGATTCATGCGGTCGCCGACGACAAGCGCGGGGCGCATCTGGCGCTGTCGCTGGAGCGGTTGGAGGCGTTGTGTCACAAGCCGCCGGTGCGCATCGGACTGTCGGCGACGCAGAAGCCGATTGAGGAAGTGGCGCACTTTCTAACGGGCAGCTCTGAGAGAACTGAGATGCGTCTGCATCCAGTCATCGTGGACATCGGGCACAAGCGGAAGCTGGATCTCGGAATCGAAGTGCCGCCGATGCCGCTGGGGCCGGTGGCCTCGAATGAGTTGTGGGATGCGATTTATGACCGGCTGGTGGAGTTGGTGGCGCAGCATCGGTCCACGCTGGTGTTTGTGAATACGCGGCGGATGGCAGAGCGGCTGTGTCATGAGTTGGGCGAGCGCATCGGAGAAGAAAATGTGGCGGCGCATCACGGGTCGCTGTCGCGCAAGCTGCGTCTGGCGGCGGAGAAGAAACTGAAAGAGGGGCAGGTGCGGGTGCTGGTGGCGACGGCCTCGCTCGAGTTGGGAATCGATGTTGGGACGGTCGACCTGGCGGTGCAGATTAATTCGCCGCGGGCGATTGCGGTGGCCCTGCAGCGCGTGGGGCGGTCGGGACACTGGCGGGGCGCGGTTCCGAAGGGGCGATTCTTTGTTACAACGCGCGATGACCTGATGGAATGCGCGGCCTTGGTGCGGGCGATCAAGCAAGGGGATCTGGATCGTCTGATCATTCCGGAGGCTCCGCTGGATGTGCTGGCGCAGCAGATTGTGGCTGCGTGTGCAGCGGCAAGCGGCGATGTGGCGCGGGCGCCTCGCCCGCGGGCCTCCAGCAACGATGCGGATGCAAGCGAGGGCATCGGGGGCACTTCCATGCTGACCGCAGCATCTCAGGACCTCAGCACTCAAGTTGCGCTTGCGGATGCGCGCGCGGGCGCGCCCGCGCCACACGGTGACGGGTGGGATGAGGATGAGTTGTTTGCGCTGGTGAAGCGAGCCTATCCGTATCGGAACCTGAAGCGCGAGACGTTCAACTCCATTCTGGAAATGCTGTCGGAGGGGATTGCGGCGAAGCGCGGGCGCTACGGGGCGTATGTGCATCGCGATCGGGTGAATGGGAGGCTGCGCCCACGGCGTGGAGCGCGCCTGGCGGCGATCACCAGCGGCGGAGCGATACCTGACAACTCGCTCTATGCCGTGGTCGCTGAGCCCGAGGGCATTGTCGTGGGCACGGTAGACGAGGATTTCGCGGTCGAGAGCATGGCCGGAGAAGTCATGCTGCTGGGGAATAGTTCGTGGCGGATTCGACGTATCGAGACCAAGGCCGGGCGGATGCTGGTGGAAGACGCACACGGCGCGCCGCCAGGGATTCCGTTCTGGCGGGGAGAGGCCCCGGCGCGGACGCAGGAGCTGTCGGCGCATGTGGGAGAGCTGCGGGAAGAAATCAGCCAGCGGCTGTTGCGCACTTCTCCCGTGGGATTTTCGGCGACGCAGCCGGAAGTCGCTAAGGTAGTTGGTTTTCTAAAAGATGAATGCGGGCTGAATGATTCCGGTGCGGAGCAGGCGATCGAATATGTGCTGCAGGGGCGCGCGGTGCTGGGGGCGGTGCCGACGCAGACGACCGTGATTGCGGAGCGGTTCTTCGATGAGGGCGGCGGGATGCAGTTGGTGATCCACGCGCCTTTTGGCGGGAGGATCAACAAGGCGTGGGGGCTGTCCCTGCGGAAGCGGTTCTGCGTGGGATTCAATTTTGAGTTGCAGGCGGCGGCTACCGATAACGGGCTGAACATTGCTTTGGCCGAGCAGCACAGTTTTCCCCTGGGCGATGTGTTTCATTTCTTGCAGGCCGATACAGTGCAGCCGATTCTGGAACAGGCGGCGCTGGACTCTCCCATCTTTGCCACGCGCTGGCGGTGGGATGCGAACCGGGCGCTGGCGCTGCTGCGCTTTCAGAATGGCAAGAAAGTCCCTCCACAGATTCAGCGCATGCGGTCGGACGATCTGCTGGCGTCGGTGTTTCCGGATGCGGCGGCTTGCTTTGAAAACATTGAGGGTGAAAGAAAGATTCCGGATCATCCCCTGGTGGGCGAAGTGATGAAAGATGTACTCACCGAGGCGATGGATGTGGAGGGATTGAAGTCGCTGCTGCGTGGGATGGCTTCCGGGAAGATCCGTGTGATTGCGGTGGATACGCCGGTGCCGTCGCAGTTCTCGCACGAGATTCTGAATGCGAATCCGTACGCCTATCTGGATGATGCGCCGCTGGAGGAGCGTCGGGCGCGCGCAGTGGAGATGCGGCGAGTGTTGCCGGAATCGGTGTTGGAGGAAGTGGGAGGACTGGACGCCGGGGCGATTGCGCAAGTGCGCGAAGAAGCTTGGCCGGATGTGCGCGATGCGGATGAATTACATGATGTGCTGCATACCTTGGTGGCGTTGCCCGAGGAGGTAGGTTCTATGTGGGGACAGCCGCCCTCGGCTGTCCGGTCGAGCGAAGCTCGACCGGGTTTTGCCGGCAGCGCACTCGCTCTCCAAGAGCACGGCTCAGTTTCGCTTGATGAGACGGACCAATGCGTCCGTCCCTACGCGAGCCTAGCTCAAGGGCGGTGGTCGGGATATTTCGAACGGCTGCTGAACGAGGGTCGGGCTGGGGTCGCTGCGGTGGAGGGGCGGCGCTACTGGGTGGCGGCGGAGCGGAGTCGGAGTTTTGCGACGCTGTTTCCTTCGGGTGTGTTCGAGCAGAGCCTGGCCGACGTGGAGACGGCGCAGAGTTCTCGCGATGGTGTTTTGCTTACCCTGGTGACTGGGTGGATGTCACATCTGGGGCCGACGACGGCTTCGCAGCTAGGCGAGGCGTTGGGGCTTCCGCCTTCTGATTTTGAAAAAGCTTTGCTGCGCATGGAGGCCAGCGGGACTGTGCTGCGTGGGAACTTCACCGGCACTGCCTCGCGGGCGGGGGTGCCCGCGCCACATGAACCCACGCCACACCAGACGGAGTGGTGCGAGCGGCGGTTGCTGGCGCGGATTCACCGCCTGACTGTGGGGATGTTGCGGAAGCAGATTGAGCCGGTCACTGCCGCGGCGTTTATGCGCTGGCTGATGCGCTGGCAGCATGTGGCTCCGGGGACGCAAGTCGCTGGCGAGCGCGGGACCATGGAAGTGCTGCAGCAGTTGCAGGGCTTTGAGATTCCGGCGAATGCGTGGGAGCGGCAGGTACTGGCGCGTCGCATTGTGGACTACGATCCGAAGTGGCTGGATCAGCTTTGCCTCACAGGAGCGGTGGGATGGGGACGGTTGTCGCCGCATCCGGCCACTCTGGATTCTGGCAACGGGTCGAATGGGGCGGCCGATTCCGCTGCTCCGCGTCAGCGACGGGTGATTCCGACCAGCGTGGCGCCAATTACGTTTTTTGTGCGGGAAGAGGCGGATTGGATGATCCCGCGGCACGCTGCCGGCGATGAGGCCGAGGCACGCGGGTTGAGTCACGGGGCGCAGTTGGTGCTGGAATTTCTGCGGCAGCGCGGGGCTTCGTTCTTTGCCGACATTGTGCGCGGAACGGGAAAACTCAAGGCGGAGATCGAGACGGGACTCTGGGAACTGGTGGCGGCGGGGCTGGTCACCGCCGATGGGTTTGACAACCTGCGGGCGCTGATTGATCCCAAGCGCAGGGCGGGGCAGGGAAGTGGGAAGACTACTCGTCCGCGGCACAGTTCCGGGCGGTGGGCGCTGTTGCATGCGGATGTGGCGGCGGAGAGGCCGCGTGCAGTGGAGGCGGCGTGCTGGATGCTGCTGCGGCGCTATGGAATTGTCATTCGCGATGTGCTGGCGCGCGAGTCGAACTTGCCGCCGTGGCGCGAATTGTTGATGGGATTCCGCCGGCTCGAAGATCGTGGAGAGATTCGCGGCGGACGATTTGTGGATGGATTCCTGGGCGAGCAGTTTGCCTTACCAGTCGCGGTGGAATCGGTGCGGGCGATGCGCGGGCTGCCGCTAAGCGGAGAGACCATGACGCTGTCGGCGGCCGATCCCTTGAACTTGATTGGGATTGTGGTGCCGGGGGAACGAGTGCCGGCGATTTCCGGGCGGACGGTGAGTTATCGGGATGGGGTCGCGGTTTCGGCCGCAATTGCATCGGATCAAGGTTCTGGGGACGAGGCTGCGGCGAGTTAGAAGGTGGACATCGCCGTGGAAGAGCGGCGCTTTCAGCGCCGCGTACAGCAACAAGAAACCCTCGGGGCTTTAGCCCCCAGTGGTCGCGCTCCTATCGCACAGTACTCGCTCAGATGCGTTCGCGCTGAGCACTGCATTCGTCCGCAACAGAATCCGTGTCGGCTGCGCGGAAGTCTTCTTGATGTGGCCGGGAATAGCAAGCCGGAAACGAGAAAAGTCAGAAGCTCGATGAGGGGGTCCCCCGAGCTTCTGACTTGGCGATCTCGGCTGGAACTGCTGAAAGCGCTTCCCCCATCGCTTTGCCGATATCCGCCCTTTCTTTAACTGCATGCAGGATTCCAATCCTTGGGGCGATGCCAAATCACTTCCACCAATGCGGTGCAACTCTTTTGTTTACAGTTCGATAAACCCATTCCCGAGCTGTCCGGGCCGGACCCGGGCGGCGAGCGTGAACCGGCCGAACGCTATCTGAACGGATAGTCGAGCTAGCTGTTCGGATATTGGAACTGGTTTACGCCGGGCATGCATATCTGCTCACTCTGTGATAAGTATTCCTCCACGGAATGGGAGACCCTGGATTGCGCCCTAGACTCTTGGTGATAGCCGGACCCTCAAAAGACTCGACCATTCCGTTGCCCGACGGCGAATCCGCGCTGGGCCGCGACCCGACGAACGCCGTGGCGGTGGCCGATGCGTCGGTTTCGCGAAAACACTGCCTGCTGCGCCAGGAAGAAGACGGACGTTTTCAGATCAAGGACTTGGACAGCCGCAATGGGACTCTGGTGAACGGACTGGCAGTCAAGGAACAATGGCTGCGGCACGGAGACGAGATTGCCACCGGCGACTCGGTGTTTTTGTTTTTGTTGGAAGACGAGGACCAGGCGCTTCCTGCCAGCCGGGTCGAGTTCGATGACGGCCATCCCACGGCTGAGACCAGGCTGATTCATCCCAGAGAAGTGATGTACCTGCAGCCCGACCGGTTGCTGCGGGAGTTGCCGGCGACGTCGCAGGTGGCGCGCAATTTGAGTGCGCTGCTCAAGATCAGCCGCGTAGTGCATGCGATTCGCGGCTTGGAGGAGTTGCAAGCGCAGTTATTGGATCTCATTTTCGAAGTAGTGCCGGCCGGGCGGGGCGCGATTCTTTTGGCGGAAGGTGTAGGCCAGGAGTTCAACTGTCTGTATGCCCGCACGCGGCAGGCGGGACAGCCGCAACTGGTGCGCGTAAGCCGCACCATTGCGCGTCAGGTGATGAAGGACAACGTTGCGATTCTGGGCGTGGACGTGCCCTCCAGCGGAAAACTGCGCAAGGTGGAGAGCCTTGCCGCGTCTGACGTGCGGTCGTTGTTGTGCGTGCCGCTCACGGTTTTTCAGAGGAGCATTGGATGTATTTATCTCGACAGCACGAATGCGACGAACCGGTTTCATGAGGACCACCTGCAACTGCTGGCGGCGATTGCCGGAATTTCCGCGGTGGCGCTGGACAACGCGCGGCGGCTGCAATGGCTGGAGCAGGAAAACCAGCGGCTTACCACGGAAGTAAGGCAGGAACAGAGCCTGGTGGGTGAAGGCGCGCGGATGAAGGAGATTTTCCAGTTTCTCGCCAGGGTCGCGCCCACCGACTCGACTGTACTGCTCGAGGGCGAAAGCGGGACGGGCAAGGAACTGGCGGCGCGCGCGCTGCATCGCAACAGCCCCAGGGGGAACCAGCCTTTCGTGGCCATCAACTGCGCGGCAATTCCTGAGACTCTGCTGGAGAGTGATCTGTTTGGGCATGAGCGCGGCGCCTTCACCGGTGCGGCAGTCCAGAAAAAGGGACGGCTGGAAGTCGCGAATGGCGGCGTGGTGTTTCTGGATGAGATCGGAGAGCTTGCGCCCGCGCTGCAAGTGAAGCTGCTGCGAGTCTTGCAGGAGCGCGAATTTGAGCGTGTCGGTGGGACGCATACCATCAAGGTCGACATCCGGTTGATCGCGGCCACCAATCGGGATTTGAATGAAGCCGTGCGCACCGGGGAGTTCCGTCAGGATTTGTATTACCGGCTGGCGGTAGTGCGGCTGACCATGCCTCCGCTCCGCGAGCACCGGGAAGACATTCCCATGCTGACGCGGCATTTTGTGCAGAAGTACGCCAAGCGCAGCAAGGTGAAACCGAAAGCGGTGTCGCGCGAGGCCATGGCAGCGCTCGTGAACTACGACTGGCCGGGCAATGTGCGTGAGTTGGAGAACGCCATCGAACGGGCGCTAGTGATGGGATCGTCTGACGCTGTGCTGCTCGAGGATCTGCCGGAATCTTTGCTGGAGCAGGAATCGGCGCCGGAGATGCACGAGGGGAAATATCACGCCGGCGTAAAAGAATTGAAGAAGCATCTGATCGTCGACGCCGTAGAGCAGACTGGGGGGAACTACGTAGAGGCGGCGGGGATTCTGGGAGTGCATCCGAATTATCTGCACCGGCTGATACGCAATCTGGGATTGAAGGATGGTCTGCACGACACCTTGCGCGGGCGGAAATTCTCGGCGTGAGCGAAACCCGGTGTTTTTGAAAGGGCGCAGCTTTCAGCCGCGCCGTAAGGTTGTGCCAAATGAACACCGGCTCCTTAGTTTGCTAAAGCACCCGCTCTTGGGAGGCGCAGCAGAACTCGCGGTTGGGTCGCAGCAGCAGAACTCGCTTTTGGGTGGCGCAGCGCTTTCAGCGCTGCGATAGCCGGCCTTAACGATCTGGGCTTCAGTCCCTGAGGTACGTTTGTCCGCCCCCCCAACCCATTCACTTTTCCACAGCCCTCCACAGAAAAATACCGGAATCGTGTGACGAACAACCTTGACCGAGGATGTGGAAAGCTCACAATGGGATTGTGCGTACCGATCCAAAGCAATCTGGCACCAATCCTGCTTTTCAGCCGAGAAACCCAACAGCCATATTTAAACCCTTATCCCTGAATATTTTAGCCACAAGTCCCGTCGAATCAGGATTTTGCCCGCACGCGGGCACCTCTCGCTCGGGTAACTATAAAAGAATCAGTATTTTGCCGGGATCGAGCAAAAAAAACTTGATGTATCCACCAGCTGGGTCAGGGCAGCGGCAACTGCAGCAAACGAGCGGGATCGAGATAAATGCCTTGCCAGCGAACCCTGACATCCAGATGTGGACCAGTGGCGCGTCCCGTTCCGCCGCTCAGTCCCACCACCTGTCCGCGCTTCACCGGATCGCCTTCCTTCACCTTAAGCTCGGAAAGATGCAAATAAAGCGTGAGCAGGCCTTGGCCGTGGTCGATCGCCACGAAATTGCCTTCGTAGTAAAGAAAACGCGCCAGCAACACCGTGCCGTCATTCATGGCGGTCACCGGAGTTCCGGTGTGGACACGGAAATCCAAGCCGTAGTGAGTGCTCTGTGTCTTGCCGTTAAAGACGCGCTGGATACCGAAGACGTCAGAAATCTCGGCCTCCGCCGGCGCGGCGAATTGCCCGGACCACTCGCGTTCGAGCGTAACCCGGTTCAAGTAGTCCTTCTTTACTTGGCTGGCTTCCTCAATCTGCTTCTGCTGTTCGGGATCTGGCTGGGTAAACTTACCCTCGACGCTCAGCTTGCCTGGGATCTTGGGATATTTCCCGTCGACCACAGCGAACCTGCGGGTCAACCTCAATGGAATCTTGCTCGACCTTGATGCGGCGGTCAATGATGCGGCGGTCAATTCGAGTGGATACTCGCCGGGAGTCGTATCCAGGTTAGTGCCGGCCAGGGCAAACCAGGTTTTCGTCGACGCGTCGTAACTGAAGGCGAACTGGTGGCCGAGCCAGGCGGCGGTGAGAGATTCGATCTTGACGGGCGGCTTCACCCGAAACAGAACGGGGCCGCCGTTGACCAGGCGCGTGGGCTGCGCTTGGACCGTCCAGTTGGCGGCGGAGGCGGGGAGCAGTGTGCAAGCGATGAGTGCGCAGATCGCTAAGAGTTGGGCCGAGCATCGCTTGAGCCGCCGGGCTTCGCCCTGGCGGGACAGCCGAGGCGGCTGTCGCCACATGAGTCGTGATGGCTTCACGCACGGCACATGAACAGCGTAGCACTTCGCGGATTTGCTCAGTCTATAATCCCGCTCATGCGCATCCGGGTTCTCACTGGCTTTTGGATCTTGCTGCTATGCGGGATTGGCCTGGCCCAGACGGCGGCCGGGCCGCTGCGTGCGGACCGGGTTGTGGTGCTGAAGAAGGAGCGCACTCTGCAACTGCTGAATCAAGGGAAAGTAATCAGGACATACAAGGTCGCATTGGGCGGAGATCCGGTGGGCGCGAAGGCGCGGCAGGGCGATCACAAGACTCCCGAAGGAGTCTACGTTCTCGATTCGCGCAATGCGCATAGCCAGTTTTATAAGTCGATTCACATCTCATATCCCAGCGCGCGCGACCGCGCGGCGGCGCGGAAGAATGGCTTCTCGCCGGGTGGAGATGTGTTTGTGCACGGATTACCGAACGGTTACGGGTGGGTGGGAGCGTCGCATCGCGCGAAGGACTGGACGGATGGGTGCATCGCGGTCACCGATCGGGAGATCGATGAGATCTGGCTGGCAGTGTCGGATGGAACCCCGATTGAGATCCGCCCCTAAAGAGACCATACAAGAAGGAACAGCGTCCACCTCACGGATAGTGGCGCCCATTGGGGAGCTTGCTGATGGCGATGGTATTTGTCCGCATGTGGGTCTGCATTCCTTCTTCCCGGTTTTGACCCCTAACCAACGTCGCTTTCTGCGCCCCCAGCTTGTTGGCGATGTAGTCTCTCGCCGCCTCGTTGTTGGCCCCGAACGAGGTGTAGACGTAGGTGATCAGTGCCGTGTTCGAATTCACCAGGGCTTTGTAGAAATCCGGGACCTTGGAGCCAGACTGCTGGGTCACGCCCATCCAGATGTCGACCAGGAAGATCGCAGCGAACAGGTTGGGATCTTTGTGGCCCAGCAGGCCCATACCAGGCTTGTATCCGCCCGAGAAGAGATAAAGGATCTGCTGAGACGGGGTAAGGCCCTGCGCCTTGACCGTGCTCATCAGGGCGTCGTAGGCCTTGTCGCCGTCCACGTCATTGTTGAGCGCAACGAAGATGTGGTACCGGTCCTTGATGTTGCCCATGTAGTCCCACATGTAGACGCCACTCGGTTTCCCACCTACCGTGATGCCGCCAAACACCACCAGCAGTCGGGCTGTCGCGTCGGACGCCATCGAAAGCTTCCCGTAACCGGGTATGTCAATACGACCACCCATGTCGATCCTTCCTGTCGATCGTTCGTTTCCCCAGGGTCCGGCTCCCGGGGCAATATTGTACGCCTCTGTCGCCCGTTCGTGACATGGACGGCGAGTTGTGACGCAAACGGGGGGTTGCGGTCACTCGCCCTTTCTAATTTCTGGAGAGATTTGGTGGACCTGGTCGGGATCGAACCGACGACCTCTTCCATGCCATGGAAGCGCGCTCCCAGCTGCGCCACAGGCCCACTATGTGGGGGGACACTACCGGCCATCCGTTGCGGACGGCCTTAAGTATTCTCGCTGAGTGAGAGCAGATAGTCAACGCGCCCGAGCTCCATCAGTTGAACGAGATCGTGAACCATGAAGGGCACTAAGGATCACGAAGGGAACACGGCGAGACTTCAGACTCCTGATCCATCTGGCATAAGAACATCACTTCGCAGAGAGAAAGTGGAGGATCTCGCGCATTACGCGGTCTGCTTGATCTGTTTGGAAGAGAAACTGAGCGTGAGCAAAGCCATCCAGAATGATCAGCTCTTTAGGTTTGGGCGCTTTCTCGTATTGCTCGCGGATCGCGGGCAGCCGCGGTCCGTCTCCGCTGGTATCGTTGCGTGCCACGATGAACAGTGAAGGGGACTTAAGCTTGTTGGCCGGACCGCTGGGTGCCGAGCCGAGGAATACCAGGCGATCGATCTCGCCCGGCTGCGAAGCGATCGAGGCATCGCCAGCCGCCCAACCTCCCATGCTGGCTCCCACTACCGACACTCTCGTCGCGCCGGTTTTTCGCAGATAGCGGACGGCGGCGAGAACGTCCAGGTAAAGTGGAGCGTCCATCGGGTCGGCATCGCCCGGTCCTCGCGATTTGCCGTAGCCGCGGAAATCGAGGGCCAGCACGCGAAATTTTGCGGCCACGAGCGTTTGCGCCTGTTGCTTCCAGCTCTCCTTGTTAAATTGCCCGCCGTGGGCCAGCACGACAGCCCGGTCACCTCTTCCGTAAACATCGGCGTACACCAGGCCCCCGTCGTCGGTGGGAAAGGACACGGTCGTTTGTGCGGCCGCTGGCGCCGAGAGTAAGAGGGCGAAGATGATGGGAGCGAGCGGACACACGCCGCAAATTTACCACGCGCGGCGCGAATTCTTTCGTTTGTTTCCACAGGGCGGTTCTGGCATAATTGATTGTGCACCCCACCTGCACCATTTTTCAAAAACAATTTAAAGCGAGGAAGAGATGCCAGCGAAGTACATCTTTGTGACGGGCGGAGTTGTGTCTTCACTCGGCAAGGGATTGGCCGCGGCGTCCATCGGCTGCCTGCT
>Ga0209517_10001471_pt1 | contig 35465 bp, 28 predicted proteins | sample PeaSoiMetSII2010_FD_187695 | JGI IMG/M metagenome (GOLD analysis project Ga0209517, IMG submission 187695) | Peat soil microbial communities from Weissenstadt, Germany - SII-2010 (SPAdes) (version 2) | ecosystem: Environmental > Terrestrial > Soil > Wetlands > Peat | place: Germany... | reverse complement strand
AGATGGAAAATGTCTAGGAAAACTGAGAAAGTCGTTCGTAGAGCATCCTGGCGCAATTTTGTTTTCGCCAATTTCGCGGGAAGGAGTTTTTCAACAGCCACTCGCCATAGCACTCACGAACCGCTTTAGTGTACTCGTCACTCGCGCACTCTAATTCCGTATGCAGGTAGTTCGGCTCTTCTGCCTTGGCTGTCTTGAGGGCGTCGAGAACACTTTTCATCTTCGCCTCGGCTGCCCTCACTTCTTGAATGGTGGACATTGTCGTGCCGCTCCTTCGGTGCCTTTACGGTTACAAATGATGCGGCAATCTGGCGACAGAAAAATGGTCAATTTTGCACCCGGATAATTGGCGGAAAATCCCTATAGCACTCATTGACCCCAACAGTCTGCCCCGTCTGGCACGCCCGCGATTCTCTGGAGAATTACTTCAAGTTGAACAGCGCGTTCACGTGGGCGGTGACGGCCACGGTCTGGGGGGTGAATTCTTCCGTCGGCGCGGGAGGTCCTGCGTTGGCCATGGCGGCCATGGGACGCGCCATGTGAGGCGTGAACCTGGGACTCTCAAAGGTATCCACCGAGGCGTACGTTAAATCCCCGAGGACGCGTCCGCTGGCGTGGGCCAGCGTGTCGGCGGAATTGCGCGCGCGGCGATAGGCGTCTTCCACCGCCTTGTTCTTCGCGTCATCCATATTTTCCAGCGTATAGCTCAGGGTCTGACTTTCGCTCACGTTGGCGTCGGCGAGCTGCTGGGTGATGGCGCCGACTTTCGAGAAATCCTTGAGCTTCAGTGTAACGTCGGTGGTGACGCGGTACCCGATGACCCTGTGCTTCGCGTCTTTCCAGTCGTACATCGGTTGCACGGAGAGAAATCCGATCGTCGCCGCCTTGGGATCAATGGCATTGGCGCGGAGCACCTGCCGCACCTGCTCTACATCTTTCGAGGCGTGCTGGAAGGCCGCCTGCGACGTGTCGTCCTGTACGGAAACATTGAACTGAATCTGCGCCGTGTCGGGGGCGGCTTCAAATTTTCCGTCCGCGCCAACGTAGACGGTATTGGCCTGCGCGGTTACGGCAGGATGCTCTTGGGAGAAAGCGGCAGCGGCAGCGAAAAGAACTACGGCAAAGAGAACGCGAGCGCATTTCATGACCGGCCTCCGAGGCGAATAGCAGACATGGCTGTGCGTTTCCCAAGGCTATTCCTCATCAGAAGAACGCGCAACGGAGGCCATCTTGCGCGTGCTGGCGGAAGGACAAGTTATCGCAGGTTCAAGTTGCGGTCGAGCCTGATCTCGAGCGCAGTCCCTTTGTCGAGCACCAGGTCGTGCCCGGATTCAAATGCGGAGAGGGCTCCGTCTGCCGCACCGGAACCGGCTCCAGCGGCGGCTCCGCGCTTGCCGCCCGATCGCGCGCCCTCGGCCGCGCCTTCCCCGGCTCCCACCACCACGGCCTCGGCGATTTGTTCTTTACTCATGCCCTTCCGGCCAATTTCTCCTTCTTCCCCAACTTGCCTCAACCCATGTTCCCCGGGGACTCCGGTCACGGTCGCGAAGAGCGGGGCCCAGCCATGTGCGGTTTCGATCTCATCGAAGCTGAGGAGCAGGCGAGTGTGCAGACCGGGCTCGACGGCGCTGATGTGTCCCTTGATCTTTCTTCCTTCGTCGAGCGTGAGACCATTCGCCGCCGCCAGCGGTTCGGCCAGCCGGGCATGAAAGTGATCCCCAGCCTTCACCCCCCGGGTGTCGAGGCGATCCGTAAGCTGAATGAGCACGACGGTTCCTTGTGGAATAACGTTGGCGGACGCAACGGGCGCGTCCTGCGTTCTTGCCGAGACGGCAAAGGCGATGCACGCAACCGCTGCGAGAAGCGGCAATCGGAAAGCAAGACTACGCATAGGAATTTCCCTCCGCATCGAGTTTCTTTCTGACTTGGATGGGCAAAAGGAGAGAAATGCTGCCTGCGCTGGGAGAATTAGCCCTTCGCGCCCGCGGAATGCGCGACCCGGTGGACCTGGGCATCAATATCGCGGCGCAGATCCTCCCAGATTGAATCCGGCATTTCGAGAAACGCTTCGACGACCTCAGGGTCAAACTGCGTTCCCGAGCACCTCTGAATCTCAGCGCGGGCTGCCCCCAACGACTGTGCTCGCCGGTAGGCACGGTCAGAGGTGATAGCGTCGAGCGTATCAGCCACGGAGAAGATGCGTGCTCCGAGCGGTATCTCCTCGCCCTTCAATCGCCGCGGGTAGCCCGTCCCATCGAAGCTTTCCTGGTGGGAGTAGACGATTTCCGAAGCCTCCTTGAGCACCGGAATTTTCTGGACCAGTTTATAGCCCAGATAGCAGTGTTCGCGCATGATGGTGACTTCGTCTGGCGTGAGCTTGCCGGGCTTGTTCAGGATGTTGTCGGGAATCGCCATCTTGCCAATATCGTGAAGGAATGCGCCGTGTGCGATGGTTTCGATCTGCTCCTTCGGAATGCCCATTCGACTCGCGATTGCCATCGTATACGCCGTCACCCGTTGCGAGTGGCCCTGGGTCTCGTGATCCTTGTAATCGAGCGCTTCCCCAAGAACCTCAAGAGTTATGCCATAGGAGCGCTTAAGTTCTTCGATCGCCTCCTGCAATTGTCCGGTGCGCGCCTCAACCAAAGACTCCAGGTTGGTCTGATAGTTCCGGTTCTCCACCTTGAGGCGGCGGTTTTCCAGGGCGCGGCTGACGGTGTTGAGAAGTTGTTCGCGCTCGAACGGCTTCAGCAGGTAGTCGTACGCCCCGTTGCGAATGGCAGCCAAGGCCACCGAAATGTCGTGCACCGCGGTCACCATCACCACGGGCATGTCGGGGTATTTTTCCTTAGTGCGCTCTAACAGACCGATGCCGTCGAGGTCCGCCATCATCAGGTCGGAGAGCATCAGCTCGAATTCTTCGCCGGAGGTGAGAACGGCCAGCGCTTCCATACCGGAGCCTGCCTGTTTGCAGACGTATCCCGTCGCGCTCAGCATGGACGAGACTATCTCGCGTATGGCTTCTTCGTCGTCAACAACAAGAATGCGATCTGGCATGAGGTTACACGGAAGTCTATCGGCGATTGTAACCCAGTCGCGAGATGCCGAAAGTAATCATCATGGTCCGGAAACTCGACCGTCAAAGCCCCGGCCCGTGATATTCAGAAACAAGGAATTCGTACGTCTTAACGGTGTTCTTGGCGATGATGAGCGCTTCCCTGTGGTCAATCTGGAACGCGGCGACCGGCCCTGGCGCAGCCAGGCTTACAGCCGGGGAATGGGCCCTGCTCATCCTGCTGGGCGCGTCGCTGCTGACCCTGCTGGCCGTGCGCGAGACCTATCTCAAAATCTGGGTGGCGGGGTGGGCTACGCTGGCCGCCTCACGTCTGGCCGAGCATCTGTTCGCGTCGAAAATACCCGCGCCCTTTGATTTACTGGCCGTACAAGCCACATTCGTGCTCGCCGTTGGGCTGCTAGCCGGGGGCGTACTGCTGTACTCGCGCAGCCGGGAGTTGCTGCTGCCACTGGCGGTCATTACCCCAATTCTCGTGGGCTTTGCCGGGGCCCGAGTGCTGTTATGGCCTGATTCTCTGCCCCTGCGCGTGGCCATGGAAGTCGGCTACCGGATCGTCCTCCTGGCGGCGGCGCTGGCGCTGCTGCGTGCCCGCCGGGGACGTTCGGAGCCCTCCGCGTGGCTGCTGGCCTTGTGCCTGCCCAGCCTGCACTTGCCCTGGCCGCCTTTCACCGATCGTGTGCCGGCAGCCGCGTTTCAGGCCGCCGAAATCGCGCTCGGCGTCAGCATGTTGCTGGTGGCGCTGCATCATGCCCATCTTCGGACGCGGAGACTGCAGACCGTGCAGGCGCTGACCCAGAGCATGTCGGGCGCGCAGCCCTACGGCAATCTGATCCAGTCGGCGTTGGAGGAATTGCGGCGCTCGCAAGGCGTTCGGGCGGCGTGGTTCCGTCTGCTCGAAGGCGACCGCCTGGTGACGACCCACGCGGTGGGAGTATCGGCCGAGTTTCTGCGCAACTCGATTTCGGCTGTCGTCACAGAGGATCTGTCGAAGTTGCTCGAGTCGGCTGCCCCGCAGGTCGCGCGATGGGATGCCGCCGCGCCGGAAGATTCTGCACTGCTTACGGCAGAGAAGATTCGTCAGGTTGTTCTGGCCCCGGTCATGGGCAACAAGTCTGCCGTTGGCCTGCTGCTGCTGGGAGATTCCCGCACGCGGCAATGGCCCGCGGAAGGGCGGGCATTTCTCGCTACTTGCGCCCGGCAGTTGGCGGTGGCGGTGGAGAATTCCCGCCTGCTGGAGCAGGTGTTGCGTTCTCAGCGGCAGTGGATCAACACGTTCGATTCCGTCTATGACGTCATTCTGGCGCACGACGCTGACTTCCGCATCATCAAGGCCAATCAGGTCCTGCTCGAGCATCTAGGCAAGGCCGCAGCAGACGTAGTCGGCAGCAGTTGCGAAGCAACGCTGCCCCACGCATTCGCGGCGTGGACCGGATGCCCGTACTGCACCCTGCGCGGGGACACGGAATTCACCGAAGGCGCCGACCCTTGCTTCGGAGGCTTCTCGGCCGTCTCCACCAGTTCCTACGCCGAGCAGGAAACTTCGCAAAAAGGAACCATCCACATCATCCGCGACATTTCCGAACGCCGGTCCGCGGAGGAAAAATATCGCCTTCTGTTGGAGCAGGTGCAAGAAGGGGTCTACCTGGCCACGCCGGCCGGACGCCTGCTCGACTGCAATGACGCGTTCGTGCACATGCTCGGATATGGCAGCCGGGAAGAACTGCTGGCGTTGAACTTGAATTCGGAAATCTACTCCGACGCCCGGCAGCGGCAGAGCTTCCACCAGGAACTGGACGCGCACAACTACGTGCGCGACTTCGAGGTCACGCTGCGCCGCAAGGATGGCAATCTCCTGCAGGCCGTAGCCAGCAGTTTCGCCAAACGCGATGCCAAGGGAGACATCGAGCGCTACCAGGGCTTCGTTCTCGACATGACCGAGAAGAAGCGCGCCGAAGATGAAATGCGGCGCCGCAATCGCGAACTGAACGCGCTCAATGCCATGGCCGTGGTGGCCGCCCAGTCGTTCGATCTGGACGAAATCCTGAACCTCACCTTGCGCCAGGTGGTGACCTTGTTTGCCGCCGAAAGCGGCACTGTATATCTGTCCGATACCGACAGCCAGACCTACCGCCGGCGCGCGGCTTGGGGTCCGCGCGGGCGCGATGAGGCGCAGGCGGCCGAGGTCTCCTTCGCCGATGGCTTCGGCGACCTGGTCATGCGCTCGCGCACCGAGGTCATCACGGCGGAGTACCTGCCTCATCTGCCCGCGAAAGTGGCTGAGTTTCTGCGCTCGGACGCCGACCGCTCCTGGATCTGGGTCCTGTTTTGGGGCAAGGACGCACCCGTAGGCATCATGGGCCTGTGCACTCATCAGGGATACGAGTGGTCGAGCAACGAAGAGAATCTTCTGGTCGCCATCAGCCGCCAACTGGCCACCACCATCGAGAAGGTACGGCTCTACGAAGAAACCTGCCGCGCTTACGAGGACCTGCGCAAGACGCAGGAACAGCTGCTGCAGAGCGAAAAAATGTCAGCCGTCGGCCAGTTGATCGCCGGCGTCGCCCACGAACTCAACAATCCGCTGACTGCCATTCTCGGCTACGCTCAGTTGCTCGAAAGTGAAGGCTTGAATTCCCGGGCGCAGGATTTCGTGACCAAGCTGTTCAAGCAGGCGCAGCGCACTCACCGCGTCGTGCAAAACCTGCTCTCATTCGCCCGCCAGCGCAAGCCGCAACGGGACGAAGTGGACATCTGCAAGGTGCTCGACGAGACGCTCATGCTGCGCGACTATGACCTGAAGACCAACGACATTCGCGTAGAGCGCGAAACTCCGGCAGAGCCGGTCGTGGTGATTGCCGATCCTCACCAGATCGAGCAGGTCTTCCTGAACATTATCAACAATGCGGTGGACGCGATTCTGGAAACCGGAAAAACGGGCCAGCTGCGGCTCCGCGTTTACTCGCAGAGCGGCCAGGTCTGCACCCAGTTTGCCGACGACGGCCCCGGCATCAAAGACCCCAAGCGCATCTTCGATCCTTTCTACACCACCAAGAGCGTCGGCAAAGGCACTGGCCTCGGCCTGAGCATCTGCTACGGCATCGTGAAAGAACATGGCGGCGACATCACCGCCAACAACGCCCCCGAAGGCGGAGCGGTGATCGAGGTGAGGCTGCCCGCGGCAGCAGCCGCCAAGCCCGAACCTGAACCGCGGAAAGCAGCGCCCCGGCTGCATGAAGGGGCGGTCCACGGCCGCGTGCTGCTGGTGGAGGAAGAGGAATCCGCGCTCGAATTTGAGCGTGACGTGCTGGCCGGCGCCGGAGCCACGGTCGTAACTGCCCGGACCAGCCACGACGTGAAGAACCTTCTGCTCTCGGAAACGTTCGAAGCCCTCATCATGGCGGGCAAGATGCCCGGCGACTGGAACGCAAAAGAGTCCTATGCCTGGCTCCAGAAGAATTGCCCGGGCATGGCTACCCGCGTTCTATTCACGTTCTCAAACGGCGTGGAACAGGGCGACGGACGCGCCTTCCTGCAGGAAAACAGCATTCCCTACCTAGTGAAGCCCTTCGAAGTGGGCGAATTGATCTCGCAGGCACGCCGCTTGCTGCAGAAGCCGCAGGCCGCGGCTGCCGGCGCAAGCTGAACCTATCCGGGTCCTTTGCGATTGCTGAAATGCGCCTGCCCTTCGTCCCGGAGGGACGACTGACAATAGCCCGGCCTTTCAAGGCCGGGTCCGGCGCGTTCAGGAGGTAACCCGTCCCGGAGGGACGGTTGAAACGCAGGGACAGGAAGCGGCGGGTCGGTCGTGCCTCCGGCATGGGATTGCGTCGTTCCCGCCTTCTAGGCGGTGTAGTGGCCTGATTTCTTCAACCCTGGAGGGATGGCTTTGGCGGATGTTCACGAGCGGCTCTGCCACAGAGGCTGAGCAGGAGATTTCCGTCTGCGCACTAGAAAAAGCGAGACTCCGAACAGCAATACCGGAATCGCATACTGACGGGCCGCGCTTGCGGCATCGACTTCGCTGATGCGGTAGGCCCTCTGACCTGCATCGTTCGCGTAGAGCGTGATTGCGACAAGCATGGGTTTTTGATGTTTCTGAAACCAAGCGATGTAGATGTACGCGGTCTCCGAAACCTTGGTCTGATCATGGGATCCGCTGCGGTGAAACCCATAGGCTGCTCCATAGGAACACCCGACTTGAATGGACCTAATTAAAGGCCCGGCTGCGGCTTTCGCCTCGTCCACGACGCTGTCCGCGTCCAAAGGAGCAATACCCCCCTCTCTCAAACCGGCGACTACTCGTTCGATATCCCCATTCGGGAACAACAGAGAATACAAAAATGGCAGAAATGTCGTGCACATGAAGATGACAGAAAGTGCGAGCAGTATAAGGGCGTATATCGGGCGACTCGACTTGAAAGCCAATGGTCCTCTCCGAAACACCTCGAACGCAAGTGAGCATAGCACGGTTGCCCACTGAGGTTGGCGAGCGTAAGTCGGAGACGACGCAGAGATGATAGTCGTCGTAGTATCGCTCTTACGCCAATTGATGGCCTCCCAACCCGCCCCGCAGCGCCGAAACGCACAGCAATCCCTACTTTTCCTCCGCCCCACCTGGGTTAGACTAGCCACAAGCCCATGTCCCAATTCGTTCACCTGCACCTTCACACCGACTATTCCCTGCTCGACGGCGCTTGCGATGTGGAAAAGCTTTGCCAGCGCGTGCAGGAGCTGGGCATGCCCGCCGTGGCCATGACCGACCATGGCAATATCTTCGGCGCGGTCCATTTTGTGAATGCCGCGCACAAGCACGGCGTAAAGCCGATCGTGGGCTGCGAGCTCTACATCTGCAAAAAGGACGATCACAACATCGAGCGCACCCCGCCCGACGGCGACACCTACAACCACCTGCTGGTGCTGGCCGAAAACGAAGAGGGCTACCGCAATCTGGTGAAGATCACGTCGGAAGCCTCGCTGCACGGCTTTTATTACAAGCCGCGCGTGAGCAAGAAATTCCTGGCCGAGCACTCCCGAGGTCTGATCGGCCTTTCCGGCTGCCTCAAGGGTGAAGTCGCCGAACGGCTGATGGAGAACAACTACGACGCCGCCCGCTCCGCCGCCGCCACCTACACCGACATTTTCGGCAAAGAGAACTTCTACCTCGAGATTCAGGACCAGGGCCTGGACATGGAGCACCGCATTCATCCTGGCCTGTTCCAGTTGGAGAAGGACCTCGGCCTGCCGCTGGTCGCGACCAATGACAGCCACTACCTCTGTGAAGACGACGCCGACGCGCAGGACGTCATGCTCTGCATCCAAACCGGCAAGTCCATTCACGACACGGCCCGCATGAAGTTCGAAGGCACGCAGTTTTTCGTCAAGAGCTTCGCCCAGATGAAAGAAGTGTTTAAGGGGTCGCCGGAGGTGGTCACTCGGACGCTCGACATCGCCGAGCGTTGCAGCCTGCGCCTCGAAAAAGTAGCCACTCCGTTCCCGCAATTCGAGGTTCCGCCGGGCTTCACCATTGACAGCTATTTCGCTCACGTAACGCGCGAAGGTTTTGCCCGCCGCATGGAGGCCCTGCGCCCCCTGCAGGAGCAGGGACGGTTGAAACATCCGCTCACAGACTACGAACAGCGGCTGGAGCGCGAACTGGCCATCATTCAGCAGATGAAGTTTCCCGGATATTTCCTCATCGTCTGGGACTTCATCCGTTACGCCAAGGAGCGCGACATTCCGGTGGGCCCGGGGCGCGGTTCCGCTGCAGGTTCGCTCGTCTCCTACGCGCTCGGCATCACCGACATTGACCCGCTGCAGCATGAACTGCTGTTCGAGCGCTTCCTGAATCCGGAACGCGTGTCCATGCCCGACATTGACATTGATTTCTGCATGAACCGCCGCGGCGAGGTCATCAACTACGTCACCCAGAAGTATGGCCGCGACAACGTGGCCCAGATCATCACCTTCGGCACCATGGCCGCCAAGGCCGCGATTAAAGACGTGGGCCGCGCCATGGACATCCCCTATGCCGACGTGGACCGCATCGCCAAAATGGTGCCGGCGACGCTCAACATCACGCTCGACCATGCCATCGAAGAATCTCCCCAGCTGCGTGAAGCCTACGAGAAAGACTCGCAGATTCATCGGTTGCTCGATACCGCGAGAAAGCTGGAAGGCCTGGTGCGCAATTCCGGAGTGCACGCCGCCGGCGTGGTGATCTCGCCGCGCCCGCTCACCGAACTGGTCCCGCTGCACAAGACCAAGAACGACGAAATCGTCACCGCCTTCGACATGGTCGCCATCGAAAAGATGGGCCTGCTGAAGATGGACTTCCTCGGCCTGACCACGCTGACCATCCTCACCGACACGCTCAAGCTGATTGCCCAGATGCGCGGAACGTCGTTGACTCTGGAGCAAATCCCGCTCGAAGACACCGAGACTTATCAAAAGGTTTTTCACAAGGGACTGACTTCCGGAGTCTTCCAGTTTGAATCGCACGGCATGCGCGACGTGCTGCGGCGCTACCAGCCGAATTCGATCGAGGACCTCACCGCTCTCAATGCGCTCTATCGCCCCGGACCGATCCAGGGCGGCATGATTGACGACTTCATTGACCGCAAACACGGGCGCAAAAGAATCGAATACGAACTGCCCGAGCTGAAAGAGATTCTGCAAGAGACCCTCGGCGTGATCGTGTATCAGGAACAGGTCATGCAGATCGCCAACCGTCTGGCGGGCTACTCCCTCGGCGAAGCCGATCTGCTCCGCCGCGCCATGGGTAAGAAGAAACCGGAGGAAATGGCGCAGCAGCGCGAGCGCTTTATTGAGGGCGCGGCGCAGCGGAAATATCCGCCGCGCAAGGTCGAAAAGATTTTCGATCTCATGGCGCAGTTCGCCGGATACGGATTTAACAAGTCCCACTCCGCGGCCTACGCGTTGCTGGCGTATCACACGGCGTATCTCAAGACGCACTATCCCGTGGAGTTCATGGCCGCGCTGCTGACCTCGGTGACCGGCTCGACCGATGATGTCGTCAAGTACATCAACGAGTGCCGCGAGATGGGGATTGCCGTCGAGGCGCCCGATATCAACGTTTCCGACGCCAACTTCACACCCCACGGAGAGTCCATCCGCTTCGGGCTGGCCGCGGTAAAGAACGTGGGCGGCAATGCCATTGAATCCATCGTCGCCGCCCGCAAAAAGCTGGGCCGTTTCAAATCCATTTTCGAATTCTGCGAACACGTGGACCTGCGCCTGCTGAACAAGCGCGTGCTGGAATCGTTGATCAAGAGCGGCGCCATGGATTCGCTGGGCCGCCGCGCTCAGTTGATGGCCGTTCTCGACAAGGCCATGGAGCAGGCGCAGAATGCGCAGCGTGACGCGGAATCGGGCCAGCACGGCCTGTTTGGCGTGTTCCAGCAGGAGGAGACCGAGGCGGGAAACAACCAACTGCCCAACGTCCCCGACTGGGACGAGCACACGCGCCTGACCGCCGAGAAAGAAATTCTCGGCTTCTTCATCACCGGCCATCCTTTGGAGAAATACAAAGACAAGCTCGCCGATCTGCAGGCCCTGAGCACCGAAGAAATCTCGGCCATGAAGAACTCCACCGGTAAAGATGAAACCATCGTCACCGCCGGCATCATCGGCAATGTGCGCGTGCTCAAATCGAAACGCGGCGACTTCTATGCCCAGGCCACCCTCGAAGACATGGCCGGATCCCTCGACATGATCGTGTTCCCAGACGCCTACAAGCGTATCGGCGACAAGGTGAAGCTCGAGGTCCCCGTGCTGGTCAAGGCAGGCGTGCGCGTCGAGGAAGGCGCGAACCCGAAGATCCTGGCCGCTGAAATCATGCCGCTCGAAGAGGCCAAGGTCCCCCTGCCCCGCGCCATTCGCATCCGCATCCCGATTGAAACCTCCGGCGAGACCACCGTGGACGAGTTGCACACTCTCTTTCTGGAGCGCAAGGGCGAGGCCCGGGTGTTGTTTGACGTGGAACGCCAGGGCGATTTCATGGTGGTGATGGAGGCGGAAGGCTATAATGTGCATCCAGACCGGAGTTTCATCGCCCGCGTGGAGAAGCTTTGCGGGCGAGGCAGCGTCCGCGTGATTACCTAGTCGCAGGCATGGCCGCCACCGAAAAAGCGCAGCAGGAACTGGAGCAGATCGAGCGTCAGGTCGCCGAGATGAAGTCGGCGGGCAGCGACGACGCGACCCGGCGCCAGATCGCAAAACTCCACGACCGCATTGAGACTTTGAGACGCGAAATGGACGCACCTCACACGGCCTGGCAGAAAACCGAACTCGCCCGCCATCCCCAGCGTCCTCAGACGCTCGACTACATCGAACGCGTCTTTACCGATTTCAGCGAAATTCATGGCGACCGCGGCTTCGGCGACGACCCGGCCATCGTGTGCGGCATGGCCCGCTTCCATGGTGACGAAGTCCTCGTGCTCGGAACGCAAAAGGGCCGCGACATGAAGCAGCGGGTATTCCGGAACTTCGGCACCCCCCATCCCGAGGGCTACCGCAAGGCGATCCGCATCATGCAGGTCGCAGAAAAGTTCCGCAGGCCGATTTTCACCCTGGTGGATACCGACGGCGCTTATCCCGGCATCAATGCCGAAGAGCGCGGCCAGGCCGAGGCCATCGCCTACAACCTGCGCGAGATGGCCCGGCTGCAAGTGCCCATCATTGCGACCGTGATTGGCGTGGGCGGCAGCGGCGGCGCGCTGGCCATTGCCGTGGCCGACCGCGTCCTGATGATGGAGAATTCGATTTACTCGGTGATTTCTCCCGAGGGCTGCGCCGCCATCATGTGGCGCGATGCGAGCAAAAAAGAGCTCGCCGCGGAAGCCATGCGCATCACCGCGACCGACCTGAGCGAGTTGGGTTGTATTGACGACATCGTGCCCGAACCGGAAGGCGGCGCCCACCGCGATCACGAAGCTGCCGCCAATCTGCTCGACGTCAGCCTGCAAAAACACTATGCCGAGTTGAAGCGAATCCCCCCTGCCGAGTTGCTCGTGTCACGATATAGTAAGTTCCGGAACATCGCCCAGTTCTTTAAGACAGAGTCGTGACCGCGGGGCTGTCCCCGTTCCCATACAGTTCCTCTGCGCCACAGGCGGGCGATTTGCCGCGACAGGCCCGCGAACAGGGCCGTATAATAGATTGTTTTCCTCCTGTAATTCATAAAACCAAGGGCGACTGGGTTCCGCCCGTTCAGTGAAGGAAGGTGTTGGGATGGCTACTACGGATGTCGTGCCCCAGGGCTCGGCCGGAAGCGTGGGGCAAAAGCGCATTGTCAACGACATGACCATTCAGGTCGCGACGGTCAACGGCTCCGGCTCGCAGAGTTCCAATACGGTGTTGCTGCGCAGTATTTTCCAGATGGGTGTGCCGGTTTCGGGTAAGAACATGTTTCCGTCGAATATCGCCGGACTGCCCACCTGGTATACCATCCGCGCCAACAAGAACGGCTACATCGGCCGCAAGAAGGAAATTGATTTCCTGGTGGCCATGAATCCGGAGACGGCGCAGGAAGACACGCTGTCGCTGGCGCCCGGCGCTTCCGTGCTTTATGACGAGCCGCTGGCCCTGCACAAGCTGCGCAATGACCTGATCTTTTACGCGGTCCCTTACGACAAGCTAGTGGCCGCGGTCTGCCCCGAAGCCAAGCTGCGCAAACTGGTCAAGAACATGGTGTACGTCGGCGTGGTCGCCTATCTGCTCGAAATTGAAATGGGCGAGGTGGAAAAGGCCATTCGCAAACAGTTTGCGAAAAAGGTCAAGGCTGCCAATCTGAACCTGGCTGCGGCGCAGGCCGGCTTCGACTACGCCAAGGCCAGCCTGAAAAAGGGCGACATCTCTTACATCGAGCGCATGAATAAGACCGCCGGCAAGATCATCATTGACGGCAACTCCGCCGGCGCGCTGGGCAGCATGTTCGCCGGATGCACGGTGGTCACCTGGTATCCGATCACGCCTTCGTCCTCGCTGGTCGAGACCATGATCGAGTACATGAAGGAATACCGCATCGGTCCCGACGGCAAGGCCACGTTCGCCATTGTGCAGGCGGAAGACGAACTGGCAGCCATCGGCATGGTCATCGGCGCCGGCTGGGCCGGCGCCCGCAGCATGACGGCCACCGCTGGTCCCGGCATCTCCCTCATGTCCGAGTTCGCCGGCCTCGCCTATTACGTGGAAGCCCCCGGCGTGATCTGGAACATCCAGCGAGTGGGCCCCTCCACAGGTCTGCCGACGCGCACTTCGCAAGGCGACATTATTTCGACCGCGTTCCTATCGCACGGCGATACCAAGCACATCATGCTGATTCCCTGCTCCGTGGAGGAATGCTTCACCATGGCCACGGATGCCTTTAATCTGGCTGAGCAATTCCAGACGCTGGTCTTCATCATGTCGGATCTCGACCTGGGCATGAACAACTGGATGTCCGATCCCTTCCCCTATCCCACCACGCCAATCAAGCGCGGCAAGGTGCTGGGCAAGGAAGATCTTGACCGGCTGGGCGGATTCGAGCGCTACAAGGACGTGGACGGAGACGGCGTCGGCTACCGCACGCTGCCCGGAACGCCGCACTCGGCGGCGTCCTACTTCACCCGCGGCAGCGGCCACAACGAGAAGGCGCAATACAGCGAGCGTCCCGACGATTTCGAAAACAATATGGAGCGCCTGAACCGCAAGTTTGAAACCTCGCGCTCGTTCGTTCCGCGGCCCGAGATTCTCAAGGGCGCAAACGCCCGCATCGGAATCATCGGCTACGGAACCTCGCACTGGGGCATCATTGAGAGCCGCGACCAGTTGCGCCAGGAATACGGCGTCGAAACTGATTACTTGCGGCTGCGGGCCTACCCGTTCACGCGCGAAGTGCACGACTTTGTAGAACAGCATGACCGGGTTTACGTGGTCGAACAGAATCGCGACGCGCAGATGCTCAGCCTGCTCAAACTCGACCTCAAGCCTGAGTTGATCACCCGGCTGCGCAGCATCGCTCATATTAACGGATTGCCGCTCGACGCGCGCTCCGTCACCGACGAACTCACCATGATGGAGGGCAAGTAAATGGCGACTACACCGAGCGCCGAACCCGGATCTTCCGCGGTAAAGACCAATCGCATCGGCCTGCCCGTACTCGAATACAAGGGCGGCAAAACCACGCTCTGCGCCGGCTGCGGCCACAATGCCATTTCCGAGCGCCTCATCGAGGCCATGTACGAGATGGGCGTGGACCCCGAGAGCGTCATCAAGCTGAGCGGCATTGGCTGCTCTTCCAAGACGCCGGCCTACTTCATGAACCGCTCCCACTCGTTCAACGGCGTGCACGGACGCATGCCCTCGCTGGCCACCGGCGCCATTCTGGCCAATCACAAGCTCATTGCGCTGGGCGTGAGCGGCGATGGCGACACCGCCTCGATCGGCATCGGCCAGTTCGTGCACCTGATGCGCCGCAATCTGCCCATCATCTACATCATCGAAGACAACGGCGTCTACGGCCTGACCAAGGGCCAGTTCTCGGCGACAGCGGACCTGGGCTCAAGGCTGAAGTCGGGCGTGGTCAATGACCTTCCGCCCATTGACACCTGCGCTTTGGCCATCCAACTCGGCGCGACCTTCGTCGGCCGCTCTTTCTCCGGCGACAAGCGCCAGTTGAGCGCCATGCTCAAGGCCGCCATCGCGCACAAAGGCACCGTCATGCTCGACGTGGTCTCGCCCTGCGTCACCTTCAATGACCACGAGGGCTCCACCAAGTCCTACAAGTACGTGAAGGAGCACGAAGAGATTCTGCAGGACGTGAGCTTTGTTCCGCACTTTGAGAACATTGACGTCGAGTACGATTCCGGCTCAACCGTCGAAGTCACCCTGCACGACGGCTCGCGTCTGCACTTGCGCAAGCTGGAGGAAGACTACGATCCCACCGACAAGGTCCGTGCCATCACCCGCCTCACCGAGGCTCATGACAAAGGCGAAGTCCTGACCGGCGTTTTCTACGTGAATCCGAAGGCGCCCACGTTTATGGACATGCTGAACGTAGTGGATCAACCCCTGGCCACGCTGCCGGATTCGATGACGCGTCCGGGGAAGGAAGTGCTGGACGCGGTGATGGAAGAGCTGCGCTAGCTTTTCGGGGCCTCAAACAGGTTGTCATGCCGAACCGGGCGGAAAGCCCGGTGAGGAACCTGTTCTAACTGGCCTGTTATCAGAACTGGTTTACACGCTCTTCAGCTCCGGCTCCCCGCTGTGCTCCGGATTCTGGCCGGGCTCGGGAAAGTCCGAATCCGCATCCTTCAGCATGGGATCCTGATCGCGATGCCCGAGCTGCTTCTCCATCCCAATGTTTCCCGGGACCTTGTGGTCAGAGGCTTCCGTGGCGCCCTTGGCGGCGTCCGGGTCGGGTCTGCTATGTGGCATGATTCCACCTCGTACAATAAAATAAATCGGAGAGCGGGTTGCAGGCATAGAGCCGCCCCTGGGAAGTGACTCTATCACTGGACCTTTCCCGAGGGAATAGTTATAAAGGAGAAGAGTCGAGAAGAGGGATCCATGAAGCGGTTTCTGATTGTACTGCTGCTGTGCGTTGTGCCCGCCTCATTCGCCTGGGCAGTCCCGCCGCAAGCTTCGCTTACGCCTGTGAAGGCAACCCATCCTCCGGTAAAGCGCCATCGCGCCCATAAGGCGACCAAGCATCGCGCTCCCAAGCGGCATCGCCACACGGTCTAGCCCGGCCAGGTTCCTGATTATTTCCCGACGGTCGAAACCCCCAGCTTGTGCAGCCGGTCCCGCGCCTGCAGCGCTTCCGGCGAGTGCGGATAGCGCTGGATCAGATGCCGCAATTCGCTGACCCCGTCATCCTGCTTGCCCAGTTCGATCAGGGAAAATCCCTTCTTTAACTGCGCCGAGGCCGCCTTGTTTCCGCTGGGAAAGTTCTGCAATACCTGGTCGTAGCTCTGCGCCGCCTGCTGGAAGTTGCCCTGACGGAATTGAATTTCCCCGAGGTAGAAGTAGCAATTCCCGGCAAGATCGGTGTTGGGATAATACTTGATGTAATCGGAAAACTCCTGCGTGGCCAGATCGTTCTTGGCCCCGTTGTAATCCCGCAGCCCGTTGTTGTAGAGCACGTCCGGAGAGGGCGCCTGCGCCTGGGCCTGCTGCTGCGCCGTCTGCTGAGCTTGCTGCGCGGCCAGACTCTGCTGCGCCGCCTGCATGTCTTCCAGTTGCTTGGTCACCTTGGCCAGGCGCACCTTGAGCTCATCCATGGTGTCGTTCAGCGCCTGAATCTGGCCCGAGAGCTGGTCCGTCTTGGTCCCGGCATCGCCCTGCTGCTTCTGCAGCGTGGCCTGCAGGCCATTCAGCGCAGCCGTCACCTTATTCACTGCGTCCGTGTCCTGTTCGACCAGGTTCTTCATGACGCCCATGCGCTCGTCAAAGCTGCGCTGCATGGCGGTCATCTGCTCCTGCAGTTGCTGGACCTGCGTCTGCAGCTGAATCATTTCCTTGCTTGCACCCCAGGCCGGAGCCACGCTCAGCCAGAGCACCAACAACAATGCGACGATCCCGGAAACACGATGTCTTTTCATAGAGAATTCCCTGAATACAGCAGATTGGATGCCATGATTGTCCCACAGGCTGGACAGTTTCGACCGGGAAAGGCAGCCCCGGAACCGCAAGATTCAACGGCCCAAGCGCACCGCTTCCGGCGTGCTTCTCTTGCCGCGGGCCTTGACACGGGCGCGGGCTTAGGCGCAAGAAGACGCGCCGCTTCGCCGAAGCAGAAGTCGGGGACGCCGTCACCGGCGTCCCCGGGGATTGTCACTTCTGAAACACGAAATGCCCGCGGCGGTTCTGCTGCCAGCAAGCTTCGTTGCTCTCGTTGCAGAAGGGCTTCTCCTTGCCGTAGCTGATGGTCTTGATCCGGCTGGCGCTGATGCCCGCCGCGGTCAAGGCGTTTTTCACCGCGCTGGCGCGCTGGTCGCCAAGGGCCAGGTTGTACTCGGTCGAACCGCGCTCGTCGCAGTGCCCTTCAATCGTAAAGCTGAACGTTGCATGTTGATTCAGGAAAGCGACATCGGCCTGCAGCGATGCCTGCTGATCGGCACGAATGTCGGACTTGTCGTAGTCAAAGTAAACGTCCTTGATGTTCTGGTTAAACAGGTCCTCGTCGGTGACCGTCGGTGCCGGCGGTGGCGGAGGAGGAGGAGGCTGCGTCACGGTCAGCCGCGCCGTGGCTTCCTGAGTCCCGCCCGCTCCCTTGGCTACAAGGTGATAGGTGGTCGAGTCGGTCGGGGAAACGTTTTGCGACCCGTTCGCCTGGACCGCGCCGATGCCGTCAATGGAGACGTCCGTGGCGTTGGTGGTCTGCCAGGTCAGCGAGGCCGACTGGCCCGCCTGGATGCTGCTCGGACTTACCGAGATCGAAGCCGTCGGGGCCGGAGGCGCGGGCGGCGGTGGTGGTGGTGGCGGAAGCGGCTTCTTCCCTCCGCAAGCGGCCAGGCCAAACAGCGTTCCGAGTGCGACTGCCAGTAACAGTGACCTCATGCTTGTTTGCTTCACTTTGATCCTCCCTGCGTACCCGAAGGCTTTGCCCTCTAGGTCAGACGAAGTACGTTTACTATTTCCAATACTATTTCCAACTCCAGTTCGGTTGCGTGTTGCGCCCTGAAAAAGTCAATTGTTGCACCTTGGTGCCGTCCGCCAGCATGCTCCAGATTTCCAGGCTCCCCGAGCGGTTCGACTGGAACACGATATGCCGCCCGTCCGGCGACCAAGAAGGAAAGTCGTTGCGCCCGCCATCATGCGTAAGCTGCACCCACTGTTTGCTGGCGATATCCATCAGGTAAATGTCCGACGATCCCGGCTCTCCCGGACCGTACTTCCGCACCCAGGCCAAAGTGAGAAACTGCCCATTTGGCGACCAGTTCGGAGAAACCGCATAGCCTTGATCGGTCATGCGCTGCTGGTTGGTGCCGTCGGCTTCCATGGCATAAATCTGCGGCAGCCCGGTGCGCCCGCTGACAAAGGCAATCTGGGCGTTCGTCTTGCGGTTCCACACGGGAGAAACATCCGGTCCCTTTGCCGTCGTCATGCGGTGCAGGTTGCCTCCGGAAGCATCGGCAACATAAATTTCCGGATCCCCTCCGCGCGATGAGGAGAACGCCAGTTTCGTTCCGTCCCCCGACCATGCCGGGGAAAGATTGGTTCCCCCCATGTGCGGAAAACTCACCAGCCGGTTCAGGTCGAGCGAGTACATCATGATTTCCCAGCCCGTCTTGGTCAGAGCGCTGAAGGCAATGCGCGAGCCGTCGGGCGAGATGCGCGGCGAGAGCGCGATGGACCCCAGACGCGTAATCTGGTGCTGGTTCGAGCCGTCGTAGTCCATGGCCCAGACTTCCTTGTGCCCGGTCCGGTCGCTGACAAAATAAATCTGGCTCTCGGCAATGCCCGCGATGCCCCCGCCCAGCCGCAAGATAATTTCGTCGGCGAATTTATGCGCCATCACGCGCGCGGCCGCGTCGCTGGCGGCGTCCCCGTACTGCTTGCCCAGAATTTGCGGCGACTGAATATTCTTCACGTCATACAGCCAGCCCTGCACCGTCAGTCGCCCGTTTGCGACGGCTCCCAGGTTGCCGAAGGCTAGCATGGCGGCGTTCGGCGGCGGCGCATTCCAAGCCAGGAAATTGACTTCCGGAGGTTGCCCCGGCGTCTGCAGGGGATAGAAACTTTTCGAGACGAGTTCGACCACGCCCGAAACATCCAGATCGTTCCACAATGTGTCGTTGAAGGTCTTGAGCAGGGCGGTATTCTGCGGATCGGTGGTCGAAGGCTTGAAGTCAGACACAGCCAGGCGGACTTTTTCCACTCCCAGGCTAGTGCCGGTTTTCACCCAATCCTGCGCGAGCAGCGCCGGTGAGAGAAATAAAATCCCCAGAACAACAAGCGCCAGCCCGGCTTTTCCAATTCTGCCTGAGCGTCGCTGGCGGGTTGGCCGTGCTGGCTGATCCATCCGTCTTTCGGAGGAACGTATTCCGTACGATAATATCGAATCCCGATATGAATTGCTTTGCAAGTTTCTTTCCCCCGCTCCAGCCTTCATTTCCTGCTGTAGTCGAACCAGAACTCTACCGAAATCTTGTTGCCGGAATAGTCCGGCGGCAATGCCCCGAACGTGTCAATGCGCTCCAGGGCGCGCTTGGCTGAGATATCCAGCGAAGGCACCCCGCTCGACTGCTCGACCTGCACGTTCATCGGATGCCCGTCGCGCACCACGTCAAACGTGATGTACACGCGCTGCGCCGTAGTGATCCTGGGATCAATCTCGTATTTCAGCCAGTTTTCCGCTACCTTCTGCTGAATCACCCGCACATACCAGGCGTACTTGGTGCCGAAATCTCCGCCCCCACCAGTAATTCCGAATCCACCCTTGGCGCCGGCCGCACTGAAGGTGCCATACGGCCCGCTGACTGGCCCGCCTTCCCCAAACGCAACCTGATTTGTCTCTTCTTCCGGCGCCGGCTGCGGCTTTTCTTTGGACGCTGTTTCCTGCTTCTTCTTCGGTTTGACCTTGGCGTTCTTGCCCTGAATCTCGATTGCGTCCGCCACTTTCTCTTCGATCTTGGGCTGCGACTGCGTCAGCCCCTTCGATTCATTGGCCAGCACGTTCTGCGCCTGCGCCGGATTGGCCGGCAGTGGCACCGTGCTGACCAGCGTGGCTCCGATCGCTTCCCCGCCTCCGCCCGCGCCCCAGCCTTCCCCGCTGGTACGGTAGAACAAAGCCGAGTAGAGCAACAGCGCCGCCGTGATCGCCACGTGCAGCCCCGCGGACCAGGCCAGCGCGCGCCCCCAGCCGTCGTGCTCGAAATAGATCTCAGCGTTTGCCGCCATTTTGCTCCAGGGGCTGCGTCACGATGCTGACGTTGGTGATCCCGGCATGCTTGACCGCGTCCATCACCGTGGCAAAGGCTCCGAACGGAACATTTTCATCGGCCCGCACGAAAATGGACTGGTTGCGCGGATCGCGAATCTTCTGCCGCAACTTCGTTCCGATCTCATTGATGTTGATAGCGTCATTGCCCAGAAAGACTCGCTGATCTTTGTTGATGGTGATCACCAGCCGCTCTTCGGTGATCTGCTTGACGGTGCGCGTCTTGGGCACGCTAACGTCAATTCCGGACTGCAGCACCGGCGCCGTGACCATAAAAATAATCAGCAGGACCAGCACCACATCCACCAGCGGAGTGATGTTGATGTCGGCGAGCGCGGTCTGGGTTCGTCCGTTGGCCGTGGTGAACGCCATCAGCGCCTCGTTTCGGCCGGAGCCTGAGCCTGGCTATGCTCCACCGCGTTGAGCACTTCCAGGGCAAAGTCGTCGCTGCGCGCCGCGAACTCCCGGATGGACGCGCCGATCAGGTTATACGCAATCACCGCCGGAATCGCAGCCGCCAGTCCGGCCGCCGTCGTGATCAGCGCTTCGGAAATACCCGGAGCCACTGCCCGCAACGTCGCTGCGCCCGCCGTCCCCAATCCGTGGAACGCGTCAATGATTCCCCACACCGTGCCAAATAGCCCAACGAACGGCGTCACCGCAGCCGTAATCGCCAGCCAGGGCATGTTCCTTTCGAGCCGCGTGATTTCCTCCGATGCCCCGATCTGCATCCCACGCTGAATCGAGGTCAGGTTCCGCAGCGTGCCCGAGGGCGCGGCCTGCCGCTTGAATTCCTCATACCCGCCCTCGAACACGCCTACCAGCGGGCTGGGCTTGAATTGCTCGGCCACGGCGGCGATATCCTGCAGCCGCTGCGCCTTGCGAAACGCGCGCACGAAGCGCCCGCTCTGCGCCCGCGCCCGCCGCAACAGGCTCCATTTGGTCAGGATGATGGCCCACGAGATCAGGCTGAAGGCCAGCAGCGCCAGCAGCACCAGCTTGGCCACCGCACCGGTGTTGGAAATCATGTCGACGATTTCGCCGCCGACGAAAGCTGCCAGCAAGTGGGAAAATTGCATTGGTTTTGGAGAATGCCTTTCCCGATTATAGATGAACCGGCACAGCCACTTGGACGCACGTATCCGATCCGCCAACGGAATTGTTGGCGCACGGCGGGTGCCCCATTTCTCGCGTTCTTTGCGAGAAGTGGGGCCTTTGCCGACGTCAATGAGAGCCCACGAACGGACGTCCTTACCGACTCGCTCCCGGATCGCTGTTGGTGAACTCAAATGACACAGCCATGGAATCCAGGTACGGCGAGTCGAGGGGAGTGAAATGCAGGCCGGTTATCTGAATCACCACGTAGAATCCGTCCACTTTGATAATTCGTTTCGCTTTGACCGGCACCGGCCCGAACCGGTCCGGATTCAGCCACCATAGGTTGTTCTTTGGGTCCGGCGAAGGCTCTTGCGACGCCAGGAGGATATTGTTGTACATGCTGTGATGCAGATCCCGGAGGCGCACGCGCCAGGACGTAATCTTGGTATCGCCTACCGGACCCTGAGAAGTAATCGTCAGTTCATAGCGGTCATTCCCCGCCAGGTCCTTGATCCGTTCTCTGTAATTCGGTTCCGCCGGGCTGAGCTTTACTTCGAATTTCTCCTCGGTAACGCGCGTCGCCCCTTTGCGGAAGCTCTCTGCATAAATCGTGGGCTCTGCCGTCTGCGCCAGCAACGCTGCCGCTATCAGCATCGTCCCCGCCAAAAAACAAAGCACACGTTTCATCGAAGGTTCGCCCCCGCATCCAAGTCCGGAGCCTGCGCGATCATCCGATTCAGCGAAGTAATCAGCCAATCGTTGAGCCCCGACACCGCCCGGTTGCTGCCGTCCGCCAGCCGATTCACTTTCCACCACAGCCACGGCCGTACCACCGCAAACCTGGCAAATCGCCCTTGCTGAAACTGTCCCTGTGCATCCACGAATCTCTCGATCTCGGGGAACGTGAAGTCGAATTCGTCGGAAATCGCCTTCACCGCCACAAACTTCACTCCGCGAGCCTGGGCAGCGCGCCACACCGCAGCCGCCTCCATGTCCACCAGTTGCGCGCCGTAAGAATCCCGAAGCTGCGCCTTCTGTGCCGGACTCGCCACCGACCCGAAGCTGACCAGCACCCCCTCGCCTTCGCCCAGACTGACCCGGCTGCCATCGCTGGCATCAATCACCTGCGCCGGCTGCACCACGTCTCCGGCCTTCAGGCTGGGATCGAGCGCCCCCGCGAATCCCACCGAGTAAATCACGGTCGGCGCGTAGAGCTCAATCATGGCGACAGCCGCCCGCCGCGCCGCCTCCGCGCCGATCCCTCCGCACACCAGTACCACATCAACGTCGTCTTCCAAAAAGCGGAAAGCCCGCCCGCCATGCACCCTCTCGTGGACTCTCCATCTCCAACCCTTCAACTTCATCAGCGGATGCACTTCCCGCTCCAGGGCCGCAATGATTCCGACTTTATACATACCCGTTGGCCTGGAACCACTCCACCGCCCGCCGCAGGGCGTCTTCCACCGGCACGATCTTCCATCCCAGTTCGCGCTCCGCTTTCGCCGAACTGGCAAACATTTTTTTCTTACCCATGCGCACTGTGTCCACGGTCGCGCGCGGCTCGCTGCCAAAGATTCGCCCCGCCGCCTCGCCCGCCACTCCGGCGGCAAATGCGAACACATAAGGCAACTTCACCGTGGGTGATGGCAGTCCCGTGATCTTCCCCAGCCGGTCCAGAATCTGCTTCAGCGTAAGATCCTCGCCGCCCAGAATATAGCGTTCGCCCGATCTCCCTTTCTCCAGGGCCGCGATATGGCCGCGCGCGCATTCTCTCACGTCCACCATGTTCAGCCCCGTCTCGACATAGGCGGGAAACTTGCGCTTCAGGAAATCCACCACGATCCGCCCGGTCGGCGTCGGCTTCACATCCTGCTCCCCGATCGGAGTCGTCGGATTCACCGTCACCACCTGCATCCCGCCGCGTCCGGCTTCCAGCGCGATCTGCTCGGCCATGAACTTCGACCGCTTGTAAGGACCGATCATATCCGCCAGCGACACCGGCGAATCTTCGTCCGCGGGATGGCCGTTGCCCGTGAAGCCCACGGTCGCGACGCTCGAGGTGTACACCACGCGCTGCACGCCATTCTTGCGTGCAGCTTCCAGAATGGCGCGCGTGCCTTCCACGTTGGAACGGTACATCTCGGCGGGATCGCGCACCCACAGCCGGTAGTCGGCCGCCACATGAAACACGGTGTCGCAACCTGACATCGCTTTTTCCAGCGACGCCGCATCGCGCAGATCGCCGGTCGCGGTCTCGGCCTTAAGCCCTTCCAGGTTGCGCAGATTGCTTGTGGGCCGCACCAGCAGCCGCAGGGCCGCGCCCTGATCCGCGAGAACGCGAGCAACGTGGGAGCCCAGGAATCCAGTGGCGCCGGTGACGAAAGCTTTCAAAGGGATTCTCAGTTTTCAGTTTAAAGCAAGGGCTGGCGGGTCGGTGGATAAACGATATGGAAAGAAGGAACGCACGCGGGCAGGGTCTCGGCTGCGGCGGCGTGGGGTTTTAAGTGTAAAGGCCTGTTTACGTAAAATGTGTTGCATCGCGTTAAGATGTTCTTGCGCGGAACGGGTGCCCCGAGCACCGCACACTACTTTGCCATGCTTCTCAACCACAGGAATCGTGTTCTAAGACTGTTGCTGACATCGCTGTTGACCGCTACCGCTGGGGGCAGTGCTGAAGCTCAATCACCGCCAACCGGATGGGTCATCTATCCGATGCCCGAAAGCAATAGCAGCGTCATGCAGTGCGCCAACCATTCAGAACTTGAATGGCGCGTTTCATTGTCGGAGGCAGGTACCGCACAGATTGCCCCGCACCCGAGGACCCACGGTGCAGGGTCCTCCAAACTTCCCCCCCGTGTCAAACGGCAAAAAGGAATGATCGGAGCCGAGAGCACCTTCAAACTACAGAACGGATGGCTCCTTGGTTTCGACGCTGGCGAGTTCGGTGGCGGCTTGTGGTTTGCCAGCGTGGACGGTAAGACGCAAGAACTTTCCAATCAGAATGTCCGCGGATTCGTAGGGACTCAGCAGGGCGTTCTGGTTTTTGTTGGTCTCGCGCACATGTTCCACGATTCGGGCAAGGTGCTAATCGTTCCCTACAAGATCACATCCCAAACTGACCTGAGGACCTTGGTTGAGCTAGACGGCGCTCCAGAAGCGGTCTCAAAGCTGTCCGATGACGCGGCGCTCGTAATCACAACGCAGGGAATCTCACAGATTTCTTCCTCCGGCGTAAGCAAGACCTTCCTGCGTCGCAGATTTAGTGGCCTATATCCCAACTCCATAGTGTCGGCATCTGACAGCGCCATCTACGCTGGTATGCGCCTGTTCGTTGTCCGTCTCGTGCCGCAATCCGGGGAATACACAGAGCAATGGCTTGTACCTGACAATTGCAAGCACTTCAGAGTTCGTGACCTACAGTGCGTCTGTAGGAAATGAACTCGACCATCTTGTCGGTTGGCGCAAAATCGCGATTACGCTCGCTGACTGGGCGCAACCCGTAACCAGCAACAATATGGCGGTACGGTTGGAACAGCGCGCTAACTCCCCGCCTTCTCCATCACCTTGGCATACGTCGTCAGCGCCAGCAACGGGAAATAATCGCGATAGAGGTGATACATCAGGTAGAACACGCGCGGGAATCCGGTTCCGGTGAAGTACGGCTCATCCCACGAGCCGTCTTTTCTCTGCGTGCGCAGCAGGTAGGCGATGCCGCGCGCCACCGAGTCGCTGCGCGTGTCGTTGGCCGCCAGCAGTCCCAGAATCGCCCAAGCCGTTTGCGACGGCGTGCTCGGCCCTACGCCGCGCAGGGTCGGGTCGTCGTACGAGCCCACGCTCTCGCCCCAGCCGCCGTCCGCGTTCTGCACCATGCGCAGCCACTCCGCGCCCTGCTGGATGCACGGCTCATGCAGGTCCATGCCGATGGCTTCCAGCCCGCGCAACACGAGCGCGGTGCCGTAGATGTAATTCACGCCCCAGCGGCCAAACCAGCTGCCATCGGGTTCCTGCTCTTTGCGGATGAACTGAATCGCCCGCTTCACCGCCGGATGATTCTTGTCGTAGCCGTAGGTCGCCAGCATTTCCAGAATGCGCCCCGTAATGTCCACGGTCGGCGGATCGAGCATGGCATTGTGATCGGCAAACGGAATGTATTGGAACACCATGCGATCGTTGTCTTTGTCGAACGAAGCCCAGCCGCCGTTCTTGCACTGCATGGAAAAAATCCAGTCAATCGCCCGCTGCACCGACTCGCGCTGGTAGCGTCCATTGGGATGCTCCACCCGGCTCAACGCCAAGCAAACCATCGCGCTATCATCCACGTCCGGATAAAACTCGTTGTTAAACTCGAAATACCAGCCGCCCGGATGGCCTTTCTTGTTCTTCACCTTCCAGTCGCCGACGTTGCGCACCTGCTTTTGCAGGATCCAGTCGGCGCACTTCACCATGCGCGGATCATTCGCCGGCACTCCCGCCTCGCCCAGGGCAAACAGCGCGTAGGCCGTATCCCACACTGGAGACATGCAGGGTTGCATGCGGAACGTGTCTTCCTCTTCGATCCCCAGCTTTTCGAATTCGTCGAGAGCCCGAATCACCTGCGGATCGTCGAGCGAGTAGCCCAGGCAGCGCAGCGCGATGATCGCGTTCATCATCGAGGGATAAATCGCGCCCAGCCCATCGCTCATCTCGAAGCGCGCCAGCATCCACTTCTCCGCGCTCCTCAATGCGATCGAGCGCAGCGGCCGCACATGTATCCGTTCAAACCAGTGAATCATGCGGTCCGTTACCAGGAAGAAATTCCGCCACGAGACCAGCTTCTTGGCCCAGTGCAGGTGCATGCGCGACTTCTGCATGCCGCCCACAAACAACTCCTCCACGCCCATCTCGCGCGGAATTTTCTTGAACGGCTTTTTCGCGTAGCAGATCGAAAGCGGTACCAGGATGGCCCGCGACCAGGAAGAAATCTCGTAGATATTGAACCAGAACCAGTTGGGAAACAGCACGATCTCCGGTGGAATCGCCGGAACCGCGTCGTAGTCGTACTGCCCGAAGAAGCAAAGGTAGATCTTGGTAAATGTATTAACTTCGGTAACGCCGCCCATCTCCAGAATCTTCTTCTGGGCGCGCTGCAGCGCAGGATGGTCCGCCGTGTACCCCGCCAGCTTCAGCCCGAAGTAGGCCTTCACCGACGCGCTGATGTTCGACGGCCCCGCGGCATAAATGCTCCAGCCGCCGTCTTCGTTCTGGTGACGCAGAATCCAGTTCGCCGCCTTCTGGAAGCGCTCCTGATTGCCCGTCCCCAGCAGCGTGTGCAGCAGGATGTAGTCGGACTCCAGCGTGGTGTCGGCTTCCAGTTCGCCGCACCAGTAGCCCTCTTCGTGCTGCTGGGAGAACAGCCATTTGCGCGCCGCCGAGATGGCCGCGCCCACGCGGCTGGCCAGTTCCTCAATTTTGCCGAAGCGAAGCTGTGGGGTGGAACCTAACGGTACAGAAGTCAAGCCAGAATCGGGAGAGTTTGCATCCATCAATTTACCTGCTCGTAACTCTTGCCGTAGAAACGTAGCTTGCTACGTCTTGCCGCCGGCAGAGACGTTGCAAGCAACGTCTCTACAGACGCACTCAATCTACCGACGCGCCGGCCGGAGCCGCGGCGATCGTTTCCACGATCTCGGGCGGCAACCCGAAGCGCACGTTTTCCGGCATCACTTCCAATTCCTCCACGTTGTCGAAACCCTTGTTGCGCAGGAACGACACGGTTTCTTCCACCAGGCACTCGGGCGCCGAGGCGCCGGCGGTGAGCGCGATCGTCTTCACGTCCTTCAGCCACTGCGCTTCAATGTCGTTGCAGTTGTCAATCAGATGCGCGTTCGTGCCCAACTTGCGCGCCACTTCCACCAGGCGATTCGAGTTCGAGCTGTTCTCCGAGCCCACGACCAGCAGCAGGTCCGACTCCGAAGCCACCTGCTTCACCGCGACCTGGCGGTTTTCCGTGGCGTAGCAGATGTCCTGCGCCGCCGGCCCTTTGATGTTGGGAAATCGCTTCTTCAGCGCCGCGATAATGTCCCGTGTTTCATCCAGGCTGAGCGTGGTCTGCGTCAGATAAGCCACCCGGTCCGGATCCGGCACGGTGAGCGCCCGGACCTGCTCCGGCGACCCAACCACCTGCGTCACCAGCGGCGCTTCGCCCAGCGTTCCGACGACCTCATCGTGATCCTTATGCCCGATCAGGATAAGCGAATACCCTTCCTTGGCGAACTTTACCGCCTCCACGTGGACCTTGGTCACCAAGGGACACGTCGCATCAATCACGCGCAGCCCGCGCCGCGCGCTGTGCTCCCGCACCTCCGGAGAAACTCCGTGAGCGCTATAAATGATGCGCTCGCCGTTCGGCACTTCGTCTTCGCTGTCCACGAAGATCGCGCCTTTGCCGCGCAGTTCGTCCACCACAAAGCTGTTGTGGACGATCTCCTTGCGCACGTAGATCGGCGGCCCAAACGCCTCCAGCGCGATGCGCACCACATCAATCGCCCGCACCACTCCCGCGCAGAAGCCCCGCGGCTTGAGCAAAAGTAAGGTCTTCCCGTCAGCTTTCGTCGGAATTCCTGCCACTCGTCCGTTCCTCGATTCCCCAGTTCGACCGCCGGGATTTCATCCTTTAGATGCAAAAAACGCCACAGAATGTGCACCTTCAGGCTACACGATCCCCATTGTGGCGATACCAATAAACTACCGGAAAGTACCGCCATGGTCAACGTAAGCCAAAGAAAGCGCGGGGATTAGCAGTGAATGGAGAATTCCAGACTGCGAACGGATAGCGCCATCTGACTGAGATCCAAGGCTCTCCAATCGGAGCGACAGGGGTGCCCGAACGAATGTCTATGGATTGTTAGTGTCCCGTTCACACTGAGACGCGCCCTAGCGGCGATTCTCTTCGGCGCTCCAGAGCTTGTGGGCGAAAACTTGAATGCGTCGTGACTCCAACTCGCTGACCGTCCTATCGAAAATCTGGTCCGGAGTTCCCGTCGCCGCCACCTGAACCAGTAGGCCGAGTTTTCTGTAGAACTCAATCAGCGGGGCCGTACTTCGCTCATACGTCTCCAGCCGCACCTTGATCGCTTCCGGCCGGTCGTCTTCCCGCAAAATCAGCTTGCCTTCACAGCGATCGCAGCACCCTTCCACCTGCGGAGGCCGTTCCGTCACGTGGTACACCGCTTTGCATTTCTCGCACGTTCGGCGCCCGCTCAGCCGGGCCACGATTTCGCCCGCCGCCAGTTCATAGCTCAGCACGGCGGACAACGTGATTCCCTCGCTGTCCAGCAGCTGTTTCAGCGACTCTGCCTGCCCCAAGGTGCGGGGAAATCCGTCGAGGATGAAGCCCACGCTGCACTGCAGGCAAGCCAGGCGCTCGCGCACCAGTTCCCACACGGTCGAATCCGGCACCAACTCACCACGACGCATGTATCCCAGCGCTTCCTTCATGGCCGGACTCTGCTCACACTCGCTCCGGCTGCCTGCCGCCCGGAACACGTCGCCCGTGGAGAGGTGGCACGCGCCCAGCCTCTGGTGCAGCAAATCGGCCTGCGTACCCTTCCCCACTCCCGGCGCTCCCAACAAGACAATCCTCCAGGGGATCTTAGAGTTGTCTGGCGCGACCTCGCATTGAGCCGAGGGCCCCTGCAGCCACGCCGCGCGATCCTTACCATTTGATTTGTTCATTCTTGGGGATATATGGCAGGCGGAACCGCTGAGCAGTGACAGGAATCACACGGCAGAGTCGCTGGGAACACAGCAACGGGGAAGGCCGGCAGGGGCTGCCGCCTGGCGTCGGGTGGCTACCCGTTCGCCTTAATCATCTGCTCGGCGTGCTTGCGCGACGCCTCGGTGAGTTTCGCCCCGCTGAGCATGCGGGCCACTTCCTCGGTGCGTTCCTCTCCGGTTACAGCGCGGATGGTAGTGCGGGTGCGCCCGCCGGATTCCTTCTTCTCGATCACGTAGTGATGATCGCCAAACGTGGCGATCTGCGGCAGGTGAGTCACGCACAGCACCTGATTCGACCGGGCCAGCGACTTGAGCTTCTTTCCAACTGCCTCCGCGGCGCGACCGCCGATGCCGGTGTCAATCTCGTCGAACACAAGCGTGCGTTGGGCCGCGCCCCGCCTGTCTCGGGCGCCCGGCTTCTCGCGTTCCTTACGAAGGGCGGGATCGCTTCCCGCCTCCACGCTGGCTTTCAGCGCCAGCATCACCCGCGAAAGTTCCCCGCCGGAGGCAATGTGTTCGAGCCGCCGCAGGGGCTCTCCCGGGTTGGTCGAAATCAGGTACACGACCTGATCCACGCCCGACGCGCTCCAGTTCCCTTCTTCCTCTGAAGTTGCCATTTCAATCTGGAAGGCTGCCTTCATCGCCAGGTCATTGATTTCGGCCTCCACCAGCTTCTCCAGCTTGCGCGCCGCCTCCGCCCGCTTTTTCGAGAGCGCCCGAGCGATCCGCAGATACTGCTGAGCCGCGCTGTTGAGTTCCGCCCGCAACTGGCGCAGAATTTCGTCTTTGTTCTCGACTTCCGACAGCTTGCGTACGACCTCTGCCCCGAACTGAATCACCTCATCCAGCGTTGGCCCATATTTCCGCTTCAGCCGGTCAAGCAGCGCCAGTCGGTCCTCCACCTGCCCCAGATGCTCCGGCGAGGCATGAATGCCTCCTGCGTAGTCGCGCAGGGTCGCGCCGACGTCCTCCACGCTGATCCGCGCCGTTTCCAGCGCCGCCAGAGCCTCCTGAAACTTGGGCTCGTAACGGGCTAGTTCTTCCACCTGCTTCTGCGCCGCCCGTAGCGACGAAGCGGTCGAGCCGTTGCCCTCATACAGCAGGTCGAAGGCATTCATGGCCGCGTTGTAGATTTTCTCGGCGTTGGCCAGGACGCGCTTCTCCGCCTCCAGCCGCTCGTCTTCTCCCGGTTGCAGGCGCGCTTCTTCGATTTCGCGCTTCTGGAAAACCCACAAATCCACCAGCCTCAGCCGGTCCTGCTCGCCGCGCTCCAGTTCGTCAATGCGGGTGCGAATCTCCTTCCAGGCGGCAAACGAAGTCTCCACCGGCTCGAGCTGGCTTGCGGCGAACGTATCCAGCAACTCCAGCCGTGCCGGTCCGTCAAAGGAAAGAATGGATTCATTCTGCGCGTGGATGGACGCCAGATAGGGCGCCAACTGCCGCAGCGCCGCGACCGTGGCCGGCTGATTGTTCACGAAAACGCGGCCCTTGCCTCCGGCTGCAATCTCCCGCCGCACGATCAGCGAGCCGTCGTCAGACTCATCCAGTCCGTTCGTCTCCAGAATCTTTGCCAGCGGCTTCTCCGCCGCTCCTTCGGCTTCGAACACAGCCGCAACCACGGCCCGCTCCGCCCCCGCGCGGATCACATCGCTCGACGCCTTGTCGCCAAGCAACAGCGCCAGCGCATCAATCAGAATGGATTTCCCCGCCCCGGTTTCGCCCGTCAGCAGGTTCAACCCTTGCCCGAACTCCACCGCCAGGTTGTCAATCACCGCGTAGCTTTCGAGCCGCAGTTCAACTAGCACTAGAGGTCCTGGAAAGAAAGTTTTGCGCAGCATAGCATGAAAAGCAGGGGTCAGTGGTCAGTGGGCAATGGCTGTTGCTCCTGTCCTGGGAAAAACTCTAATTGAGTACTCTGCGCTCCTCTGTGCCCCCAGTGCCCTCTGTGGTTAAAGATTTTCGTCGGATGCCTGTTCAGCGTCCCCAAGCCATCAACTCGGGCGTTTTGGATTAGAATATCCGCGTCCGCATCTCCGACTCTGAAACGAACGAGGGCTAACCAGCATCTAAGTTAAGTTATGTCCATTGCCGGACAGTACGCGGTCGAAAATCCTCCGCATTCCATTCCCGCGACCATGATGGCCGCGGTCTATCGCGGCATCAATGATGTCCGCCTGGAAACCGTCCCTGTCCCCAAAATCGGCTCCGGAGAATTGCTGGTCCGCGTGCACTCCTGCGGCGTCTGTGGCACCGACCTCAAGAAGATTTCCACCGGCTCGCACTCGGCTCCCCGCATCTTCGGCCACGAGACCAGCGGCGTGGTAGCCGCCGTGGGCGAAGGGGTGCGCGACTACCGCGCGGGCGATCGCGTCGTGGTGTTCCACCACATCCCCTGCCGCCAGTGTTTCTACTGCCAGAACAAGACTTTTGCCCAGTGCCCCACCTACAAGAAGGTCGGCTGCACCGCCGGATTCGAGCCTTCCGGCGGGGGCTTTGCCGAGTACGTCCGCGTCATGGACTGGATCGTGGAACACGGCACTGTCCGGATTCCCGACGGAATTTCGTTCGAGCAAGCCTGCTTTGTAGAACCGGTCAACACCTGCATGAAGGGCATCGAGGCCCTGCGCCTGCGCCAGGGCGAAACCGTGCTGGCCATCGGACAGGGCCCCATCGGCATCTTATTGAGTGTGTTGGCGAAACGGGCCGGGGCCACTCTAATCACTTCCGATTTGCACGCCGAGAGGCTTACAATAGGGAAAAGTTTCGGGTTAGAGCATACAATCGAGGCTTCGCGGACAAATGTGGTCGAGCGCGTCCGCGAGTTGACTGAGGGCCGTGGCGCCGACGCCGTGATTCTTGCCGTCGGCGGCAATTCCCTGATTCGCAGCGCCATGGATGCTGCGCGTCCCGGGGGCCGGATTTTGCTTTTTGCCCAGACGCAGCACGGGGAGGCCGTGATTGACCCTGCCGCCGTCTGTGTAGATGAGAAGACGTTGCTGGGCTCCTACAGCGCGTCGGTGGACTTGCAGGAAGATTCGGTTCGCTTTGTCATGGATCGCGAAATGGACATGGAACGCCTGGTGAGCCATCGCTTTTCGCTCGCTGAGAGCGCGAAAGCACTGGATTTAGCGGCTCATCCGCGACCTTCGTCCATGAAAGTCTTGATTCAGCCCGGCTTGAGCTGGGTGCCGTAGTACCTGGGCCCGTAGTACCTGGCCCGTAGTGCCTGGAAGGAAGTCCGAATTGAACGGAAAAATGACGGCTGCCGTCCTGTACGGCAAAGAAGACCTGAAGATCGAGAAAGTCCCAATCCCTCGGGTGGGCGACGGCGAGGTTCTGGTCAAGGTTCAGGTCGCTCTGACCTGCGGAACAGATCTCAAGGTGTATCAGCGCGGCTATCACGCCCGCATGATCGTCCCCCCTGCCCTGTTCGGTCACGAACTGGCCGGCATCATCGAAGAGGTCGGAGCCGGCGTCAACGGCTTCAAGAAGGGCATGCGGGTGGTGGCCCTGAACTCCGCTCCCTGCCAGATGTGCTTCTACTGTTCCAAGCACCAGGAGAACCTCTGCGAAGACCTTCTCTTCAACAACGGAGCCTACGCCGAATACATTCGTGTGCCCCGCCGCATCGTTGAAGCCAACATGCTGGTGATCCCGCCCAACGTCAGCGTTGAAGAGGCGGCCATGACCGAACCGCTGGCCTGCGTTCTGCGTGGACTCCATGAAACCGGAGTCGAAATCGGCGACACCGTCGCCATCCTCGGCGGCGGCCCTATCGGGTTGATGTTCGTGCAGGTCGCCCGCGCCATTGGCTGCAACGTGATTTCCGTAGTCAAGCGCGATGCTCAGGTCGAGGCCGCCAAACAGATGGGCGCCCACGAAATCGTGCAAACCAGCAAGGTGACGGACGTGGTGGAAGCCGTCCGCGCTCTCTCTCCGCAAAAACGCGGCTGCGATGTCGTCATCGAAGCCGTCGGCAAGCCCGAAGCCTGGGAGTGGACGGTTGAGATGGTCCGCAAAGGCGGCACGGTAAACTTTTTCGGCGGCTGCGCCAGCGGAACCAAAGTGCAACTCGATACCAATCGCTTGCACTATTCCGAAATTACCCTGAAGGCAACGTTCCACCACACCCCGGAAACCGTCCGCCGCGCCTTCGGCCTGATCGCCGCCAAGAAAATCCGTCCTACCGACTACATCACCGGGGAGGCGCCGCTGTCCCGCCTGCAGCAGGTGCTCCGTCACATGCTGAACCGCGGCGGCGACATCAAGACCGCAATCATCCCGGGCCACTGATGGCGGTGTCATCCTGAGCGCAGTAACTGGTTCGCGAATGCGAACCCCGTTACGCAGTCGAAGGGCCTGCCCTGAGCGAAGTCGAAGGGATCCCTACCGCACCTCTGCTGGCGGGGCGCAAACGGGAATTCTCACGACGCGCTGGATTGTCCGAATAAAATTTGGAGTAGCCCGCTCGTACTGAATTAGCATGACCCAGATCGCCACCCAAAACCCGCCGCTTTCACCGGCACCCGCGCCGGGCTGGAGCCGCTTGCCCGCGAACTACGCCATTCCGCCGACCCCGCCCAGCCTCGCCGAAGCCCGCGAATACTGCGCCCGCCTCGCCCGCACCCACTATGAAAACTTCTCGGTCGCGACTTGGTTTCTGCCGCGCCGGCTGCGCCAGCACTTCTTCAATGTTTACGCTTACTGCCGCATCTCCGACGATCTGGGCGACGAAATCGGCGACCCCGCCGCCTCGCTGGAACTCCTGGACCAGTGGCCGGCCGAACTCGACTCCTGCTACCTAGGCGCCCCGAGGCATCCGGTATTCGTGGCTCTGTCCGAGACCGTGCGCCAGTTCGACATTCCGAAGCGCGAGTTCTCCGATCTGCTGATCGCCTTCCGCCAGGATCAAGCCATCACGCGCTTCGAAACCTTTGACGATGTGCTCGCCTATTGCCGTTACTCGGCGAATCCGGTCGGCCATCTGGTGCTCTACCTCTGCGGTTACCGCGACGCCGAGCGCCAGCAGCTTTCCGATTTCACCTGCACCGCGCTGCAGCTCGCCAACTTCTGGCAGGACGTCAGCACAGACTATGCCAAAGGCCGCATCTACCTTCCGCTCGAAGACCTGCGCCGCTTCGGCGTCTCCGAGCAAGACATCGCCGCCAACTGCAACACCGCCGCCTTCTGCTCGATGATGAAATTCGAAGTCGAGCGCGCCCAGGAATGGTTTCAGCGCGGCCTGCCGCTGGTCAGCAAGGTGGATCGCGAACTGGCCATTGACCTCGAACTCTTCAGCCGCGGCGGCCAGGAGATTCTGCGCGCCATCGAGCGCCAGGGCTATGCCGTGCTGGGAAGCCGTCCTGCCATTTCCAAATCGCGCAAGCTCGCCCTGGTGGCGCGCGCCGCCATGGGCAAGCTCTTCTCAGGAACCGCGGTTAAAGAAGCCAGAGGGACTGACCATGACTCCGGCAGCCCCGGCGGGGTGAAACAAATATGAGCGCAGGGACGCATCAGGTTCCGATGCCCTGGACGCCGGCTCCGCCCCAGCTGGTGATGGCGTATTCCGTCTGCCGCGGCATCACGCGCACGTCGGCCAAGAATTTCTATTACGCGTTCCTCGTTCTGCCGCGCCGCAAGCGCGAGGCCCTGTGCGCCGTTTACGCCTTCATGCGCCGCTGCGACGACATTGCCGACGACTCCACCCTGAGCCTCCCCGAACGCCGCAACAAGCTCGACGCCTGGCTCGACTCTCTCCACCGCGCTCAGCAAGGCCAGCCCACCGACGACCCTATCCTGCTCGCCTTGACCGACGCCCAGCGCCGTTTCACCATTCCCGCCGGATTGCTCGACGAACTCGCCCTCGGCACCGCCATGGACGTCGAAGACGCCGAGGCCTCCGCTCAAACCACCAGCGCTCCCGGCCTTACCATCCAGTACAAGACGTTCGAAGACCTCCGGCTCTACTGCTATCGTGTCGCGTCGGTCGTGGGCCTGGTCTGCATCCACGTCTTCGGCTACCGCGACCCGGCGGCCGAGCCGCTCGCCGAGCAATGCGGTCTGGCCTTCCAGCTCACCAACATTATTCGCGACGTGAAAGAAGACGCTGGCATGGGCCGCGTCTATCTTCCCGAAGAAGACCTGGCCAAGTTCGGCCTCTCCGCGTCGGAGTTGCTGGCCACGCCTGACCCCGTGCGCTTCCGGCCTTTGCTCGCCCTCGAAGCCGATCGCGCCCGCGAGTTTTACACGGCCGGTGGCGAACTGATTCCCTACGTCGCCGAAGATTGTCAGCCTGCTCTGTGGGTGCTGGTGAATATCTACCGTAGCCTGCTCGACAAGATCGCCGAAAAACAATATGACGTCTTCACCGCCAAAGTCACATTGAGTCGCTGGGAAAAACTTCGCGTCCTTGGGAAAGGTTTCATGAAGCGCCTGACCTGACCGAGGGTGCCCCATTTCTCGCGCGTTCTTGGCGCGAGAAGTGGGGACTGCTAAACGAACCCTGAACGATGCCCCCCACTCCCACTCAACCCACAGTCGCCCTCGCCGGAGGCGGACTCGCCGGACTCGCCGCCGCCTGCGCCCTGGCCGACT
>Ga0209517_10001470_pt1 | contig 35517 bp, 27 predicted proteins | sample PeaSoiMetSII2010_FD_187695 | JGI IMG/M metagenome (GOLD analysis project Ga0209517, IMG submission 187695) | Peat soil microbial communities from Weissenstadt, Germany - SII-2010 (SPAdes) (version 2) | ecosystem: Environmental > Terrestrial > Soil > Wetlands > Peat | place: Germany... | reverse complement strand
CGAGCTTGCAGGTACCCGAGTGTTGGCAATTTCCGGACCATTGGTAGACTGTTGGAAACAAATAGCTTATTGCTCCGGCCCGGAATAGTCATACTCATGCAGCGTAACTGACATCCTCATGGTGGAAGTAGTTCTGCACCCGTTGCGGCTGCCTCTGGATGCTGCGAAGCGAAGAGGATGCGGCTCTTGTCAGAGCCGATTTCGTTCTTGCCGGGGCGGTTGTGGTGACCCTTTGCTTGAGGTCGGCGTTGAGCAGTTCGTCCGGATTCAGTTCCGGTGAATAGCTGGGCAGATAGAAGACCTCGATCTTGTCGGCATTGGCTTTCAGCCATTGTTTGACCAACTGCGAGTGATGGGCACGCAGATTGTCCAGGATCAAAAAGAGCTTTCTCTGCTCGCTGCGTGTCAGTCGCTCCAGGAAGCCGATCAGAATCTTTGCATTCAAGGCGCCGGAGAAGATCTTCCAGCGCATCTGCCCCTTGTTGGTCACCGTCGAAATCACGCTCAGGCTGGAGCGATTGTGGTTGACGCGCAATACCGGCGTCTCCCCCTTGGGCGCGTATCCGCGCCCGCGCACATCGTCGGAACGCAGTCCTGTCTCGTCGCCCCAGTGGATTTCCGCCCCTTCCTGTTTGGCCCGCCGAGCGATGGCCGGATAGGTCTCCTTGAGCCATTTGCCTACAGCCGCCGGGGACTGCTCGTAGGCCTTCTTCAGCGGCTTCTGCGGAGTGAACCCCCAACGGGCCAGATACTTGCCCATGGCCCGAACCGGCAGTCGCAAACCCCAGCCGGCTTCAATCAACTCGCTGACCGCCTGCCGGGTCCACAAGGCATAGCTCATCTTCAACTGGTCCGGCGTCCGGTCGCGAATCAGCCCTTGCACCTGCTTCTCCATCTCCGGTGTAAGGGTCCGCCCGGAGCCAAGCCTCCGTCCCGGACGCGAGACTTCCACCGCCTTCCAGCCGCCGCGTTCGTAGGCCTGCATGGCGTGGATCACAGTCACCCGGCCCAACTCGCACTGCGCGACCGTCTCCTGGATCGTCGCACCGCTCAATCGCATCTTCACCGCACGCTGGCGACGTTCATTCAACGCCGCAATCGATAGCTTCCGTCCGTCCAATCGCTCCATAGTCGTTTAGACGAATCAGGCTGCGTAAGAGTTTAACTATTATGGGTTGGCTCAGTAGGCGTACACAGACCTGTCCTGGCCGAACTATCTCTTAGGCTTCTTGGCCTCTCGCTCGGCATGGATCTTCGCGCTGATCTCGGCCCTGGAAATGGGCTTGGCAATCAACATCCGCCGAAGAATCTCGTTGAATCTATCATCCATTGCTGGCTTTCCGCTCATCCGAACATTCTAATGACCTCAGACCAACATCCGTGATAGGGATAATCGTTCTTTGCAGTAAACACATACCGCGAACCGGGCTCGCAATGGGCCCGCATGGGGTTGCGTACCAGCGTTCCGATACGCCAAGATCAGTCAATCTTCACCCCGCAGGCAGCATTGGTATCCAGGAACGCAAGCTGTTCGTGATCACCTGCAAGCGGTGCCAACCCGAAGCGAAGATTGCCGCCATGCACGTTAGTTCAGATTAACTCCCTCGCAGGGTGCGAGTTCCGCCAACGAAGTACCCCATTCCGAGAGTTTCGTCTGGAGTTCACCGGTGATCTGCTTGAACGTCTTCGCGGTTTCCGGAATTCCCTGCTGTGGCTTGATATAGATTTTCTTCGGCACTCCGCAGACCGTCAAACGCTCGAGCTCGTGCTGGGGTAGCAGCCTGTCCATCAAGTCCGCGTCCCCATAAGTGGGCACACCGCCGATCATCACCAATCGGACGTCGGCTGGACTCGCGTGGAGCAGCGCCTGGTACGCGTCAGAAGCGTTCCTTCGAATCAAGAGCAGGTCGGCGTACATTCCTTTGTCTAGGGTTCCGATCTGTTTGTCGGCGCCTGCGAGTTGAGCCGGGACAACGGTTGCCATCTTTACCAGTTCTGCATTCTCAAATACTGGCGGATATTGGGCCGCATTCCAGGTTGAAGCGTACTTCAGCTCCTCGATCATCCCTTCACTTCCTGTCGGACTCCAGTCGGGGGCAAGAGCAATTTTGACCCCGGAGCCTTTGGCGGAGAAGACATCGGTCGTGGCGCCGTAGAGTTCAATGTTGCTGCGGGGAGACCAGATGAGGCCCACACTGGCTTTCGCCATCTGCTTGAAATCCGCGGCATTGAAAGCGACTCCGTGGATAACAGACACACCCGGACGCAGGAAGCCATCGCCGTTCTTGGCCAGCATTGCAAATTCCCGTGCGGCGGCCGCGTCCGTTGGCTTCCCTTCGCCCGCGTGCACAAGCAAGGCCCTCACAGCGCCCGAATCGAGGCCTGAGCGAACTGCGACGGTTGCGGCAAGCGACATTTCAAACGGGAAAATTACGTACCAGACCTTCTCCTTATTGAGGACGCTGTCTGGGAATCCAGCGTAGATATCGAGGTTCCGCGTGAGACCGAGGATGCATGCGTTGTTATTGGTACCGGATGTGGGAGCAAGACCGCCTACCACCGAAGTCGCTCCGCCGACGATGGCCTTGATTTCGCCGAAGCGGTCAGCATCACATGCCAGTTCACGATCCGCAGAGATCGCGTAATGTGGTTGGTCAAGCGCTATCGAGTACGCTGTCGTCTGCTGCCATTCGTAACGGTTCATAAATAATTGGTTGGGTCTCCAGCGCGGCAGCACATTCCAGGTGATGTGATCGTGCAGGTCAATCAGCCCCGGGTAGATAAAGCTGTCGGTCTCTACGATGGAGCCCTGCCCCCCGGCGAGAGTTGCTCCGACGTCCTCAATCTGGCTTCCAAGGATTGAGATGGCGCCGTCGGACAAAACCTGAGACGGTGTGACAATGGTGCCCTTCAACGTGAATCGTTGCTCGTTTTGTGCGTTGCATCGAGAGCTGCAGAACGAAAGCAGCAGTATCGCGGCTGAGAGATGTCTCATTGACATGTGATGACCTCCGCTGTCTTTCCGGGATCTGGAGTTCATCGTCACGAAGGGCAGTTGCTGACACTTTTGCAGAACTTCGTAGTCAAGTTCAAGTTGAAGTGCGGAACTTAGCCTCTTCCAGAAACATGAAAGACAGGTACTCAATTGGTTAACAATTTTACGCCGCTTTGCTAGCGAGGCACGCTCAAAGGAACCGGGAGGAATGGACAGGCCGAACCTAAGAGTATGGCGCCGGTTCTCGGCCTTACCCGATTGAGCCAGCCATCTTCGAACGACGGCTGGATCCTGAGATTCCATTCGCGATGCCGACCTGCCGATGCGAATCGCTGGAGGTTGATTCGCAGGCACTTGAGGAAGACGTCCTCGAACTCTGGCCGGAGCTTCCCGCCCGCCTGCAGCGGCCTGTTGGCGAGAATGATCACTCCCTTACGATCCGCAAAATGGGATATCATTTGACCGGCAATATCGGTCGGAATCCCTGCGGGCGCAGTTTCCCTGGAGCGTGGCGCCATGAAGTCGCACTTCCATCATGTCCGGGAGCCCCTCCGGGCAGCCATGACTAATCACAAGCTGAAACTGCTTGCCTTCCTGCTTCTGTGCGGGTTTGCGCCGTTTCCGAGCCGCATGCTTGCACAATCCTCTGCTGCCGGAAAGCCGGAACTGGTGGCGCAGACTGGGCACAGCTGGGAGGTAACTGCTGTGGCGTTCAGTCCGGACGGCAACTGGCTGGCTTCGGCGAGCAACGACAAGACGCTGAAACTATGGGATGTAGCGAACGGACGGGAAGTTCGAACGCTGAGCGGTCACACCGATTCGGTCACGAGCGTGGTGTTCAGCCTGGATGGCCGGTTGCTGGCTTCCGGTAGCGGGGACCGGACAGTAAAGGTGTGGGATGTTGCGACTGGCCGCGAACTGCGCACCATAAGCGGCCACACGGATATACCCAGGGTTCTTTCCTTCAGCCCCGATGGACGATCGCTCGCCTCCGACGCCTACCTTGAAAGCGCCTTAACGATCTCAGACGTCGCCACAGGAAAGACGGTACGCGAATTCGCGCTCGAAAAGGATCACCAGGCTGTGCTCAGCCCGGATTGGCGCTTGCTCGCGACGTCCTACGCGCCAACGATCACAATCTGGGATTTTGGCACAGGGGAAAAAGTTAAAAGTCTCGAGGGCCACGAGCAGATTGTCACAGCAATGGCTTTCAGCGCGGATGGGCGGTGGCTCGCGACCGGGAGTGCGGATCAGGTAGCGAAGGTATGGGATGTCACGGCCGGCCGCGCGGTGTGCTCCGTGCGAATAAGCCAGACTCAAAGCATCGCGATCGGTGGATTCGCCAGTCTGGCGTTGAGTCCGGACGGGCGTCGAATGGCTACGCCCGGACACTCTGAAGACGGCAACACCATCAGCATCTGGGATGTTGAGACGGGGCGTGTAATTCAAACTTTGGCGGGCCACGCTGAACAGGTCGACGCGGTTGCGTTCAGTCCCGACGGGAAGCTCGTGGCTTCAGGTAGTGCCGACACGACAGTGAGGCTCTGGGATGCCGCCACCGGAATTCAGGCGCACACAACAACGGGGCTTGGCTGGATCAATGTCGTGACTTTCAGCCCGGACGGGCGCCTGTTTGCCACGGGTTCAGGACTGGACACTGTTGCCTACGCCGAGAATAAGGCGAGCGCCAAACACGCACCCGGAAAGCGCACGGGCACTCTGCCTTCGTCGACCGTGAGTGTGTGGGAAGTTGCGACTGGCGGGAGGGTGCGTGCATTCATGCAACCCGAAGCCGAGTTTGACGTCTTGAAGTTCAGTCCGGACGGGCGCCGGTTGAGTGCCGGCTACACGGGGACGAAGCAAAGTGAAAGCGGGCGCGCCAGCTACACCAACTACATCAAGAGTTGGGATCTCGCCAGCGGACGCGAGCTGGGCAGCGTGAAGGGCCTCCACTTTGCGTACAGCGCCGATGGGCGCTGGATGCTTGTGCAAGAAGAGGCGAGCGTCAAATTGATCGACCCTGAGACTGGACGTGAGGCAGGAACCTTTCGGGAAGATTTCCCTCCGCACACGTGGGGCACTGTCGAGGACGTCGCCTCCAGCCCAGATGGCCGATTGGTCGCCGCGGGGTCCAGCTGGATTCTCAAAAAATCGAAACCGGATGACCAATTTGAGAGCGAGATCCTTGTGTGGGACATGACCACACGACAACTAGTGGCCGCACTGCATGGATACAAAAGAACGATTTCAGCCATTGCATTCAGCCCCGACAGCAAGCGGATGGCCGCAGTCGGCCAGGACGATAAAGCGATGCTGTGGGAGATCGGTTCCACTGACCCGGCACAAAGCTTTGACGTCCCAACCTTGCACAGTTTTCATTCGGGTGTAGCGTTCAGCCCCGATGGGCGATGGCTGGCGACGGGAACCGCCGACAACAGCGTGGCGCTCTGGGATCTCTCTGCAGGAAACAAGAGCGCACGTCTTATCGGCCACACCGGGGATGTGAGTGGCGTCGCTTTCAGTCCCGACAGCTCCTGGCTGATCTCGGGCAGCGCGGACGGTTCCACGCGCTTATGGGACGCCCGAACGCAACAGGAGCGGCTAACGCTGTTTTCTCTTTCGAATGGGAAAGACTGGCTGGCGGTTGCGCGTGACGGGCTCTTCGACGGTACCGCCGATGCGATGCAGGAGATAGCATGGCGCGAGGGCGGCAGCAACGCTACGGTGACTCCGCTGGCCAGCTTCTTTACCGACTTCTATCGCCCCGGGCTGCTGGCCGACAGTTTGACTGACTATCCTCCTCGCGCCCAGGTGGACATTGCGACGGCCCTGCAGCTCCCGGGGCTTCGCAGTCTGCTGGCGCAGAAGCTTGCGCGAGTTGAGGTTCGCGACGGACTGCCAATCGTCTGCTTCGAACAGCTTCCCGCAGTGGCTGTTCAGGCGCCGGCAGAGGCTGGACCCGATCTGCCCGCTGAGGTCAATGGTTTCCGGGTGGTCCCGTCCGACAGTGCCTGCAAGTACCAGAAGGAGTTGCCGGTTGGAGCCGATAGCACGAGCCTGGTGACCCAACTCCAGAATTGGAAACCCGAGACGTTTACTACACCATGGGACGGCAAGCAATCTGCCACATCCCAGTCGACGCTTCATGTTTTGACCGTAGGAGTGGGCCAGTACCCCGCGGGATCCGGATACGATGCGCTGCCGTATGCCGCGAGCAGCGCCAAGGCGATCCAGGACTTCTTCCTCAGCCAAAGCAGCAGCGCGAGGAAACCTTACGCGCAGATTAGGGTCTGGCCGGGATTGTTCGACAAGTCCGCTACCCGGGAGGCCCTGCGCAACCGACTGGCGGAGATGGCCGGAAGTATGGCCGACGACGATGTAGTCCTGCTCTATTTCGCAGGTCACGGCGTTGCGTCGTTGGGAGAAGAGATGTTTTACTTCGTGCCATTCGACGGCCGCGACATCGACATACGGAACACCGGGCTGAATACTGCGGTCCTTGCCGAGGCGTTGCGCAACATGCCTGCAAGACGAATTGTGTTGATGATTGACGCGTGCCAATCCGGGGGAGCCGTGGAGGCGCTTAGCAAGATTGGGGAGATCAAGGCACGAGTCGAACAACAGCGGGCGCGTCTCGAAGAAGGACAGGGCAAGTCTCGCGAAGGCGGAGTTGGCGTGCACATTATTGCCGCGACTCTGCCGCTGCAATACGCGGTGCAGATGCGATCGAACCAAAGCGCCCTGGCGGCCACCATCCTGGACCTGCTGAAGGCAAGTCCGGGACAGGAAACCGTGAGCCAGCTTATTGGGCATTTGAAGGATCGTCTACCGGACCGTTCGGAAAAGGCGGTTGGTTATCGTCAGGTTCCTCTTACGAACTCCGTTGGTTTGGACTTTGCTTTAAGTGCAAACTGAGTTCGGCGGACTAGCAAAATCGGCGATATACTCCAGCCTTAAAGGAGAGTGCCATGCGCAAGGAATGGATGGTTTCGATTCTTCTCACCTGCGCACTTGGGACACCGATTGGCGGTGCTCAGGGGAGTCCCGCCGCGGGCGCCCTGCCGCAATCGACTATCGGCGGCAATTCGGACAATGTGCAGGTCAGAAGTGTGGTCAAGGTTTTCCTGAAGAACGAAGCGCCCGGCTATTCCATTGCATACGACTACAACTTTCCCGAGCGCACTTCGGTGTGGGTCAAAGACCTTGGCGTTGTGCCGGCAAAGGGAAGCTTCCGTTATGTCTCGAATGGATCTCGGCTCGAATTTCGAGACGGTCCGGATGGAAAGGTGCTTGCCTCCGTTCCGTTGAAAGAGACGGTCATTGTCGCCGCGCAACCACCGGTCCTGGGCCTCCCGGACGAGACGTCATTTCCTGAAGACTTTCAGGCATTCACATGGGATTCACGCCTGTCTTTGCAGGAACGTGCAAACAGTGTGCTGAACAAGGCGTTTCGCTATCATCCGCGGCGGGATAAGGAAGTGACGCTACTCAAAACGACGTTCACGCCGCTTCAGGCCCCGAACGTCGCAACGGGCATTACCGCGCAGATTGCGCTATTGCTGTCGTTTCCGTATGACGCGGACTCGAACAAGTACTCGTTGCACGTCCAGACCCTGGTCATGGAAGGGCGCACCCACTCCGACAAGTTCCAGCCTACCAGCAACCCCATCATTCTTCGTTCCGCGGATGATTTCGTAAGGAGCCTTATCGACCAGATGAAGGCCGGAAAGGAATAAAGATCGTGACGATGAATCGAGTACGGTACGGATTGATGGGAATGTTCTTTCTGGGGTTGATTGTGCAACTCGTAGCCTTGTTTCATGTGAGGACTGCCATGTGGCCGGAGGAGTTCCAGGCAGTCCTCTTGCGGATACTCGGCATCTACTCAGCCCAATTGGGATTGGTATTGGGAGGCATATTTGCTCAGCCAAAGCCTCGCCTGTCGAATCCACCGGCAGGACTGGCGTGGGTCGCGCTGGGGCTCGTCCTTTTTTGGAACGTTCTCCTTGGCTGGCGGACGATTGCATTCAGCATCGCTGAGCAAGATTCGACTTCCGACCTGATGAAGTATCTCGATTCGATTGCAGCCAGCAGCTCATTTCTGGTGGCGGGTGCGCTCGCCTTCTTCTTTGGTAAGTCAACACATGCACATTCCCCGAGATCGTGAAGTACTCTCGCCAGCCAACAGGGTAGGCGTGAGCGGATCTTGAAGGCGCTTGGCATAGTCGCACGCCTCATTCCACCGCCTTGGATCGCGCCCAGAACGGCGCACTTGGTGCTGGAGCTCGGGGGGCATGACTTCGTGGGCCAACACCCAGGCCAGCGTAACCGAGTTCAGCGTATCGACGAACTCCGGGTTGTAGTAATGCGACACGCCATCGGTCTCCATGGTCGGAACCGACCGGCTTTCGCGCCCCTTTAGGCGAAACAGCGGGGGGACCCGAAGAATGGATGATCCAACAGGAGCGTGGTGCGCTCCTCTGGATGCGAACCGCTGCTGGCGTCTCGTGTCTCATGCCGCCGCGGGCGCCTCCATGTACGCTGACATATGAGCCAGGATGTTCTCGACCGTTGGAGTCTCCTCAGCCTCCTCCGGCATACCGTTTCGGGAGCCTGTCTCCGTGAACAGGACACCTGCCAAACACCGGACCTCGATTTTGACTTTTTGGCGCTTTGGCGTCCACTTCTAAACCCCCCGAGACCCTGCGCAGCACGGAGCGCTTCTTGGCGGTGTTGCCGTGCAGGTAATTCCTCGTCGTAATCCCTGGGGAGGCATGGCACATCAACTCCTGGATAGGCGGGCAGCGGCCGGTGAGAAGAAGGTCGGGTTGGCCACCGAATGGCGGGCTTCGCGCCAGACGCTCTATGCGGCACTTGGCCGCTGACGGCAATCAAGTCTGCCACCCAGTGCAACGTAATGCTGTTACCAGGAGCATCATGGCATGCAAAGTATCATCCGCGTCGAAGGCGGGCCGGAATGTTGCCAAGTGGTCAGTTGCCAAGTGGTCAGTTACTCATCAGATAACAGCTGCAGTCAAACAGATGCAGTGGACCGGGACCACAATTGACCGGCTCGGGAGAGTGCCAGCGTCCTGATACGCCACAATCAACCAATGGTCAGTTCGGCAAGCAGAATTAGTATCGGAAAGCGCCGCAGGGTCCGGACAATGAGCGATGAAGATGAGTACTCTGACTGTCTCTTTGCACTCTGCCGCTGAGGGAAACCGGACTGGCTGCGACCGGCATTCGCTCACTGCCGACATGGCTGACATGAAGAGCGCAGTTCTTGCATCGCAGTTCACTGCTCAATCTTCCGCCCAGTCAGACCCGTCACAGTGCGATCATCAATAGGTGACGGTGGCAGTAATCGTATCGGTGTAACTGCCCGGCGTGACAAACTGCCCCGCCGGCACTTGACCGTAGACGGTGAGGGGTTGGATAACTCCATTGCCAGTCCCGGCAACCGTATCGGTGCCCACGGTGTTGCCCCAGTTGGTGGTGTGCCCGGAGTTGCTGAAAAGCTTGTAGCTCAGCAATGCCGAGCCAGGACCGGTCATGCTCCTGTTGGTCACCGTCGCGCCGGTCGCCAGCCCGGCATTCAGGCCGACATTGTACGCAGTGGTGCTGGTGCAGGTGACTGAGATCGTCGATGTGGAGTTAATCAGCGCGCCCGCGTAATTCCCGAAGGCCAGATTAGTTGCCGAAACCGTGCAGTCTTTGGCGACTACCGCGGTGACGGTGAAAGTGGCCGTGGCGGTGGTGAGCGTATCGGTGTAAGTGCCTGGAACGACGTACTGCCCCGCAGGGATCTGGCTATAGAAGGTGATATTCGTGTTGCCGGTTCCGGTCAGCTCGGTACCGGTGGTGTTGCCCCAATTGATGGTCCGGGCGGCATCCTGGAACACCTGGTAGCTCAACTCGGCGCCGCCAGGGCCGGTCATCTTCCGAATGGTTTCGGTTGCACCAACGCCCGTTCCGGCATCGAGGGGAACGGTCCATGCGCCGGCGCAGGTGACCCGCCCGGTTGAAGTGCCGTTCAGCAGCGCGCCGGTGTAAGTGCCGAAGATCATGTTCGTGGCCGTGAGCGAACAGGTCTGTCCCGCCGCCGGCCGGGCGCCAAGGGCAATCATCAGCAGCACCGCAAGTGCGAGTCTACGCATCATGGCCTCTTCTCCGCGCAGCGCAGCGGTCCAATCGAGGGTATATCTCCGGCCACTGGCTTGTAGTCGAAGACGACGGTGCAGCGCTCTCCGTTCGGCCGCTCGACGGTCACTGCGTTGTGGGGACTGAGATCCTCAACGTACGCCTCGCCGTCGTAACCGACCGGGACGACGGCGCCGGTGGCCACAAGGGTAGCGGTGCTGCCCAGCGGCATCGCAACCCCGGCCTCATCGATCAGCCGCAGCAGAGCTCCATGGCTGAATCTGATGGGAAACTTGACCACTACGCCGGATCGGTCCTGGGGGCGGATCTCGCCTGAAACCCTTTCAACCGTGGCATCTGCGGGGATGTCGGTTGGCTCAATAGCGATATGGTTCAGATCGAACGAGCGCATATCGGGAACCAGCAGCCGCCCCGAGGAGCCGGTGCTGCCCACGTCGCGGTTCTCCTGCAAGACGTGTACATGCGGCATGGGACCGGTGTCCACAATGGCGAAGCTGTCGTAGATCGTGTTGGATGGAAAGAGGCCTCCGTCGACGAACGAGAGCGCGCCCTGGGATTCCAGGCGCAGAGTCGTCACCCCATCGTTGCTGTCCACGCCGGTCGTAAAAAGGCCCACGGGCGACTTGTATTGCCCCTCGGCGAATACGTGGGTGGTATCGCCGGTGGAGAGATAGGCCTGATAGCCCCAATCGCCAACAATTGGCGCCGGCTGTTGTACCTGTATCTGCCCCGAGCCGTCCGACGACCCACTGGCGCTGATCGAGCTGCGCCTGCCGAACGGGATGGTCAGGCCAGCCTGAAACCCGCTGCTGCCTGAGTGCACCAGGTCGCGAAACTCGCTGGCATAGATCGACATGCGGTGGAACTGGACCGAATAATTGGCAGAGACAACGTGGGAGTGCTCGGATGGCGAAGCGTTGAGCTGGCCCGGCGTGGTGGAAGCATCCTGGTCGAGCCCTGCGTAGGCTACGCCACCGGAGCCGAACCGCCTGAGAGACAGGCCCGTGAAGGCGCTGAGCTGCTTCCGTGGAACTCCGCCTCCGTTCATCGACGCGACATCCCGGTAGTTGCGGCTGGCAAGGATGGCAGAACCGCCCAGGCTGAATACTCTGCCGATGCGTTGGGCGCCGGCGGATAGCAAGTCGCCAAGGCCGCTCGAGCCTCCACTGGCAGCCAGGTCGAAATTGACCATGCCCAGGTTTCCTATGAGCGCTGTGCCGCCGGCTCCGCCCATGTACGCGCCCGGCGTCCCTTCCCCAGTGGCCTCGACCGTGAACTTCTGGGTCAACCCGCGGCGATAGAAGGCTGTACCTGCGCACTTGCCGTAGTCGTTGCTTAGTGCGCCCCAGTTTCGCCGCACCAGCCCGGCTTGTCCGGCAAAGGTCTGCAAACCCGAAGCCAGCAGCTCGGAACCGCCATAAAAGGGCTCCGTGACAGTCACCTGTCCGCCCAGTGCGTTGGTCATCGTCATCGTGATCGTGCCCGCTCCTGACATCACGGGAAGCTGCGGGATCTGGAATGGGCCGGGTTCAACCTGGTTTGAAGACACCAGATTTCCATTGACCAGCACGTCAACGGTAGAGGGAACCGAAGCCGATCCTGCGAGCGCCGGAAGAGGAAACGTGATCAGATCGGGCCGCATGCTGAAATCCGAGCGAATCTGCACGCCTTCCATATGAACCGGCCGGTTCCAGGTCAAGCCGCCATTGATGAAGTCGCCCAGGCTATAGCGGCGCAGCGTATTGACGTCGGCAAACGTGTAGGCCGAATCGAGGCGTATCGCCGTGTTTGTGCCGGAGGCACTGGGAGTTGCTCCCGCATAGGCGAGCCATTCCGAACTCAGGATACCCCAAGGCGAGAAGGCTCGCATCTCCATTGAACCGCTGCCGCTTTTCTGGCCGCCGGTGAATGTGCCCACAGTATCGTAGTTGAGCGTCACGCCGGTTCCGCTTTCGATTGTTCGATGACCCTCCAGTCCTATTCCTCCATTCAGCGGCAACAATTTCGGCAGCAGGGCGGCGTCGATGGCCGTGACGCGCAGTTGCTGATTCTTCACATCCATTGTCCATGCAATCCCAGGCAGATCGGATAACGCGATCAACACGCCTGGCTTCAAGGTGCGAGTGCCGGGTACGCGGAAACCGAGGCCCACCAGTTCTTGCGGCCGCGCATACAACGTGCCGTGACGGAGTGTAAATTCACCGATTTTTCCGGTCGAATGGCCGTTAACGATGACTTCCAGAAGAAGGGTGTCGCCCCCGCTTGCGCTTGGGTCCAATTCGCTCTCTACGGGAGCGGGATTCTTCTTGCTCGCTGCGGGAGCCGAGTCCTTGTCGTCAGGGGTCTCGGTGGCTGCGCCCGGCGCAGGCATCGCAATCAGCACAAGAGAGAATATCCCCACGCGGGCGAGCCACCTGGCCATCGTGCCTCCACGATCATGGCGCCGCGACAAAGCGGACCTGCTGTTCGATGGCGCCAGCGTCCGAGTGGGCTGTCAACTGCAGGGTTTCGCTTGGCAGAGGCAGGGGGCCCTGCGCGGCAATGGGCCAACGCCGGGTGGCGCCGGCGAGAATATAAGGCGATACGGTGGTCTCTTCCTTCAGCTTGCGGCCGTCGCTGGTCGACAGCACGATATCGTGGATCACCTCGTGGCTACGGCCATCGTTGATTCCCACTAGGAAGAGCTTCCCGGCATCGATCTCGGTGTGAAACTGCACGTGCGCAATCGCACGCGTCGCAGGCTGGGCAAAAATCGGAATGGATAGGCGCAGCACCATATGCACGATCCCCGGCTCGGCCGGAGGTGGAATCTGGTCGATCAGAACGCGGTAGGTTGCCTCTCGATCCTGCGGCGACTGGCGCAGAATCAGCCGCACGACCTGGGTCGCCCCTGGCGCGATCGTAACCAGCGGCGGACTTGCCACCACAACTTTGGAAGGGTCGAGTTGATCCTCGTCGCCCTTCTGGTTCCAGTCGAACGCTCGAATCTGAATGGCGGTTTCGCTGGTCCCCTGGTTGGTCACGGTCAGGGACGCAGCCCTCTGTCCGGGCGAAAAGAGAACGTTGACGGGGAGCACCGACAACGCCTGCGCTCCGGCCGCCGGGCTTGTCAGAAGAATAATGACAACTGCGGCGGCGAGCGTTTTGGCTGCCGCCATCAGTCGGCATGAGTTCCGCAAGATCATGAAGGCCCCAATTGGCAACGCGGCTAAGGGTTAATAGGTGACGGAGACCGTAATCGTATCGGCGTACGAACCGGGCGTCACATACTGAGCAGCCGGAATCTGGCCGTAGACTGTGAGCGCCTGGGCAGCCCCGCTGCCGGTCCCGGCTACCCAATTGGTGGCGAGGGTGTTGCCCCAGTTGGTCGCGCACGCCGCGGAGTCTGAGCACAGCGAATAGTTCAGCAGGTTCGCGCCATTTTGCATCTGCCGGGTGGTCACGGTGGCGCCGGACGCCAGCCCTGCACTAAGCCCGACAGTATAGGTCGTGGATTTGGTGCAGGTGACCGTGACGGTGGAAGTGTTGTTATTGACGGCTCCGGTGTAGTTTCCGAATGCCAGAGCAGTGGCGGAAACGACGCAGTCCTTGAGTACCGTGGCGGAGACGCCAAACGTGGTGGTTGCAGGGTTGGCCTGTGCAATGGCAGATGCGGGGGTCAGGCCCAGCGCCAAACATCCAAGAATGACGGCGGGCAGTGTGGACTTGAAAGCGTTTGAGAACTTCATGCCGATTACTCCTTGAGCGACAAAGGTTGGAAATTTCAATTTACGGCCGTTTGACTGCAAGTCAAACAGGATCAGTGTTGGCTGAATCAGGCAATTCTGAAGCAGAGCAGTGAAGCTCACTTGCACGACGATTTGCACGACTCTTCTTCATTTGCCGCCGAGTTCCGAAAACAGTCCCCCGGTGTTCGTTGCCTACAAGGAAGCAAGGTCAATGAACTCCCAGGTATGGGAGGCCAAGAAAGGTTCAACTTGGCAATTCTCCGGAGGTGCTAGCCGGAACATAATATTCTTGATCTCCAGTTACAATTGGACCTTTCGGGTATTCGGCCCGCTGAATGTGTACTTTGTAGTACATGAAAAGATCAAATTTAGGTTACCAACGTCACTCTAAGGTACCGGTTGCGACATCTGCAAGGACGTAACTAGTTGAAAAGTTGGAGCCTATCCATATGGCTCTTTCGCCGCGAAGGTGATCGTGTGCATTCGCTCAATAGGTCACGGTGACGGTAATCGTATCGGGATATCCGCCGGCCGCGTTGGACTGCCCCCCCAAAATCCCGCCATGGACGGCGAGTACCTCGGTGGAGCCGTTGCCAGTCCCGCCGACCGCATTTCTGCCCAAGGTCTGACCCCAGTCAACGCGTCCCTGGGGGTTTGTGGAGAGTGAATAACCCAGCAAGGCCGAGCCAGGACCTTTCATTTCGGGGGAAGCGGCGGTGGCGCCGGAGGCCAATCCTGCACTAAGGGCAACATTGTAGGGCGTGGAGTCGGTGCAGGTTACAGACACGGTTGACGTTGCACTCACCGCCGTGCCGTTGTGGGTTCCAAATCTCATGGAAGCTGCCGAGGCCAAGCAGGTGGCCTGAACTGTTGCGGTCACACTGAATGAAGTGGTAGGAGTTGCTGCAAGGGCAGGCCTTGAAGCTAGACCGAACACGAGGAATCCCAACGCGGAGACCGTCAATCCAGATTTCACAGACCTGCTCTTCTCCTGCTCAGAAATGACACGCTGCCTAATCAGCGTGCAAACATCCACCCCAAGCCGCAGACGTCGGGCTGGATGGTTCACCATCTTCATCGGCAAGTTGGGTGCCAAATATAGGCTTTTTCGATTTAATAATTTCCCCTGAAGATAGCTGGATAATGCGCAACATTTTGCGCGGCGGTTTACCCAGAGAGGTTCTCCGTTTGGTCAAACTTGGTCGAAGTAACTCCAATCGGGGAATGGGAGGGTTGGAGAATTGGAGACCGATCAAGCCTGGCAGGAACTGCTGACCGCCCTTTCCTTCAACCCGACCAGGACAATCTTATGACCACCCAGTCCATTTTCGAGACCTACCGCGAATCGGTCATTAAGCAGTTGGCGGCGTAGCAGGTTCGGGTAAAGGAGCGTACACTTATCCCCTACGTATGAGCGCCCAGAACAAATTGCCCAAGGCCGCTTTGGAATTCTTCCGCCAGAAGGGTCGTAAAGGTGGAAAGCAGCGCGCCGCCAATCTCACGCCCGCACAGCGCAGTGAACAGGCCCGAAAAGCCGTGCAAGCCCGCTGGGCGAAGCAGGCGGCAACGGCCAACAAGAAGAAAGGCCCGAAATGAACCAACGTACAGCCGTTCTCTATGCACGTGTCTCCAGCCGCGAGCAGAGCGAAGAGGGCTACTCCATTGAAGCCAAGGTCAAACTGCTCCATGCAGCCGCCTCAAAAGAGGCCTAGAAATCACCCGTGAATTTGTCGAAGTCGAGTCAGCAAAGGCCGCAGGTCGGAAGCAATTCACCGACATGGTTACATTTTTCAAGCGGAATCGCTCCTGCCGGATTCTGATGGTAGAGAAGACGGACAGACTTTATCGGAACCTTCGGGGATCTTGTGACGCTCGAAGATCTGGATATCAGGATTTATTTCGTCAAGGAGGGGGAATGGCTTTCCAAGGACTCCAAGTCTCAAGTTAAATTCATGCATGATATCCGGCTGGCCATGGCCCGGAATTATTCGGAGAACTTGCGGGAAGAGGTCAAAAAGGGCATGAGTGAGAAGGCGTCGCAGGGAACGTACCCCGGACGTCCCCCTTTCGGGTACCGCAACAATGTGGGTGCACGTACCATCGAGGTGCACCCCGAGAAGGCCGTTCTAACTCTCCAAGTCTTTGAGACGTGCGCGACGGGACGTTACTCCCTCCTTGCGCTATCGAAAGAGCTCAGGCACGCCAAGGGGACGTGCATCTCAGAAAACGAACCTGCACAAGATGCTGAGGAACCCTTTTTACATCGGACGCTTCGAGTGGGGAGGTCAGTCGTACCAGTGGACGCACCCGAGCCTCATCAGTCCCGAGCTTTTTGCCCGGGCTCAATCTGTTCTGCATGGAGACAACCCGCCGAAATACGGCAAGCATGACATTGCCTTCCGAGGGATGCTCACCTGCGCTCATGATCGCTGCACGGTCACCGCCGAGCCAAAGAAGAACAGGTACGTCTATTACCGTTGCAGCGGCTACCGGGGAAAGTGCGGGTTGCCACGGTTCTGTGAGCAGGAGATTGCGGAGAGGCTCGGGCACGTCGCAAGGACGTGCGCATCCCGGAAGAGGTTGCGCGGAGCATCGACGCATCCTTGCAGTTGACACAAGAGCATATGCGGGACCGGGCAGCACAGGAACGTGCTCGCCTGGAGCGCGAACTGGCAGCGGTGCGTGGACGCATGGATGCGGCCTACACGGACAAACTGGACGGCAAGATTCCGGAGGATTTCTGGCAGCGCAAGCAAGCCGATTGGCAGGCGGAAGAATTCAGGATTAAATCCGCGATTTCAGATCTGGACGACGACAAAAGCGGCGAGCGGTTGCTCGACATGCGCAGGATTTTAGAACTCGCAAAAGATGCTTATTGTCTTTACCTTAAGCGGATACCAGCAGAACAGGCCGAATTACTCAGAAGTGTACTTTTGAACTGCTCCATCGATGCTGTAAGTCTTTATCCTACATACAGAAAGTCCTTTGATCTGATCTTCAAAAGGGCCAAAAATGAAGAATGGTCGGGGAGAGAGGATTTGAACCTCCGACCCCCTGGTCCCGAACTGACAATGCTACGTAGAATCAACAACTTATGAATCGCATTTGTGGTGCTCCAATCCCATAAGTCTATTTGAATCTTACAAATCGCTTTCAGTCGTTTTCATTTGGGAACCCCAGCGTGGGAACCCTGGCCCGAATGAGAAGGAGTTCCTGATTCCGTATCGATGTCACGCCTTGCATTCGCCCTCTTCAGGCAGACCGCCTGCCGAACTCTTGGAATGCTTTGCGCCAGCGCATGCGGATTGGGACTTCCTTAGGTCTTCGCCCAAGATGACGGCCTCTGCGATCTCGCGCATGGATTTGCGACGCTGCCGGCTTTCTGTCTGCATGGCGCGATAGGCCTCGTCCTCGCTCAGCGATAAATCCCGCTGGAGGATTCCCTTCGCGCGGTCAACTGCCTTGCGCGTCTCGAGCCTGCCGGACAACTCGACGTTCTCCGTCTCCAGCCGTGCTCTCTCAACCTCTGCGCCCACCAGAAATCCGAGCATGGAAAGCAAGCGAACTTCGTTCGTTGAATGTTGGTACGTGAGGCGGTGTTGCAGGTTGATCACTCCAACCACTTTGCTGGCGCACAGAATGGGAGTGCAGAGCATAGCCTCAAAGTGATCTTCCGGCAGGTTTTTGAAGGGCTTGAATCGAGGATCATTGGAGGCATTGGAGGAGATGGCTACTGGTTCGCGATGTTCCGCGACCCACCCGGTTATCCCTTGTCCATATTGAACGCCGAGTCGATCCACGAGGTCGGCGTGTGGATTCTTGGATGCACGCAAAACGAGCTTATCCTCATCGAGCACATAGATAAAGCACGAGTCGCAAGGGATAACTGAAGTTACAAACTCAACGATGCGGTTAAGAACTACGTGGAAGGAATCTGCCGCGGCAATCCGGCTGGTGATCTCGTGCAGAAAGTCAATCTGCGTGAGTCCATCGCGGAAGCCCGCCATGGTTGGCGTTGATGGGGCAATCCGGGGCACAAGAGGTTTGACCTGGGCCTTCGTCGACGCTGGCGGCGACGTCGAGCCTGGTGTTGTTTCCGGGCTCGGTAGGATTGTGACCTTCAGAGCCTCTCCGCCGCGCTTTTGTTCGAGAACTTTCCCCGCATACTGTGCGGCTTCATTGACAATGAAGCCCATCTTTGGGCGGGAAGGCTCGAAATCAGGCGTGATTCCGTAATGGGTCAGCTCTTCTGTTGTGGTTGGTCCGATAGAAATGATGGCCATGGAGAGCAATCCAGCACGCATCGCGGCGACACAATGCATTCGCTCCGCTATCTGGAAAAGATGAATCACCTGCACGGCCGTCATGAAAAGCAGAACATCGTAGGCGCCGCGAGCAATTCCCTGCACGCATTTTTCCAGAGGCGCGAGATCTTCCGGCAAAGCCCACTGGTAGACGGGAACCTTGGTGACCGAGCCGCTCTTCAGCGTCAGATCCGTCAGAAACTCAGGGTTGGAGGCTCCATACTCCTGAACGGCAACACGCATTTCCGCCAGGGAAGGGCCGAACTCCTGCTCGATCGCCTGCATCAGTTCGCGCCAGGTGGCCGGCTCGGGAGCTGTTGCGGCGACTGGCACCTGGAATTCGCGCAATGCGGTGTAAGGCTTAGGACCGCGTGCAGCTACCTTCACTTTGCGAAGAGCCCCGAGAAACGTTTCGCGATCGTACTTTGTTGCGGCCGCATCCACCAAAGCGCGAACACCAATGCCGGTAAAGAAGACGACGAGGTCAACCTTGCCGGACAGCAAGGCATCGGCAAAGTCTAGCGCTTCGGAATTGGACGAGAGAGGAATTTCCCGCATGCAGGGGACGAGAAAGGGCTCTCCGCCATAAGTGCGGATGAGTTTGGCGACCTCGATGGAACGACGGGACTCGAGCGATAGAACGCGCAGTCCCCTGAAGTTCGCATGAGCCAAGTACACCCTCCCAAGCGCTGCACAGATTCCGTGCGCTTTCTGAAGTTGACTATGACTGTCTGTCGTTGCGCCGGCAGGTTTGCCCGATGCGTGCACGCAGTATCCAAAAGCACGGGCAATTTGGGAAGCCGGATGAAGTGATTCTAGACACCAATGCCCCAGATCGCAAGCCTGCGCGAAGATGAAGCATCGGCAACCTGAGCTTATTGCACGTGGGAGAACGCGGGACACGGCCCTCGATCCTAAAAGGAGACACGCGAGGTAAAGACGAGTTCATGGTTGTAGACGTGGAACTGAGAAGTGGCAATTTGCATGCCGCCCCCAAGAATCAGCGCCAAGCGGTCCTTGGGATCTTTGCGGAATTTGATCTTGCTCACCATCAATCCGGGAGTGAGAAAGGTTTGATTCTTGCCAGCGTGCGGTCCCAAGAAATAGTAGCTGGAGTTCGTTTCCAACTCCGGCCAGAACATCTTTCCAACCTTGTACTGAGCAACGTTATTCCACTGGATGGTACGACCGATCAAGTTCACTGAATGGGTCGGCATCAATCCCCCAATGCTGGACTGGAAGTCGAAGTTCCCAAACCCCTTTCCGCCCACGATGGTCGGAGTGTAGGTTGTCGAAGCGGTGCCATTCTTGTAGCTCCCAGTTGCTCCGGTGGCAAGTAGTTGTGCAGAGATGGAGTAGTTGCCGCGGGTCTCATTGCCCCCGAACAGGCGATATTTCAAAACTGCCGAGAAGTCTCCTGCGCCGTCGGCAGTCTTGGGCGTGTTGTGTTGGATATAGGGGGGAACATTTATGTCCAACTCTGTCTTATAGAAAGGAATGAGGTTGAACCCCTTGCTGTTGTCGTAGATCATGGTCATTGTCCCTGCTGGTGCATATTGTCTGACGATATCTGTGCGCAAGAGCTGCACCAGGCCGGAGGACGGCGCAATCACAGGCACCACCCAGCCCGGTTGCTTTGCAGATGTTTCCCGAACTCGGTTTTCCCAGTTCGTGAAAAAGCCTGACTGCGCATGAGCGATGCCAACTGAGAAAACCTGCAGGCTGACAAGAAGGAGCATGGACATAGAAAGAGTGCGCTTCATGGTAGGACCTCCGAAGAATGGGTAATAAACCGCGAGCCGCAGGAACACATCGAGGTCGACGCACACGACGGCGTATGCTGGAAACCTCAATGCAAAATGTGCTTTTTCTTTTCCCGTGAATGGAAACCACCAGAGCGAAGAGCCTCTCTTCACGGGGGAACCTGGTCGGTTGGCAATTCAGGGATTGATGAACGGCTCAGGCGGGGAGCACGAACTCGCTAGGCAATCAATCAGCGACACATCGGGGTGTCGCATTTGCTTCATTCGATTAACCGGGTTGTAACACAGGGCGCAAGTTGAATTCAAGAGGGGAATTCCCAAATAGGTTTCAATCAAAGCAATTCCCCCTCTGATTCCACTTGTCACCATACCGCGGAGTCGCATCGCGCTCAAATTCAGTCTGAAAAAGATGCGCTTCCCCCCTTGATCCTTATACAAGAAGGCATTACTATGCACTCAAGCAGGGGGACAATGTAGTCGCCCTGGCTTCCCCAAAGCCGGTACCATGCTGTGCTGGCCTCTGCAAAGTCACAATCTGTAAATCCATGCTCCTTGACGAGCGTGAATCATCCGCATTGTTTGCGGCATTCACAGAAGTCTCGACGCCGATCTGCGCCTTTGCGCAAATCGACGATCCACTGAACATCTCTGCCGAATGTACGCGGCTGCGAGTGTTCCAAAGGACAAGGCATGGAAGTACTTTCAGAAACCAATTCGGCGGAATTCACAGCCGAGCAGAAGCAATATCTTTTGGGCTTCTTCGCTGCCGCGGCACAACAGAATGCGCAGCCGTTTGTTGGCCATACGGCTGCTGGCCTTATTACGCACGACCCCGCATCCGGCGCTTCCAACCAGGCAGAGAGAGCGGAAGAAACCTATTTCGGGATTCCGGTTTCGGATCTCTGCCGCGAGGAGTTGTGGAAATATGAACAGAATCCGCTCGACATTTGGGACAAACTGCTCGCACATGCCGACGAGAACCGGGCTCCCGCTGCAGACGATCTGTTTCGATTCAAGTTTCACGGCCTGTTTTATGTAGCGCCTGCGCAAGACTCCTTTATGCTGCGCATGCGCGTTCCCGGCGGTATCCTCACGGCGCACCAAATGCACGGTCTGGCAGAAGTGGCATCTGAGTGGGGTTCCGGACGTGCCGATCTCACTACACGCGCCAACCTGCAAATTCGCGAGTTTCAACCCAGGGACATCGTTCGCGTCCTGAACAAGGTGCAATCGCTTGGCATGAGTTCGCGCGGTTCAGGCGCCGACAACGTCCGCAACATCACCGCGTCCCCCATCACCGGGCTCGACCCAACCGAACTTTACGATGTGGCGCCGCTGGCTGATGCATTACACAACTACATTCTGAACTCGCGCGATATGTACGGGCTGCCCAGAAAGTTCAATGTGGCCTTTGACAACGGCGGCGCCATCAGTGTGGTTGCCGATACGAACGACATCGGATTTGTTGCCACGCGTGTAGGCGAAGGCCGCAACATTCCTGCCGGAGTTTATTTCCGTGTGCTGCTGTGCGGTATCACAGGACACAAGCAATTCGCCACAGATTGTGGATTGCTGCTGCGTCCAGAGCAGACGGTGGCCGTGGCCGCCGCCATGATTCGCGTCTTCAGCGAGAATGGCGATCGCACAGACCGCAAGAAGGCACGACTGAAGTACCTGGTTGATCGCTGGGGAGTGGCCAAGTTCCTGGAGGAAACGGAAAAACGCCTGGCCTTTCCCATCATTCGATTTCCTGAGGCGGACTGTGAGCTGCGCAATCCGATCGATCGCGCGGGCCATATCGGCGTGCATCCGCAACGCCAGCCAGATTTGCATTACATTGGCATCTCTGTCCCGGTTGGACGCCTTCCCGCGGAACAGATGCATGCCCTCGCCGAGATAGCCGACCGTTTCGGAAGCAGCATACTGCGCCTGACCGTCTGGCAGAATCTGCTGATTCCAAATATTCCCACCGACCGTCTGGAGCCGGCTCTGGCCGCCATTCGCGCCGCGGGCCTCGATTGCACCGCCGGCACCGTGTTGAGCGGAACGGTCGCCTGCACCGGCAATCGCGGCTGTCGCTATGCCGCTTCCGATACCAAGACCCACGCGGTTGAACTGGCCAATCTGCTGGACTCGCGATTCAAAATCGAACAGCCTGTCAATCTGCACGTCACCGGCTGTCCCCACTCCTGCGCGCAGCACTACATCGGCGACATCGGCCTGCTGGGCACAAAAGTCTCTGGCCAAGAGGGCTATCAGGTCTTCCTCGGGGGCGGGTCCGATCAGGATCGGGGCATCGCGCGCGAATTGATTGCCGCCATCCCTTACGGCCAAATACCTCCGATCATGGAGCGGCTTTTCGGCGCATACATGGAGCGCCGCAATGCAAATGAGACCTTCTTGGATTTCAGCCGCCGGCACAGCATCGCGGAACTCAAATCCTTCTGCATCGCCGAGGAGCGGGTATAGCCATGAGCGCAACAGTCCCCTACATTCCGGAGAATGCTCCCTTCACGCCAGAGCAGCGGGCGTGGCTCAATGGCATGTTGGCAAGCATGTTCTCCTCAATGCCAACGACCACCACGACGGAAGCGAAGGCCTCGCATCGCATTGCCGTCCTCTATGCATCGCAGTCCGGCACGGCTGAAGGATTGGCGCGCAAACTCGCGAAGGAGCTGAAAGCGCAGGGGCATGTTCCCGCTATAGCCACGCTGGTTGGTTACACGCCGGCAGCGCTGGCCGCGGAAAAATTCGCTGTCCTCATTGCAAGCACGTACGGTGAGGGCGATGCTCCAGAAGGAGTGCAGCCCTTCTATGAAGAGCTATGCCTGGAGCACTTCCCGCGCTACGACAAGCTGTCCTACGCAGTACTCGCGCTCGGCGATCGGCACTATGAGCATTTCTGCAAGTTCGGCATTGACCTCGACACCAGGCTGGCCGCGCTCGGGGCCAACCGGATCTGCAACCGGGTCGAATGTGATGTGGATGTGCACGAAGCCTTCGCGCAATGGAAGGCTTCTCTGTTGCCTCGCTTGCATGAGATCGGGAACGGGCACAAGCCAGTTGGGCCTGCTGTGCCTGCTACGATAGATGCTCCCAAGCCAGTTCTAGTGATGGCATTTACGCGCGACAATCCAGTGCTAGCGCCTGTGGTGGACAAGAAGCAGTTGACGCACAAGGAATCCAGCAAGGCGACGCTGCACGTTGCGTTCTCGATTGAAGGCACTGGACTGACGTATGAGGCGGGAGATGCCTGCGGTGTCATTCCTAAGAACGATCTCAACCTGGTTGCTGAGGTCCTGCAAAGCGCTGGATTCAACGGCAACGAGCAGGTTACCTGCGGCAAGGCTGGAACAACGACCCTCCATAATGCGCTCACGCACCACCTGCAGATTACGCGGCTCAATCGCCGAATTGTGACTGATTACGCCAAGCTTGGCCGGTGCAAGAAGCTTCTTGATTTGCTTGCCCCCGAGCACCAGGCTCAACTGGAAGCCTATGTCTTTGATCGGGGCCTTATTGATCTGCTCCTGGAATTCCCCGGAGTCATAGAAGATGCGGCTGATCTGGTAGCCATGCTGCCCAAACTCACGCCTCGGCTCTATTCGATCTCATCCAGTCCTGCAGCTCATGCAGGCGAAATTCACACTACGGTTGCGGTCGTTCGGTTTCACGCGCACAACCGCGAGCGCGGCGGAGTCTGCTCGACGCTCTTTGCCGATCGCGCTTCGGTTTCAGATCGCCTGCCAATTTACATTCAGCCCAACAAGAAGTTTCGCCTGCCAACGGACTTTGCTGCTCCCATCATTATGATCGGCCCAGGCACGGGCGTTGCGCCGTTCCGCGGCTTTCTGCATGAGCGCCGCGCAATTGGAGCATCAGGCCGAAACTGGCTCTTTTTCGGCGAGCGAAGCGCCTCGACAGACTATCTCTATCGTGACGAGCTTGAGGCAATGCAGGCAGATGGACATTTAACCCGGCTCGATACAGCCTTCTCTCGCGATCAGGAACGGAAGATTTACGTGCAGGACAGAATGCTGGAGCAGGCACAGACCTTCTGGAGTTGGTTGCAGGACGGCGCAAGCGTGTACGTGTGCGGCGATGCCTCACGGATGGCCAAGGATGTCCATGCAGCCATCCAAACCATCGTCGCTGAACAAGGTGGAATGAGCACTGAAACCGCTGAAGAGTATGTGCACTGGCTGAAGGAACAACACCGCTACCACCGCGATGTGTATTGACGCCCGAGCAAGCCGGATTTACGCAACCGAAGCAGAGTCGGACGAGAACAGAGCCCCAGCATGGCCTTGCCACTCCACGAGCGCGCCTTTACCGCAGATGCAGGCGCACTCGTGCGTTTGACCACGGACGCGTCTGATTTCGCACCTGAATCGATCTTCAATCTGGTTGCAGCGGCAAGTGTGCTCGAATGGCCTCCAATTCCCAAGCCCAGCCTCATCCCAAAACGCGCACTGGAGGAAGGCGAACAGTATCGCTTTCACTTCAACATGACCAAGTGCATCGGCTGCCGCTCCTGCGAGATCGCTTGCAATGAGCAGAATGGCAATCCAGCCGAAATCCACTGGCGTCGCTTTGGCGAGATTGAGGGAGGAGCATGGCCCGACACGCAGCGCAGCTACTTATCGATGGGATGCAATCACTGTCTGGATGCAGAATGCGTCAAGGGATGCCCGGTCGAGGCGTATACAAAAGATCCGGCGACGGGCATCGTCCTGCATTCCGCGGACGCATGCATCGGCTGCCAGTACTGCGTCTGGAACTGCCCCTACAGCGTGCCACAGTTCAATCCGGAGCGCGGCGTCGTGGGAAAGTGCGATATGTGCCATGGCCGCCTTGAAGATGGCCTTGAGCCGGCCTGTGTGAACGCCTGCCCCGAATCGGCCATCGAAATCGAGATCGTGAACATGGCGGAGTGGCGCAAGAATTACGCAGGAGCGGAGTCTCCCGGAATGCCGGCCGCCGGAGTCACCATTTCGACCACCCGCATTACGCTCCCCGAATCAGGCGCACTCCAGTTGGAGCGTGTGGATCTTGGCCATATCCAGCCGGAACATGCGCACCTCTCGCTGGTCTTCATGACCACACTCATGCAGGCTGTCTCGGGCGCATTGATCTTCGAGTTGCTCGATAAAACCATCTCCGCAATCACCCTGTTTGCACTGGTACTGATCGCGTCTGTGGCGTTGAGTGTCTCAGCGATGCACCTCGGCAGGCCGGCTTACGCATGGCGTGCGTTGAAGATGTGGCGCCGCTCATGGATCAGTCGAGAAGTTCTTCTGTATAGCCTCTTCTTTGCGGGACTCGGCGCACTCACCGGACTATCGGTTGCAGGGAGCCTTCCTGCTTCGCACCTGCGCAGCTTCATGATTGCACTTCCGCCAATGCACCTGCTTTTGCTTCCCGCAAGTCTTCATGCAGTCGGTTGGACGGCTGCGGCTCTGGGCGTTGGCGGCACAGTTTGCAGCGCGTACATCTACCTTGTACCCGCACGTCCCGCATGGAACATGATCCACACGCCGTTGGATTTCCTGCTTACCACCGCGCTGTTAGGCTCGCTGCTGGCAAGCGTGCTGCAGGCGGCCGGCGGTTGGGTGGCGAGTCTGGCTTGTGCGCATTCACTCTGTTTTCCCCATCCTACAGTCAGCTTTCCAATCTATCCGGTTCTTCTGTCGGCCGCCCTCTGGTCTCTGAATCAGATAGTCCGCCGTGTCCGACTCCGCCTCTCTCGACTTTTTGAGCGCCGCGCCAGTGCGTCGCTTCTTGGCACCGAATCCCTGCAGGCCATCCTGTTCGCATCCTTTGCTCTTGTTGGAGTCGCGACATTCTTTACCCTCGCACGTCTTGATGCCGTTGCCTGTCTGACCGCAATGATTGCAGTCCTGTTGACGCGATACCTCTTCTTCGTTTCCGTCGTGCCCTTGAACATGGCCCTCACATTCGTTCGCGGAGGCCGACATTGAGCTTCGCCAATCAATTGTTCACGCGCCTCCGCCGCAAGCTCGGCATCGACACTTTGCCTGAGAAGTACACCTATGCGCAGGACCCGCGTTTCGGGAAAGTATCCGCGTCGCGGGTTGCCGACCGATGGGTGAAGACAACCTGCGGATACTGCTCGGTTGGATGCGGCATGGAGGTTGGCGTCAAGTACGGTAAGGCCGTTGCTGTGCGTGGCAATGAGAATCACCCGGTCAATCGCGGCAAGCTCTGCCCCAAGGGACTAAGCGAACATCACACGCTTACGGCGCCCGGCCGCGCCAGGCAGCCCCTGCTGCGCAAGGAAGGCAGGCTCGTTCCAGTCAGCTGGGATGAAGCGCTCGACACCATGGTCGGTAAGTTCGGTTCGATCCAGCAGAAGTACGGAAGGCAGTCGCTTGGCGTTATCGGTACGGGCCAACTGGTCACCGAGGAGTTCTACACGCTCGGCAAGCTGGTGCAGCTGGGGTTTGGCACTTCCAACTTCGATGGCAACACGACGCTCTGCATGGCCAGCGCAGTCTCCGGCTACAAGCTGTCGTTCGGCAGCGACGGACCTCCCGGTTCTTACGCCGACATGGAAACTGCCGACGTGATTCTGCTTATCGGCGCCAACATCGCAGACAATCACCCGATCCTTTGCCAGCGCCTGGAGCGGAACAAGCGTCGCACGCTGATTGTGGTGGATCCACGCGTAACCAAGACGGCCATGATGGCCGACATTCACCTTCCCGTCAAACCTAGGAGCGATATTGCGCTTATCAACGGCATTGCGCATGTGCTGGTCCGGGAGGGGCTGATTGACCGTGAATATATCGCAGCCCATACCAACGGATATGAGGAATTCGCCGAGTATGTATCCACGTTTCATCCGGAGTACGTTGCCAAGGTGACGGGATTGAACGAGGAGACAATCCTGACCACGGCGAGACTCTACGGGAAGGCGAAAGCAGCCTTCATCGGTTGGACTATGGGCGTGAATCACTCCACGCAAGGTGCCGTTACCGTAGCCGCCATCAACAATCTGTCTCTGATTACAGGCAATATTGGCCGCGCTGGCGCATCGCCGTTCTCGATCACAGGACAATGCAACGCGATGGGGACGCGCGAAAGCGGATTCACCTCCAGCCTGCCAGGTTATCGCAAGTTCGACGTGCCTGCTGACCGCCAGGAATTGGCGGAGATCTGGAAGATCGATGTTGAGCGTATTCCCACTGTGCGCGGCCTGACCTATCCGGACATTATCGAAGGTGCAGTAGCAGGCAAGATCAAGGCGATGTGGATCATCGCCACCAACCCCGTTGTATCGTTCCCTAATTACGATGTGCTTCAGCAGGCGCTGAACAGCCTCGAATTCCTTGTGGTACAGGATGGCTTCTATCCCACACCCACCTGCGACTTCGCAGATCTCGTCCTGCCTGCCGCGATCTGGGGCGAGAAGGAGGGTACGTACACAAACTCCGAGCGCCGCATCGGCAAAGTGAACGCCATCGTCGCTCCACCGGGAGAAGCGCGGACAGACTTCGATATATTTCTCGACATCGCCGAACGCCTCGGCGTTCGCGGAGAATTGTATCCAGGCTGGCAAACCTCGCATGACGCATTTCTCGAGTGGCAACAAGTATCGAAGGGACGCATGTGCGACTACAGCCCGTTTACCTGGCGGCAGATTGAAGAGGAGGGTGGCGCGCAGTGGGGTGGCGAGCGACTTTATCAGGACGGCGTCTTTCCCAACCAGGATGGCAGAGCGCGCCTGCATTGCGTTCCGTGCGAGCCATTCACTGAGCAGCCGAACGACGAGTTCCCCATCATTCTGAACACAGGCCGCACGGTCGAGCACTGGCATACGCGCACAAAGACAGCCCAAGTTGACCTGCTCAACACCATGGTGCCCCATGCATGGCTTGAGATGAACCCCATCGATGCCGAGCGACTGCAACTGAAGCCGCACGATAAGGTCACCGTGATCTCGCGCCGCAGCCGCGTTCCAAATCTTGAATTGCGCATCACCGGAATCGTCGCGCCAGGGCAGGCCTTCATGCCTTTCCACTTTTCCGAGCACAACTCAAATCTCGTCACTTTGGGTGCATTCGATCCCATCTCGCGCGAGCCCAATTTCAAGCAAAGTGCGGTGCGCGTGGAGCGAACGGCCTTCACCGTATTCGAGCACGTTTCCCAAATTACCAAAGCAACTGGGCGTGACGCCGCAACCCAATAGCACTCGACAAGGCACCCCGACGCTGTTCGAGCGAATTCAAGACACAGCAACAGGAATCCATCTTTCCCGGAGTGATACCATGGCGAACCTCAAAACATTCATGAAGTCGGGGCATCCCCCCACGCTGCTCGCAGCCTTTCTTTACTTTGATTTCAGCTTCGCTGTCTGGGTGCTGAACGGTGCGATGGGACCATTCATTTCCGAGCAGTTTCAACTGACGCCAGGGCAGATCGGGTTGATGGTTTCCGTGCCGACACTGGCCGGTGCGCTTATGCGCTTTCCGCTTGGCGTGCTCTCCCAATATATCGGCCGAAAGAGCGCGGCCATCGTCGAGATGTCGGCTATCGTCCTCGCTTTGCTCTACGGATTCTTCTTTGTGAAGTCGTTCAACAATGTGCTTGCTATGGGTGTTCTGCTCGGCATCGCCGGAGCCAGCTTCGGCGTGGCCTTATCGCTTGGGTCGGGCTGGTTTCCGAAACAGTACAAAGGCCTTGCGATGGGAATCGCCGGTGCGGGCAACAGTGGCACTGCCCTTGCGGCACTTCTGGCTCCGCGGCTTGCCATGCACTTCGGGTGGCAGGCGGTCTATGGCTTCGCCGCAGTCATGATGCTGCTGCCTCTGTCTGTAATGATTCTTTTCGCCAAAGAGCCACCCGACGTGGAACACCAGTCCCTAGCCGGCCACCTGAAGTGCCTGTGGGAACTCGACGGCTGGGTCTTCAACATGATTTACATCATCACGTTCGGCGGCTTTCTTGGATTGGCCACCTTCCTGCCGTCGTTCTACTACAGCCAGTTCCACGTTACCAAAGTGCAGGCAGGATCGCTGACCGTTCTGGCCACATTAACCGGAAGCCTGACCCGCGTGATCGGCGGTTGGCTCTCTGACAAGATCGGCGGACTGTGGACGCTCGACATCGTCTTTGTGATCACGCTCGTTGGCCTGGTAGGCCTGATGCAGTCTCCGTCACTGCTTGGAACCACCTTGCTCTTAATGCTCTGTTTTGCTGCGCTCGGAGCGGGTAATGGAGCAACCTTTCAGCTCGTTCCGTTGCGCTGGCCGGCGGCCACTGCTGTTGCTGGGAGCATGATTGGGGAAATTGGTGCTCTCGGTGGCTCAATTCTTCCCAACCTTCTCGGCCAGTCAAAACAGCGCACCGGTTCCTACAGCACTGGCTTCCTCGTCTATGCTGGAATCGCGATGTTTGTTTTCCTCCTGATGCAGAGCTTTGCGCGGATTTGGACGAAGAAATGGGTGAGTAAAGGCGGACGTGCGCTCGACACAACGCCGATGCAGGAAGGGATTGCCGCAGACTAACCCCGCAGCGACTCTGCGCAAGAGCCTCTGGGAGAGCGTCTCGTCAAGTGAGCCTGTATGAGACAGTTACGCTTCGGCCACTTGCCCGATCCAATAGACAAAAGGAAGAGAAAGCGGCACTGAAAACAGATGGCGCCTACAGAGACACCCACAGGAAGTCACCATGAAGTTGCGCATCAAAGGAAACTCGCTCCGGCTTCGCGTCACACGTTCGGAAGTAGACCGTCTTCTTGAGACCGGACGAGTCGAGGAGACGATTCATTTTGGATTGGACCAGGATGCGAGATTCACGTATGTCCTGGAGTACGCTAAAGTACCGCAAGAAATTTCCGCGATTTACCGTACCAAGGAAGTAGCGGTCGTGCTTTCCAGCGAAGCAGTTCGCCAATGGGCTGATTCTCCAGAGCAGGTGGGCGTGTATGGCCGTCTCGATGTCTGCAACGGAGAGCTGATGTTGCTTGTTGAGAAGGACTTTGCCTGCCTGGATGGAACGGACGCCGATGACAAAGACACCTTCCCTCATCCAAATATCGGGGCCGCTTGCTGAAGATTCTGCATCCGCTCTGGTCGTCCAAGTTGCATTGGATTCAAGAGACCAATCCGTTCCCATAAAAAATCAATTGCGGCGCTCATTCTCCAACCGCGGCTCGGTCGCGGGACTCCGGTTGGGATCCAAGCGTTTTGGAAAAGATTCTGTTCTGTTCTGGCACTTGTAAGGTAAAGGAATTGTTGGAGTTGTTGCCATTTTCGGAGCGACCATTTGGATGTCCTGCCGGGTTCCTTTATGAGATGCCCTGAGGTTTTCTCTAGGCGAGAGTCTGTCTCAGGTTTGCCCCATTTCAGAAACTTCGACACGCCGCGCAGGAAGGTATTCAAGCCGTAGAGAGCAAGGTATGACTTTAATCACTGGCATCTTCAAGACTTTGCTGCTTGTCCAGCGCAGGACGCCTTGCAATTGGCTCTGCTTCCAAGGCAAGCAGCGACGTCCACTGAGCGGTGGCGGAGGCGTGCCATAAGCCCGCTCGCGCTCGTCGCAGCTTTCGGATGCATCTTCTTCGGGCTTGTTTCCTACGCAAAGCTGACAGGCCACTGGCAGTCGAATCTGCCCCGTGAGTTCTATATGGATCTCGTATCCCATGCGAACGACGCGACTCACCCTGGCATGTGAGGAATTTGAGCGAGACAAGCGATTGTGCAAGAGCTGCTTATTCTTGTCTGACTAGCGACGCAGATGTACCCCGTTGGCATTTGGTTAGTGCTCGGCTATTTCCGTCTGGCGCGGAACTCAGATCCTATGACCTCTATGGTGTGACTGTCCAAAACCTGGGCTGCATGGGTAAACACAATTGTTTCCTCGACTTGAATATGATCGCAATAGAGTTGCTTGAGCCGTCCAGTCTCGGACAATAGTTGCAGTGTGTCATCTGACCCTAAGACGCTCGACGTGATCCACGCGGAGTAGAGAGGTTCGACTGATTCGTGCAATTCGCTCGCCTCGCGATGGTCTCCTTCCAGCCGGCCAATCTCTTCAAAGCATCCGGCGGCGGATGCACGCAGCCGCGGAAACAGAGATTCTTCTTCATCAGCCGTATGCCGTTGTCCGCCTGAGCGGAAGTATTGAAGAGCAGCCTGCACCGCATCGCGCTCTTCCCCGGTAAGACTCCTGCCTTTAGCGCGCTCAACCACTACGCAGAGAATGCCGAGGAAGCTCTCGATCCTTCGATGGCAGCCTTTGAGCATGCCAAGCGGATCATCGAATCCGCTGTCGGGTTTCGCACCAATCTGTACGGCCATGTCTCAACCTCTTTCTCGATCAGTTACTCCCATTGTCACCCATTCCTTTCGGCGGATGCCCTTACGCCCCTTGGAGCACATGGAGACTTGTTGCTCTTTTTACCTGCGGAACCGGTTGCGTGTATCCCTTGGGAATATAGGAGCAGCAGGGCTCTTCGGCGTGCGGGTCTCCGCTCAGCGCGTAGGCGCGGGATCGCGACCCTCCACAAATCTCTTTGAATTCGCAGGCCCCGCATTTCCCACCGAGTTTCGACGTGTCTCGCAAGTCCCGAAACAGAGGCGACTCCCGATAGATTTCGGCCAGTCCTTTCTGACGAACGCTACCGGCAGGCAACGGAAGAAACCCGCTTGGAAAAACCTCTCCGACGTGGGAAATGAAGACAAAACCTTTGCCGTCGTTGAGACCGCGCGGCGCGCGCCCAATGGCGTCGACGGCTCTTTCGTGCACCATGGCAGCACTAGCCCCGGCCTTGCGCTCCGCGGCTCGTTGTTGCAAAAGGAAGCGCCTGTAGTGCTGTGCTTCCGTGGTCTTGATATCGAAGCCCGCCGTTTTTGACAGACTGTAAATCTTCGCAAACAGCTCTTCGAACTCATCCGCGTTGAGCAGATCATTCAGCTTGCCGCGTCCCGTGGGGACTAGGAAGAAAACACTCCAGAGGGTGATTTTCAGGTTCCGCATCAGCGAAGTGATCGCATCGATTTCAGAGATATTCCTGCGGCTGAACGTGGTGTTTATCTGAACAGGCAGTCCGATTTCGTTGGACCAGCGAACGGCGTCCAATGTCCGCGCAAAAGATCCGCTCAATCCCCGGAATGCGTCGTGGGTCCCGGCGCTCGCTCCATCCATGCTTACTGCGAGCCGGGCGAGTCCAGCATCCTTGAGCCGGACAACTATATTCCTCGTCAGCAAGGGCGTGGCGCTTGGCGTCAAAGAAACGCGGACGCCCTCCGAGCGGGCATGGCCGATCAGCGCGAACAGATCCGGCCGCTTGATGGGATCGCCGCCCGTCAGCACGAAGACCGGAACGTTCAAGGCTGCGATCTGGTCGATCAGGTGCTTGCCCTCTGCCGTGCTCAGTTCCATGGGGTGACGATCTGGCTGTGCCGAGGCGCGGCAATGTACACAAGCGAGGTCGCAGGCCTGGGTTACTTCCCAGATGGCGATGAACGGGCGCTCGTTGAAATCAATCGCATTTATTTGCGGGTTCATGATCCTATGAGACTGCGGAAAGGTTCCCCTGCGCAGTGACCAAAGTCCCAGGCTGCTAGAATTCCTCAGTGACCGCTGAACGCATCGATCTGGCCGCCGTCCTCGGCAAGACCGCACTCCTGTCGGGTCTTTCGCAGCCCGAACTGCACACGCTCGCGGCCCGGACAGTGCGCAAGTTGTTCAGTGCGGGCGAGTTGTTGTTTTCTGAGGGTGAGCCTTGCAATGGCCTGCACATCATTGCGCGCGGCAAGGTTCGCATTTTCAAGACCTCCATAGGCGGCCGGGAGCAGGTACTGGCGGTAAACACTCCGGGCGAATCCGTCGCTGAACTGCCCGTCTTTGACGGAGGTCCATTTCCAGCTTCCGCCGCAGCAACAGAAGAGACGGAGATTGCTTACATATCGAGACGCGATTTCCAAGCATACTGCATGGATCATCCCGAGGTTGCGCTCAAAGTGCTCCAGGTGGTTGGCGCACGGTTGCGGCGCTTGGTAGGGATCATTGAGGAGCTTTCGTTCACCACGATCCGCCAACGGCTAATTTCGGCGTTGGTTAAGCTCGCCCAGACTGAAGGCAAAAGCACCCCACGCGGCGTTGAGTTTCAGTTGCCCGCGAGCCACCAGGAACTGGCCAACCAGCTTGGAACCGTGCGCGAACTCATTTCCAGGAACCTCATGCGCCTCCAGGCCGAAGGGCTTTTGGATGTCGACGCGCGTCAGATCGTTGTGAAGGATATGAAAGGTCTCAACGCACTCCTGGAGTCAACGCAATAGCCTCCCAGTGACATAAGTTACTGCGCCGCCAGCTAAGATTCTCTACTGTTGCTGGTGGAGAGTGCTTATGCCTACCGCAACGCAATCCATTCGCGAAATCGTCGCAACCCAACCATCGGCAGCGAAAGTCTTCGAGCGTTTCGATATCGATCTCTGCTCGCAAGCTGAGAATTCGCTCGCCTGCGCCTGCGCGGAGTTGCAGCTTTCGGTCGACCAGGTCCTCGAAAAGCTGGCAAGTGCAGATGCACAAGAACAGGGCGGCTCGCCGATAGTTCCTGCCGCGCTTTCAACTGAGCGGTTGATCCAACACATTGTCCGCGTTCATCACCAATACGTCCGTCAGGAACTGCCGAGACTAGCCGAAATGGCGCAGAAACTAGCGGACAAACGCAGCGATCGAGCTCCTGAATTAAGGATTGTCGCGGAGTTGCTGGAGGAACTGCGCGCCGAAATGCTCGCACACATACAAAAAGAGGAGCTAGTTCTGTTTCCGTTCGTCGTTCAAATGGACCAGGAATCGATCATTGCCTACCCGCCTGCACACGAGTGCTTTCGTTCGGTATCGCATCCCATCTTCATGATGGAGCAGGAGCATGAGTCTGCAAACCACATCGTGGCTGAACTCCGCCGCCTTACTGTGGGTTTTGAGCCGCCTGAATGGTCATGCGCCACGCACATCGCGCTCTTTGGCGGTTTGCTTGAATTCGAGACTGATCTCAATCAGCATGTGCATCTCGAGAACGATGTACTGTTCCCGCGCGCCATCAGGCTGGAAGCTGAACTTAACAGCAGGGGGTAGAAATGGCCACGATCTTGCAAATCGAATCAACACCCTCTAATAGCGCCGCAACCTCACCTCGTGAAATTGTCGCAAGCGAACACGAAAAGAGTCTCATGCTTCGCGCTTGGATTCTGAGCGGACTTTTCTTCATGGCTCTGCCCGGCACATTACTGGGCTTCTCGAACCTGATGGCGATCAGCGCGCATCACGGCCTAGGAGTATTACCGGCCGCATGGGTGGAAGGTCACGGACACGCGCAGATGTTCGGCTGGATCGGCAGCTTCATCCTCGGCATCGGCTTCTATTCGCAACCGGCGCGCGGTCGGTCAGTGCTTCCCCTCTGGTGCTATCTTCTTTGGACAGCGGGCGTGGCAATGCGCTGGTTCGCAAACATCTATGGCTGGCATTGGCGTTTCCTCTTTCCGATCTCCGCTGGATTTGAATTGATCGCAGTACTTCTGTTCCTCGTTGCGGCCTCACACCACAAGCTCCCAGAATCCCCACAAGGTAAGCATGTGAAGGCTCCGATGGAGCTATGGATGGTCTCCGTCCTGCTGGGAACTGCCGGGCTCGCCGCTGCTGTGGTCTTCAACTTCGTCGAGTGTTTGCAACTTGCCATCCACGGCACACTTCGATCCTTTCCTCACGCACTCGATCAGAAATACCTCGTGTTGCTCGCGTGGGGATTCCTCGTGCCTGTGGTCTGGGGCTTCTCTGCTCGCTGGCTACCTGCGTTCCTGGCAATTCCCAAACCTGATGCTCGATTGTTTCGGACAGCGTTGCGCCTGGATTTGGCCGGCGTCCTCTTTGGCGTTGCTGGGTTGTTCAAACCGGCAACGATCTTGCTTGCTTCGAGCGCAATCGCAATCGGAATCGCGCTGCACCTCGCGGAGCGGCCCCGCGGGCATGCGAAGACCCAAGGCATTCACCCTAGCTTTCCGTCGTTCATTCGAATCGCGTACTTCTGGCTGATCGTGGGCGGATCGATGAGCATCTGGGCCGCCTTTGCCGATCAGAACGGGGGCATCTGGGGTGCCTCTCGCCACGCTCTCACTGTCGGTTTCGCAGCCACAATGGTCTTCGCGATTGGGCCGCGCATCCTTCCGCACTTTGCAGGAGTTCACAGCATTTTCAGCAAGCGCTTGATGCTTTTGAGCCTGCTATTCCTTCAAACGGGGTGCCTGTTGCGCGTTTCGTCCGAGCCTTTGGCCTACGAAGGCCTCATTCCGTTTGCATGGAGGGTGTTGCCCGTTTCCGGGATGCTGGAACTAACTGGGGTGCTTCTCTTCGCAACCAACCTATCGCTCACCTTCCTCCTCGGCCGCTCCGCGTTTGCTGCCGACAGTCGGAGCGAACAAGCTCCGGCACAGTAGAAGACAGGGATTGGTGGCAAGTCGTGCAATCGAGAAAGGGCCTTAGTCGGCGGCGGCTGTTTCTTGTCCTGGATGCGCCCAAGCATAAGCAGCACCCATCCA
>Ga0209517_10001469_pt1 | contig 35525 bp, 23 predicted proteins | sample PeaSoiMetSII2010_FD_187695 | JGI IMG/M metagenome (GOLD analysis project Ga0209517, IMG submission 187695) | Peat soil microbial communities from Weissenstadt, Germany - SII-2010 (SPAdes) (version 2) | ecosystem: Environmental > Terrestrial > Soil > Wetlands > Peat | place: Germany... | reverse complement strand
GTCAGCAGCCCCGTCAGGGGCGCCATAAAGTAGCCCAGGGCGTGAGCCCTGGGTTGGACGGCCCTCACCCCGCCTGCGGCACCCCTCTCCCGCCCGAGCGCGGGAGAGGGGACGGGGGTGAGGGAGGGCCTCACGAACCCACGGCTGACGCCGTGGGCTACTCGCTTACGCCCGCTCCGCGGGCTGACATATTCAACGAAGCTTCGGGGACACGACGCCAGGAGATTGTTCCAAATTGTAATCCGTCCCTAACCCAAATTCACTGCCTTTCGGCCGCGGGCCGATTCGTAGGCAGCGTAGACCAGTTTCAGCGTCTTCACATTGTCCTCGCCCGTGGTTTCGGCCGCTCCCTCTCCACGCAGCGCCTGCAGAAAATTGGCGTTGGTGAGGACGATGCTGGAATGGATTACGTGGTAATCCGGGTCGACCCAGGGGTACCAAACAGGCGGATAGCGCTTGGCCAGAGTCCCCTCCCGAGTGGTCACGCGGATCCAATAGTCTCTTGCCACCTCCGCGGTTCCCTTGCTTCCTTCCACGTAGATCATGGTTTCAGGGAAATACTCGTGTTCAACGTAATTCTCCGGATATCCCAGCTCAATCGTCACCGTGGTGCGTCCCCCCATCCTCATCATCACCGTGGCGACGTCCTCGCCCTTGACATCCGGATGAACTTGCTGGTTTTGGCAATAGACGCTTTGCGCCTCGCCAAAATAGAAGCGGGCGATATCCAGAATGTGGGTCCCCACGTCGGTGAGAACGAAATCCTCCAAATCTTTGATCTGCGGTTCGTTGCGGTAAACATCAAAAGCCGAAACCATGGAAATTCGCGCGCGAAAGGGCGTACCGATAACCCCGCTGTCAAGAACTTTTTTCAGTTCCCGAAGCTGCGGCTGCCAGCGCCAGTTTTCGTGTATGAAGTAGGGAACACCCGCCTCCCGGCAGGCTTGGATGTTCTCTTCCGCGATGGCCACCGAGGGCGCCATGGGCTTTTGACTGATGACCGGCACTTTGTGTGCGGCCACCAGTTTTACAAAATGATTGAGAGTGAAGGGGTAGGTCACGATATCGACGAAATCCGGCTTCTCCCGCTCCAGCAATTGCTCGGCATCGTCGTAAACCGCCGCAACCCCAAATTTCGCGGCGAATCGTTCCCCTTTGGAGCGGGTTCGATTGTAGATCGCTACGCACTCCACTCCTTGAAGTTCCTTCCAAGCTGCGAGCTGAAAATGTGCCCAGAAACCCGTTCCGAACATGGCGAATCGTAAGTTAGACACGTATGTTCTCCCTCCTTTACTTGGTGAAATCAACCTTTCTTGATTTCGATAGAGACGCCCCGGCCTGTGATGAAGTCCCCATGGCCTTGGAGCTGTGAAAAAATCAGCCGCCTGTCATCCTGAGCGAAGCGAAGGATCTCCGCAGTTTCCTGTGGTACAACGACTTCCGAACAACTGCAGAGATCCTTTGCGGAGTTTATCCTGAGCGAACTACGGAGATTCTTCGCTTCGCTCAGAATGACAAGCGAAGGACTCAGGATGACATATCCCGAATTTCTTCACAGCCTCCTTGGCTTGGGTGGATCAATTGTCAGTCGCCGTGAAACTCGAAAACCCACAGGTGTTGTTCACCCCGGTGGTTCCTTCCAGATAGTAGCCGATGCCAGGGTTGCCACCCGTAAACAGATAGTCGGAGGTTTGGCCAATCTCCACGCCGTTGATGTAGACCGTGATCACTTTTCCCACGATGCTGGCCTTCACCACATCCCCATTCGCCACTCCGTATTGTGAGCCTTTAAGCTCTTTTAACATCATAAAGGCTCCTAAGATTCCATCCCACCTGGCGATACTACAGTAGGCTCTGGGGCTTTTGGAGCAACTGAACATGACCTCATACCCCGTGGCGTTGTGCGGGGCCAGGGCACTGCGCAGGCGCAACTCCACTTCCTCATAAACACCTTCCGGCAGGTCCTTGTTCAATCTGCGCACCGTGGCTTGGGCCGTTTGGTTTGGCCCCCACGTCCCCTTCAGTAAGGCCGTGGAGTCATCGTATTTTTCCAGTTCCGGCCTCACCCCGCCCAGTTCTGTTCCAAAGGCAAACCCCGGAGTTGTCCGGACGTTGGTCCAATCCAGCGCGTCGCTCTGGCCGTTTAACCATTTACCCCCTTCCGAAAGGGGATTCTCCGTGAGGGGAAAGTTGGTCGTGTAGGGTCCGTGCGGTCCCGGGGAAGGGGCAGCCGCCGAGAGCCTGTTTACACCCCGAAATCCTGGGGACCAGAGGCCTACGACGACGCCCACTGCGATGGCCAGTGGTCCGATTGCGAACTTGATTTTTCGCCCCTTGATAACCATGAACAAGTACTGACGCATACGCCCTCCCTATTGAGAAGGTCTCTACCCCCGCGAGGCCGGGATCAACCTGGTTCGCGACAACGCGCGCAATGCTCCCTCCAAGGGGGTAGGATCTCCTACGGTCAAAAAATTGAACGCTGCATATTACCACTAAATCGTCTCAGTTAAATATATCGATATTATGGCCCAAGAACTAACGTATCATAGTGCCACAGGGGTGTAGCCACACCTGAGGCTCGAAAACCCCGAGACGGATTTCGAATGGGGATCCCAACAGAATTACTTCAGACGGCAGCGGCACGGAAGAGGAGCCTGAACGTATGGCAAAAGCACTCAAGGCATTGGCAATTGTCCTCCTGTTGGTAGGAGGAGGAGGATGCTTCGGGCAAACGATCCGACTGGATAGCAAAAACCCTCATTATTTTTCCCTTAAGGGAAAGCCGACCCTGCTGATCACTTCGGCCGAGCATTACGGGGCAGTGATCAACAAGGATTTCGATTATGTTCAATACCTGGACGCGCTAAAGGCGTACGGGTTGAATTATACGCGCATATACCCCGGAGCTTTATTCGAGACGGTAGACAAGTATATGCCGGGAAATCCCTTGGGTCCGAAGCCGCGTAGCTTGATCCTTCCGTGGGCGCGGAGTGACCAGCCTGGCTACACGCTTTGCGGCAATAAGTTCGATTTGGACAAATGGAACCCGGAATATTTCGCGAGATTGCGTGACTTCATCGCCAAGGCCGCCGAGCGAGGCATTGTGGTGGAGATATGTCTTTTTAACTCCCAGTACTCTGACACCTGGCCTATCTGCCCACTCAATTCCGAGAACAACATTCAGGGAGTTGGCAAATGTAATTTTGTGGATGCCCAGACCATGAGACACCCCGATCTGGTAGCCCGGCAGGATGATTACGTTCGAAAACTTGTTCAAGAGGCAAATGATTTCGACAATGTCATCCTGGAGATTTGTGATGAACCGGCGCTGTTCACGCCCATCCCGGATGCCGCTCCGTGGGTCGTCCATTTTGTAGACGTGATCAAGCGTGCGGAAAGCACCCTGCCAAAACAGCACCTGATTGGCCAGGAAGTCCAAGGTCCGCCGGGAGGCCCCATTGACCTCGCCGGCAATCCCGGCGTTTCGGTGGTGATCACCCAGTACCTTTATAACTCCGGAGACGAGGAAATGGGGGGGTTGAAGGGCTTGGACACTGAGTATAGTCATAACAAACCGATTGAGGAAAACGAGACCACCTGGTATCCACCAGATTTTTCACTCATACGACCGGAGTTCTCGTATAAGGGAGATAAGATCGCTGATTCCCGCGTGGAAGCTTGGGAGTTCATGGTGGGGGGCGGCGCCAGTTTTAACCAATTGAACGGCATCTTCACTCCTGCGGACCCGGGCGGAAAGACGCCGGACAATGCTCAACTCCTGGGCGCACTTCAGAAACTGAAAAAATTCCTTGAAAGTTTCGACTTCATCAGCATGCACCCCGACAAGAAGTTTGTAATAAGCGGGGTGCCAGCCGGCGCACACTGCCGTGCCATCAGTGAGCCGGGGTACCAATATGCCGTGTATCTCCATCATAGTGAGGGTGGAAACGGGGGAAATTACGTAGCTACTCCGGGTCACTACAGCGAGAGTCTGCTACTCGACTTGCCGCAGGCGACCTATAAAATGGATTGGATTGATCCGGCAACCGGATCCGTGATTCAGTCGGAAATCGTGACGCACGATGAAGGCCCCAGGGCATTCACCACGCCCACGTATACGGTGGACATAGCTTTGCGCATCAAGAGAATTTGAGGATACCAGAATTCCCTGCTGCACTCGACACGTTGCGCCAGGTAACACCCGTGTGGTTCGCACTATGTACCTCACAATGGGCGGCGGCCCAACTTGGGGGTTTGACTAGCTGCATCCTGATGCGATTCGGGGCCAGGATACTGACATCGTACCCAGCAGCCCAGAACCTGTTAAAAGTCGATGCCTGTCATCCTGAGCGAACTACGGAGATTCTTCGCTTCGCTCAGAATGACAAGCGAAGGACTCAGGATGACACCTTTCGAATTTCTTCACGCGTTCCCAGGCTGCGGGAATTAATCCCGGGGAATTAGAAGAACACCTCGAGCGGTCTTGCAGAACGACACACCAAAGGAGGAAAAAGCAAAGTGAAACATAGAACACCACAGGATCATACCCACCTGAGACAAGCTGCCCTACTTATGGCGGTCACGTTACTAGGATGCATTTGGGCGCTGCCGCAACCGGCTGCGGCGCCCGCCCAAAGTCGCGATGCGAGTTCGCCCGCCTATCCACTGAAGGTTAGCGCCAATGGACGCTATCTGGTCGACCAGAACAACATGCCCTTTCTGATCGCCGGCGACGTTCCTCAACCGATGGTGGGGATGATCTCCACGACGGACGCTGCGGGCTATTTCGACGATCGCCAGGCTCACGGATTTAATGCCATGTGGATCGACGTTTTGGTTGCCGGCCCCTATTACACTGAGAGTCGTGAGGACGGCGGCACCTATGACGGTATTCTCCCCTTCACCGGCCACCTCTCCAGCGGGAATGATTTGGCCCATTATGATCTTACTAAGCCCAACGAAGCGTACTTTGCTCGCGTAGACCAGATGCTCACGCTCGCGGCCAATCATGGCGTGGTGGTTTTCCTCGATCCCATCGAGACCGGGCAGTGGGTTCCGACGTTAGAAAACAATGGCCCCGCTAACGCTCGCACCTATGGCCAGTATCTGGGCAACCGCTACAAGCGCTTCGACAACATCATCTGGTTGAATGGGAATGATTTCAATACCTGGAAAACCGCTGCCGATGACGCTGGGCTCCGAGCCGTGGCAGAGGGTATCAAGTCTGCTGACCCCAGGCACCTTCAAACTCTCGAGCTGAACATCTATTCCAGTTCCTCTTTCGATGATCCGTCCTGGCGGCCGATTCTCACCCTCAACAGCACTTACACATACTCGCCGACCTATCTTCAAATGTTGCACAGCTACAACCAGACTCCTATTACGCCGACCTACATGGTTGAGGCACATTACGATTTGATAGATTTCGGCAAGCCGTGGGATTACGGGACGCCGTCGGTGCTTAGACGCCAAGAATATTGGACGATGCTGAGCGGGGGTAAAGGACAGCTCTACGGCAACGGCTGGACTTGTTATTTCATGCCCGGATGGAAAGACTATATCGACACCGTCGGAGTGACGCAGTTTATGATTTGGCACGCATTCTTCTCTTCCCTGCCCTGGCAGGATCTCGTTCCGGACCAAGACCATACCGTAGTAACCGGCGGACTTGGAACTCCGGGCAATCTCGACACTCGCGTCAGCAAAAGCGATTATTGCACAGCCTCCAGAACGCCGGACGGCTCTTTTGTAATCGCCTATATGCCCACCGCACGGGAGATCACCGTCAACATGGCAAGTTTGAAAGCGCCGGCAAACGCCAAATGGTATGACCCCACGAACGGAGCCTACACAACAGTCCTGGGGGGGCCATTCGCGAACACGGGAGCGCGGCAATTTACCCCGCCCGGAAACAAGCACGGCGACGACGAGACCGATTGGGTCCTGTTGCTGGATGCTTCGCGTTCGACCCAGTAGCGATTTATTTCAAGACGCACAGGAAGCGAATTCCGAGGTCGGGGCCCATAAGCGCTAACTTAACACCCCGAGGGGTGTTAATGTCGGTCCGAATGAGCGCTTGTGCAGGCCCGGAGGGCCGACAGAGAGTAGCCCACGGCGTGAGCCGCGGGATCGAGGAGCCTTCTGACTATCTCAGCCCCGGAGGGGCGGCAGAGGCTCCCACACCCGATCTGTCGCCCCTTCCGGGGTCTGTGAATTTGAACGCCGCATCCGGTCCCACTCCATTACGCCGTGGGCTAGTTTCTGCCGCCGCTCCGCGGCTTCCGAGGTCCTCGGGCCTTAAGTTAGCGCTTATGGTGTCGGGGCCTGGGACACGGGCCAACTCCGCCAGCTTACGCGCATCGTCACGTTCTTGCCTGGGAATATACCTGGCATGTACTTGCCCTTCGGCCCTCCCAAGAAGACCGATTTCAAAGTGCAGTTTCTTTGTCGGACATTTTGTACTAAACTGCTACCAGCGAGGGTAGGCATCGAGCGGGGGAGTTTCCATGGGCCTTTGGCCCACCCGAGGCAATGAAAATCAGCGTCGTCGTCCCCGCGAAAGCGGGGACCCATTGCCGGTCAAATGGATTCCCGCTTGCGCGGGAATGACATACATGGCTCGATTTTCAGGGGGGGCGATCAATGAAACGCAGGACTTTTTTTGGTGGCGCTTTTGCCGGGCTAGCTGCAACCGCTTATGGCTCACGGCCACCTAAGCCGCGAGTGGGAGATATCCCGCAGCGAACCTTTGGGAAAACGGGTGAGAAAGTCACGGTGATCGGCCAGGCAGGTGGACGGTTTCCCCTGATTTCGTTTGAGGAAGCCAAGGCGGTCACGCAGCGTGCCTATGATCTGGGAATTAACTATTTCGACAATTCCGTAGACTATTGGGAAGGAAGGGCCGAGGAGGTGTACGGAGCGGTGCTCCCGCCTTTCCGGAAGCAAATATTTTTGACATCCAAGGCGAACGGCCGGACCCGGGAAGGCGCGGAAGCGGAACTGGCCTTATCCTTGAAGCGCATGCGCACCGACTATCTGGATCTTTGGCAAATGCATATGGTGGGGGAGAAGCGAGACGTCGAACAAATATTCGGTCCCGGCGGCGCAATCGAAGCTTTTGAGGCAGCGAAAAAGGCTGGGAAATGCCGCTTTATTGGTTTCACCGGGCACCACGATCCCTACATTCACCTCGAGATGCTAAAAGCCTACGATAAGTTCGATTCTATCTTGATGCCCCTGAATGTGGCCGATCCGGGCTATTTGAGTTTCGAAAAACTCGTCCTGCCGGTGGCGCTGGAACGTGGCATGGGCATTCAGGGCATGAAAAACTTTGGCAACTCCAAACTCATGCAGGCCTTCAACGCGAGAGAATGCCTGACCTATGTGCTAAGCTTGCCGATAAGCTGTACGGCCATTGGCTGCACAACCATTGGCCAGGTGGAAGACGACGTCCGCTTCGCCCAGCAGTTCAAACCGCTCTCGCCCGATGAGATGAGTCTCTTGCGCCAACGGGCCCAACGCATTGCGGGGCCTTACCTTGAAGATTGGAAGCGGAATACCGAGAAAGCAAGCACAAGCGACCCGAGCGCCGCGAAGCACGGATGATTATTCCTTAAGGCTTGCCCCCTGGGCAGATTTTAAGTTCCCTGTGACGGCGAATCCTTGCAAGGCATCCACCCAAGCGATAGATATATTGTTCTTTGACGATCGGCTATTCGCCGCCACCGGGCAAGGGGCGTGCGCCCCGGGGGCATGCCGGCGCGTGCCCCCGGAGCTCGTCTCGTGGAGAACGATTACCGTACTCACCAATACAGCTTCAACGCTCCCTGGGCTTCTCGTGGGGAGTTAACCTGGTTCGTGATCAATCCGAAAGTGCCGGAATTGAGAGTCGAGTTCGGCGCTCCGAATTGGGGATGATTCAATGCGTTGTAAGTTTCGAAGCGAAATTCCATTCTCGCCCCTTCACGCAACCTGTTAAGGGGGAATTCCTTAAAGATCGAGAGGTTGGTGTTAGCCTGACCCGGCTGGCGGCAGCTCCCGAGAGCTCTCGGCGCGGTGCCTTCCGTAAAAGGCGTCGGCGTGACGACCACTTGCGGGTTGGCGAAATAATTGGTTAATCGGTCATTCAGGTTACCACTGGTGTTACATGTCAGAGTGCCAACCAGGTCAGGCCGCTGCCCGCCGTAGGTGGGATAGTTCAGTCCGCCTTGAAGCATTAAGTCGATCGGTCTGCCGGAATTAAAGCGCCACGTTCCATTCGTCTGCCACCCGCCGATGATGGCGTTAAGAACAGGGTTCATTTTGCTGCCAAAGGCCTTTCCCCGCCCGACGGGCAATTCGTAGGTGTAGCTGAACTGGAACACATTAGGCAGGTCAAAACTGGAGAGACTCCGCTCGAGCTTTACGTTGTTGGGGTCCTGGAGCGTACTTAAACCTCCCATCCAAGTTTGGGTGCCGGAAGCGTCGTCAATCGACTTGGACCAGGTATACGTGATCAAAAACTGCAGGCCGTGGGAGAAGCGCTTTTCGAGCTTCGTCTGCAGTCCGTTGTAAATCGAGTTGGCGATCGGAGGAAAAGCACTGTTGACCGCCGTGTACTGCGGAAAGGGCAGTTGGAGTTGCCAGGCGGGAACGGTAGAAGCAGCCAAGGGGCTGTTTAGGTCGGTAATAATCCCGTAAAACGGATTGGGAACGTAGCTCAACAGGTTGTTGAGTTGGGTTGAGTTGTAGCCCTCGATCTGGGGTCCGAGATAGTCCTGATTCTGGAAGGCGGGGAATAACAAGTGGGTTCCCTTTTTGCCCACGTAGGTGGCATCCACAAGTATGTTCCCCTTAAGTTGTCTTTGTACTCCGAACGTCCAGGTTTGCTCATAGGGGGTCACGCTATCGAGACGCGGGATGGGTCCAGCCGCAGCGAAACCGACGTCGTTCAATAAGCCCAAGCTGTTGCCCGCCGGGAGTCTGGGCCCGGTGTGGGGCCAAGGATCGCTGAGTCTGCCCCAGGGCGTGGCGTTGTCGTGACGATAGGTAGTGAGCCAAGGAGTCCACTGGTCAAAACCCTGGAAGCCAAACCCAGTAGTTCCCGAGGCGCCCATGTCGCCGTTCGTGTAATAGATGCCGTAGCCGCCCCGAACTACGGTTTTGCTGTTCATTGCATAAGCGAACCCGATGCGGGGGCCGACGTTTTTCCAAGCGAGATTATACTGGTTGCGATGCGAAGGCGAGACGAATTCTTCGCCACCGTGAATAGTCCCCAAGCTGGTTTGAAGGGGAGACACAACGTTGGGATCGAAATAGTTCATGCGGTTGTAGCGCTCGCTCTGGGGGGTGTTAATTTCCCAACGAAAGCCCAAATTCAGGGTCAACTTGTGGGTGGCCTTGAAATTGTCCTGAACGAACGCCGCGTACTGAAACATCTGCGTGGAGGTTTGAAGCGGCACCTCGTATGCGCCGTAAGCGAACGGGCCGCCGACGCCGGTGACGAAGCCCGACATCGCGTCTCCACCACCTGAAGAAGGGTATTCGGAGGTGCTGGTGAAATCATAGTCGAACTCTCCGACCGGATCACCCGGGAGGACGTAGTTCATGCGATGCAACCTTCCCTCGGCTCCGAATTTAAGGTCGTGCTTGCCTTTGACCCAGGTGAGAGCCCCCAGCAAATCATGCGCATCCTCTCCCCCGATCGCGCAGCAATAGGGTTGGGTTCCCACGGCGACTGGCCCCAGCGTCGGGATTCCGCTGGCCGCCCCGGCGTATCCACCGAGTCTGATAGCCGGAAGCTCCGCGACTCCTGAGCGGTCCATATAGGTGGGAAATCCCAAAGTGTTCGAGGGGGAAACATTCTGGCTCGAGTAAGGAGGATGGCCGGCAATGCCGGTGTAGTTGATGGTCCCTCGCGAAATTCCATAGGTAAGAGTCAACAAAAGATTCGGGCTGAAGGTGTGGGTGTGGTTGAGGGCGAACAAATGCGCCCCGGCACTGTACGCTCCGAAATCACATCCGTCCGCCACGCTGTCGTAGCAGTTGAGGGGCGGAGTACCGTTCTTACCCTGGGAATACTTGATGCTCGTTAAATCCCTTTCACGCCAACGCTGGTCAACCTTGATGTCAAACTGATTGTTATGGTCTCCCGCTGCCTTAGATCTCGCCCAATTGACGTACGGGGTATACGCAGGCGTCCCCACATTTAAGTTGGGAGCGGGAAAATACTGCATGAATTTTATGGCGATCGGGTCAATCAGATTGCCAGGTTTGTTCACAAGTTGGTAACCCGTGCCATTCAAATTCGGGTTCCCCGGGCTCGTGTAGGTGATCATGTTGTTGAAGGGGATGTATCCGGAGCGTATCGGCCCGCCGGCTGCGGAGTTGTATACGCCGGTGTAGGGATCCCAGAGTTGCCCGCCAGGCGCAGAGCACATGCCGCTGGAATTGAAGGTCCCGCCCGCATAGCTGCAAAGCTCACCGAAGTCCCCCGTCTTTTCCGCCGCCGAAGCCACACCGGCAGTGAAGAAATACAGAAGCGATTCGCGCAGGCCGTCGTAATCACCAAAGAAGAAGGTCTTGTCCTTCCGGATCGGTCCACCCACCGTGGCACCGAAGTTGTTAAGATGCAAAGGAGGTAAGGCGATCCCCGCCGCGTTATTAAAGAAATTGTTTGCATCCAGCTTCTGATTGCGCACGAATTCGTAGCCGCTTCCATGAAACTGGTTGCTGCCGGAGCGTATGACCATATTGATGATCGTGGAACCCGAGAAGCCGTATTCGGCGCTGAAGTTCGATGACTGCACGTTGAACTCTTCCACCGCATCGAGGGAGGGATTGTACATTGGCATGACAATGTTTCCGTGCGCCTCGAACGTCGATGAGGTTACGCCATCAAGCAAAAAATCTGCCGAGGCGCCACGGCTGCCGCTGGAAATGAAGTTGTTGACCGGGCACTCTCCACCACTGTTACCCTGAGCAACGTAGTCGGGCGAACAGGCCGGGTCCACTTCCGTAATGCCTGGCGTGAGGAACGCCAGATCCGTAATCGAGCGGGTGACCAGAGGAATATCGTTGAGAAACTGCCGGTTCACGATCTGGCCGGTAGCGGCATCCTGTGCCTGCAGCAGCGGAGCCTGGCCCGTGACTTCGATAGACTGATTAGTCGCCCCGACTTGGATCGAAACGTTCACCGTCACATGCTGATTCACATCGAGGACGATGTTGCCCTGGCTTTGGCTGCGGAAACCTCTGGCTTCAATTGTAAGCTGGTAGGTTCCCGGAGGGATGCTGTTAAACAAATAAGTCCCCGAGGTGTTGGTGACACCGTTGAAGGTATAGCCCTTCCCCTCATCCACCAATGAGCAGGCAGCACCCGGAACGACTGCGCCGGATTGGTCCGTAACCACCCCAGTGACGCTGCCGCTATAAAGTTGAGCGCGCAGCACGGAGGTGACTAGTATAATGAGACAGGGGACGGCTACAAGAAACGTTCCCCACGAAACCTTCAATCCTCTCATGCCATTCCTCCTGAGGGAGGTTCGCAGAATAAACCGTAGATCCTTTGCCGTGGTTTAGCAACGCTCCGTGAGCGCCGAAACGACAGCATGGAAGCGATCTGCGCTATGTTATGCGAACCTCAACATGAAAATGTGATGTATTTACACCCAGACCGAGACGCCTCATGGATCACGCAGCCAGCACCGCAGTGTCGGCTGCCTGCAACCGTGATACCGGGGCTGGGAACAGCGTACACCAGCGCGCTGATCACGATACCTGCCCGACACTAAATTCTCGAAACCCGAACGCCATGCCCGGCGAAAACCGAGCCCACTTATTCAAAGGATGAACCGATTGTACAACCCAGCCGGTATAATGTCTATCATTCTTCGACATTCTCTTGTTCTATACAGAGCGACTTGAATAATTGCGCATCCCTTCGTGGCACGGCCGTCCCGGCCGTGATCACGGGCGGGACGGCCGTCCCACGATTCATTTCGCTCTGCATAAAAATGCGATGGACGCCGGCGGGGCCCCGCGGCCCGTGAAGCCCCGCCCTTCCCTGCTATTACCAGCGCCTCAACGTGGCCCGGGTTCGCGGGCGGCCGCTCCGAAGTTCAGGTTGGGTGGTGTTCTTGAAAGCCGCCGCTTCTTTCGCAGCCTTATCTGCCTCACCTAATCGGGCGTAGGCCCGCGACAGGACCAGATGAACCGTCGCATCATGGGGATCAAGAGTGGCTGCCGTTTCGAGTTCACTCACGGCCTGCTCAACGCGATTGTTCTTTAACTCGAGCCTGCCCAAAAGCAGGTGCGGCTTGGCAAGGCTTTTGTCCAGGGAGACGGCTCTGTGCAAGGCCTCGTAGGCGCGTGCTTCCGCTCCGGCGTCGCCTGCCTCGGCAAGCTGGACCTCGAAGGAAGCATATTCCTGGTAGTGTTGAGCATCGTGTGGAAACTTCTTGATCCCACGCTCGAGGGTTGCCCGTGCGGCATCGGGAATGCCGGCCGCGAACTGAATCATGGCCAGATTGAAATTCGCTTCGGGCGAATCGGGGTTTAATTCCACTGCCCGCCCGAAGGATTTGAGGGCGTCAGTCAGATAGCCGAAGTTGGATTCCGCTGTTCCTCGCAGCATCTGGGCGCGGTAGGAGTTCGGAAACTTCGCCGTCGTCTCTCTTCCCAAATCCAGCGCCGGCTCGTCCCGGTGATGATCCAACAAGATAGTGCCAAGATCCAGGTAGGTAGTTTCGTTGGCAGGATCCAAAGCGACCGCGTGATCGAAGGCGTTTAGCGCATCACGGATTCTGTCCTGCTGGGCGTAGCACCACCCCAGCACCGCGTAGAGTTCGCGGGTGGCAGGTACGGCGGCGAGGGTGTCAAGAACGGTATCCTGGCAGGCACGGAATTTTCCGTCGCGGTAGCGGGAGAATGCGAGGAAGTACCCCAGTTTCGCGCGATCGGGGTAGCCAGGTTGAGCTGCGGCGAGCAACTCCTCCGCCATGGCGAAATCCTCCGCCTCCAGCGCAGTTTGGCCGCCCAAATAGAGGGCCTCGGGCGGTGTGTTGCCCTGAAGAAGGCCGCGCAAAGTCTGGCGCGCGCCTGCAGGGTTTTTGAGTTGGTAATGAGATCTCGCCAGGGCCGCGATGGACTCCGGGTGCTGCTTGACCAGGGTCGGGACGGAATCGAGCAAGCGCACCGCACTGGCAAAATGCTTCAGGTTCTCCTCCACCATGCCCAGGATCAGCGTGCTTTCTCCATCGCCTGGTTCTGCTTTCAGAACCTTTTGGAGATTCGTCTCGGCGCCTTCGAACTCGCCCAATCGCCACTGGTTCTTTGCCAGATTGCGGCGGATGGAAACGTCGCCCGGATCAAGCCGGAGAGCCTCCTGGAAATATTGGTCGGAGTCGGCGAGCTTCTGCTCCATACCCAGAACCACACCCAATTCGGCAAGATTCGTGAGATCGCGCGGGCTGAGCTTCACGGCTTGGCGGAGTTCGAGCTCTGCCGCGGGCAAGTCCCCGTCACGCATGAGTTGCAGGCCTTTTTCCGCACGGAGCTGGGCCTCCTGAGTGGCCTGCCCGAACGCAGCCCCGCTCGAGAAAAGGAGCACGGCGATTGTCGAGATCGCTGATCGAAGCGTCACACAGCATCCTTACGGGATACTAAGCGGGACCGCTCGCCGCGCCGCCGAACACTGCCCAGGGCGGCGAAGAAAGCCGGAGATTGTGGCGTCAAGCGCGGCTGGACGTCCACCGTGTCCGCCCCCCTTTTGGAAAATCCCCCCCTATTATCTCCCATACTTCCTGGGATTCCCTACTGACGCTTGATCCGTAATGCAATGTCCACGGCGTGCTGAGGCGTCGTAAACAAGCGATCGCCCCCTTGGTGAGCAAACGTCTCCGTATTGACAATGGACCCGGTTGCGGGGTCCACCCAATCCGCTTTGTAGCGCCCGCCGGGTAAACTCAACAAGAGATCGTCCACGTAGTTTCCGGGATGCACGACATAGGAGCTGGCACTTCCCCCTCTCCGGGAATTATATTCGCTATGGTGATGATATAAAGCGTACTGTTTTCCCGGCTCACTCATTCCCCGGCAGAAGACCTCGGGCGGCAAGCCGCTGACTATGAAATCCTTATCCGGGCTCATCTTCAAGAAGTCGAAGCTATACATGAACTCCCGGAGGTTTCGCACCGCCCCCAGGACTTGCGCATTATCGGGAGTGTTGCCGGCGGGGTCATCCACGGTGTATCGCCCGTTCAAGTGGTTGAAACTTCCACCCCCTCCAACGATGAATTCCCAAGCTTCCACTCGCGAATCGGCAACCACATCGCCCTTATACCACACGGGGTACCAGTCAGTTTCGTTCAGCTCGATCGGCTTGTTGTGCTGGTACTCCAAGTCAAGAGCTTTCATGCCTCCCATCTGAAACCCCGACTGCCAAACGTACTGGGTCACGATGATTGACACATTCGGGCTGCCGGACAAGTCCAGCGGTCCATTCACCGGCCCCTCCACTTGCGCCGCCACCAGGTGTTTCTGCGGAAGGCTGGATTCCGTCTTCGTTACCACCTCCGCCAGATGCGCCACCCAAGGCCCGGCTTCGTCGAGGGGCGTGGGAGGAACCCCGATGTCAGGCGCTTCGTCGCACATCTCCAGCACCACGTTGTCGAACCCATTGACCTCCTGGGTGATCTTGCGCACGTAGTCGTCTTCACGACGCAGCAGGTCTCGGTGCCGCATGGTCTGGGCGTCCTGGTAACGGCATTGGCCCACACCTTGGATGTTGTTTTCGTAATACAAGGGCGAAATCGGCCAAGTGTCCGTATACTGCGCGTTGAACATGGCAATTTCCACCACAATGCCTCTTTCGCCGGCTTTAGCGATGAAATCCTTCAGGCGGGCAAAGTACTCCGGATTCCAATGGTCGAGGTCAAATTTATTGCCTCCCTGCAAGTATCCGGGCTCAGTGCTTCGCGCCCATGGCAAAACGAGGCTTCGCGGTTTAACCCCAAGGGGATTATCCTCGATCCACTTTCCCATCGGCTCCCACATCGCCCCCGCATAGATACGCGTGTAATTCATCCCATAGGCCTTCAGAGCGTCAAAGTATTTGACGTAGTCGAATTCTTTGTTGATCACGCCGCCGTAATGCTCGGCGGAGGTAATCAGAATGGTGGGCTGGCCGTTGAAAAGGTAATAGTGGGGATTGGCGGGATGATGCTTGAGAGACTCCGACCGCAAAGGTGCGGCGACAAACAAGAGCATCAGGCCCAAAATTCTTAACGACTTGAACATGGTGTCCTCCGCTTGTGAAAGTTAAAGAGAATGGCGAAAAAGGGTGGCTCCATTCCCCGTGCAAGCTTGTCCAAATTGTGATCGGTTCCTTCGTTGGCGACCTGCGGCTTCGCCGCCTGACTTGCGGAAAGGCTATGCCTTTCCGAAGCACGGGCGCCCCGGATGACCCCCTCTGCGCGGGCCGGAAGGCTGCGCCTTCCGGCCCGCGCAGGGGGGAAAGAGCTGGCAACAGCCAGAAAGCCGGAGGCTTTCCGCAAGTCAGGGCGGCAGAGCCGCTTTCCGGTCAGCTAATTTGGACAGCCGTATTCCCGGTGCTTTCCTACTGAGAATTGCAAAATATAGGGGCGACTACGTTCAATTGGGGAGAGCGGAAACTCCCCCATCATTGCGATCCCGCTTGAGCGTCGACAGGATACCGGCCGGCGATGCGCTCATCTCACATCAGCCACACCTGCCACCCATCAGGTGGCGGATTCGTCGCCGCCGGCGCGCAGGAGCGAAGCCGCTGCCGCCTCGTAAGCCTTGAGGCGGTCGTTGTGGAGTCCCCCACGCCGGGGATCCGGCTCGTATCGCCTGGAAACCTCAAGGCAGGATTTTGCGCCGAGCTCGAGCGAAGAATAAACACCCGCCGCCAAGCCCGCGAGCAAAGCCGCGCCGAGGGTTCCAGGTTCCGGCTGATTGATGACTTCGATAGGGACCCCGCACAGGTCGGCGGTGAGTTGCATCCACCAAGCCAGGCGCGTTCCACCTCCCGCGGCGCGAAGCATATTGATGGTCAGGCCCGCTCGCCGGAGGGATTGTAAAGCCAGTGACAAATCGTAAGTAATGCCTTCCAGCAGGGCTTTCATCACGTCGAGCCGCGAGGTGGACAGCGTGAGTCCCATAAGCGCGCCGCGGGATCTCCGTCCGTCAACCCAAGCTACGGTGGCACCCGAGAAATGCGGTATGGCCATGACCGGACTGGGTTCCGAGCCGCTCCGCTCGAGCTGATTATCAAGCTGGCCCAACGGAAGATGCAACAGGTCTCTTGCCCAGTCCAGGACGGTGGTGCCATTGGGGCTGAGAGCATGAACGGCCAAGCCGGCGCTGCCCGGATGCGGCCCCACGGCCATGCCAGTTGGCAAAGTTTCGAACGGCGGGGCGTGATCGGTGGGCACAATCAGGTCTTCCCAGGAGCCGCACACCAGCGCCGCTGTGCCAACCTCAGAGGCGCCGCACCCGGCTGCGGCACACGAGCAATCGAAGCCACCGAGCGCAATCTTGAGGTCCTGAGGCAAGCCCAATTTTCGGGCCAGTGACGATTTCAGCGCGCTTACGCACGACCCCCAAGGCTGTATCTCGGGCAAGATGCGGGGATCGACTTTAAACTCGGCGAGGCGCTCGGAGGACCAGCCGCGCGTCGTGTTGTCATAAATCAGCCACTTACCCGCCAGGCTCGGGTCAGTAACGGCTCTGCCCCCGAGCCGTAGCGTCAGGAATTCATGCCAGCCAAGAAACTGGGCGCTGCGTGCCGTAACTTCGGGGTGGTTGCGCCGCCACCAGAGCAGTCGATTGACCGGGTCCATGCGTTCCGGAAGATGCCCGCATGCGGCGTACCATTCTTCCGCGCTGGCTCGTCCCAAGGTTGACGCTTCGATATCGGCTCCTCGCGTATCTCCAGCCATGATGCACGGCCCGAGCGCCGAGCCCTTGCCATCGACAGGAAATATCTCGCGCCCCGATGCCGAAATTGCCAATGCCACGGGGGGGTCACGCCGCACCGTCCCCGCCGTGGCGATGCGACCGAGACACTCGATCGTGCGGCTCCACACTTCTCGGGGATCGTTCTCCCACCAGCCGGGCCGCGGCCTGCGCGCGGTCAGGCCTGCTTTGGCCTGAGCGAGAAGCCTGCCGTCCTCGCGATAGGCGGCAATCTTAACTGAACTCGAGCCTATATCAACGCCAATCAAGCTCATGTGATTTCGAAGCCGCTTAACGCGGGTAGGAGTAATGGAAGTTCAAAATATTTGACCGCGCCCAACGGCACGTCGATCTTAGCATACGTGTTGGCGGCTTTCACGGCGAAAAAACGGGAATGGTGTGGCGTTCAGGAGCAACGGGACCTCCGGCTCACTTGAAGCGAGGCTCGTCGGCCGGACTTTGATATGGACAGGGCCACCTCCCAGCAATCTCTCATGCCATTCCGCAAGCTTTTCATGCTACCTTGATGATGAGTTCGGTAGGGCGGCCCATCTTCACGCCAATTGAAAACCAGAAGGAGTCAGTATTGAGCTCTGATGCAAATCCCACGCAGACCGAAGCCAGGACCGTGGCAGCGGCTCGCGTCCCGCACCTGCGCCGCGTCCTGTCGCTCTGGGACCTTTTTCTCTACGGAATCGTTTCCGTCACACCGAGCGCGCCTATAACGGTGTTCGGTTTGGCCTTAGTCAAGTCGCGCGGCCACGCCGTTGATACCATTCTGATTGCCATGGTCGCCATGCTGCTCACTGCCGTCAGCTATGGGCGCATGGCGGCAGTTTATCCCTCCGCAGGTTCTGCTTACGCCTATGTAGGCCGTGGATTGAATCCTCACTTGGGCTTCCTGGCCGGCTGGGCCATGCTACTCGACTATCTGGTGATCCCTACCATCTGCGCGATTTTCGCGGCTCTAACCATTCAACGTGCTGTCACGGGAGTTCCTTATGTCGTCTGGGTGGGGGTATTTGCCGGCACTATAACCTTTTTGAATCTGTGGGGCATCCGTGCCACGGCACGCACCAACCAGGTCCTCATTGCCGTCATGGGCACGGTGCTTGTGGCATTCATCGTGTTGGCGGTTCGCTACCTCTTTCGCGCCTCCGGCTGGACCGGGCTATTCTCCACCCTGCCGTTCTACAACCCTCAGACTTTCGACTTCGGCGCGCTTCGCACCGCCACGGCCTTCGCTGCGCTCACTTACGGCGGGTTCGATGCCGTTACGACGCTGGCGGAAGACGCTAAGAACCCTCGCCGTGACGTCCTACTGGCGACTGTTCTCGTGTGTCTCTTTACAGGGATTTTCGGCGGCTTGCTGGTCTATTTGGGTCAACTCGTTTGGCCGGATTATCACACCTTTGCGAACATTGAAACCGCCTTTTATGACTTGAGCAGGCGGGTGGGGGGAAGTCTGCTTTTCCAAGGGATGGTCGGCATCTTGGTCGTCGCGATGTTCGGCAGCGCGCTTACGGGCCAGGTGGGGGTAGCGCGCCTGCTTTTTGGCATGGGTCGTGACAACGTGCTGCCGCGAAAGGTCTTTGCCTACCTTTCCCCCAAGCGGAACAACCCCACTTACAGCATCCTGATTGTCGGCATGATAACCTTTGTTGGTTCGCTCTTCATCAATTTCGAACTGGCCGCAGAGATGCTGAACTTTGGGATGTTTCTCGCTTTCATGGGGGTGAACTTGGCTGCCATCCGGCAGTTTTATTTCGTCCCGGGCCGGGGGCGGCTCCTGCGAGATGCGGTGGTGCCGGCACTCGGTTTTTTGTTCTGCCTGGGTATTTGGTGGAGCTTGGCGACGCCTGCGAAGATTGCCGGGGGCATTTGGTTTGCGCTGGGCCTTATTTATAATGTGGTGCAAACCCGGGGTTGGCGGAAGGCTCCGCCCATGATCGATTTTACTGACCTCTGACCTTTGTTTTCCTGAGGGACTTCCTCTCACCACTGTGCACGCGCCGCTCGCCGAAGACGCTAACGCGCTAGAAAGCCGCCATCAACAGGTAAGATCACCCCGGTCACCATCGAAGCAGCATCTGAAGCCAAGAACAAGGCCGGCCCGGCAATCTCCACCGGTTCCCCGATCCGTCCGAGCGGGATGTTCGAAGTCCAGAATTTCATGCGCTGTTGAGGGTCTATCCCTTCCTCCTCCAAAACACCCTTGAGCGCTGGCGTAAGAAACTGACAAGGAGCGATGGCGTTAACTCGAATGCCTTTGCCGGCCCATTCCGTTGACAATTCCATGGTCAAGCCATTAATACCGCCCTTACTGGCACAATAAGCGCTTACTCCCCCTCCTGGGCCAACCACTCCGGCGATGGAGGTGAAATTGATGATGGCGCCCTTGCCTTTCGTCAGCATGACTCGGGCGGCTTCCTGACAACACACGAAAGTGCCCCGCAAATTGATGTCGATGATTCGCGCCCACTCTTCCAGCGGAATTTTTTCGGCCGAATCATGGGGGTTTTGTATCACCCCTGCAACGTTCACCAGGATGTCGAGCGAACCCAGGCTGCGCACCGTCTCTTCCACCATGAGCTTAATCTGAGCCGGATCTCTGACATCCACCGGGATGGCGATGGAGCGCCGGCCCAATGCTCGGACTCGAATGGCAGTGCGATCTGCCGAGGTCGTATTGACATCTGCCGCGGCGATATCGCAACCATACTCCGCAAAACCCAGGGATACGGCTTCGCCAAGGCCCCCTCCCGCCCCTGTGATCAACGCCACGCGACCGCTTAAGTCGAAGAGCTTCCCAAAGCTATGATCTGGTGGAACCATACCTATTAGTCCTCCTCTATAGATTCTCGGCTGCGCCCCAGACGCATCCCCGGATCACTCATCTTTGTTTGTGATGTGCGTTGGTGTTGCGGTACGGAAATGGGTTTACTTATACGCAATGCGTCAACCGGTTGTAGCGCCGACCTTCAGAGCCTGCCCTGAGCGAAGCGAAGGGTCGGCAACTGCTGACCTAAAGGTCAGCGCTACGGTAAACGCATTTGCGTGACGCAACACCAGCGTGCTCAATCGCCGAGTCGCGAAGATTGACGCGAGACATTCCAGCCTTCCACCTCCACTACGGGTTTCAGCCTAGGCGATTGTTCAAACTTCGCGGTCACTTCTTTGCGCTCGCCCGGAAGTAGAGAGAAGTAGCTATCTTGCAATAGAACGGGCAGTATTTCCTCCCCGCCATTTTCATTCACAAGACGCACGCGCAAAAAGAAGGCAAGCTGTTTGCTGGGATTCTCCACCGTAATGTGCGCCAATTCCCCGTTCCCGTCTTCATCCAACCTTCCCGACACCCCCACTTGTGCGGGAGCCAGATCTGCGAGAGCAGTGAAGTCAGCAAAGGCCTTGTCGGGCGTGTAGTAAAACTTGCTTCGGTCCCAATCGAGCACGTCGGGCTTAGTGGAAAGCCAATAGAAATTGGAGCTGACTTCGACACCTGACGAGTTCACCATGCGAAGGTCCAAAAAGTAGGTTGTGCTCAGACCTTTCAGATCGGGAATCGTGAACAGGTTGTTCGTGGAGTCGGGCGCGGCATCAAACGTCACCTGTTTCGAAAACCGCTGGCCCAGATTCAGATCATAGACCGTTGCCTTTGCCTGGAGGTTCGTGACGGACAGATAAGTCGAATTCACGGCCACGATTGAGCGATTGTCGTACGAGTATTGGATATGCACTGGCTCGAGAGCTTTCTTGGTGCCGAAGTAGGCCCCCGCCGGTCGAAGGTAAAAGTCGTAGATATGCCATTCGATTGAGGGCCACCCGTTGTTCATCGACTGCTGGATAACGCCTGTGGAGACGTACTTGTTGTGTGAAAGGCCTCAAACATCGCACGCTGAGCCTCGTAGGACATCAACTGTGCCTTCTTCGTAAAGTCCTGCAGATTGTTCGCGCGGCCATAGCGTTCATTCAGGGCCTGCGTGAAAATCTCGAGGTCAACGCGGGTTGCCCATCCCCCACCGGCGTGGAGGCTCCACACTTCGTCCGGAGGCCACAGATGACTGGGCGGCAGGAACTTCACCAAGCTTTCTACCGGTGGGACGACAAGGCCGGGGCCCACCTCCGTGGCGAGGCCAAAGGCCCCTCCCCTTTGGTCCGCATACCAATAAACGGGAGGAACCCATTCATACGGTCCGTTCATCTTTACGCCCGAGTTTTCACTCAGCGCACTTGGCTGAGCTGAGGCCGAGGTGATCACAGCATTCGGCCAGTTCACCTCCTTGATGACGTCCTTGTACATGGCCTCCGGGCGCCGCACGGGTGGATTGTCGTCGCCCATGAGCCACACGAGCGCGCTCGGGTGATTTCTAAAGGCACGAAGCCGGTCGCGCAACGACGCTGCGGCAACAGTGTAGTCCTCCGCGTCCCAGTCCTTCCAATGTTCCCAGTGATCGCAACAAGCCCAGCCGGGCAGAAGGAGAAGCCCGAATCGATCCGCAACATCGGCAAAGTTCTCGTCCTCAAGCTTGCCCTGCAAGCGGAGCGAATTCAGACCCAGATCCCGGGCATACTTGAGCTCCTTTTCCTGCCTCTCCGGCGAGGACTGCACCATCATGTTCGACCACCACATCGCTCCCCGGAGCATGATCTTCTTTCCGTTGACGCTGAACACCCGATGATTCGCCGCGTCCAATTGCGAAGTCACTTCACGTATCCCGAACTTGACCTTCTCCGCGTCCGACACCCGGCCGTCCGTTACAAACTCCAGCGCGAGCTCATACATGTCCTGCGGCCCCATTTGCCATGGCCACCAGACGCGCGGATTGGAAATATTCAATTGCGAGAAGTCCGTCGGACTAAAGGTGATAGTCCTGCCTTCGCGCGGCCGGAGGTCAACGTTCCGAGAGATCGCGATCGATTCGATGCGGCCCTGGAGAGTCCCTTTGATCGGGTTGTCTGTAGCGTTCTGCAGGTCTGCGGTAATGGTCAGATGCGCGACCTGCGTGGACGGAAGGTCCAAATGCGAAACGACTTGAGGATGGCGGATCGCCACGGGACCGGTGGTGATAATTCTCACCGGCCGCCACAGTCCCATGTTCTTGTCGGCGGGAGTCGGATTCACGTCGGCGAACTGCATGGCGAGATCGGTCGGCTGAGGCGCGAACGCTTCCACGGCAAGGACGTTTGTCGAGTCCGCCATCACCGCGTCGGTGATATCAAACTCGTACATCCTAAAAGTGCCTGCCACCTGCGTCGAATCGGCGATTCGCGAGCCATTCAACCAAATATTCGCGCGAAAACTGATGCCGTCAAACTGCAACCAAACCCGGCGCCCGGAAAGCTTCCCGGGATCTGGAAATTCCGTCCGGTACCACCACGCACAACGGAATGGGCTCTCCGGCGGCATCATGACGTTGTTGAAATAATCAACCGCATTGTACTGCGTGCCTGGAATATGCCGAACGTTGGTCCCGTAGTTGGGATCATCGTATACCTTGTCCGCAACCAGCGCTGATAGGACCGTCGCGGGAACCGTCGCGGTGTACCAATACTGCGGATTGTAATTGGCTGTCGAGATAACTCCGCCTTTCTCCTTAACGTCCGCCGAGGACTGGATCATCCAGCCAGCTTTCAAATCGATCACCCTGCGTCCTGAGGCATCGTCAGCCCATAAGTGGCCCAGAGACCCGGAGCCAAGCACGATGGCAAGTATGAAATGGGATTTGAACCTCATGATCGACACTCCTTGTCGAGTGACTCGATGGGATTCGGATCGAGCGCAACGGCTTCGAAAAACCCGCTCGGGCTCATCCATCTTCATCTTTTGCTGAGTAGAATTTGCCAGCCCTTGAAGTGTCACCGGGCGCTTTCCTCACGGTGATACTCGCAGGCTGGAGTCTTAACTTTTCGCTGAATGTTTTGTCAAGGGAAATTTCATAATCCCAGCGCTTTCGCGTCCAGAGCTTCTACGCTGACCACACCCAATTGCCATCCTGCGTAAGGGATTTATCAGGTCCAGCGCGGACCGCATGCGAATTTGGTGGGGCTTGACATTGCCGTCCATGCCCAACTAGATCTTGTGCGGGCTCGGCCGCCTCTGACATACTGCCTGGGGATGGAGTGGGCAAATACCGCTTGGAATTGTCCGCTTTGAGATAGTGTCGTGTCCCAGAAGTTCGTTGAATATGTCAGCCCGCGGAGCGGGCGTAAGCGAGTAGCCCACGACGTGAGAAGCTGTGAAGAAATCAACCGGCTGTCATCCTGAGCGAAGCGAAGGATCCCGGCAGTTTCTTATAGTTCACCGATTTACGAACAACTGCAGAGATCCTTCGCTTCGCTCAGGATGACACATTCCGAATTTCTTCACACCTTCTGAGCCGTGGGTTCGTGAGGCCCTCCCTCACCCCCGTCCCCCATAGGCGCTAGAATAGGCTCGATCGGGTTCCGGAGCCCGCCGGGGCGGGCGCAAGAATGTGGCCCACGGCGGCAGCCGTGGGGAGACAGCAGGGCCGATGCGCCTGAAAAGCCCCGGGAGGGGCGACAGAGTTGTCTTAATGATCGCAGATCTTCTGTCGCCACTACGTGGCTCAGCGTGCTCTCTGTCTGCCGTGATCCCACGGCTCGGGCCGTGGGCCACATTCTCGCGCCGCTGATGCGGCTTGGTGTGGGGCGACGGGCTTATTCTAGCGCCTATGCCCCCGTCCCCTCTCCCGCGCGGGCGGGAGAGGGGTGCCGCAGGCGGGGTGAGGGCCGTCAAACCCAGGTTCTCACGCCGTGGGCTACTTTATAGCGCCCCTGACGAGGCTGCTGACGCGTGGCCGAATCGTCTCGACTTATATTGCGAATCACCGGGACAGGACACAAGGAAGAACACCATAAATAGCGCTCCGGTGTGCTTTGACCCTCTGTCAAGATCTCACGTGAGGAGGAAATGTGAAGGACACTAGCAGACGGGAGTTCCTGGTGGGGAGCGCGGGGTTCTTAAGCCTCGCGGCGGAGGCGGAGTTGCTGGCTGAACCGCACCCGGCTCCTAGGCCCCAGTCAGGTGAGATCGATCTGGTGGCCCCAGACGTCTATTTCACACTGTCGGATCAGCCGGACGAAGTCTGCAACAACGGCTGGATCATATTTGAAGATTACGTGTTGGTGATCGATGCCAATTTCCCGGCCGGAGCAAGGCAGGTCATCGGCAAGATCCGTTCCCAGACCGACAAGCCGATCCGGTTTGCCCTGGACACGCACCACCACGAAGATCACTCTTACGGAAATCAGGTTTTCGTTGAAAACGGCGCGGTGCCCTTTGCCCACACGGGCGTCATCGAGGAAATGAAGCGATACGAAACAGGCTATTACGACAGCAAACCGGGCCGCTGGGAAAAGCAAGCAACAGTCCGCGCCGATGTAAAGGCCAGCAAACTCAAGCCGCCCTCTGTTCTGTTCTCAGGAGAGCTGATTTTTGACGACGGCAAACATCGCGTCGAGGTGATGCACTTGGGAATCGCGCACACGCACGGAGATTCGCTGGCCTGGCTCCCGAAAGAGAAGATCCTTTTTACGGGGGATGTCTGCGTTAACGGGCCTTACAATTCTGTGGGAGATGGGGACGTGGGTAAATGGGTGGAGACCCTCGAGGCGGCCAGGAAACTCGGCGCGGAGATTGTCTGTGGCGGACATGGCCCGCGTACCGTTGGAACGGTGTTGAATGATCAGCAGGCTTTCTTCCAGGCACTGAGAGAGCAGGTTGGCGCCCTAGCCGCGAAGAAGGGACCGGCGGAGGTAAGGGCTCAGATCGAGCCCATCCGGGCGGCACTGAAAGAAAACGCGAAAATTGCCCGCTTCGTCGGCGTTCCCGGCGCCGGGTGGGATCCCCTCCCGTCGCAGGTCGAGAAGGTCTACATGGAGCTGACGGGGAACAAGATTACCGAGCTCGAGCACGAACGGCAACTCGCTCGCCACCTCCACGCGCGATCTCATGGTCTTGCACTATCCTAAAAAGCAATTAAAGTCAGGTCGCGGTTAAGCAGGCGGCTCCGCGCACCGGGCGCGGCGGCCCGGGGGTGCTTTACTTGAAGCTCATGGGGTGGGGCAACGATTCGCGCGGAGCCAAACATCGGAAGAGACGAAGAGCCTGATCAATGTCAGCCCAAGTCCCCATGGATCATTGGTTCCGCCCAGGCCTGAAAATCCTGAGGATACTCAGCCGGCAGCGCGCTCGCGTCATCGAGCTTCTTCCATTCGTCCGGAGGAAAGTCCCAGCCGCTCGCTCCCAAATTCTCCTGAAGTTGCAGCAGATTGCGGGCACCGGAGATTGCTGAGGTAACACCGGGCATGGCAAGCAGCCACGCGATGGCCACTTGGCTTGCGGTTTTCCCCAGACGAACGGATACCTCTTCGACGGCGCGCAGAATTCTATAATTTCGTTCTGTAAAAAGTTCTTCCAAAAGAGATCGTACGCGGGGATCGGATCCCACCAGGCGCGATGCCTGAGGGGGGGCCTCGCCGGAGCGATACTTGCCGCTCAGGAAACCGCCGGCCAACGGACTCCAGGCGATTATCCCAAGACCTTCGGTGCGGCAAAACGGCAGAATCTCGCGCTCAATCGGCCGGCACACCAAATTGTACTGCGGCTGAATGCAATCGAAGCGGGCATAATCGTGCAGCGCTGACACTCCCAGCGATTTGGCCAGTTGCCAGGCGCCAAAATTCGAGCATCCGAGGTAACGGACCTTCCCTTGCCTGACCAACGCATCAAACGCGGAGAGTGTTTCTTCCAGCGGAGTGCGCGTATCAAAGCTGTGCGCCTGATAGAGGTCAATGTAATCCGTCTGCAAGCGGCGCAGGCTCTCCTCAATCCCTTGGAAGATGTGCCTGCGCGAGAGCCCTTTGCGGTTCACTCCCTTTCCGGAGGGAAAGAAAACCTTGGTGCCCAGCACCACGTCATGGCGACGGCCCTTCAGCCCCCTTCCCAGGATTTCCTCCGAACGTCCCTCGGCATATTCGTCTGCGGTATCGATGAAATTGCCCCCCTGATCGAGGTAGGCACTCAAGATCGTCAGCGATTCCGCGTCAGTGGAGCCCGCCACCTCATCCCGGCCAGCCAGGTTTCCAAACGTCCATGTACCTAAACAAACTTCTGAAACCTTTAAACCCGTCCGTCCCAGTAATCGAATACGCATGGATACTCCTTATCCTCGAGCGCCGACTCGTTCGCGAAAGATAGGATAGTCTGTGACCATTGTCAAGCGAGCCCGGAAGGGGGTAGTGTCCTAAATGTGTGTTGCCCGGTGTCTTGAACTCGAAGCAGGACTTCGCCTGCAACTTACAGCCCCAAGGGGGCGGACTAGCAAAGCCCAGGCCAACGGCCTGGGAAAGGCGGTGGTTTTCCGGGTCGAGCCCTGAAGGGGCGACCTACGGAATGAGCAGCTACCGCGCCCCTTCAGGGCTTGAGGCCGGAAATGAATTTCCCTTCCACCCAGGCCGTTGGCCTGGGCTCTGCTGGGCCGCCCTTTCAGGGCGGAGAGATCACAGGCAATGACCAACCCACATTTAGGACACTATCTGGAAGGACGTCCCAATCGACCCTCTATCCGGGGCCCATTTGAACACCCGAATAGGATATTGCCAATGTATCGGTTCACGCATTGACATCGTCTTCCCCTTAGTGCACAATGTTGCTGCATGAAGACCGAATGTGGTACAAGCATGGCACCCGTCCCGTTGCCCAAGTATCTGCGAATTAGCAGGGACATCATCGCCATGATTCAGAGTGGGAAACTATCCGTAGGTGGACTAGTACCATCCGAGAATGAGCTGATCCGGCGGTTTCGAGTCAGCAATACCATTGCCCGCAAGGCTCTTCAGGAGGCGGAGCAGACCGGTTGGGTGGTGCGAGTGAAGGGCAAAGGCACCTATGTTCGGCAAACCCGGGTAGACCGGCCCATCACGCGCATCCTGAGTTTCACCCGCAACATGCTGGAGGCCGGGCGAACGCCCACCACCAAACTCATTCGTACCTTAGTGCACAAAGGGGAACATCAGTTGATCGTGAACCGGCGCTTGTACGTTCTGCGCGGGCCCTTGTGCCAGATTGAGCGAGTGCGATTCTCCGACGGGGTGCCGATGATGCGGGAGATCCGTTACATCTCGCTGACGTTCTGTCCGGGGATCCAGAAAAAGCCGCTGGAGGGCTCACTCTATGACCTATACGAGCGGGATTACGGCCTGCAACTCATGGAGGTAGACCAGACACTGAGCGCCGTCCAAGTGCCAGAAGAGCTGCTGAACGTCTTCGATTTGGAGGCGCCCGTCCCGGCCTTTCGGGTTGAGGGAGTCACGTTCTGTGGAAAGGAACTCATTCTGGAAATGGAGGATTCGATTTACCGGGGTGACATCTATCAGTTCTCGGTCAAAGCCACTCGCTAGTGAAGTGCGTCACAGATGCCTTTACTCATGTAAATAGGCTGGCGCAGAGCGAAGCTCTGCGGTTTCCATTGATTCGAATGCCGCCAATACGCAGAGCTTCGCTCTGCGCCAGCCGGGTTAAATGTAAAGAAGTGTTGGACGCAGTACACTAGGAAAAAGCTCATGTCAACGCAATATTCCAAGGCGTTTCTTTCCGGGCTGTATCGTCAGCTTTACACCATCCGCGTGTTCGAGACGCGGTGCATCCAACTCTACCGCCAGGGGCTCATTCGCGGCTATTTCCATCCCTACTTGGGCGAAGAAGCCATCGCCGTCGGCGTGTGCGCGGCACTAGGGCCCCAGGATTATGTGACGAGCACGCATCGTGGGCACGGGCACTGCATCGCCCGCGGTGCGGACCTCGGCCGCATGACGGCTGAGATCACTGGCAAACGGACCGGCTATTGTAGAGGGCGGGGCGGCTCGATGCACATCGCGGATGTCTCGAAAGGCAATCTCGGCGCCAATGGGATTGTCGGCGGCAGCACAGCCATTGGCGTTGGTGCAGCGCTGAGCGCCAAACTGCAGGGCTGCGACAGCGTGTGCGTGGTTTTTACCTCCGACGGCGGAGTCATGAATGGCACGTTTGGTGAGTCGTTGAATCTCGCGGCGGCCTGGGATTTGCCGGTCATTTTTGTCGTGGAGAACAATCAATACGCTGTCTCCACCCCGGTTCAGGACACATGCCGTGAGCCGGAACTCTACCGTCGGGCGGCCGGCTACGGAGTGGAGGCTAAGAGGGTCGACGGCAACCACGTCCTGGAGGTTTACGAAACCACAGCCGATTACGTGCGGCGCTGCCGCGAAGGCAAGGGGCCGTTTGTTATCGAGGCGTTGACTTACCGGCATGCCGGACATCATGTGAACGATCCGGGCACGTACATGTTGGAAGAACAAAAGGAGCATTACCGCAAGATCGATCCTTGCCTGCGCGGCCGGCAGTTCCTTATAGAACTGGGTGGGGCCAGCAGCGAGGAGGTTGCGGCGATCGAAGCCGAAGTGGAACGGGCTATGGAAGATGCGGTCGCATTCGCCCAGGAAAGCCCCGGGACTGAGGTGCAGGATTTTCTTCAGGAGACCAGCATCTATTCATGAATAAACCAACCACCACATCGCGTGAGGCGTCCACGCCCGCCGTCCGGCATCAGGTCCAGTATCGTACCGCGCTCAACGAGGCCTTGGCCGAAGAGATGCGGCGGGACCCCTCCGTGTTCATCATGGGAGAGGGGATTGCCGAACGGGGGGGATCCTACAAAGTAACTCAGAACCTGCTGGCTGAATTTGGCAAACTTCGCGTAATCGACACTCCGCTCTGCGAGGCCAGTTTTACCGGTGCCGCCATCGGCGCGGCGCTGACAGGGATGCGGCCGGTGGTGGAGCTTCTTTTCATCGACTTTGCCATGCTCGTAATGGATCAGCTTGTAAACCAAGCCGCCAAAGTGCGGTTCATGACCGGCGACCAATGCCGCGTGCCCTTGGTCGTGCGCACGCAGGGAGGGACCGGCAACGGTCTTGCCGCACAGCATTCGCAGAGTCTCGAAGCCCTGTTCTATCATATTCCCGGGCTCAAGGTAGTGATGCCCTCCACCCCCGCCGATGCCAAGGGCTTGCTCAAGGCTTCCATCCGTGATGATTTCCCGGTCATCTTCATCGAGCACAAATTGCTATACATGACGGAAGGCCCGGTACCGGACGGCGATGATTTCGTGATTCCACTGGGGCAAGGCCAGGTTAAGCGCAAGGGCGGGGATGTCACTCTCATAGCGTGGTCGAACATGATACCGCGCTCGCTCGAGGCCGCCGAAAAGCTTGCCGCCGAAGGGATTGAGGTGGAAGTCGTCGATCCTCGCACTCTAGTGCCGCTGGACAAGGAACTGATCCTGCAGTCCGTCCGAAAAACCGAGCATATAGTCATTGTCCAGGAGGCCGTTCGGCGTGGCGGAGTGGCGTCTGACCTGGCGTCAATCATTCAGGCCGAGGCTTTCGATTATCTAGATGCTCCCATTGAAATCCTGGCGGGGCTCGTCACTCCAGTCCCCTTCAACCTGGCCCTTGAAAGCGCCTGCGTACCGCAGGAGGCCGATATCGTCCGTGCCGTAAAACGGGTACTGAATCGCAATTGAAAGGTGGATCCTATGCCTCTTGTCTCCATGAAGCCGATCCTGGCCGCTGCGCGGCGGGCAGGTTACGGGGTCGGCGCGTTCAACATCTTGGATTACAACTCGGCGCGGGCCGTAGTGCGGGCAGCAGAGAAGTTGTCCGCGCCGGTCATTGTGCAAACCTCGGTGAAGACCGTCAAGTTCTGGGGCGCTTCCGCCATCGTTTCATGGATGCGCGAACTGGCCGCCAATTCGCCTGTGCCGGTGGCTCTGCATCTTGACCACTGTTTGGCGTTGGAGGTCATCGAGTCATGCATCGCAGCCGGTTGGACTTCCGTGATGCTTGACGCGTCCAGCAAGCCGTTTGAAGAGAACGTCCGTCTTACCAAGAAGGTCTTGGAAATGGCGGAACCCGCCGGTGTGGGCGTGGAGGCCGAGCTAGGCGAAATCGGTGGTGTGGAAGATGACCTGAAAGTGGCCGAGGAAGACGCACACCTGGTCGATCCCGAGAAGGCAATGGTGTTCTGCCAAATGCCCCTCGCAGTGTTCGCACCGGCGATCGGCACAGCTCACGGAATGTACAAAAGCGCGCCGAAGATCGCTTTTGACCGCTTGGAGGCGCTCAACCGCCGAACCTCGATGCCCTTCGCACTGCACGGGGGCACCGGGTTGTCGGATGAAGTCTTCGAGCGCTGCATCAAGCTGGGTTGCGCCAAAGTCAACATTTCCACCCAACTCAAGCACACTTTCATTGACGCGTTTGTGGAATATCACATGGCCAAAAAGGAATACGAACCCCTGAAGCCGCTGGGAGCGCAATTTGAGCGGATGACGGTCGACGTCATCGAGAATATCCGGAAGTTTGGGGGAGAAGGGCACGCGGAAGATCTCAAATCTCACCTTGAAGATTCCAAACCATGATAGCCATCAACATGCCACAGGTGGGCCAGGACATTCCGACGGCTCGCATCATTGAGTGGACGAAGAAGGAAGGCGAGGCGGTTCGCAAGGGCGATGTGATCGCCCTCGTGGAGTCCGACAAGGCCACGTTTGAGGTGCCTTCGGACGGCGATGGTACGCTGCTCAAGATTGTGGTGCCGGCGGGCCAAGAAGGGGAAGTACTCAAGCCCATCGCTTGGCTCGGGCAGCCGGGAGAACAAATCCCGGCTGATTTCACTAGCACCACGGCGCCGCCTCCCGCTGTAACCCCTGAAGTCGAGCCTGCAGCTATCGAATCAACCTCGCAAGTTCCGGTTCAGCCTCGCCGCTTTGCTTCCCCGTCGGCCCGGCGTGTAGCTCGCGAGCTGGGCACGGATTGGAGCATTGCCCAGGGTAGCGGCCCCGGCGGGCGAATCCAGAAAAAAGATGTGCTGGCAGCCGCAGCCGTGGTTCGGCAAATAACGCCGCCCTCCGGCGTCGCCATCACCACCGACCAGGTTATCCCCTTTACCCGGATGCGGCAGCGCATCGCCGAGCGTCTTACCTTGAGCAAACAGACGATTCCCCATTTCCACCTGTGCCAGGAGGTGGACATGACCGAGACCGAGCAATGGCGGCGAACGTTTAACCAGGCCGAAAACAGCCACGTAACCGTGACTGACCTCGTCATCTTCACGGCCGCCAGGGCCCTTGCCGAATTCCGGCGTCTGAACGCGCATGTGGAAAGTGACCGGCTGCTGATCCGCCAGGCCGTGAATGTGGGCGTGGCCACCGCGCTCGAGGATGGCCTGTTGACGCCCGTGATTACCGCGGCTGATCAGAAAAGTCTCCTGGAAATCTCACGGATCTCGAAGCAGAACGCGGAAGCCGCGCGGCGTGGTATGGCGGATTCGAATGTGTCGAGCACTTTTACCATCAGTTCGCTGGGGCAATTCGGCATCCCGATATTCCAGCCCATTATCAATCCTCCCGAATGCGCCTTGTTGGCTGTGGGGGCCATCCAACCACGTGTCGTGCCGGTACCCGGCGGCATCGGTGTGCGTCAGATGATGTGGCTGAACCTGGCGTGCGACCATCGCGCGGTGGACGGCGCATATGCCGCGCGCTTCCTCACTCGGCTGAAAGAGTTGCTCGAAACCAATTGCCGCCCGGGCGGCGAGTGGGACCGAGGCGCCCTCGAGCCCCATACGGCAACTTCGTCGCGAAGCGTCCCAGCTTTGCCTGGAGAATCAAAACTGTGAAAGCCCTTCTTTTTGATTGTGACGGGGTATTAGCGGACACGGAACGGGACGGTCATCGCGTGGCGTTCAACCAGGCTTTTTCCGCGAAGGGGCTCGACGTGGTATGGGATGTCCCTCTCTATGGTGAATTGCTCCGAATTGCCGGCGGAAAGGAGCGCATGCGCCTCTACTTTGACCAACGCGGCTGGCCAGTCGGTGTAACGGACAACGCCGCGCTGATTCAGGAGTTGCACCACCTCAAAACCGACCTTTTCATGAAGATCGTAGAAAGCGGAGAACTGCCGCTGCGATCAGGCGTAAAACGGCTGGCGGACGAAGCCATCGCCGCGGGCGTTCAACTCGCCGTTTGCTCCACTTCCAACCAACGCGCCGTAACGGCCATTGTCGAGACACTACTCGGCCCGGAACGCCGCGCAAAGTTTACCATTTTTGCCGGCGACATTGTTCCGCGCAAGAAGCCGGCACCGGATATCTACAACCTGGCGCGGGAACGGATGGCCCTCGAGGCGGCAGAATGCGTGGTGGTGGAGGACAGCCGCAACGGCCTGCTGGCCGCCAAGGAGGCCGGCATGCCGTGCCTCATCACGAAGAGCAGCTATACCCAACATGAGGACTTTAGTGAGGCAGACCTGGTGGTGGACGAACTGGGGGACGCACCGGGAATCCGGGTAACGCTCGAAGATCTCAAACGCCTCACTCTTCCCAACGCTTGAGACTCTGGTCTCCCGTCCCAGAAGCAAGGGAATTGAACGCAGAATGGGATGGCGTTCGTTGATGGGGGGCCCGATGGCCAGACCGGCTCTGAAGCCCCGTCAGGGGCGGCAGAATGTAGCCCACGGCGTGAGCCGTGGGTCTCCGGTGTGCCCCCTTCCCCAGCCCCCTCCCCCGCCGGGCGGGGGAGGGGAAGAAAAGGGGGTGGGGGCCGCTCCTCCCAGGGCTTGCGCCCTGGGCTACTATCTATCGCCCCTACCGGGGCTGCTGGGACTTACATCACGAATCACTGGGACGGGGCCGTCTGTGACCCATGCAGCCTGCACGCTGAATTCGAAAAACCGGACCGGCGGGTTCCCGCTGGAGTCCACTCAAGGCGATGAACAAACGACGAGTCTTTTTCGGCGCCAACTGGAAGATGCATAAGACAAGGCAGGAGGCGGTTGATTACATCAACCGCTTGCAGGAACTGCTTCAAACTATTCCTGGCATCGAGCAGGCCCACGTTTTTGTGCTCCCACCTTTTACTGCGATTGAGGCTTCCAAGCGGGCGAATGCAGGCAATCTCTGGATCGGCGCCCAGAACATGCACTGGGCAGAATGGGGAGCTTACACGGGAGAAATCTCCGCACCCATGCTCGAGGAGTTAAGGGTTGACCTCGTCGAACTTGGCCACGTTGAACGCCGGAGGTACTTCCACGAGACGGACGGTGAGGTCAACGATAAGGTACATGCAGCCCTACGCCACGGTTTGAGACCGCTGGTTTGCGTGGGTGAACAGGCTGAGGAGAAGGCGTCTGGGAAGGCTCAAGAGGTGCTGGGTCGTCAACTGAGAATTGCGCTCAAAGGCGTGAAACCCCAAGAAGCCTCAAGTTTGATGATCGCCTATGAGCCCGTCTGGTCCGTTGGAGCCGAGGGCGTAAGCGTACCCCCCGATTATGTTCGGGCCATTCGAGAATACACTCTCGGGATTCTCTCCGAGCAGTTTGGCTCGGAAGCGTCTGCCCAGATCCCCATTATCTACGGTGGGGCCGTAAACGCAGAAAATTGTGCAACGATTTTGATTGATGGGTACGCCGATGGCTTGTTTGTAGGCAGGGCAGGCTGGGAGGCAGATGCTTTTGCAAATCTCATACGGATTTGCCTCCATTCCCTGGATCCACAGCCAGCATCCCCCGATAAGGCGCACGAAGGGATTTCCTGGGGAAACACCTCTCGAAAGGAGGCTCAATGATTCGCAAGCTGATCAATGATCCTGCCCAAGTGGTTTCGGAGCTGCTCGCCGGCCTGGAGTTAGCCAGCAACGGGATGATCCGCAATGTTGGCCCCGTGGGCGCTATGGCGAGCACTGCACTGCCTGAAAGCAAGGTGGGCCTGCTGATCGGTGGCGGGAGCGGACACGAGCCGCTTTTCCCAGCCTTTATCGGCCCCAATATGGCGGATGGAGCAGCATGTGGCAATATTTTTGCAGCTCCGACTCCCGATGTTATTCTCGCGGTAACCCAGGCCGTGCACAGGGGCAAGGGTGTGCTGTACGCCTATGAAAATTACGCCGGCGACGTGATGAACTTTGACATTGCAGCAGAAATGGCCGCCGAGGAGGGAATCGAAGTCAAGACGGTGCGGGTTTGGGACGACGTAGCTTCGGCTCCTCGTGAGAATATGGAAGAACGCAGAGGGATAGCGGGCGGTCTCCTGGTCTTCAAGGTCGCGGGGGCAGCGGCCGCCACGCAGCCGACGCTCGACGAGGTCGTCCAAGTGGCAGCCCGGGCGCGAGACAACACGCGGTCTATTGGCGTCGCCCTGGCGGCCGGATCCATTCCCCAAACTGGCGAAAAGACTTTCGAGCTTGGCGACGACGAGATCGAAATCGGGATGGGCTTGCATGGTGAGCCGGGTGTACGACGTCAAAAGTTCGCGTCGGCCGACGTCATCGTGGATCAGATGATGGACCATTTGTTGTCAGACCTGCCGTTTAGGGCGGGCGATGAGGTTTGTTTGCTGTTGAACGACCTCGGCAGCACGAGCTTCATGGAACTGCTAATCGTCAATCGCCGTGCCCGCCAGAGGCTCGAAGCCTTGCGCGTCCGGGTCCATGACACCATCATGGGAAAATTCTGCACCTGTCAGGAGATGGCCGGCTGTTCCATTAGCCTGCTGAAACTTGACGACGAATTGCGTCGATTTTATGACATGCCAGCTCGCTCGCTCGGATTTACTAAGGGGCAACTATAATGACGCCAAGCGGCTTGTCGGTCGAGCAGGCCAGGCAGTGGTTCATGCTGCTATCGAAGGCCATGATCGACGAACAGGAAACCCTCACTCGTGCGGATCAGGCGGTTGGTGACGGCGATCACGGTATCGGGATTTCGCGCGGTTTCAGTGCTGTAGACGCAAAGCTCCAGGAGTCGGATTTCGCGACGCTTGACGCTCTTGTTAACGCCGTCGGCAAGACCCTGTTGATGTCGATCGGCGGTGCAAGTGGAGCGGTTTTCGGCAGCCTTTTCCTCGGCGGCGCCAAGTCCCTGAAGGGCAGGACAGTGTTCGATGCTGGGTGCCTGGCTGACCTGCTGGAATCCGGGTTACGCGCCGTGCAGGACAGGGGCAAAGCCGACGTGGGCGACAAGACCATCGTTGACGCGCTCAAACCGGCGGCCGGTCGGGCCCGGGAGGTTCAAGGAGAATCTCTGGGCAATGCGTTGGCGGAGGTTGTCGTGGCTGCCCTGCAGGGCCTCGAGAGCACACGAAATCTCCAGGCACGTTTCGGCAAAGCCAGACCGCTGGGAGCCCGGGCCGTGGGCCATCTCGATCCAGGGGCTCTCTCTTTCACGCTGATGCTCCAACATTTGTCTCGCCTGCTTTGTCGTGTTGGAGATTGACAAGGATATAGCTGCTGTCTTACGTTCTTGGAAAAGCACGCCAGCGCCAACGGGTTGAAACTCAAAAACATGCTCCCATTCCTTTATTGGTCCGTGCCGCTGCGCCTAGCCTCACCTTCGCAGTTCCGCACATTTGTGAGGGAAAGTTGACCTCCCTATCGGTCTAACCTCTTATCCATCAAAGCTGGCTTTTCAGAAGGCCGTTGTAGTGCCGACCTACCCTCTTTACAAATGCT
>Ga0209517_10001466_pt1 | contig 35621 bp, 32 predicted proteins | sample PeaSoiMetSII2010_FD_187695 | JGI IMG/M metagenome (GOLD analysis project Ga0209517, IMG submission 187695) | Peat soil microbial communities from Weissenstadt, Germany - SII-2010 (SPAdes) (version 2) | ecosystem: Environmental > Terrestrial > Soil > Wetlands > Peat | place: Germany... | reverse complement strand
TCACTCTGGCGCTCGAAGAGCAGACGGGAACGATGGAAATCGCGGCTCCACAAGCTTTTTTTGATTTGCCGGCGCCACAGCAGATTCCAGAACCGACGGAGAACGTGCCAGCTATGGAGGAAATTCAGCGAAATCTGGAGTTGCTGGAGGATGCGGCGGTCCATTTGGAAGTAACGCTGGAAGGTCCCACAATGGCGTTCAGCGATCTAACCGCATTGAAGACTGGACAGGTGGTGAAGTTCGATTATCCGTTGGCGAAACAGCTTCAGGCGCTGGTGAACGGCAGCGTGCCGATCACCGGCCACATCGTCAGTTCCGGGCGTAAGCGGGCATTTCAGGTAGAAGAGCTTCCTTAATAAAGAAGGGGCTCGGAACCCGCGGGTTTTGGGCCAGGTGGCGAAGAAGGTCGAGAGACGCTTTCAGATCCTCACCGGATTTCGGACTATCCATCCAGTAGCGGATCATCGCGGCGATTTCCTGCAGCAGCTCCATGCGTTCCTGCTCGGCGTACGCCAGGCGGGCCGGCTGGACGCCTTCCGCGAGGTCCAGGGCGGACCGCAGCCGGGATACGTCGGCGCTATTCCACGCGGCCAGCAGGAGTTTCGCGCAATGCCCGGAGACACTCAAAGTATTCATCGTTTCCATGTGCGAAAGACATATCGATGAAAGCGCGGCGAGTGTGCAATCAATTTAAGTACTAATTTGAACGCGCTGGAACCGGGCGCAGGGGCGTACCGAATTTGCGCGGCGCTCAAAAAAAACTGAAATTAATTCGCGCGTCATCGAAATGAATAGCGCCGCTGAGAAACAAAGTGAGTCAGCCGGTACGGCGTGATGCCGCAAATCAAAAGTGAGAAGGATGTGAAGCATGTCTCTTTCGTTTCAAACTAACGTTACGTCACTGGTGGCTCAGCAGAACCTCGCAGTGAACACGAACTCCCTGGACAACGCCATTACCCAGTTGACCTCCGGTTTCCGCATCAACAGTTCCGGCGACGATGCGGCGGGCCTCGCGATTGCGAACGGGTACCGCGCCAACGTGACCGAGCTGCAACAGGGTGTGCGCAACGCTAACGACGGCACGGCGATCTTGCAGACGATCGACGGCGGTCTCAACAATATTTCCAACATTCTCGATCAGCTCCAGCAGCTGGCGACGCAGTCGGCTTCCGGCACGTTTTCCGGCGGCACAGCGGGAAGAACCACGCTGAACAACGAATTTCAAACGCTGCTGGGCGAAATTAACCGGCAGGCGGCGAACATCGGGCTGGCCAGCGGCGGCGGCACGGGCGGCGTCTACAACGCTTCGATCTCCGTGTTCATCGGCGGCGGCAACAACCAGACCGACTCGGCGGTTTCGATCAACCTGAGCGGTTCCGGCAACATCGTGGACTCGAGCGGACTGGGCATCTCGACCGATGCGATCGACACCATCCCGCACGCGCTGACTGCTTTGACGGACATCACCACCGCGATTCAGAATCTGGGCGCGGTGCAGGGCGCGGTCGGCGACGGCGAAAACGACCTGACCTACGCGATCGGTCTCGCCAACTCGCAGATCACCAACCAATCGGCGGCGGAATCGAATATCCGCGATGCGAACGTCGCGCAGGAAGCCGCGGCGCTGACGCAGTCCCAGGTGCTGCAACAGTCGGGTGTGGCCGCGCTGGCGCAGGCGAACGCCGAGCCGGAAGCGCTGTTGAAGCTGCTCGCTTAATCGCAAGGCAGGCGTTAGAAAGCTAACGTCTTTCGAGAAATGGGCCGATCCTTCTAAACGGGACCGGCCCAACTCGTTTTATTGGAGCTTTTGGGGGATTGAATGGGAACCACTTCCAGCGCAGTTTCGTCGCTCTTGCCCAGCACATCCACGTTTAACGGCACCAGCCAGTACGCCGCCGACTTGCAGCAAGCCATCACTCACGCCGTTACGGTTGCGTCGATTCCGCTCACAGAGCTGCAAACCAACCTCGGCACATTGCAAGGCCAGACCAGTGAAGTCAGCACATTGCAGGGCGATTTTACAGCGATTCAGACCGCGATCCAGAACCTGGCCACGGCCAGCGGCGGGAACTCCTTTTCAGCGGCGGTCGGGGATAACACGGTGGCGTCGGTTTCCCTCGATTCGAGTGCGGCGGTTACTGCGGGCACGTACGATTTGAACGTGATCACGCCGGGATCGCAAACGACGACTTTGAGCAACGCCGGCCTCCTGACTGTTACCGACCCTTCTTCAAGCTCGATCAGCACATCCGCAAGCTATACGCTGAGCGTTAACGGGACGAATTACACGGTATCGCCGACTTCGAATACGCTGAACGCGCTGGCCCAGGCAATCAACCAATCGGGCGCGGCGGTGAACGCGACCATCGTCAACATCGGAGGGCCATCGTCGCCGGATTACCGGCTGTCTCTGCAGAGTACAGCGCTGGGCAACGTCGCGATTCAGCTCAGCGACGGCACGAATAATAGTTTGTTGACCACGCTCACCACGGGCGTCGACGCGCAATATCAAGTGGATGGGCAGCCTACGCCCACTCCCATCTCCTCCAACAGCAGCACGGTGACGATCGCACCGGGCGTCACCGTGGACCTGCTGAAGGCCGGCGATACCACGGTGTCGGTGTCGCCGGATTCGACCGCGACATCGAACGCTTTGTCCGCGTTCGCGACGGCTTACAACGCCGCGGTCACGGAGCTGGGCAACAATCACGGAACCGCGGGCGGGGCGCTGACGGGCCAGAGTATCGTGTTCGATCTGGAGCAATCGCTGCGAGGCATTCTGAACTACACGACTGGCAGCGGCAACGTGCAGAACCTGACATCCCTCGGCTTGACGTTCAACTCGGACGGGCAACTGGAGTTTAACCAGTCGCAGTTCGACAGCATTTCCGCGACGGATCCGAACGATGTGGCCGCGTTTCTGGGCAGCGCCGGTTCCGCATCCGCGCCCGGGACCGGATTTCTGGGCACCGCGAGCAGCGTCCTGACGGGGCTGGAAGATCCGATTAACGGAATTTTTGCGCAGACTAACAATTCCCTGAATCAGCAGATCAATTCCGATAGTCAGGAAATTACGGACACGCAGAATCGCATCACGACCATGCAGAATACGCTGACTGCGCAGATGACGGCGGCGGACGCCCAAATCGCGCTGCTGGAATCTCAAGTTACGTATTTCACCGGTTTATTCACAGCGACCCAAGATGCCATCCAGAGCCAAGGATAAATTCCGCGCCGCGATCAACGCCGGTGCTCCCGCCAGCCAAACCGAAGCAGCTTTGGATGAGCTGCGGCGCGACGTAGAATCGTACTGGCAGGCCGCCTCGGCTGCGGAGCGGCAGGTGATCGCCAAAGAGATCACATCGTTACTCGAATGGGCGCGGCAGACGATCCTCGTTCGGCGCGCGCATACGCAGAGCAGACTGGCTCGGCTTACGCGCCACGGCGCTTATGTGCCCGCGACCTCGCGACGGCTGGCGCTGGTCGAATTCGAAGGGTAACGCGCCCCCAAAGTGGCGGAGATTGGACGATTACCGTTCGATTTGCGACGCCCTTCCGGCCTTCTATCCCTGAAATGAGTGAGTTAGCCTTGGCACACAAGGTGCATTCCACCGGGCATCGTGTTCGAGGGTGTCGCCCAAAATTTCGATCATTACATGACTCTGTTGAGCGCCCGCCAGAAGCTGGTGGCGTCCAACATTGCCAACGCCGACACGCCCGGATACAAGACCCAGGACATCGATTTTCGCGCTGAGTTCGAAAACGCGGCGTATGAGAATCCGCCGGGAGGGCAGACTCCGTCGGTGATCGAAGCGGAGGGTCTTCCGGTCAAGGCCGACGGCAACAACGTGAATCTGGACCGCGAGGCGCGGCTCCTGGCCGAAAATGCTCTGCGATTCTCGATCGCGTCCAGCTTTGCGCGTTCGGAGCTTGCCTCGGTGCGATCCGCGATTCAGGACGGTAAGGGCGCATGAGTCTCCTCTCGGCATTGTCTGTCAGCGCATCGGGAATGTCCGCGCAAAGGCAGCGCACGGAACTGCTGGTGGAGAATCTCGCGAACGCTGAAACCACACGAACGCCGGAAGGCGGTCCGTACCGGCGCAAGGATGCGGTGTTTGAGTCAGATCCTTCGGCATCTCAGTTTTCCTCGCTATTCGAAAGCGAAATGAACCAGGGTGGGGTGGGAGTGCGCGTTTCGCAGGTGATGACGGATACGCGCGACCCGATCAAGCGCTATATGCCGGGCCATCCGGACGCTGATAAAGACGGCTACGTCGCTTTCCCGAATATGAATCCGGCGGAGGACATGGTGGACCTGATGGGTGCGTCCAGGAACTACCAGGCCAACGTCTCGGCGGTTTCCGCGGTGAAGGACATGATCCAGAAATCGCTCGAACTGTTCAAATAAGCCATGTCGATGAAGATGGCCAACATTAGTCCAATCGCGCCCATCGCCGTCCCAGAAATGGGGTCCACCAGCGAGGCAACCGGGAGCGGCGGAATTTCGTTCAAGGATGTTTTGGGCAACGCGATTCAGGGTGTGGAGAGCGCGCGCAGCAGCGCCGACCAGATGGTGTCGAAATTTCTTTCGGGCGAAGGCGAGGATCTACACTCGACCATTCTCGCGTCGCAACGCGCTGAGCTGGAATTTCAGATGTTCCTGCAGGTCCGAAATAAGGTGGTCTCCGCGTATCAGGAAGTCATGCGGATGCCGATGTAGCGGGAGAACCGAACACGCCCATGGATCAGATCAAACGTTTGCTGGCTTCGCTTTCGGTGCGGCAGCGCTGGACCATCGCCATTGCGGTGGTGCTGGCGGCGGCCGGCATCACAAGCTTTGCGAACTGGCAGCGAGAGGCAAATTTCCGGCCCCTTTATAATGCTTTGGCTCCTGAAGACGCTTCGGTGGTGGTTCAGAAGCTGAAGGAATCCGGCACTCCATACCGGATTTCGAACAACGGCACCACCATATCGGTTCCCGAAGAGAAAGTGGCTGAGCTGCGCCTGGAAATGGCCGGCGCCGGCGTGCCCAAGAGCGGACGCATCGGGTTTGAGATTTTCGATAAGACCAACTTCGGTATGACGGATTTCGCCGAGCACGTCAACTATCGGCGCGCGCTTGAAGGCGAACTGGAACGCTCCATCATGTCGGTGGCGGAAGTGGAACAGGCGCGGGTTCATATCTCGCTTCCCCAGGAATCCGTATTTCTGGAAGGACGCCAGCCGGCGAAGGCCAGCGTGCTGGTGAAAATCCGGTCTGGTGCGACGCTGCCCGAGACCGCCATGCCGGCGATCACGAACCTGGTGGCAAGCGCTGTGGAAGGACTGGGTCCAGAGAACGTTTCGGTCCTGGACATGCGCGGCAATTTGTTGAATCGTCCTAAGAGGATCGGACACAATGGCGACGAATCGTCGGATGCGGCGCTGGAGTATCAGCACAAGATCGAGCAGGATCTGGCCGCCAAACTGGATTCGACACTCGAACCGGTAGTGGGAACCGGGCGATTTCGAACCGCGGTTTCGGCCGAATGCGACATGAACAGCGGCGAGCAGAGCGAAGAAAGCTTCGATCCAACGCATTCGGTGATGGTCAGCTCGCAAAAAACCGAGGATGTTTCTTCTCCGACGCACGCGGCGGGAGGGATTCCGGGTACGGCGTCGAATCTTCCCGATGCGGCTGCGCGCCCTGCGACCACCGGCGGCGGAACATCGCGAAAAACGGAGAGCGTCAATTATCAGACCGCGCACACGGTGAAGCGGACCGTACTGCCGCAGGGGGCGATCAAGCGCCTGTCGATCTCGGTACTGATCGACCAGGATGTGCGTTGGGAGGGTAGCGGCGCGAATCAGAAGCGCGTTCTGGTTCCGCCGACACCGGAACGGATCAAAGTGATTCACGATCTCGCGGTGGCGGCTTCGGGTTTCAAGGCGGATCGCGGCGATCAGTTGATTGTCGAGAGCCTGCCGTTCGAGTCGACGCTGAATCTGGATCCTCCGAACTCGGCGCCGGTTCCGGTCGCGCCGAAGAAGCTTTCGCCGATGGAGCAGTTGAAGAGCGATCCAAAGATGATGGCGGCACTCGCGGCGATCTTCGCGGTGGTGATCGCGGGTGTCTTCTTTGTGGTTCGCAAAATGATGAAGGGTACGCCGCGAAATTCAGTGGAGGTCCGCATGCCACAAGCGCTTCCCCAGGGAACGCCCGAATCCGGCTTGCAGCGAACCGCGGGAGGCAACGAAGCCGAAACGTGGGCGGCCCCGCAAGCGACCGGCGGCATACCGCTGGGTCCCGGCCGAATTGAAGCTCTGACGAATCAATTGCGATCCTCGGCGCAAAAAGACGCCGAAGCCTACGCCGGCGTTCTGCGCGGCTGGCTGAAGGAAGAGAGGGCGTAGCGGATGGCTACGGCTGGGATGGCGCCGGCGCTAACCGGACTGCAGAAGGCCGCGATTCTTCTGGTCGCGCTGGGCGATCAGGCGTCGGCAGAGATGCTGAAGCATCTGAGCGACGACGAAGTGCAAGCTGTGACGGCGGCGATCGCCACTCTGCCTCCTGTGTCGACGGAGCAGGCCGAAGCGGTTCTGGATGAGTTTCGAGCGGCGACGCAGGCCGCGCTGCACGTGGGCCATGGCGGGCTTAATTACGCGCGGCGAATCCTGACCAGCGCTTTTGGACCGGAGGGAAGCAAGAAACATCTGGACCGGCTGCCGAAGCAGGATAAAGAAGCCGCGAACCACGAACTGGCGCGCGTCGATCCGCAGCAACTCGCGCGGTTTGTGCGCAGCGAACATCCCCAAACAGTGGCACTAATTCTGTCGCGGCTGAGTCCGGCGCAAGCGGCCGCGGTGCTCGGGTCGATGGATCAGGAATTGCGGTCCGACGTCACGCTGCGGATTGCGCGTCTGGATCAGATTTCGCCTGCGGTGATCCGGAAGATATCGGCTGTGATCGGAAAGAAGCTGCAAGCGACCGGAGAAATCCAACGCGAGCCGTCGGGTGGAGCGCGTGCGGTGGCGGAAATTTTCAATCAGCTCGATTCCACGTTGAGCGAGGAAATTCTGGCGCAGGTGAGCGAGCTAAACGCGGAACTGGTGGAGGAAATCCGCCAGAAGATGTTCGTGTTCGAGGATCTGTTGTCGATCGATTCCAATGGAATCAAGGAAATCCTGGGCCGCGCGGATCGCAGACAGCTCACTGTCGCGCTAAAGGGCGCGAGCGAAGAGATGCGGCGTCACCTGCTGCAAGGGATGTCGCCGCGCGGCGCCGCCATGCTGCTCGAAGACATGGAAGCCATGGGTCCGATCAAGATCCGCGAAGTGGAAGCGGCACAGCAGCAGATCATCGCGGTGGTTCGCCAGCTGCAAGGCGAAGGCATCATCAGCCGCCAGAAGGGAGGCGGTGGCGGCGGAGATGAACAATACATCTAGAGTCCTCCACGCGCGGGAGCAGAGCGGAGTCAAGCCGATCTGGTGGCGCGACACCAGCCCGCCTCCTCCCACGCCACCGCGGCACCGCGCGCCGGAACCGAAAAAAACCGAGGGACCCGTTGGGGTCGATGTCGAACGAATCGAGCGGGAAGCGTATCAACGTGGGTTCGCCGAAGGCCAGGCGGTGGGGAAGAATCAGGCCGCTGCTGAGATCGGTCCGGTGATCGAGCGGTTAAGCCGCAGCCTGGCGGAACTTGGGTCGCTACGGTCGCGTATCCGGCGGGACGCAGAGAAAGACTTGCTTAAACTATCGATTGCGGTCGCGCGGCGCGTACTGCATCGGGAATTGACGCTGGATCCGGAGTCGATTGAAGGGTTGATTAAGGTTGCGTTGGAGAAATTACAATCGCGCGACGCGTGCCGGATCCGGGTACATCCGGAGCAGGAAGCCGCGATTCGTGCGGCGCTCGAGCGCGCGCCGACATCGAGCAAGATGGAGCTGATTCCGGACGGGTCCTTACAACCTGGCGATGTCCTGCTTGAAACACAGCACGGCACGATCGATGCGTCGATCGAAACGCAGCTTCGGGAGATTGAGCGCGGGTTTGCGGACCGGCTCCAGCGATGACGACGGCCATGGGAACGGAAAACGAAGATCTCATATCGCTAGACCGCTACATTCGGGACCTGGATCAGATAGAACTGCTTCCCTGGCGCGGCGAAGTGACGGCGACGGTGGGGCTGCTGATCGAATCGCACGGACCGGCGGTGGCAATTGGAGATTTTTGCGAAGTGTCGACGGGCGACGGGCGCAAGATCCGGACGCAGGTGATCGGGTTTCGAAACGGCCGTGTGCTCGCGATGCCGCTCGATGAGCCCGAAGGATTGCAGCTGGGCAGCAGCGTCACTGCGCGGGTTCAAGATGCTCGACTCGGCGTTGGTCCGGGATTGCTGGGGCGCGTGCTGGACGGCTTCGGACAGCCGATGGACGGCGGGCCTCCGATTGAAGCCGCCGCTTCGTATCCCTTGTATTGCGCGCCGCCGAATCCTTTGCAGAGGCGGCACATCACCGAACGGATGGTGACGGGAATCCGCTCGATCGACAGCCTGCTGACGTGCGGCAAAGGGCAGAGAATCGGGCTGTTTGGCGGAAGCGGAGTTGGGAAAAGCACGTTGCTCGGCGCGATGTCGCGGAAGAATTCCACGCAGGTGAGCGTGGTCGCGCTGATCGGGGAGCGCAATCGCGAAGTGAAGGCGTTTCTGGAGCAGGAACTGGGACCGGACGGGATGAAGCGGTCCGTGGTGGTGGTCGCCACGTCGGACCGGCCGGCGCCGTTGCGGATCCGCGCGGCGTTCGTCGCGCTGGCCGCGGCTGAATATTTTCGGGATCAAGGCGCGGATGTGCTGCTGGTGATGGATTCGGTGACGCGACTGGCTATGGCACAGCGCGAGATCGGTCTGGCGGCAGGCGAGCCTCCGAGCCAAAAAGGTTACACGCCGTCGGTATTCACGCTACTGCCGAAGATTTTCGAGCGGGCGGGAAATTTTCCGACCGGATCGATCACCGGATTTTTTACGGTTTTGGTGGAGGGCGACGACTTCAACGAACCGATTTGCGATGCGGCCCGCGGAATTCTCGACGGACATTTGATTCTATCCAGGGAACTGGCCTCGGCGGGACACTACCCGGCGATCGACATCCTCAATTCGGTCAGCCGCTTGGCGAATAAGGTCACGACGCCGGAAGAGATGCAGGCGTCGCAGAAACTGCGCGAGGCTCTAGCGTTGTACCAGCACTCGGCCGATCTGATCCAACTGGGGGCGCATGTACAGGGCGTGAATCCGAAGCTCGACCAGAGTATTCGCGTTCGCCCGCAGATAATCGACTATTTGCGACAGACGCCGGATACGTATTCGCCCGTGGATGAGACGCGGGCCGGGTTGTTCTCGCTGGCGAAGCAGTTGTGAAGACGTTTCGATTCCCGCTGCAACGGGTTCTCGAGTGGCGCGCGCTCCGGATGCGAACCGAAGAGGAAAAACTCGCGGCGCTGCAACACAAGATGGCGGCGCTGGTCCATCGGGAGAACGCACTGATCGCGGCGGAGTTGAAGGCCGAGATGGAATTGCTGAAGCTGCCCGCCATCGGCGGATCGGATTTACAAGCGCTGGCAGCCTATCAGGTCCGCGTGAGGACTGAGCACGGGAGCCTGCGCGCGGCGCGGGCGCAGGTGGACAAGGAGATCGCGGAGCAAAGGAAACAGCTCCTGAAGGCTCGCAAGGATTATCGCGTGCTGGAGAAACTGAAAGAGAAGCGCTTCAAGGGGTGGGTCTACTTGAGCGACCGTGAGCTCGAAGACAATGCCGCGGAAGCGTACATTTCGCGCTGGTCGCAATCGGAAGGCAGGCAGGTATGAACATCTTCATGCTGACGGAGACCAACAGCGGCTGCTACAAGTGGCGCAGTGCGATTCCGGCCAAATATCTGCGTCGCAGGGGGCACAAGGTTCAGATTTTCGCGGAAACATCGGAATCGTACGAAGCGCCAGACGTCATGGTGTTCTATCGCGCGCATTTTGGCGAAGCGGTCAAACTGGTTGACTGGTGCAAGCGAAATTCTATCCGCGTTGTATACGATACCGACGACGCGCTGGACCTGGTTCCGCGCGGGAACCTCAATTTCAAGTTGCTTCAGGATCGCATTCCGTTATACGAGTTTCTGCTGGAAGCGGCGGACTTGGTCACGACGACCACCGAAACGCTGGCGGGCCACTTGCGGCAATGGAACCGGAATGTCGCGGTGATTCCCAACAGCGTCGATCCCGAAGAATGGCCCGCTCTGTCTCCCAGGCAGAACGGCGAAGTGCGCATCGGCTGGACGGGAAGTCCCACTCACTTCGACGACTTGGCTGTCGCGCTGGATGCGATTCGCGAATTGCAGAAGAAATATCCATTTCTGTGGGTCATGCAAGGCATTTGTGCCGAATCGACCTTGCAGGAGCTATACGATTTTCTGCGCGTGCGCTGGGGAAATAAGTTCTTTGAGACCCCGATGGGAAAGCCGATCAAGCGATTCATGGAGAAGCTGAACGGAGTGCGGTATGAGTTTCATCCGATGGTCTATCTGGAAAAGCATTCGGCCAAGGTCCACGATCTGAAGCTGGATATCGGCATCGCGCCGCTGACCGACGAACTGTTCAACCGGCATAAAAGCTGTATCAAATACTACGAATACGCGATGACCGGCGCGATTACGATCGCATCGCACGTGCTGCCTTACTCGGCGGAAGTTCCTACCACGGCAAAGAATACGCGCGAGGCCTGGAAACAGAAGCTCGAATGGGCGCTCAATATCGACCGCGAGCCGGTGTGGCGTGAGCAGCGCGAATGGGTCCTGGAGCACCGCAACATCGAAAAGAACGTCGAGCTGTGGGAAAAAGTCCTGGCCGGCGAATCCATCGACGCGATTCGAACGCCGGAAGCCGCGTTGCAAGTTTAGCGAAACGCCCAGCCGAGCGAATTCACTTTGACGACGAATTGAAGTCCGAACACGTTGTCGCGCGTTCCGCTGCTTCCTTCGGCATGCAGGATTTCGTAGCTTGCCTTCAGCAGTTCGTTGCGCCCAAGCCAACTGCCGGCTCCGAATTCGTAGGATTGCAGCGTCGGCGAAAACTGGTTCGCGGATACCCCGGATTTGTCCACGACGCTACCGCTGTGTAGCCAGCCGGCGCGCATCGCAAGATAGAGGCGAGGCGTGAGCACGCGTTTCGTTTCGGCGTAACCGGAGGTCATAGACGGCGCGACCGTAAAATTCGGAGAGTCGAACCAGAACCGTTGGAACTCGCCATTGACGCTCCAGCGTCCGCGAGCCCACTGCGCGTCCGTGCCGAACCCACTGGCCGGGAAGCTGCGGACCGTGGTCCCGGCGGGCAGCAGCGGCGTCAGACTATCGTCCAGGTAGGGGCCGCGAAATCCCGAGACGCCGACGCGAAAACCTTGGCGAATTGTGTAACCCGCCCCCGCGGTCCACTGCGCGTAGGTTCCCGCGGAGCTCAAGCTCTGTGGACTTGCGGGCGAACCGCTGGTCACTTGGAGGCGACCGTCGAATCGAGCCGCGGACAGATCCATTTCGATACCGGGCAGGCTGTAGAGCGTGACCGGAACTAATCCAGGTCCGCCTCCGGGCGAGCCGCCACATGCGTTCCAGACGTATCCGTAGTACTGTGAACGTAAATCGGCGGTCCCACACGGAATCTGATCGGCGCGAAGAGGAATTTCGGTGATGTAGCCGAGCGGTTGGTCGAGAAGTGGATTTTCGGCGTCATCATAGCGCGTCGGAAATGCGCCGAACGCAGAAGACAGACGGCCGGCCTTGATCACCATCGCAGCGTTTCCTCGACGCAGCGAATAACCAATGAAGGCTTGAAGCACATCGGTGTAAATGTCGTGATCGCGATCGAAGGCGTCGTAGTAGAAATACGGCGCCAGACGGATCTGAAGTGCGCTGTAGACGAACCAGTGCGATCCCAACTGGATGGTGGGACGCAGTACGGCACGGAATCCGCCAGTGTAGGGCGAACCCGGACCTTCCAATTGGAGACGCTGCGTATACATGCCGCCCGCGCTCAACGTCATGGGAATGCTGATGCCTGACTCTGCGTCCTGGCCGGCTATGACAGCAGCGGAGACGGCGCCGAGAAGAATCCATCGGGTCAACATATGCCCGCCTTCACGCCGCTGATTTCAATATCGGAATTGGTCTCTTCGACTGGAAGAGTCAGAGCAACACGGAAAGTCGACCCTTGTCCTTCGCGGCTTTCGACGGCGATGGTTCCGCCCATCATCTCCACCAATTGCTTCGCGATGGTGAGCCCGAGGCCGGTTCCACCGAAGCGCCGCGTCATGGATCCATCGGCCTGGGTGAATTTTTCGAAAATCGCGTCGAGCTTTTGAGCGGGAATTCCGATTCCGGTATCGATGACCGATAGGCGCAGTGCCGCTCCGTCTTCCGAGCGTCCACGGCATTCGACGCGAACCTCAACGCGCCCGCGCTCGGTGAACTTGATGGCGTTGCCAATCAGATTCGTCGCGACCTGGCGGATGCGTCCTTCGTCGCCGATCAGCCGCTCCGGTGCGCCTGCGTCAAAATACGTGGACAGACGGAGACCTTTGGCGGATGCCTGCGTTGAAAGCAGCGCGAGCACGTCCTTGAGGGTGGCGCACAGGTCGAACGGAGCCGGGCTCAGGACCATTTTTCCAGAATCGAGCCGCGCAAAGTCGAGAATCTCGTTGAGGAGAAACATCAGGGAATCGGCCGAGCTGCGAACGGTGGCGGCGTAATCGCGCTGTTCTTCATCGAGCGTGGTCAGCAACAGAACTTCCGTCAATCCGATGATGCCGTTCATCGGAGTGCGGAGTTCATGGCTGATATTGGCCATGAACTCGCTCTTGGCCTTGTTGGCCGCCTCGGCGGATTCCTTAGCTTGTTCGAGTTCGGCGCGCGAACGTCGCTCGGCCGCCGCGACGCGATTGAAGGTATCCGCCAGCAGGCGCAACTCGCCGGCGGCTTCACCGGTGCCGATCTGCTCGGGAAACTGGTTGGTGCGTTCCCCACGCTGCAACTGGGCGATGAACTCGCGCAGCGGTTTGGAAACAGAACGCGAGGTGACGATAGTGAACAGCAGCGCCATGATTACGCCGGCCGTACCGATCTTGACCAGGATGCCGAGCCATCCCGCCGTGAAGTCCCGAACCGCGGCGTCCAAGGAACGCACCGCGAGAAGACGGTAGCCGGGTCCCAAGCTGCCTTCATGCACAGGGAGAACCAGCTGCGTGTCGCCACCGGGATCGATCTCGCATTCGGAATCGAATTCGCGGCAGCGCTTCGCGATTTGTTGCTCGAATGACGCCCATGCGCTGTTCGGCAGGGTCGCGCTGAGCACGTGTCCGTCGCGCAGCAACACTGCGTCACCGCCAAGATGATAACGAAGCAGGTCGAATTTGCGGCCGATGAGCAGCCGTCCGATCTCGGCGCCGTCGATTGCGATAGGGGTGGTGGAAAGCTCGTAAAGCTGGCCGCCGGCATCAAGCAAAGTGGGCTGGCCGGAAATCTCCGGCAGTCCCCCGGCAGGCGCGGCCGCACCGGCCGTGGCGACCACGCGGCCCTTCGAATCCGTGACCGCCAACAGATCGTCCCCAATCAAGCCGCGCATCTCGCGTAGCTGCGCTTCGATGGTGCGGCGCACTTCGGCGGCGCTTCGCGGATTCGATTCGGCTTCGCGCAGCAGACCGACGGCTGCTTTCAGTCCCGCGCTTTCCGCCAGAACGCCGACGAACTGGTTGATCCGCCGTGACGATTCTTCGTTGGCCCCGACAATCAGCTCCTCGGACTGACGCAGGGATTTCTTCAATCCATCCTTTACGCGTTGCTCGACCATCGCATTGATCGCCGAAAAACTCGCGGCCAGCACCACGCAAACGGGAAGAAATGAAAAGAGGAACGCCCTGATGGTCAGCGATGCGGATTTAATCACGGGCGCTGCCCCGTGTCGACAGGAACGCGGACGGTCACCTCCGCCCTGCCGCTTTCCGGCACATCCACTTCGGTTTGAAAGGTCCCCGCAATCTTGTGCCACACCATCACGCGGTAATGACCGGCGGGAATGTTGCTCCACGAAAAACTTCCATCGGCGGCGGGCTTGCCATACCATGGGCTGGCAGTGACCACAATCGCCGCGTACATATTTGCGTGGATGTGGCAGTAGACCTGTACGATCCCTTCACGCGTGAATTTCACCGCTCGGCTTTGCCCTTTCGGAAAGAAACCGAGGTCAAATGACTGCGCACGAGACAAGGAAAATACATTGTGAAAAATCGGATCCTCGTTGGGAAATTGCACAGTCGAACCAACCGGAATCACCACGATGTCAGGCTCGAAACGGCCGTTGCGCTGCTCGATTACGGCGGTCTGAGGAGGGTTGGAAGGGGATTTGCCGCCCTCCAGAATAACTATCATCCGGTCGAACTCGTTTACCGGATCTGGATCCTGAATGGCGGCCTGCGCGATCGTCCCTCGAAGATCGTAAACTGCCGGCGGGAGCGCTTTCTTGGTGAGGTGCTTGGTGACCAGGGTGTGGCCGGAGATGTCGCCGGAAATGCCTGGCAAAGCCAGCGCCAAGAAGCTTGCGGCGAATCGTGGCAGACCCATCTGACCTCCTTTTGCGCTTCCCCTATAAGGTCTCAATCGACCGTAATACTGCCCGGCAATAGAGGGATAACGGCGCGTTAAATCACAACAAAAACCTGCTAACTGGACACGACTGCGGCCGGCGCCAGAATAAAGCGGATCCGGGCGCGCGGCGGCAAATTCGATAGTACCGAAGAGTGGTGAGTGCTATCCGAGCCCCTTAATCATTGCCCTAGTTAACTTTCTCGCAACTGCCGATAACTTACGGGTATCCTTATGCAGGAGCGATCCGCCGCAGTACGCCTGATGACGAAATGGTTAAAAGTCCATAGGTCAGCGGTGGTTGCGGGAATCGGCTGCATCGCCACTTGCTACGCGCTGGCGACGTATTTTTGGACGCCTCAATCCGCGAGTCGGCCGCTAATCGTAGGGTTCCAGAATTCGCCCCCGTACCATTTTCCGGATGCTAACGGGAAACCCACGGGTCCGACCGTGGATGTTCTGAAGGGAGCAGCACGTCGAAGGAATATTCCGCTCGAATGGCGGTATTCACCCGAGGGACCCGAGAAGGCGCTGTCATCGGGCGCCATCGACCTGTGGCCAATGGTCGGGGATCTGCCGGAACGCCGGTCGTTCATGTACATCAGCGGGCCGTGGGCAAAAATGACCTACGTTCTGCTATTTACTGACGCCCTGCCCTTAAAAAAGCCGGAAGACGTGGCCGGAAAAACTTTGGGGGTTTCGAGGATTACTCTGGATGGCCGGATTGCCCGCACGCGTCTGTCGAGCGCCGACGTAGTGAGCGAGCCCACCACGGCGGGGGTCATCGCGGCCGTTTGCACCGGAACGGTGGAGGTGGGGCTGGTGGCGCAGAGTTCGCTGCTCGAATCGCAATCGGCGGGATGCCCCAGCCGGGAACTGCACGCGATTCCCCTGGATGACGCTACTTTCTGGTTTGGCATCGGGGCTAACAAACAGCGCCGCGAGGCACGCGCCGCGGCGGACCTTCTACGCGAAGAGATTGGACAAATGGCCACCGACGGGAGTCTCGCCGGGATCGATTTCCGTTGGCATACCAGCATCGGGACTGCGGCCAGCACGATTTTCCAGTACGGGCGCGCGCGCTTCTATTCTTTCCTTCTGTTGGGCGCGTTTGCCGTGCTGCTACCGCTGCTGGTGATGACGTTCTGGCTGACCCGCCGCCTGCGAGTGGCGCAACGCCAAGCGGAAGCCGCCAGCCAGGCGAAGAGCGATTTTCTCGCCAACATGAGTCATGAGATTCGGACGCCGATGAATGGCGTGATCGGCATGACGGGTCTGCTGCTCGACACGGATCTGACCATGGAGCAGCGCGAATACGCCGACACGGTGCGGACTTCGGGCGAAGCGCTGCTGGCCGTAATCAACGATATCCTTGATTTCTCGAAGATCGAGGCCGGGAAGCTCGCCATCGAAACTTTCCCGTTCGATCTGCGCCTGGTGGTGGAAGAAGTTGCGGAAATGCTGGCGCCGAGGGCCGAAGACAAGAACATCGATCTGGTCTTGCAGTATCCGCCCACGGTTCCGTTCCGCTTTCTGGGGGACGCGGGCCGCATCCGGCAGGTGGTGACCAACCTGGTGGGAAATGCAGTGAAATTCACGCATTCTGGCCACGTTCTGATCGGCATCGATTACGAGTGGCAGGATAAGCAGATGGCGGTGATGCGAATCTCGGTGGCCGATACGGGAGTCGGGATTCCGCAGGAAAAAATCGAATGCCTGTTTCAGAAATTCACCCAGGCAGACACTTCGACGACGCGCAAATACGGCGGCACCGGCTTGGGATTGGCTATTTCGAAACAACTGATCGAGCTGATGGGCGGCACCGTTCACGTGGAGAGCGTGGTGGACGTCGGCTCGAAGTTCTGGTTCACGATTCCACTTCAGTTCGACGGGCAGCCGGGCGCTGCTCCGGTGCCGATGACCGAGCTGAAAGGCTTGCGCGTGTTGATCGTGGATGACAATGAAGTGAACCGGCGCGTGGTCCATGAGCAAATCTCCAGCCTGGGAATGCGCAACGGCAGCTATTCGTGCGGAGAAGACGCGCTGGACGCGATTCGGTCGGCCAAGCGAAGCGGCGACCCGTTCCACATCGTGATCGCGGATTACAACATGCCAGGGTTGGACGGGGCGGCGCTGGCAGCCGCGATTAAGGCCGACCTGGAACTGGAAGGCACCGCCGTGGTGATGCTGACTTCCGTGGGTCATTGGAGGGAATTGCGCGAACTGGAAGGGGCCAGCATCGATGCCTGCCTGGTGAAGCCGGTCCGGCACTCGCACCTGTCGAGCACGCTGGCGAACGTCTGGTCGAAGGTTCGCGATAAAGCCGAGATCCCGGCGGTTACCATGACCCGGCCGACCGTGCGGCATGCGAATCCCAATCCGGCGTTGAATGGACGATTCGCGAACGTGCCAATTCGGGTGCTGGTCGCCGAAGACAACGTTGTAAATCAAAAAGTGATTTCGCGCATGCTGGAAAAACTAGGCGTGCGCGCCGACGTCGCGGCTAACGGACGGGAAGCCGTCGAGATGATCGAGCTTCTACCTTACGATCTGGTGTTCATGGATTGCCAGATGCCGGAGATGAATGGCTACGAAGCCGCAGCCGAGATCCGGCGGCGTGAGAGCGCGGACAAACGCGTCACGATTGTCGCGATGACCGCGCATGCGATGATCGAGAGCCGGACGCAGTGCCTGGAATCCGGCATGGACGATTTTGTCGCCAAGCCGGTGATCGTGGAAGAACTGATCAACGTGCTGGCACGCTGGACCGCACCGAAGCAACCGGTCGAGTCCTGAAATGCGAAAAGGGGCACCCGGCGGCGCCCCTTTCGATCTCTTTCAGATTATCGACTTACCAGCGATTGTTTCCACGGCGCTGTCCGCCGCCGCCGCCGCCGAATCCGCGATTCTCCTTCGGACGCGCTTCGTTCACTTTCAGCGCTCTTCCGTCGAACTCCTTGCCATCCAGTTCCTGAATGGCGCGTGCCGCCTCGGCATTGCCGCTCATTTCCACGAACCCAAAACCTCTGGACTGTCCCGTATCCCGGTCCGTGATGATATTCACACGTTCAATAGCTCCGTAAGGCTCAAACAGAGCCCGAACCGAGTCCTCGGTTGCGCCAAAGCTAAGATTTCCAACAAAAATATTCTTCATTTCCTTTTTCCTTCTGAGTGTTCAGAACAATGAATCGGGGCAGGATCGGACAAAGCGGTTGGACTGGAGAGTGTCACTGGACCGGACAATGTGGAAGATGCCTTGAATCAGCAAAACTGACAACTACGCCGCTATTGTGCCACGAATTTGCGATCAATGCAAGCATCATCTCCCCTTTGGAATAAATAGTTTAGTGGGGGAGGCAGAGTTTTGTAAATTGAAATTGACAATTGTCGGGCTCGGTGCGGCGCTGGCCAATGCGGCCCGGCGCGGGCCCATTTTCTGTCTGTAACTCGGCGAATTTCCAGATTCCGATCGCGGATTATTCTCTGGATCCGCCGGCGGCGTGCTTTTGAACTTCAGGCTCGGCGGGTTCAGCAGGTTTTCGAACTGGGGCTTCCATTTCCGTAGGACAACCATTCGGACAAAGCAACCACGGGATTCCGTCGCGGTCCTCAAGCTGCATGCGCTCGAAGCAGAAAGGACACTCGACCGGTTCCGTTAGGTCCATTAGCTGACCGAAAGACTATCACGATCCAGCGTGGGTGGCAAAGGATACGATTGCGATATAGTTCCAAACATGGTCTGGGCCCGTGACCAGCGCTTCGTAGCCGTCAAGATTCCCGTCCGACGTTGCAGCGGATCCGTCGTGAGGAGCGCGCTTTCAGCAAGAGCCGAAAGCGCCGGGCGCGTTGAACCATCCGAATATCGTCACCATGTTCGACGTCGGCGACGGCGAGGGACGCGCTTATCTGGTCTCTGAACTGGTGGAAGGAGAAACGCTCGATCGCGGGCCGAAATCGGTTCGCAAAGCGATCGACATTGCGACGCAGGTGGTCGAAGGCGTGGCCGCGGCGCGCCGGTTGAGAATCGTCCATCGCGATTTGAAGCCGGAAAACGTAATGGTAATGGCGGGGGACGGCTAAGAGTGCTCGATTTCGGCTGGCGAAACAAAGCTCCCAGGCACGCGACGGGGCTCAAATAGCCGTGGTAACTTGTAGGATAGCTTTTCCTTTAGGAGATCACCGATGATCCGACTGAAAATTAACGGCGTTAACCGGCAGTTCGACGGCGATCCCGCAATGCCGCTGTTGTGGTATCTGCGGGACATGCTGGAGCTGACTGGAACGAAATTCGGGTGTGGCATCGCGCAATGCGGCGCGTGCACCGTCCACATCGATGGAAAGGCCGCGCGAAGCTGCGTGATGCCGATGAACGATGTGGCCGGTAAGAGCATTACCACCATTGAAGGTCTGAATCCGAAGGCCGACAGCGCGATCCAGCGCGCCTGGAGGGAACTGAACGTTCCCCAGTGCGGTTACTGTCAGAGCGGCCAGATGATGCAGGCCGCGGCGCTATTGAAAGATAAGCCGAAGCCGACGGATCACGACATCGATGAGGCAATGCGCGGCAACATCTGCCGCTGCGGGACGTATCAGCGTATTCGGGCAGCCATCAAGTTGGCCGCGGGGGTGAAGGCATGAGCGAGATCTACGTAGTCAACCGGCGAGGATTTCTCGGAAGCATCTTTTCGGCGGGAGCGCTGGTGATTGCCTCGCGCGTTCTGCCCGGCGATCTGGAAGCGGCGCAGACGGTCGATGAAGCCGCGTGGCATCCCGGCGTCTTTGTGGGCCTCGAGCCCGACGGGCGCGTGATTATCGTCGCGCACCGCTCCGAAATGGGGACGGGCATTCGCACCGCGTTGCCCATGGTTGTGGCCGACGAACTGGAAGCCGACTGGAAACGCGTGAAAATCCAGCAGGCGATCGGCGATAAGAAGTACGGCGACCAGAACACCGACGGGTCGAACTCGATTCGCAGCTTCTTCCAGCCGATGCGAGAGGCCGGCGCGACGGCGCGCATGATGCTCGAAAGCGCCGCGGCGTCGAAGTGGGGCGTGCCGGCGTCGGAGTGCAAAGCGCAGAATCACGAAGTGGTTCACGCCGGAAGCAACCGGAAGCTCGGGTTCGGCGAACTGGTTTCGACCGCCGCGACGCAGCCTGTCCCGAAGAAAGAAGATCTGAAGTTCAAGGATCCGTCCCAGTACCGCTACATCGGCAAGAATATCCCGATTACGGATCTGGACGACATGATGGCGGGACATACCGTTTTCGCCATGGACGCGCGCAGGCCGGGAATGGTCTACGCGTCGATTGAGCGTTCGCCGGTACTGGGCGGAAAAGTGAAGAGCGTCGACGATTCGGAAGCCAAGACGGTCGCTGGCGTCTCCGACATCAAGACTATCGATCCGTTCAAGCCGCCGTACATGTTTCAGGCGCTGGGTGGAGTCGCCGTGATCGCCAACAATACTTGGTCGGCGATGCAAGGCCGCAAGAAGCTGAAGATCGACTGGGATCTGGGCGAAAACGTCAAGTACGATTCAGTCTCGTATCGAAAGACGCTGCAAGAGGCGTCGCGGAAGCCGGGCGCAGTGGAACGTCAGGTTGGCGACGTGGACGCCGAGTTCGCAAAAGCCACCAAGTTCCACGAAGCGGATTATTACGCTCCTCATCTGGCGCATGCTCCCATGGAGCCGCCTGCTGCCGTTGCCGAATATAAGGACGGAAAAGTGGAGCTGTGGGCGGCGACGCAGAATCCTCAAGCGGTACAGCAGACGGTCGCGGCCGCGGTCGGAGTGAAATTGCAGGATGTGGTTTGCAATGTGACGCTGCTCGGTGGCGGATTCGGACGAAAGTCGAAGCCGGATTACTGCGCCGAGGCGGCGATTCTATCCAAGCAATTGGGCAAGCCAGTGAAAGTGGTCTGGAGCCGTGAAGACGACATCCATTTCGACTACTTCCATTTCTGCGCGGCGATGTACCTTAAGGCTGCTCTGGACGATAAGGGCCGTCCTACAGCTTGGCTGGGGCGTAGCGCGTATCCTCCGATGCTGTCGCAGAACCAGTTGCGCAACGGCGGGCTGGGCAGCATGGGCTGGACCGACATACCGTTCGACATTCCGAATTTCCGCGCTGAGAACGGTGCGGCGGAGGCGATGGTGCGCGTCGGTTGGCTGCGTTCGGTTGCGAATATCCCGCACGCATTCGCGGTTCACTCATTCGTCGATGAGCTGGCGGCATTGGCAAATCGCGACCGGGTCGAATATCTGCTGGAGATTCTGGGCAAGGATCGCATTATCGAAACTCGCCCCGCGGCGCAGCAGAACCGCCCGAATCTGTACCCGATCGACACGGCGCGCACGCGTCGCGTTCTGGAAGCGGTCGCCGATCAATCCGGTTGGGCGAAGAAGAAATCGGGCAACGGACACGGCTGGGGTATCGCCGTGCATCGCAGCTTCATGAGCTACGTGGCGACGGTCGTTGAGGTTGAGGTCGCGAACGGCAAAGTGCGGATTCCGCGTGTCGATACTGTGGTGGATGCCGGTCTCGTGGTTCATCCGGATCGCGTGAAGGCGCAGTTTGAAGGCGCCGCGACGTTTGGCGCGGGTCTGGCGATGTTGGGCGAGATTACCGCGGCGAACGGGCGCATCGTGCAGTCGAATTTCAATAATTATCAGGTCGCGCGCATGGACGATGCTCCAGTGGAGACGCACGTGCAGATCATTCAGTCGACGGCTCCGCCGGCTGGTGTGGGCGAGCCCGGCGTTCCTCCGATTGCTCCTGCGATCGCAAATGCGATCTTCGCGGCGACTGGGAAGCGCATTCGGGAACTGCCGATCAAGAAACAACTGGCGTAAAAAAGTGGGCTGCCAAAACCACCGGCAGCCCACGCGCCAAGAAGAAAACTACCAGGTGAGCCTTCCGGTCAAGGCGATACGCCGCGAGTTCGTGTCGGTGCCGCTGTAGTAACCGAACGTCGACGGCGCGGACAAGCTGACGCCCATCTGACTGAACGTCGTGTTGTTGAACACGTTGAACACCTGCGCCTGCACGGTAAATTTCATTCGCTCCTTCAGTTGGAAACTGCGGCCGAAGATCATGTCCGACTCGATCAGCGGGTTCAGCCGGAATACGTTGCGCCCCAGGGTTCCGAACTGGCCGACCAGAGGCTGCGCCAATCCTGAATTGGTCACCAGGTTTGGATTTGCCGCTCCGGAGCCGGGGTTCGGCTGGAAGGGCAATGAGATCGGGCCGACCACATTCGGCCGCTGCGCCCCGTTGCCGCCGATCAGCAACCCATCGGTGACGCCCGCAACGGTGCCGGCTAGCAGATCGATGGGAAGTCCGCTTTGAGCCTGGAAGATCCCACTGAATTCCCAGCCGCCCAGCACGGTGCGAAGCATCGGACCGCGCATGTTCTTGGCGCTCGAAATGAAGGTGTGCGTGATTACCACGCGCTGCGGGATATCGAACGACGAGACCGAGCGGTTGTTGCGATTGTTAAACGGATCCTGCTGATTCGGAGTATCGTTTTCGAGAACGCCCAGCGCGTCGGATACGTCGTCGATCGATTTAGACCACGTGTAAGCGACGCTGAACGCGTACCAGTCCGCGAAGTGCCGTTCGGCGTAAGCCTGGAGCGAATTATAGTTTGAATTCGCCGAGGAAGTGACCACGCTGACGCTGTTAAAGCGTCCGTCGATGCGGTTGCTGCGGGTGGTGGAACCGGCATTCGAGGCTGCGAAGACCGACGAGAATACGCCGGCGGCCTGCTCCGCTTGCTGTTGCGCGAGCGTCGTGGGCAAAGTGAACTGTCCCGGGAGGATGAAGTTTAGCGGCTGGGTGCGTTGCAGATACGTTCCTTTGCTCCCCGAATATCCCAAGCGGAGCAGCCATTTCGAGAACAACTCGCGCTCGACGGTCAAAGAGTACTGCTGCGCCTGCGGGTTCTTGAGATTCGGATCGATATAGGTGACGTTGCCGAAATTCAGAATGTTCGTACCGAACGTACCGACGGATGCGGCTCCCTGGGTTTGGAACGCCGACGTTCCGGCGAGAATATTGGTGAGGGAGTTCGCGCCCACGCCGACTTGCCCCTGCGACAGCGTGAAGTTATACATGAACGGCGGGAGGAAGCGTCCGTTGGTGATCGGGTTCAGGTAAATGAAATCGTAAGCGATTCCATATCCACCGCGAATCACGGTTTTTCCTCCGTGCGGATTCCACGCGAAGCCGAATCGCGGGCCGGGATTGTAGTTGGTCTTGAAATAGGATCCACCGGTGTAAAACGAACCTAGCGGACCGGTGCCGGCTCCGCCCAGCGGGGTGGTGGTTTGGCTGATGTTCAGGTTCGATAGAATACCGTTCACCTCGTTCACGCCATTCGCGATCTCTTCACGAAAGCCAATGTTGAGCGTCAAATTGTGGGTGACCTTCCAGTCGTCCTGCACAAAGAAAAATTCATTCCAGACGCGGTCTCCGCGATGCGAGTTGCCGAAGTCCTGGGTGTATTGAAATGGATTCCCGGCCAAAAAATCGGACAACGAGAGAAACGTGAGGGTGCCGTTCACGTTGTTGTCGAAGAAACTGTTGGCCTGGATGCGGTCCAGTTCGCCCCCGAACTTGAGGGTGTGGTTTCCGATCACATGCGTGACCGTGTCCTGATACTGATAGGTATTCTGAATGCGGCCCTGCGGCAGAATCGGATCGGTTCCGAAGTCGGAGATCGATGCGTCGGCAAAGACGATTTCCGGCTTTCCCGTATTGTTCACAAACGGCGGAAACTGCGGCGCACTGCGTCCGTAGGAAGTCAGGAAATTGTTTACGGTAGATGGACCGAAGGTGTGTGTCTCCGTCATGGTGCCGTTCCACACGCGATTGCTGGAGCTGGCGCCGTTTTGGATCAGGTTCGAATTGATGAACGTATTGCCGGTGCTGTCGGCATGCGAGGATTGCTCGCCGAAGCGCGTGTAGAAATAGTCGGCCCCGGTGATGTTCCAATCCACGCGTCCCGAGTAGGCCAGTGTGTCGGTCGCGTTCGGCGCCACCTGCGTCACCGTTCCACTGGAACTGAGCGGCACGTTGTATTCGGTGATAATCTGCTGTGCGATCGGGCTTGCCCCCGCGATCTGCGCGGGTGTGGGAACCGTGGCAACCCGCGTGCCTCCCAAGCCGCGAATGGTGTTCTGTTCGTAGGAGCCGAAGTAAAACAACTTGTTCTTGATGATCGCGCCGCCCGCGAACGCGCCCCAATCGTTGTTGATATTCGGCGTGGCGGAGCCAGTCCGGTCAAAATAATCACGCGTATTCAGAAATGTATTACGCAGGAATTCGAACATCTCGCCATGAAAAATGTTCGAGCCGTTGGTGGTCAGAATCTGAAGCTGCGAACTCGAGTTGCGGCCGAACTCGGCGTTGAACTGATTGGTGATGAGGTTGAACTCCTTGATGGCGTCCAGCGGCACGGTGCCCAGTCCCGCCGCGCCGGTGGTGCTCACATCGGTGGAAGTGGCATTGTCGAGCGTAATGTTATTGGCTCGCCCTCGTCCGCCGTTGGAATTGTAGCTGCCAAGCCCGAGGAACGGATTGTTCGGAGTCACTGGAACAACGCCAGGCGAAAGCGTGGCAAGACCCAGCACGCCGGAGGTCACCAACGGCAGATCGGCAATCGCGTTGGAATCCGTGGTCTGTTGAAGCTGGGCGTTCACCGTGTTAATCGTCTCAGCTTGTTCGGTAACCTGCACCTGTTGGTTGGCTGTCGCGATCGTCAGAGTGATGGGCACCGTCGTCGGGGCTCCGCTGACCACTTGCGCGTCGACGGTGACGGGATTGAACCCATCGCGGGTGACTTTCACTTCATAGCGGCCGACCGCAAGCTGGCTGACGCGAATCGAACCGGTTGCATCCGTCGAGACGGCCCGAGTGGTGCCGGTATCGAGGTCTCTCACCGCGATGGCGGCATTAGGAACCCCCGCGTGCGTAGCGTCCATTACGTTGATCTGAAGATCACCCGTGATCTGTGCCCGGAGGCATAGCGCGGCTACAAACGTTCCGAAAAATAAAACGGTTATGTTTTTTGGGATATGAATGGTCATAGTGTTCCTGCCAAAATCGACGCACTTCTTGCCAGAATGCATACCTGCATTCTTCGTTACAGGTCGAATCCGCGAGACAGTTAACCGTTAGATGATGATGATCGGGAGGGAAGTTTCAACAAAATGCTGAAAGTTTTCACGCGAAAATACAGTCGCGTATGTATTGACGCGTATCCCATCGGCATACCGCCGGGGAGTAACTTATTGTTTGGGAGGGTCGGCGATAGTGCCGCCGAGGCCGGCGTAGGTTTCCTTCACCTTCACGACCTTCGCACCGTTGAACGTAACGAACGTGACACGCCCGGGAGGCGTGCCGTAGATCCAGTCTTCGTACTCCACGCCTTCCTTCGTTTCGCGGGTCTTATGAACCGGTTTACCGAGCGCCATCACCACTTGATCGCGATCCATGCCGACAATCACCTTCTTGTTCTCGATGGCGATCTTCACTTCCGGGGGAATCGTCTCCGCGTACTGTTCGGTTGCGCTCTGCTGATTGAAGTCGAGCACCGGAGCCAGCATTTTCTTCACGTCCGCCGAGGTTAGTTCTCCGATCGGTTCTGCGAAGCGCAGGGCAATCGTAGTACCCGCCGGCGCGTTCGTCGGCTGCCCCCCGTTGATGGGCTGGGTCGCGCCGCCCATGCCGACCGAGATGTGATCCTTCCACGATTTCGCTCGCGCGCCATGATTGATTTCGAGAATGATCGCATCCTTCTCGATGTCGACGTGCGTGACCTGAACCAGGTCGCCGACACGTCCGCACGGACCCAGCTCTTTGTGCGCGGCGGCCCATTTGTCCTTGTCGTAGGTGCCGTCGGTCTGGACGTCGAGAGGCTTCTTGGACCGCGGCAGCGGGACTTTGACGGTTGCGTACTCGGCCATCAATCCGCGCATGATTTCGACCCGCTGATCGATGGTGAGCTTGTGCTGATCCGCGTACAACGAAGCGACGGCCACGAACGCCGTCAGAACACGGGGAGAAATGTTGGCCATATTACTACCTCAGTTCTCAGACCGCTCCGGAAAGAGCCGCTGTACGGCGAAGAACAGCGCCACCACGACCAGGGTCGTCAGAACGCCTCCTTCGGGACCGTAAGCGCCGCCGCTCCACAAACCGCCTACTTTCCAGTGAAGCGCGTATCCCGTGACTCCCATTGTAAACCCGCTCAGATTGGCCCCGAACAGGGGCAGAGTCACGTTCCACCCGAAGTGCAGACCGATGGGCAGCCACAGCGCGTTGGTACGCAGGTACGCATAGCCGAACAGGACGCCCCACAGCATGGTGTTAACTATTCCGAGCGCGTTCGAGTTTTCATTGGTCAAATGCGCCACGCCGAACAGGACGCTGGTCGGGAGGATGGTCGCGAACGGGCCAATGGATCGGACCAGCAGTTGAAAAGCATAGCCGCGGAACAGCATCTCCTCGCCCGCCGCGCCGAATAAAAGCACCAGGCTGACGAACCCGAGGCTCAACCATGGATGTTCCGACCCCTCAGTGGGCTGGAAATTCGCAAAACCGGCGGCGAGCGGGCCGGCGAGGATCACAACCGCCGCGCCCGCCGCGACGCCGACGCCAATGAAAAATTCCCGCAGCGAAAATTCAGTCCAGGCCAAGCCGAGATCCGAAAGCGTCCCGCGCTCATAAATCCGCACTGCGATCGTATTCGCAAGAGCCGCAGCCGCGAACACCGACAAGGCCGACGTCACCATAATGCCGGCGACGGGATTCATAATGATCGGAAACAGCACCACGCCGAGCCACCCGATGACGGCGAAGAGCCCGACGCGCAGCGCGATGCCCGCTTTGTCGATCTTTTGATTCGGACTGGGCGTCATGAGGCGTTCTGCGTTCGAGCCCGATTGAGGATGCGTACATGCACGCCGCGGCGCGCGACGCTCACTGGCAGGACCGATGCACCCTCGCGCCGCACGATCGCAGCAACACGCTCGCGAGCTTCGGGTTGCACCAGAAACAGAACGCATCCACCGCCTCCGGCGCCGCAGACCTTCGCGCCAACCGCGCCTGCGCGTCGAGTTGCCGCTACTAGTCGATCGATCAGCGGAGTTGAAATCCCAGGCGCATTCTTGCGCCGGTGCGACCATTCCTGGCGCAGCAGGCGAGCGGCCTCGTTCCAGTCGGCGCGCTCCAGCGCCTGGCGCATGCACGTTGCGATGTGGGCGATCGCTCGAAAATTGCCATGAACGGTGCGATTTCCGTCGATGTAGGCCTTGGTCACCTCCCAGTTATTGATTCCGGAGTTGCGCGGCTCGCCGGTGTAGGCAAGCACGATGCGGCGCTCCAGATCTTCAGGGTCAACCTCGATAGGTACGCGCCGGATACCGCCGCAGCCGAGTTCGATCGCACTCACTCCGCCGTACATGGCTGGGTAATAATCCTGGCAACCGGTGGGCACGCGAATCAGGCGGGCTTCGAGGTTCTGAGCAATCTCGCGCAGTTTTTCGATCGAATACCCGCAACCGAGCCAGCGATTGAATGCACTGGTCGCAGCTATGATCAGCGCCGAGGATCCGGAAATTCCCGCGCCCGCGGGCGCCTGCGATCCGGTTTCAAGATGAAAACCGGATGGAGGGCGGAAGAAGCGAATGATTTCAGCGGCGAGCGGCAGCGGATGACGCTTCGCATGCAGCAACGCGTCGAGAGAAGGGTATGCGCATTCGCGATTGAGATCACTCGAGCGAATCGTGATGCGGGAATCGGTTCGCGGCTGGATGGAAGCGTAAGTGTATCGGTTGACGGCAAAATTCACCGTCACCGCGCCTTCGTGGAAAAGGTACAGCGGCCAGATATCCAGCGTGGATCCAGCCAGGTCCACGCGGCAAGGCGCTTGGGAAACAATTTTCATTTAAGCGACCGAAGCATCGCTTAGTATACCGACAAGGCGTTCAGCGATCTTGAGAGTCTGATCGTCATGATCGCGCTCAGGATTGAAGTTCGCGATAGTGGCGGCCGCTATGGGAACGGCGGCGGCGATCACCGGAATCGCGGCGTACAAATCTTCGGGGGCGAGCCCTCCTGGGGCGGAAAAATTCACGCCCGGCGAATACTGCGGATCGAGTACATCGAGATCCAGATGCAAATAGATCGCGGAAACGCGCTCAGCCAATTCCTTCAGTGCGCGGGGCAAATCCGCGAGGCCGATCACACGGATTGCGGACCGCTCCAGACGGACGCGCTCCTCGGGGTCGAGGCTGCGCGTGGCGACCAGCAAAACGTTCGCTTCGGGAATCGGTTGCGCAAGTCCGATCCGCTGCCGCAGATCTTCATGACAGCTTCCAGTCGCGACCGCCAGGGACAAGCCTTCCAAAGCCCCGCTGATTGTGGTCTCGGGCGTATTGAAATCGCCATGCGCATCGAACCAGACGATCCCGATCTTCTTTCCGGCAAGCCCGGCCAGCGTCCCGACACAGGAATTGCAATTGCCCGCCAGAACCAGCGGAGCGCTTCCATGACCGGCGACGGCGCGTGCAAGCTGTGCGTTCACATCCGCCAAAGCATCCAGTTCGCCGGCCGCGGAGTTCGAACGCTCGACCATCCGACACTGCCGGTTGAGCGATTGAAGAATCTTCGTCGGCCCGCGTCCCACTTCCACGTCGCGGCGCCCTAAATGATAAGGAACGGCAATCATCTAAGCCACAGTGTATGCTGAAGTCGATGCATCCCCAACAGCCTGCGCCCAAGATTCAGCTTTCCAACACCAACGACTACCGTGAAAGCTACGCGAACAGCGTACAAGTGCGCGTGAGCCTGTGGGATTTCTATCTGATGTTCGGCACCATCAATCAATCCTCTCCGGACGCGGTCGCGATCCAGAATTTTCAGGGAATTTTTCTAAGTCCGCAGCAGGCGAAAGCACTGTCGAACATGCTGGCGCAAAATGTCCAGCAATACGAATCCACATTCGGCGAAATCAAGCTGGAACCGCACACGAGCCCGGTGATCCAGTAGCGCGTGGGCTCCAAAACGCGAGCCGCCGGCATTTTTTTCCTGGCGTTCACCGCGCTGATGCTCGCGATTCATGCGCCGTATCTCAAGCTCCCGTTTTTTTGGGATGAACTGGGCCAGTTCGTTCCTGCGTCGCTCGATCTATATCAATCCGGCGCATGGATCCCGAAATCGACCTTGCCGAACGTGCATCCTCCGGGCGTTATGGCATATCTGGCGCTGTTTTGGAAGATCTTCGGGTTTTCGATACCGGCCACTCGAGTGGCCATGGTGCTGGTTGGATCGGCCGGGGCGCTATTTTCGTTTCTTTTGGCGATCCGGCTGTCGCGCAATCTGACCGGCGCCCCGGCCTTCGCGGCGGTGCTGTTTCTGCTCGCGACCCCGATGTTTTACACCCAGTCGATGATGGCGCAGCTCGATATGCCGGCCATGACGTTCACCGCGCTCGCCCTTCTGTTGTTTTTCGAAGACCAATTCGTGTGGTGCGCGTTGGCATGCACCGCGCTGGTGCTGGTGAAGGAAACAGGAATCTCGACACCGTTTGTGCTGGCCGCGTGGCTGTGGATTCGGGAAGGCCGCCGGCGGGAAGCGCTGTACTTTCTTGCGCCCGCATTCGCGCTCGCTGGGTGGCTGCTGTATCTGCATCACGGCACGGGCCATTGGCTGGGCAACGATGAGTTCGCGCGCTACAACGTAGCGGATTCGCTCCAGATCGCACACATCTTCGGGACGCTTCAACGCCGCCTGTATTTTCTGTTTATTTCTGACGGCTTGTGGATCGGGGCGATCACGCTCTTCGTCGGCGCGCGCGTGCTTCGAGGACGTGACTGGAATATCGCGTTTCTGGTCGCCGGGGCGCAGATTCTCTTAGTCAGCGTGTTTGGCGGCGCGTCGCTTGACCGTTATGCGATGCCGGTGTATCCGGTGCTGTACGCAGCGATGGCGGCTGCGGGATCGGTCTATCCGTCGAGTTGGCGATGGGCCACGCAAGGGGCGATGATTTTCTTGCTGGCCGTGGGGCTGTATTGGAATCCGCCGTATCCGTTTTCGTTCGAGAACAATCTGGCCATGGCCGACTTCGTCGAGTTGCATAAGGAAGCGGCCAGTTATCTCGATGTCTTGGCCCCCGGAAAACGCATCGCCAGCGTGTGGCCGTTCACGGATGAGGTCCAGCGGCCCGAGTTCGGATACACGCGGCATCGAATGAAAGTGCTGAAAGCAGAGGATTTTCGGCTTACCAGCCTGGCCAACCTGGACCCTCACAACTTCGACGTTCTGGTCGTGTTTTCCCGAAACTGGGCGCTGGATGGCGGCGCGCTGGATTATGAGTTCGTGCGCGCGTACCTGCGCCGGAATTGGGGCTACTATACGCAGGCGACTCCCGATGAAATTCGCGCCGGGTTGGGATTTTCCCCCGTGTTGAAATTGACGCGGCGCGGCCAATGGGTAGAGATATACCTTCCGCAGTGAGTTTGTTAAAATAAGGCTTCTCATGCGAGTCGGCGTCGTCGTCTTCCCGGGCAGCAATTGCGATCACGACGCCTGGTACGCGGTCACCCGCAACCTCGGCCAGCAGGCGGAGTTCATCTGGCACGATTCCCAAACACTCGGCCAAGTCGACGCTGTGATTCTACCTGGCGGGTTCTCTTACGGCGATTATCTGCGTTGTGGAGCGATTGCGAAATTCTCTCCGGTGATGATGGCCGTGAGAAAGTTCGCTTCGGAAGGCGGGCTGGTGCTCGGGCTGTGCAACGGATTTCAGATTCTGACCGAAAGCGGCTTGCTTCCAGGAGCGCTGCTGCGGAATCGCGATCTCAAATTCGTCTGCCGGCCGGTGACGCTGCGCGTCGAAACCACGAACACGCCGTTCACTGCCTCGGCTTCACGCGGCCAGTTGTTGCGGATTCCGGTCGCGCACGGCGATGGTTGCTATTTCGCCGATCAGCGGACTCTCGACATGCTCGAAAAAGAAGACCGCGTGGTGTTGCGCTATGTCGATAATCCCAACGGAGCGCTGCGCGACATCGCCGGGATTTGCAATGAGCGCCGCAACGTGATGGGGATGATGCCGCATCCGGAGCGCGCCTCGGACATCCTGATGGGATCGACCGATGGCCGCGTTATTCTCGAAAGCATGGTGCAATCGCTGGTGGCTGCTGCCGCATGAGCGATCTTCCGGCCTCTGAGCTCGCCAAAGTACGATCCATCCTGCAACGCGAACCCACGGAAACCGAGCTTGGCATCTTCACGGTGATGTGGAGCGAGCACTGCTCCTACAAGAGTTCCCGTCTGCATCTCAGGAAACTTCCCACCAGCGGCGAGCGAGTTTTGCAGGGGCCCGGCGAGAATGCGGGGATCATCGATATCGGCGACGGATGGGCCATCGCGTTCAAGATCGAATCGCACAATCATCCCAGCTTCATCGAACCGTTCCAGGGCGCGGCCACCGGTGTCGGCGGCATTCTGCGCGACATTTTCACCATGGGCGCGAGGCCCATCGCCGTGATGGACGCGCTGCGCTTCGGGCCTTTGGATCAGCCGCGGAATCAGCGGATTCTGGAAGGCGTAGTTAGCGGGATCGCGCACTACGGCAACTGCTTTGGAGTCCCGACCGTCGGCGGCGAGTGCGTGTTCGAGCCCTGCTACAACGGCAATCCGCTGGTGAACGTGTTCGCGCTGGGCGTGTTTCGCCACGATGAAATTTTTTACGGCCGCGCTTCCGGCATCGGCAACCCGGTGATTTACGTCGGCGCCAAGACGGGCCGCGATGGAATCCACGGCGCGTCCATGGCGTCGGCGGAGTTTACCGAAGAATCGAAGCAGAAGCGGCCCAACGTGCAGGTGGGCGATCCGTTCATGGAAAAGTTGCTGCTCGAAGCATGCCTGGAAGCCATGCGAACCGGCGCGATCGTGGGCATTCAGGATATGGGCGCTGCCGGCCTGACTTGTTCAACTTGCGAAATGGGCAGCCGAGCTTGTACCGGAGTTGAAATCGATCTCGCTCTGGTCCCGCAGCGCGAAACCGGCATGACGCCTTACGAAATCATGCTTTCCGAATCGCAGGAACGAATGCTGCTGGTAGCCGAAAGCGGCCGCGAAGACGAGGTTTTCGCGGTTTTTCGTAAATGGGGCCTGGACGCGGTGACCATCGGCCGCGTGACCGATGACGCCATGCTGCGCGTGAAAAATCATGGTGTGGTCGTCGCGGAGATTCCTAATCGTGAGCTGGCCGACGAGGCCCCGCTGTACGATCGTCCACACAACGCCGAGCCCTATCGTTCCGCGCCCATGGCTGCGCCCGCGTTCGCGAGCAGCGATTTGCAGGGCGATCTTCTTAAGATCCTCGCCTCGGGCGACGTTTGTTCGAAGCGCTGGATCTGGCAGCAGTACGACTACATGGTTCGCACCAATACGCTGGCCGGCCCCGGCAGCGACGCCGCCATCGTACGGATTAAGGAAACAGACACCAGCATCGCGATGTCGCTCGATGGAAACGGGCGCTACTGTGCGCTCTCGCCCCGGGAAGGCGCGCAACTGATCGTGGCCGAATGCTGCCGCAACCTTTCGACGGTGGGAGCGCTTCCGCTCGCAGCCACCAACAATTTAAATTTCGGCAACCCGGAGCGGCCGGAGATTATGGCGCAACTGGTTGAATCGATTGAAGGAATCGCCGAAGCCTGCCGCCATTTCGAAACGCCGATCACCGGCGGAAACGTCAGCCTGTATAACGAAACGCTGGGAGAAGCCATCTGGCCGACGCCGGTGCTCGGGATTGTCGGCCTGATGAAAACCGCTTTGCCGGTCACTATTCCCTTCAAAGAGGAAGGCCGAACCGTGGTTCTGCTGGGCGGCCTCGGCGACTGTGACGCGATCCGCTTCGGAGGAACGCAATATGCCAAGGTCGTGCTCGACCAGTTGTGGGGTTTGCCGCCGGCGTTGGATCTTGACTACGAAAAGCGCCTGCAAGCCGCGATTCGCGAGATCGTCACTGCGGGAATCGCGGAATCGGCGCACGATCTTGCCGACGGCGGCCTGGCCGTCGCGCTGGCCGAGTGCTCCATGGGAAGCATCGGCGCGTCGATCGATCTTTCTACCTCGCTCAAGCCCGAAATCGCCTTATTCCACGAAGGCCCGTCGCGAATTCTGGTGTCAACCGCAGTGCCGGAGCAAGTGGAGCGCGTCGCCCATGCGCATGGCGTCGACGCAGTACGCATCGGAGTTACAATGAAAGAGGAATTACGGATCGGTAACGATTCTATGACATGGATCGATTGCCCGGTCTATCGTTTGCGCGAGGTTTCGGAAGGCGCCCTCGAGAATCAGCTCTCATTCACTCACGTTTGATGTGAACCATGTTTGAAGTAAACGTTTGAAGTAAACAATGTTTGACGAACTTCACGAAGAATGCGGCGTTGTTGCCATCTACGGTCATCCTGAAGCGGCGAATCTCGCCTATCTAGGCCTCTACGCGCTCCAGCATCGCGGCCAGGAGAGCGCCGGCATCTGTTCGAGCGACGGGCGCGCGATTCACTCCCATAAATCCATGGGGCACGTCGCCGATATCTTTACGCCCGAAGTTCTTGGCTCACTGCCCGGCGACCATGCGATCGGCCACACGCGCTATTCCACCGCCGGCGATTCCGAATTGTTGAACGCCCAACCGTTTTCGGTGGCTTGCAACAAAGGACGTATCGCGGTCGCGCACAACGGTAACATCACGAATGCAGCGGAACTGCGGCGCGAACTGGAACGCGACGGCTCCATCTTTCAGGCTTCGAGCGACACGGAAGTGATCCTGCACCTGGTGGCTCGTTCGCGCGAACGTACGCTGGCCGGTGCGTTGCGCGAAGCCATGTTGCAACTGGAAGGCGCGTATTCACTGGTTTTTCTCGCCGAAGACCGGATTCTGGTTGCGCGCGATCCGCACGGATTCCGCCCGCTCGCTTTCGGCCAGAAAGAGCTTTCTGGGGGCCGGATCTGCTACGTGTTTGCCTCGGAAACGTGTGCGTTCGACTTGATCGACGCGGTTTACCTGGGCGATGTCGATCCGGGAGAAATGGTGATCGCGGGTCCGGAAGGAATCACGCGGGAGCGTTACGCCCCGGTTCGCGACCACTCGCAGTGCGTTTTTGAACACGTATATTTCTCGCGTCCGGATTCGATCGTCTTTGGCCGTCCGGTGCAGGAATCGCGTGAAAACCTGGGACGGCTGCTCGCGCGGGAATCGCCCGTGGATGCCGATGTAGTGGTCCCGGTGCCCGACTCGGGTGTGGCCGCGGCCATCGGATATGCCTCCGAATCGAAGATCCCGTTCCGGCAGGCGCTGATCCGCAATCATTACGTAGGCAGGACCTTCATCGAACCCTCGCAGGCGATTCGCGACTTCGGCGTAAAGCTCAAACTGAACCCTGTTCGGCACTTGCTGGAAGGCAAGCGCGTGATTCTGGTGGACGATTCGATTGTGCGCGGGACCACCAGCCGGAAAATCGTTCGCATGGTTCGCGGCGCGGGGGCGCGTGAAGTGCATCTACGCGTTTCCTGCCCCCCCACGATTTCGCCGTGTTTTTACGGTGTCGATACGCCGAGTCTGGCGGAACTGATCGCCGCCAACAACACGGTAGAAGAGATTCGCCGCTTCGTGGAAGCTGATTCTCTGGCGTATTTGTCGCTCGAAGCGCTGCGCGAGGCCGTCGGCGACGATCGCCATAACTACTGCTACGCGTGCTACACCGGCAATTATCCGACCGAGCTGGTCAATATCGAAGAGTTAATGGCGACCAAAGACCGGCGCTGCTGACTTGCTTCCGTGACCTCCGCCGTTGTCTAATGCATTTTTGACCACCGCGTCTACCGCCGCACCCCTGAGTTTCCGGGAAAACCGGTTTTTGCAATGGATTTGCGCCGGGATGTTCGTTGTCATGGCGGTCGCCGCGTATCATCCGGACAAGGTTTTCGATTGGGCTCTCGAAAACAGCTTGGTTTTTTGCCTCATCCCCGTATTGGCGCTCACCTATCGTCGTTTCACTTTTTCCGATCTCTCGTATTTGCTGATCTTTCTTTACCTGGCGATTCACGAATTCGGGGCGCACTACAAATATTCCGACGTTCCGCTGGGAGAATGGATGAAGCCCTGGCTGCACACACAGCGAAACGATTATGACCGCGTGGCGCATTTCAATTTCGGATTCCTGCTGGCGTATCCGTTTCGCGAGATTGCGATGCGATCGATGCGCGTGAAAGGCAACTGGCTGTACTTTCTGCCGGTCGAATGCACGCTCTCGCTCAGCGCGATCTACGAGATTCTGGAAGCGCTGATGGCCAATATCTTGACGCCGGAGCGCGGCGAAGAATTCGTCGGAATGCAAGGCGACATGTGGGACTCGCAGGAAGACATGTTCATGGCAGCGCTGGGCTCGTTGATCGGTGTGTTGATCATCGCGGCCATCGTGAAGCGCCGGGCATCGCGCTCCAAGCAGGACCGTGCCGCCGCGTACGCAGTCAGCTCGAAGTAAACTGGAAGTTAGTCGATGCCAGCAACTATCTCTTCCTCTGCGCTCGCCGTACCCCATTCGCGAATTCGAGAGCTCGCCGAACTTGCCATGGGGATGGACGGAGTCTACAAGCTCTATTTCGGCGAATCGAACGTTCCGACGCCGGATTTCATCAAGCGTGCCGCTCAGAAAGCCATGGCGGACGGATACACGTTTTACACCGAAAACGCGGGCTTGCCATCGCTTCGAAAATCGCTTGCGCGTTATTACTCGGAGCTTCATGGAGTAGAGCTCGATCCAACTTCCGAAATCTCGGTCACCGCGTCCGGTGTGCAAGCGCTGAACGTCGCGATCCGTTGCATGCTGGATCCAGGCGACGAAGGGATCGTCTTGACGCCATCCTGGCCCAACGGCTCGGCCATCATCCAGAT
>Ga0209517_10001465_pt1 | contig 35629 bp, 29 predicted proteins | sample PeaSoiMetSII2010_FD_187695 | JGI IMG/M metagenome (GOLD analysis project Ga0209517, IMG submission 187695) | Peat soil microbial communities from Weissenstadt, Germany - SII-2010 (SPAdes) (version 2) | ecosystem: Environmental > Terrestrial > Soil > Wetlands > Peat | place: Germany... | reverse complement strand
GGCCGCGTGGTCCAGGTGGACGTGCCGGTCTGCCTGTAAATCATTCGGTAAAAGTATTGCGTGTCGGGGGCAAGGTTTCCCAGCACAATCACCAGGGGTACGTTGGCCGCCGCGGAAGCCGGGCTCGAAGCTCCCGAAGCAGGGCTCGTTTGAGTGTATGGCCCCCCCGCCTGTGTGCCGTATTCGAAGTACGCTTGTAAGGCGGCGTTAGCCGCAACGTTGACCGTTACAGAATGGTCCGTGGGGCGTCCCAGGAGCTCAGGCCCTGGAAAGCTGACCTGCGCTCGCACCCTCAACGTGGGGAACGTTGTAACTGCAACTAACCCAACTACCAACCAGATCACCCTTGTCGGCCTCATGTTTCCAGCCTTTCCCTGAGGATCGGCAAGCCACTTCCGGCGACGCATTTGCGACGCGAATGCATAATCCAAAGGCGGCTGAGGTTTGTTGCCCAGCCTCTGGAGCACGCGACTACTGCTGCCGAAGACCTGAAATGCCGGATACCCAGGTATGTCTATTGTCGGGGGATGGTTTGGGGCCCTTTTAGAGTGAATAGAAATATACATCCATTTAGATCGAACTCGCTATGTTTTTCTCCAAGCTAAACAATTGTCTGATCGCGCAAACTTACAGCCTTCGTAGGCCTGCCCGGTAAATTCTGTGCCAGTCATAGCGGGCCAAAATGTCATTATCCTTCGCCTGCGGGAGGGCCCGACCCTTTGGCCCGGCTGCTGATGGCCGGTGCCAACTCTCCCATCGCGGAGATTCTCCATCGTGTCTTCAGAGTTGCGGGCGGAGCTGGACCTGCTTGGTTGTGATGGTGAACCTAGCTGGGGCGATCCCCCCGGCTTGCAGTGGCTTCGATGACGATTGTGCCCGCTGTTTTGGACGATTGCAGGATGACCTGGGTGAGGCCGTCAAAGAGCGAGCGGCGCGGCTCCTTGTCGCTTTCGTGGCAGTTGGGGTCACCGTTGCCGACGCCGATGTACATCGCCTGTTTGTGCACCATCGTTGCCGTGGCTCCCGAAGCGGCCACAGAGCCGGATTCAGTTAATTGGCAAGATCCCGGAGATGGAGGAGGAATAACCGAGATTGGATCGACCTTTCAGCGCATTATCGCGCTCTATAGACGAAAGTTAACGGAAATGGGGGAAATTACGGATGCCCCAACCGCAGAGGAGCTTAAGATGTCGCCTTTTGATCGAATGGAATTTATCGTGCTCTCAAAAAATCCTTGACACGCTCTAATTATTGTAATACAGTTATTGTAGTGAGGCTGGTATGGCGAACATACTCAACACGGATAAGCAAATCGCAGTGGTCGCTGCACTGGCCGAAGGCTCCAGCATTCGCTCCATTGTGCGCATGGCGGGTATCCATCGAGATACGATCATGCCCCTTGGCGTTGTTCAGGAATATGGCAATGCCGAAGAAGCCTAGAAAACCAGGGCGTCCAAAACTGGCGAAGGGCGAAGCCAAGGGCAGTATCGTGCCTGTGAGGTTCAGCCCTGAGGATCGGAAGCGCGTAGAGGCCGCAGCAAAGGCCAGTAAGCAAACCGTATCGCAATGGGTCCGAAGCATCTTACTCGCAACGATTGGAGGGTGAATGGAAAGCAAATTAGGACACTACCCGGCGGTCCGAGCTCCGGAATGCTGATCCGGCATCAGCCAGCCCATGTCATTTGATTGCGAGTTTCGCGATGTCGAGCCTCGGCAGGTGTGCAAAAAGTGTGCCGAGAACGTGGAGGGTGACTCAGGCGGAGAACGGTCGCGAAGATCGCCGCGCCGGCCTGCCATTGCCCGACGGAGCCTCTACTAAATTGTTGTTGCCGAGCACACCTGGCACCCAGAATTGCGTCAGGAGATGAGTGCGCCCGCTTCCCCGGACCTAGCTTCGCTCCGGGCATTGAACCTGGCCCCTCGTCGGGAGTCCTTGGCCAGCTAACAACGCCGGAGCCAGAGAATCCTTGAGTAGGCCGAAGAACTCCGACCTTCCCTGGTCAAGAAAAAGGACGTCGTCGGCAAGCTGAAGCAGCAGGTGCGCCTTGATGCGCTGCTTTACCTAGCCCTTTTCCCGCAATTGATCGCTGGTCCCATCCTGCGGGCATCGAACTTTCAGCTGCAGCTCGGCGACCGGCGCGACGCGATGGCGAGACGATCACTTTCTTAAGAAGACCCGCGACGATCAACTGCAACTGGAAAGCGAGATGTGCCAGCGCCGCCAGAAATCCTGCGGATTGGTTGCGGCATAGAGCGCATTGAAGTTCTGGGGAAGCGTTAGCCGAGCAGCATGGCGTAGCCAATGGCGATATCCGTATAGTCGGAGAAGTCGCAGTATATCCAAACTTGCTGGCCGCAAGGGTCGTAGAGGGAGTCTTTGTCGCACTGCGGACCTTTGGCCGCGGCGACGGGCTGCAGGCCATCTACGGATATGCCGCATAGCTGATTTGAAACAGATTCTTAGGAAGCACTGCCGTCTGGCAATGTCGTTCGGAAGCAGCCCGCACTACTCGGCAAGGCAAGTCATTCCTCGTCAATGCGTCTGGATCAAACGCAGCCGGTCAGTGCGTCAGACCTAAATGCAATCAGGCTTGCATTTGGTGACACTATGTGTAAATATGATTGCATATGGTGCAACGACGTTTTTGGCAAAAACAGATCGAGGATTCATGGAAGGTGCGGTCGGTCCTTTGGCTTTCCGGCGTCCGTCGTGTTGGCAAGACCGTGCTCTGCCAAAGCTTGCCGGATGTCGAATACTTCGACTGCGAGTTGCCGCGGACCAGGCGCATGATGGAGGACCCTGAAGCCTTTCTGGAAGGGCTTCGCGGAAGACGCGTTGTTCTCGATGAGATTCATCGCCTCAGCAATCCATCGGAACTGCTGAAAATCACCGCTGATCATTACCGAGATGTCCGCATCATCGCTACGGGCTCTTCCACTCTCGGTGCCGCTCAAAAGTTCCGCGATACGCTGACCGGCCGCAAACGGGATATCTGGCTGACCCCGATGTGTCTTCCGGATCTTAAGGACGCGAAGCAGACTGACCTGGAGCGCCGGTTTCTCCGCGGCGGTCTGCCATCTTTCTTCCTGGGAGAGAAAGTAGATGAGCGGGATTTCCAGGAATGGATGGATTCGTACTGGGCGAAAGACATCCAGGAAATGTTCCGCCTTGAACGCAAGGATCCCTTTCAGAAGCTGACGGAGCTCGTGCTGGCCCAGAGTGGCGGAATCTTTGAGGCGACGCACTTTGCGGGTCCCTGCGAAATCAGCCGACCAACTGTTACGAACTATCTCCGCGTGTTGGAAGCCACGTTTGTGGCTCACGTGATCCGGCCATACAGCACACGCAAACCAAATGAAATCATCTCAGCCCCTAAAGTCTATGGCTTCGATACGGGCTTCATCTGCTACTACCGCGGCTGGCAACAGTTAAGACGTGACGACCTTGGAACGTTATGGGAGCATTTTGTACTCAATGAGATGATGGCGCGAATGCAAACTCGTGACATCTGTTATTGGCGCGACAAGCGTGGCCACGAGATAGATTTTGTCCTGGCCAACCGAGGTCGCAATCCGATCGCCATCGAATGCAAGTGGTCGGCCGACCGGTTTGACCCTACGAACCTCGAAGCCTTTCGATATCTGCATCCGAACGGCGAAAATGTTGTGCTAGCCGCCGACATCAAAAGATCGTTCGGCCATAGCTACGGACCGCTGAAGGTCACCTTCGAGTCGCTTGAGTCATTTGTATCCCGAATGGCTCCTGTCTGAAACACCGCTAAACTTGCTGCGATCTGATGTCGAAGAAAAATCCCGCCCTTATCCTGGGGCTTGACTAACTCTTTTTTGGAGATGAATTGCCATGGACAGAAGAACATTCATTCAAAGCGCATCCGCTGCGGCCTTGGCTGCGGCGGTACCGGCTTCGCACGGGACGGACGCACAAGTTACCTCCAAGATGATCGGCCTCCAGGTGGGAGCAGTGTCGTTCGTCGACGAAGGCGTAGAGAAAGCATTAGACGAATTTCAGCACGATGCGGCAATTAACACTTTGTTCATTGCTACCTTCACCTATGGACGCGGAATTGCAGGACGCCAGGTGCCAGGCCAACCATTACCCGATCATGGCAAGCAAGAATATGACACCGATACATTCCATGGCGGCTGCTTCACCGCGGTAAACCCGAAATACTTTGCCGACACTGTGTTCAAGAATTTTCGCGCGCCCGACTTCGGCAATTACGACGTGCTCGAAGCCGTGTTGCCCTCCGCCCGCAAGCGCGGCCTCAAGACCATTTGCTGGTTTGAGGATGTTTTTCGAAAGGATCTGCCCAATATTCAACAACTCGAAGAGGTGGAGCTGTCGGGCGAAAACGCCGTCACTCTCTGCTTCAATAATCCAAATTATCGCAACTGGCTTCTGGGCATCTCGGAAGACTGGGTGCGGAGCTACGATATCGACGGCGTCATGTGGGGATCGGAGCGCCAGGGCGCCTTCTCGAACATGCTTGGCGCCAGTGCCGGCCGTGCGGAAGGTGGTCATGTCACCTGCTTCTGCCAGTACTGCGTCGCCAAGGCGAAATCGCGCGGCATCGATGCGGATCGCGCGCGCCGGGGCTTTCTCGAATTGCAAAAGTTCGTGACCGCCGCTCATCAGAGCCAGCGCCCCGTTGATGGCTACTATGTCACCGTTTGGCGCCTCATGCTGCACTATCCCGAGTTGCTCGCCTGGGAGATGCTCTGGACTGACAGCCTCCGCGAGACCTATGCCGCGATCTATGAAAAGATCAAATCGGTCAAGCCTTGCATCCAAGTGGGCTGGCATATCTGGCATAACAACTCGTTCAACCCCATCTATCGTGCCGAGCAGGACCTCGCGACCATAGCGCCCCACTCCGATTTTCTGAAGATTGTCATGTATCACAACTGCGCCGGCGAGCGAATGGCAGGCTACATCGACAATGTCGGTACATCCATTTACGGCGACATTCCTAAACAGGAGTTACTCGACTTCCATTACCGGGTGCTTAACTACCAGGAAAGAGGACTTGCTGAAATTCCGTATACCGGCTTCTCCGCCGACTACGTTTTGCGCGAGACAAAACGAGCGCGCGAAGGACTCCAGGGAACCAAGACGCTCCTGTGGCCTGGAATCGACGTCGACATTCCCACTGCTGAAAACCACAGCAAATGCACGCCGTTTGGGACGGAAGATGCCGTCCTCGCTGCGTTCCATGGAGGAGCCGACGGCGTTCTCATCTCACGCAAATACTCTGAGATGAAACTGACCAATCTCAAAGCCGTCGGCGCCGCGATTCAGAAGTTGGAGCTCGCATAGGCTACGTTCGGCAGCAAGTGAGTTAGACGATATCTTCTGGCACCATCTGAAAAGCTGAAGTTGCAATTGGACCTTGCGTTTCGGCTTTTCAGACGCAATGTCCTGTTCTCTCCTTCCGGATAAATGGCCGAGCCCGAGCCCCTTTTTCGAACCAAAATTCCGGCGCGGGATCCGTGGCTCGGTTCGTTTGTGTGTACATTCTCGGGATGGGCTCTCGACGGGTTCGATTTCTTTCTCGTCGTCTTCAGCCTTACGGCAATTGGCCAAAGCTTCGCCAAAGACGACAAGACCATCGCGCTGGCGCTCACAGCGACTTTGGCGCTGCGTCCTGTCGGGGCCTTCATCTTTGGCATGATCGCCGATCGCTATGGCCGGCGTCTGCCGCTTACCATCAATTTGGTCGCGTTCGCCGTCGTTGAAGTCTGCACCGGCGTCGCTCACACGTTCGAACAATTCATCCTCGTTCGTGCAGTCTTCGGCATCGTCATGGGTGGCCAATGGGGTGTTGGCGCTTCCCTGGCTATGGAAAAGGTCCCCATTCGTCTTCGCGGCGTGCTCTCGGGACTTCTTCAGGAGGGCTACGCGGTTGGTTACCTGTTCGCAGCCGGGGCCTACTTCCTTCTCTACGGCCGATTTTCCTGGCGCCCGCTTTTTTTCTTGGGTCCTCTGCCCGCTCTGGCTGCGGCTGCCTTTGTCGCTTTCAACATTACAGAGTCAGCAGTCTGGAAGCGCACACACCAAACTGACTGGCGTAGCCTCTGGCACTCCCTTGCAAAGCACTGGAAGCTCCTCGCCTACGTGACGCTCTTCATGATGACCATGCATATGACGTCTCACGGTACCCAGGATCTTTACCCGACATTCCTCGAGCGCCAGTGGGGAATCCCGGCCAAGGAGCGGGCCTTTCTCTCCGCGCTCTCGATGGTTGGTGGCATTGTCGGCGCCCTCTCAGTCAGTGCAATTTCTAATAAGCTTGGCCGTCGCCGTTCGATCGTATTGGCCCTCGTTGCCGGGCTCTGCGTCATTCCCATGTGGGCATTCTCGCGCTCGCTTCTGTTCCTCATCCTTGGTGCGTTCCTCATGCAGTTCTGCGTGCGGGGCGCGTGGGGAGTGCTGCCCGCTCACTTATCCGAACTGTCCCCCGACTCGATTCGGGGATCTCTGCCCGGTCTCGGCAATCAATGCGGAGTTTTGCTCGCCAGCGCCGTCGTTTATCTCGAGGCGGCGATGGTCCGCAATGGCCGCTATTCTAACGCGATGGCTGGCATCGCCTCCCTCGTTTTTGTTCTTGCGATCCTGATGACACTGCTCGGCAATGAGCGGCGCGGTGCATTGTTCGGAGAGATCACCTGATCCAAACGAGTGCAGGTGAGTTTGCAGATTCATTTGCTGGTCGGGTCACAACGTGGAGATAAGAGTGACAACCCGCGCTAGGATCGGCTTCAGTAAACGCCTTAGGGCTCAGGAAATGGGGTTGTGCCAGGTTTGTTTGAATGTTTAGTCAAGGAGGAGCACGAGGTGTTGCGAAAAGCTGAACTCAGCATTGAAGCTGATTCAGAGAACTACCTCGGAGGCTCCTCAGAGACGATATGTACTATATCGGACTTGACGTTCACAAGAAAACGATCAGCTGCTGCGTGAAGGATGTGGCTGGTCATGTGCACCGGGAAGGCAAGATCGGATCGACCCGGCGCGAGTTGGATACCTGGATCAGGACCTTACCGCAACCGCGGATAATGGCTATGGAAGCGATGATCTTCACGGGCTGGATCTACGATTACCTGCTTCCTCACGCCGGGAAGGTGAAGGTGGCACATCCTCTGATGTTGCGAGCGATCGCCGCAGCCAAGAAGAAGAACGACCGAATCGATGCCGGCAAGATTGCCGACTGCCTGCGCTGTGACTTCCTGCCCGAGTGCCACATAGCTTCCACCGAGATCCGCGACAGACGCCGAGTCCTGCGGTACCGCAACCTTGTGGTGAAGCAGATGGCGCACAATGGTCCCGGCTTTCCTACGAGAAAGTGCCTCCCGCCGCGATCGGAATCACCCAAGCCCATTGATTCCGCAAGGCGAAAAGCGGACTCCGCGTCAGGCAACCACAACTTGCTGGCGCGGAGTACTCGGCTCAGTAGCGTGCAACCAAGCTCAATCGCTCAACAGGTTGAAAGTCTTGCCGGTCTCCTGCAAGTGCTTGTGGTATGACTTCATCTCCCGCTCAGCCGCCTTTGCCTCATTTGCAACCGCCTTCAAGTGAAGATTAGACCCCGTGAATTCCTGATCGATCATCTGCAGGTGAGCCTGGATGCGATCATGTATCTGCTGCATAGATTGGTTGTGATCTTGGATAGACTTCTGTTGTTCGTCGTTCAAATCGCCTAAAAACTGCTCGCGGCTTTCTTTCAGGGTACGAATTTGCTCCTGGATTTGCTGGTGCTGACGCTTGAGAGCATCAGTGTCGAAAGTCAACTGGCTGGCATCGTGAGCAAGGGTATGCGCCTGGTTGCGGGCCTGATCAAGAGACTGATCGCAGATGCGGAAATGGTCGCGCATTGATTGGCGCAGCTGTTCCGATGATTGCGGCGATTGCGGCGCTGGATTTGTCGCGATCTGTTCTACTGCCTGACTGGGGCTGGCCACTGTCGGTTGATCCTGTGGTTGCTGGGCGCCGCTCCCGGTTTGGCTTTGTGACAATAACATCGTTGCCGGGGCGAGCAAAAACATCAAGGTGAGCGAAGTTGAAAGACTCCATTTCATAGCGGTTTCCTTTCCTCAATATTCTGATTGCAATTCGGCTTCCAGAATTGCGGGGCCTTTGGTTTGTGCAGCCCGAGAAGTAAACGTAGGCGGAATTACGAGCGTTGAACCCTAAGAAGAGGGCCTGGAAACTACCGAGCTGCTGGGCTCGTCCGAAATTTTTGACGTGCCTGTCCAAAACCTCGAACCCACAGTGCGGCTGAGGCTAACCTGTTGTGCGCCGAACCTGCAATTCCGGGCGTTTGCGCATTGGCTCCGAATGTGCTTCACGAATGCAAGGAGCGAGACGCCGATGGGCAGCCTCGCGGAAGGAGCGAGCCCGATGTCCTGGATTCGATCGGCATTCTGCAAAACGCGTAAGTTTGCTCTCACACTATTTACGATGTTGGCATTGGCGGGTGTGGCAAACGCCACTACCACGATGGAAAACATGGAGGCAGCTTTCAACGGCGAGAGCAATGCGCACCTGCATTATCTTGGCTTCGCACTGCGAGCGGAAAGCGAGGGCTACGGCGAAGTCGCCAGCCTGTTCCGCGCCGCCGCTCGGGCTGAAGAGGTTCACGCGGAAAATCACGCCCAGGTGATCAAGGAGATGGGCGGCGTTCCCCATGCCCAGATCGAAACGCTCACGGTGAGATCGACACGCGAGAACCTTGAAGCAGCTATCAAGGGAGAATCGTACGAGCGTGACACGATGTACCCTGATTTTCTGAAACAAGCAAGAGCGGACGGCAACGTGCGCGCGGTAAGGAGCTTGAACTACGCAAGGACCGCCGAAACCGAACACGCGAAGCTCTTTTCGGCGGCCCTTGCCAATCTCGACCGCTTGAAGGGAACGACCCAAACATATTTCTATGTGTGTCCTACCTGCGGCTTTACTGTACGCGAAAAGGACTTCCCGAAGTGTCCTTCCTGCTTCACGCGGGAGGAAGCATTTGAGATGGTGTCTTGAGCATGGCCCCAGCCGTCGGCCAATGCCGGCGGCTTAACCGCCGTTCGAGAGAGGTCCACAATGCCGCAGTTTCCGCCCATTCCGACATGGGATTCCTTGCATCCGCTGGTAATCCATTTTCCGATTGTGCTTCTGCTTTTAAGCCCTTTATTCATCCTGATCAGCGCGGTGCTGTCTCCGCCCAAAGGCCGGCCCTACATGACCGGCGCTCTCATCATTCTCCTGCTTGGAACCATCAGCCTTTTCGTAGCCTCAGCAACCGGGCAAGCAGCGGCAAAATTGGCCGACCGCGGAGGCCCAGTCGATGCCATTCTGGCAGCTCACGAAGACCTCGCCTTCGAGACCGAGATTGTGTTCTCGGCCCTTTCCGTCGTCCTGGTGGGGATGGTCGTGCTTCCCCGGATCTTTTGTTACCCGGATACAAGGCTCACAACCACGTTTCTGCCGCTCGCGTTTCTTGTTCTTTGTAGCGCCGGGATCCTTTTCGTTGTGAATACGGCTCATGAAGGCGGCCGGCTGGTGCACGAATTCGGCGTGCACGCTATGGTTCCCGCGGGGAGCGGCCAGTCACACCCTTTGCCGGCTGCCAGGGATCATTCTGCGCAAATGGCCAAAGAGAAGTGACGTAACGTTCATTCGCAGGACGATTGCGCTGCGGCGTACAATAGATTGCACCCGTTCATTCTTGGTAAACGATGCGCACGACTCCTTCTATCGAGCGAATAGAGGCTCAAACATTCAGAAGGCAGCAGATCGCGTTTTGCATTTTGACCTTATTCGTCATAGCTATACTGCTTCTGCTGCACACCCTCTTTGCTCCTCTACTTGGTGAACCCTCCAAGGCCGTTATCCTGGTACTCGCTCTCGGTTTTCTGCTCAAGATCTGGGAGACGATGTGGCTACAGGGCAGGCGGCAAGGGATCACGGCAAGGGAGGCTCACCTCGAAACCGCAATTTCGATCGTGGGAATATTCGTTCTTGCGGTCGCACTGGCGTTTTTCACCGATCGAGACGACGCTCCGTACTTTGTGCTGCTTGCCATTCCGATTTTGCAATGCGCCTATCATTGCGGGCTCCTAGCCACCATTGCAACCATCGTTGCAGCAGTCGGAACGATGTTTGCCTGGATTCAGCATTACTTCAGCATCCATCCCCCGGCACGGCCAACGGAATATCTGGAAACAGGCATGATCGCAGTGATCTTCTGCCTGACCGGACCGCTGGTCTGGTTCCTGATCAATCAACTGAAAGAACGTGAAGCTAAATTGCACGAAAAAGTGACGGAGCTCGAGGCAGCCAGGGAAAAGCTCGTGTCCGAAGAAAAGCTGGCGGCGGTGGGCCGATTCGCCAGCGGAATCGCACATGAGATTCGCAACCCGGTGGCCATGATCGCAAGTTCTCTGGCGACCGCTGCGTATCCGGCTTCAGATTCCCGTGAGAGGGAGGAGATGTTCGCAATCGCCGCGCGGGAAGTCAAGCGGCTGGAGAGCCTTACTACCGATTTTCTCACCTATGCGCGTCCTTCTGCGCCGCAGCGCTCGCTGATGTCAATCGGTGACATTGTGCGCCATATTGCGGATGTTACCAAGATGCGCGCCGCTGACCGGTCGATCGAGGTGATATGCCAAACAGGTGAAGAGACTTTCGCCGAGATTGACGGCGCACAAATTGAAGGTGCGCTCTTGAACCTGTCGTTGAATGCTCTCGATGCTACGCCTGCCGGCGGGCGCGTTAAGCTGCAAATCCGCGGCGACGAAAGCATGGTCTATCTGGATGTAGAGAATTCCGGCAGAGCAATTCCGGATTTGAATTTAACCAGAGTTTTTGAACCGTTCTTTACCACCAAGCCGGACGGAACCGGGCTCGGCCTGGCAATTGCAAGGGGAATCGCGGTCGCGCATGGCGGCGACCTTTGCGTAAGTGATAACCGGGACGGCGCTGTCGTTTTTACCATAACGGTGCCGAAGAGTTCTCTGGAGGCTTTCAGCGGGGAGGCTTCGCATGGCAAAGATTCTGATAATCGACGATGAACCGGGCATGCGGCGGATACTCGAAGTGAACCTTCGCCGCGATGGGCACGTAGTGGTGGAAGCCGATGGCGTTGTCGAGGCCATGGACCTGCTCAAGAAGGAAGACTTCGATGTCGTCCTGACCGACCAGAAAATGCCGGACGGGACCGGCCTCGACGTCTTGCACGCGGTTCAGGAAGACGATCCTACAACCGCGGTGGTTTTTCTCACCGCGGTCGGCACCTTGGAGCTGGCCGTTGAAAGCATGCGGCAAGGCGCCTTCGATTTTCTCACCAAGCCGTTTTCTCCCGATGTAGTCAGGGCGGCGGTTCGCCGCGCCTCGGAACACACCGTGCTGCTTCGGGAAAACGCCGCGCTCAAAACCGCCGTGCAGAAGCTTGAAGGCACAGACGAAATACTGGGAAAGAGCGCGGCCATCGGCCGGGTTCGGGAGTTTATTGGACGGGTGGCGGGAACCAGCACGACCGTCTTGATCACTGGCGAGACTGGTACGGGAAAGGAGCTGGTCGCCCGCGCGATTCACCGCAACAGCGTGCGGGCGAAGAAGCCGTTCATCGCGATCAATTGCGCCGCGGTGACTGAGACCTTGCTGGAGAGCGAGCTGTTCGGCCACGAGCGCGGAGCGTTTACCGGTGCCGACAAATCGCGGTCCGGACTCTTTGAGGCCGCGCATGAAGGCACGCTCTTTCTGGATGAAGTTGCGGAAATGTCATCCGCAGCGCAATCGAAATTGCTGCGCGTGCTGGCGGACGGGGAAATCCAGCGCGTGGGCTCCACGGTGACGCGCCGCGTGGACGTCCGCGTTCTGGCGGCAACGCATCGCAACTTGGAACAACGAGTCCGCGAGGGTCAGTTTCGCGAGGATTTGTACTATCGGCTGGCGGTGGTCCCCGTTCACCTTGCGCCGCTTCGAGATAGGCCGGAAGACATAAGCGAACTTAGCCAAGTGCTCTGCCTCAGAATTGCTGCGGAAATGAAGGTGCCCGCCCGGCCCATCAGCACTGCCGCGCTGGCCAAGCTGACAGTCTACAGCTTTCCGGGAAACGTGAGAGAGCTAAAAAATCTATTGGAGCGAGCGCTGATTCTTGGGCAGGGCTCAGAGTTGCAAGCGGAAGATTTCTTTCTTCCGGCTCGTCCTGCCACGGTGTCGCGAGCTGCTGAGGAATATACAGTCGAGACACTCGCTGCACAACTGCCGGAGCAACTGGATCTCCGTCAAACCCTGACGGGGATTGAGCGGGCGTTGATCGTTCGCTCTCTCGATCTCGCTAGGGGCGTACAGGCGGAGGCGGCCCGGTATCTGGGGATATCGCGGAGCGACCTGGGCTACAAGGTTGGAAAATTTGGCCTGCTTGGAGCGCCGGGAGATAAGGCGGCAGCCAGCGCCATCTGAGCGCGGTCCAATCCGCGCTCTCGCAACGATGTGTTTCCGCCGCCGATGTTGCCGAATTCTCGGCGTTTCTGTCTCAAGTTTTGTACGATGGCAGGCCAAAGGCATTCCACCGCCCACCGATCTCACAGAAAAATCTGGCTTCGGGAAAACGGGAATTGTGGTCCCCTGCGTGCATGAAGACATGCAGTTGCAGTGCCTGATCCTCGCGCCGGCCCATTGGGGATGCGCAGGAAAAGCCAGCTACTGCGGCGGCGCCGCGTCGCTTTGTGCGTGCGGCTTATCCAGCACAAAGGATGGAGGTAGAGTCAGTGAGCGCTGCGTCCAATTTGACGTTGGAACCTACCGTTGACGCCAGCTTTTCATTCACGGCAAAGAGGCTGCGCCAGTGGTGCGCGCCTGAAGTAATCCTGGCTGTCACAAATTTCGCCGACGAAGATGGCTTGCTATTCCATCTGATCCGCCAGGCAAGACCAGGCAGAACAAAGGTTCTGCTCGTTAACACGGTGCCCGGTCGTGCGCCGTCTCATTGCGCCGCCGTTCTGCAACTTCCCAGGAATGCTTTTGCCGCCGGGCTTGCTCGGCAGGCACTCGATCGAATGGCACGGCAACTTCGCTGGGTAGGAATTGGGTGTGAGCCGGTTCTTCTCAAGGGAACGGCGCCCGAAGAAATTGCGGCCCTCGCGAAAGCCCGCGCCGTAGATAGAGTGCTGATAACAGCACACAGCGGAACGAAGGCCCTCCAGAGGACGCTGGCAGAAGAACTCGCGCCAGGGCTTGGAGCGCCGGTCTGTGTAGTTCCGGAGCGCGTATCGCCGGGACTGGCAGGTGAGAAAGCGGCGGGACGAATCACGCTCGCACTGTCGCTTCGGTCGAATTCCGAAATGCCGTTGGCATTTGCCAGCAGGCTGGCTCAGGAACAGAAATCACATCTCACGGTGATGCATGTGTTCACTGGCGGAGATAACGGTGTCGCGCCATTTGGCCGGAGCCCGATGTCGGTGGCCTCGAGGCTGCTCTCGGCAGGGCTGAGAGAAGCCGAGCTGTTCTGCCCGTTGGAAATCGCTGTTCGAGAAGGCGATCCGGCAGAGGAGATCCTGAGGTATCAAGCCGAAACAAATCAGGACTACGTCGTTCTGGCCGGGCCGAGGGCGCAATGCGCGGCTTCATCGGATCGCGTGTGTGCCGCGCACAGAATCACGAGCGGGGCGCGGTGCCCGGTCATTATGCTCGGGCGATCCACAGCCCCAACGCGGAGCGTTGAAATCACGGCCGGGTCGCCCAAACCTCCGGAAAGTGTATTTATGCCATAGCGCGTTGCCGACGCATGAGAAACGGAAGATCGGAGCCGGCGGCCAGTTGCTTTCGCCATTTGATTCGTCTCGTGGGTTAAGGCAGGTGGAATATGAGAATCCGGTTGAGCATTCTCGCAACGGTGCTTTTCATCGGCCTCGCAGCGCATCAGCTTGTGAAGCCCCAGGCCATACCTGCCCAGGAGCAGGAGCCGCCCGCTTCCTCCGCAACAGAGCCAGGGCCGCCGAGAGTGACCGATCCTTCCTACAAAATCGACGCCACACTTGTGAACGTGGATGTGTTGGTCACCGACGAAGACGGACGCGTGCTGAACGGCTTGAAGCGCGGCAACTTTCGCGTTCTTGACAACGGCTCGCCGCAGAAAGTTCTAGACTTCGAACCGACTACAGCTCCTATCACAATCGTGATGCTGATGGAGTATAGCGCTACCTCTTACGGCTATTTTGCCGGGAAGGCGGCAGATTGGGGAACTTCATTTCTGGATCGCCTTGAGCCACGTGACTGGATCGCGCTGGTCACATTCGATCTGCAATCGAAAGTCCAGGTGGACTTTACGCATAGGCAGTTCGAGGTTCGCGACGCGATCGCCACCCTCGGCTTTCCTCAATTCGGGGAGGTCAATCTCTATGACGCGCTGATCGACACGCTGGACAAACTGGACGGAGTACGAGGCAGAAAATCCATCCTGCTGCTGGCCACCGGCCTGAACAGCTTCAGCGCGGCCACTCAGGACGAAGTGAGTAGACGCCTGAAAGAAACCGACACCACGATCTTTTGCGTCGGCCTGGCGGAAGCCGAGTATATGCAATACGGCGGCAGCAGCATGTCGTACCTGCAAGGCAAGAACGCATTGAGCGGGTTCGCAAAACAAACCGGCGGGCTGGCGATCTTCCCCCGCTTCGAGGGAGAACTGCCCGACATCTTCCGTAGCGTGGTGGGATTTTTGCGCAATGAATACACGCTCACCTTCCGGCCTTCGATGGAGAGCCGCGACGGCCTCTATCACCGCCTGAAAGTTGAGATCGTGGGCCCCGATGGAAAGCCGCTGAAGGTAACAAACGAAAAGGATAAGCGGCGCAAGATCGAAGTCTATGCCCGCGAGGGCTACATTGCGCCAAAGAAAGAAAGCTCAACAAGCGCGAGGCAGCCGCAGCCGGTCCCAACACGGCCGGCAGGAACCGCATGAAGCAAGGAGGCCTTCAATGAAGGAAGCATTCCAAAAATGTACAGCAGCAGTTCTAGCCTTGCTGTTGATTCTCATGCCGGCTATGCCTTCGCAGGCCCAATCGGAGCCGACGCCACAGCCTCCGCAGGCGCAATCTCCCCAACTTTCGCTTCATGAATATCTGCAAAAACCGTATGAAGAACTCTTCGAGCTGGCTCCTTCACTTACATTCAGTGCGGCTGAAGTTGAACAGGAGCGTCAGGCGCTGAAGCGCGGAGAAGGCAGCTGCCACGGCAGGTTCAAAGACCATTCCAAGCTATATGGAAAACAGTTGGACGGTGCGCGGAAGGAATTGAAGAAGGGCGGTTCCGGGTTGGCCAACAAGCCGCGCCACGCATTGCACTGCCAAATTCAGAATCTGGAGCTTCTGCGCAGCGAGGCGGATGTGCTCTCGGGGCAGGCCATTCCCAACGCGTATGACAACCTCAATGCCAAGCTGAACCTACTCTTGCAATGGCCGGAGCAAAATCGGTTGGCTCTTGCGGCCATCGCAGACGGGACTTACGACCAGAGACGCTGGGCCGACGTAAAGGATATCGGATTTAGAGAGATTGCCTCAGGTCAAGAGAGCGATATCAAGCGCGGCCAGGATGCCGTCGATGAACTGAAACGCACGGGCTTGCTGCCTCCGGAAGTGGAAAGCAAGGCCGTCCAGCAATACGTCAAAACCGTCGCGGATCGCGTCGCGCAACACTCGGACCTCAAGGTTCCGCTGCATGTGGTCGTACTGCAATCGAAAGAGATCAACGCATTTGCGCTACCGGGCGGCTATCTCTTCGTCGAACGCGGGCTTCTGGAAGCCGTGGACGACGAAGCGCAACTGGCCGGGGTAATTGCACATGAACTCGCGCACGTTACGGCCCGCCACGGGGCCAAGCTAATGAAACGGGCGACCATCGCTGGTATCTTTTTCCAGGCCGCCCAGATTGCCGCCGTTGTGCTCACCGGTGGCGTGGCCGGAATCGGCCTCTATTACGCCCTCCAATATGGTTACTATGGCCTTGGACTCGTGCTGAATCTAAAGCTGCTCGGCATCAGCCGCGACTACGAGCTTGAAGCGGATCAGTTAGGCATTCAGTATGCGTGGAATGCCGGCTACGATACTACGGGTTCATTCGCTTCTTCGACAAGATGGCCACCAAAGAAGGCTACGTGAACGGGGTGAGCTGGTTTCGCACGCACCCGCCGTTCTACGAGCGCATGGTACAGGCACAGCGCGAGATCATGTTTCTTCCCAAAGGACGCGATCTTCTGGTCCAGACCACCGAGTTTGAACAAATGAAGAAGGATTTGGCGCCGGTCGTCGCCCAGGCCGAGAAAGAGGAAGGCGCCAAGCCCAGCCTGCTGATAACCAAAGAAGAGGGCTGCACGCCTCCGCAAAAGATCGAGTACAAGCCGGGACAACCCATCGAACAAATTTGTTCGGCGCGGCCGAAAAGTGCGGATCCTGCGATGGAATGGCCTGACGGCGCTTCATCCGGTACTGGCGCCGCTGCCAGCCGTTTTGTCTCATCGCAATGCGTTTCCGGGGGCCTCCCGTAGGCGCTCCTTGCCGGCCCGCCGAACGCTGCCTAGGTTCGTGAAACCTGGCGAAGGTGTGGCAAGTTACCGCGCTAAGTTTTGACGCCCACGTCGCAATTCTTTGACGGTGTTTAGCAAAGCGCGTCGGGTGACCGACAATTGCACCAAAAGTCGGGCAAGGCACGAGGCAAAAAGTGGTTACGTTCGTGCAGATGGAATATCCGTAGTTCCGTGTGTCCGGATAAGGCAGTGAAGTCACGCATGTGCATCCCGGCCGCACGATTTCCCGGCCAGAGGAGATTGTTTTTCGTGCCGGACCCTTTGCAGTTGTCGAGGAGCAAACCACGGAAAGGAACTGCGATGCAGTGTGCCAATCCCAAATGCCGCGTGGATGCACACCACCTTGAGAACGGAACTCTGCGCCTCCTCGAAATGGAGGTTCCGCCGGAAAAAAGAACCGTAGGCGCCGACTCAGGCTTTCCTGTCTGTGTAGTGCCGACCAGGTACTTCTGGCTATGCGCTGAGTGCTCGCGCTTCCTGAAGATGAGACGCTGGACTTCGGCTGGACTCGTTCTCGAATCGATTCAGAGAGCAGTCGGCCAGGAAGCGCGCGTCCAGAATGTCAAAATGCCGCCCGCGGAGCGAGGCTCACAGCGTCGTTTGCGAGTTTCGCTCGAAAACGTGGCTTGAATCGCAGAAGGGTTGGGTAGTCATGAAGCTGCATTGGGCTGATCTCCGTCGATTCGTGAGCACCGCGTCTAACGGGGCCACTGCGGTTTTCATTCTGGCGGGAATGGTTGCGAGTTTTAGCGAACGTTATGCATTTCATAATTCAGCGTTGGCCAACCTCATCCTAGTAAGTGCCATAGTTATCGCCGCCGTGCCCTTGAGCATCGAGCTCCTGAAACAAATCTCCAGGCGCAATTTCAGCGTCGATGTTCTGGCCTTTCTCTCCATTGTTACCGCTCTGGCCCTGAGACAGTATTGGGTGGCGGCAATTGTGGTCCTCATGCTCTCCGGCGGCAAGGCGATGGAGGAATACGCAACCCGGCGGGCGTCGTCGGTTCTGGCCGCACTCGCCAAGCGAATGCCCCAGACCGCTCACCGCATTGAAAGCGCGGCTTCCGTCGTGGATCTTCCCATCGAAACAATCGCTGTTGGCGAAAGCTTGATTGTCTATCCTCACGAACTCTGTCCGGTGGATGGGATCGTCATCGACGGGCTGGGAACGATGGATGAGTCCTATCTCACAGGCGAGCCGTTCCTAATTGCTAAGGCCCCAGGTGCGGCGGTGCTTTCCGGCGCGATCAATGGCGATACGGCTTTGACAATTCAGGCAACGCACCTGGCCAGCGATTCGCGCTACGCCAAGATTATTGAAGTCCTGCATGAATCAGAAAAGAACCGGCCTCGAATTCGCCGGCTCGGCGATCGACTGGGAGTCTGGTACACCCCAGTGGCAATGGCAATTGCGGCGCTCAGTTGGATCATCAGCGGCCAGCCAGAGCGATTTCTGGCCGTGGTAGTCATCGCCACGCCGTGTCCACTGCTGCTTGCAATCCCGGTTGCGATCATCGGCGCAATCTCCGTCGGCGCAAGGCGCGGAATTGTCATCAAGGATCCATCCATTCTGGAGAAGATCGATTCCTGCAGAACCTTGATCGTGGATAAGACCGGCACGCTAACTTATGGCAAGCCGAGCCTCACCGAGATTATATGCACCCGCGATTGGCCAAAGCGGTATTTGCTTGAGTTTGCCGCTAGTCTCGAGCGGTACTCCAAGCACCCTCTGGCTTCAGCCATTCTCAATGCCGCTGCGGAGGAGGGAGTGGTGCTTCCGACGCCTCAGGACGTTTCGGAGTCGCCGGGCCGCGGTCTTACCGGTCATGTGGCGGGACACCAGGTTACTCTCACCGGCCGCGCAAAGTTGCCAGCCGGCGTCAGACAGCCGCTTTCCGATTTTCCCACGGGATTGGAGTGCGTGATTTTGATTGACGGCGAACTCGCAGGACTTATGCAATTCCACGATCAGCCGAGATACGAGAGTAGGCCCTTCCTCACTCATGTCGAATCTCGCCACGGCTTCAAGAAGATCGTGCTGCTTTCCGGCGACAGGCCATCTGAAGTTGCGCATTTTGCTACGGGCATGGGAATCTCCATGGTCTACGGGGGAAAAAGCCCCGAAGAGAAAGTCGCAATCGTTCGGGAACTGACCTTGCGGGAACAGACGCTCTTCTTGGGCGACGGCATCAACGACGCCCCGGCAATGATGACCGCCACTGCGGGAATTGCACTGGGCGTAAACAGCGACATCACTACCGAGGCGGCCGGCGCAGTGATCCTGCAATCGTCTCTGGCGAGCGTCGATGAGCTGATCCACATCGGAAGACGGATGAGGCGAATCGCAATCACCAGCGCGGTTGGAGGAATGCTTTTGAGCGTAATCGGCATGGGCGCCGGCGCTTTGGGATACCTGGCGCCAATCGAGGGCGCGATTTTGCAGGAGATCATCGATTTGCTCGCCATTCTCAACTCGCTCCGCATGATTCTGCCCACCGCGCCGCTTAGCGACTTCAGATTGCCCGCGCCCGCTGCTTCGGTCGTAAACGCGGCGCCACGCCCGGCAGTTCCGATACATTCCTAAATGCAATCCACGGCGCCAATACGCGAAATGTCACGCGAGCCGGAAATGCGTCGTCGAGGTGCTCGCTTATGACGCACAGCAAGGGATAGCTTCAAGAAGCGCCATCTTCGTAGTGCTGATCTGTCTCGTCTCCGTGGTCTCGCTTCTGGTGCTTTGGCAAGCGCGTTCCATTCTTCTTTTGCTCTTCGCCGGGTACATCGGCGCCCTGATCCTCACAACGCTGACCACCGCATTTCAATCGTGGTTCCACATACGGCGGCGCGGCCTGGCCTTCACCATGGTGATCTGCGCTACAGTCGCTGTTCTCGCCGTTGGCATCTGGCTTCGCGGCCCCGCGCTCGTGCAGCAAATCGGCGATCTCCGCATCGATATCGCCGCGGCTACCCGGGGACTTGGCTCCCGATTTCAGGCGCAGGGATGGGAAGGAAGTCTGACCATAGCCTGGTATTGCGTGGCGCATTTTCTCGAGGGAAACGTGATCACGCCGCTAGCTGAACGCAAGATCGTCAGGCTTCCTCCGGCTCTCACTCTGGCGGTCCAGCTCTTAATGGCCTCCGTCGCCGGTGTCCTGGGTGTCGCGTTGGCCGCGCCTCTTACTGCGTTTATGCTCGGCGTCGCCGATGTGCTGCTGCCGTCTGACACTGCTCGATCCTCTCGCCTCTCTACGCAAGCCCCGGCTGCGCCAGAAAAGTTAGACGCCCGCGTCCAAGCTTCTTGACGTCGCGGTGTCGTACGAGGTGGAAATCGGACTATCCCGCCTGTTTTAGACGTGAAATTTATGGCATGCTGCGTGCTTCTCTTAAAAGTGCGCGAGGGATATGGCAACCCCGCCGACCGTGTCTGCCCTCGTGAAACGGCCGTCGCGTGAAATGCGCGACCGGACCCCTCCCCCAAGCCGGGCCGCCCCAACGCACTTCGGGGCGCGCCCGGCCATAGCAGAGCATTTCGGGGACGTGGGCATCGGACACAGCGGGACTGAATGAAGGAGGAAACATGAAATCGCTCACCCTTGTAAACACCATCTCTCGCTTGCGATCCTTGCACTGCTACTGCCGGTAAGCATGCTAGCCGCCCAAAATCCCGATTCAACCACCATTTCCAAGCTTCTGGAAGACGTAAAAAGCCACGCCGCACTGGCCGATGACGATGCTCATACGCTGGCATCTTACACGCGATCCAATGTGGGCTGGCAAACCCATGGCACCCAATTGACTCGTATCAAGGAGCACGTCAATGATCTCGTCCGTGACGGCAACCAAATGAGCTCCCCAAAATTCGAGCTCAATGTGCTGACGGCCCAGGATCTGACCGCGCGTCGGAAAATCGAGCTTGGCCGCTTGCAAGGCGCCTGAAGGACTCGTTTTGCGGTAAGAAACTCCAAAATTATCTTTTCCGCTTCTGCTTCGATAGGAAACGGCGCGAACCGGGAAAACAAACTAGAAAGGGGACGAGACCAACACGGACGAGGGTGAGAATTTTCCTTTTAAACCCCAAATTCGCTCTCAATGCGCTGACGGCCAGGGACCTGTCCGCACGCCGGGAATCGAGCTTGGCTGTTCGTCGCAAGGAGGTCGTGACAAGTGGAGTCATCTCCTCCTCACCTGCCGCTTCACAGGATTATCGCGTGAGCGCGTACCATCCCGTCGGCCAGGAATGCCATCGTCGGAAAAATGAGAGCCGGGATTGTTGATGCAATCTCCATTATCATTCACTTCCGTCTGCGCTGGGACGTCTGCCAATCGGCGCGGCGGCGGCTTCGCGACCGGTGCCAGGCTGATGCCCAAGTATTAATTGCCGGTTAGCTGGTAAGGGCCCCGGAATCCAAACTCTGGCAGGATCCTCACTGGCTATGTTTGAAAAGGGGTGTTCAACATCGACCTGTGGCGACAGCCTTTTGAAACGGCCAAACTCCTTGAATCTCCGCAATTGCTGTTCGGAAAGGCCTCGCGAGCTATACCCTTCTATCTCGCTGAAAATAAAAGGTAAATTTGAACGAAAAGAGCCGTCTCAAAATCTATAGCTTATAAAACAACCTCACCGCTCCCGCGGTGAACCTCAACCGTGAAATCCCATTCTCGGTGTGTCCGTTCGCACCAGTTGAGAAGCATGGCAGCTGCATAGACCTCCAAACCTCCCGACGAGCGGAAAATATTAGATTCCCGCTCACTTCACAGCGCATACGTAAGTCCTTTAAAAAGGCGAGTCTCATGAACATTTTTCGATGGGGTTTTCCGCTCACTTCATCGCAGTGTTCCACGCACCTCGAAACCATTGCAGAGTCGATCTCGCCAACACCCCACTCCGGCCCGACAAAATGCGGTCCATCAGGACTGATAACCCGTAGTCAGTCCCGTCGCTGTAAACATCGCCCTGCGCAGAAGCCAGCAAGCCGGCAACAGTTACGACCTGCGGCTTTGGCCTCGTAAAGCGCATCATCCACGCTTGAAAGCACATCCTCGATGGTGCTGGCAACAAAACCAGGGCTCGCGTGTACACCCAAACTCAAGGTTATTGGAAGTGCTCCCTTAGAAGTTGAAATTGGTATTTGGCCGATTGCATTGCGGATCTGCTCGGCCCGGAAGAGGGCCCTATCACCCTCGCAACGGTTCAAAACCAATAAGAACTCTTCGCCTCCATAGCGACCAACGGAATCGTAGGAACGGACCGAAGCTAGGAGCCGATGTCCGACTTCTCGAAGAACTTCATCGCCGATAGGGTGTCCGTAGGTGTCGTTAACTACCTTGAAATGGTCGATGTCTCCCAGGAGGATGGAGATACAACTTCTTTCGCGCTGGGTGCGGGTCAATTCGCGAGCGAGCACTTCGAGAATTGTTCCTCGATTCAAAAGTGTCGTAAGCGAGTCGTGCGTAGCCTTGTAGCGCATCTCCTCGCGCGCCTCGAGGAGTGTATCTTCCAGCTCCATAATCCGCATGCCACTCCGCAGTCGAGCTTTCAGCTCGTCGGGATCGAATGGCTTCACGAGATAATCGTCGGCGCCTGACTCCAGACCGCTGACAATGTCCCGTTTGGAGTCCTTTGAGGTGAGCAGAATCAGGTGAACGTGGCGCTCACCCCGCTTCCGTCGAACTTCGCGGCAAACTGACGGACCGTCAAGTTCGGGCATGACCCAATCGAGCAGAGCGAGCCGAGGGCCTTCGGGATGACATATTTGGTCGGCGGCAAGACGGCCGTTTTCCACGGCTATCACCTCGTATCCTGCACGTTCGAGCGTCTTTTGAAGAAGCCTACGAGAGAGCGCGTCGTCATCCGCAATCAGGACTTTCAATTCTCTACTCCCGCCATGAATGAGTCCAGCTTTGCCGAAAACGCACTGAGCTCGGGGTCAAATACGGCTTGAGTTTGCCAGATCTTCTCGGTATCTCCCGCGCGAGCCGCGGACTCAATTACGGCAGCCAGCGAGGCGGCTTGTTTGGCAGACAGATTTGCGAGCATGCCCTTGAGCCTGTGAGCAACTCTCTCGATCTCGGGCAGTTCAGCTCTTTCGATTGCCGTTCGCAACGCTGCGCGACTCCCAGGGAGATCCTCCTGAAATAGGGCGAACAGTTCGGCAAGCAGATCTTCGTCGTTCTCAACGCGGTCCAGCAGTTCCGGAAGAACCAAGAATCGTTCAAGTGAAGTAAGTGATTTCATCTTTACCTCGATCGTCACTTACGAAGAGACCATTCAAACTTGTCGATCGTACGGCATGACGAAGAAAAATCATTCAGTGCTATGCTCCGAGCCATGTTTTCCCCCATAGGCCACCAGAACTGCGTCCAGTTCCTGGGGACGAATTGGCTTAGCCAGATAACCATCCATCCCTGCCTCGATGCACCGTTCCTCATCTCCTTTCACAGCGTAAGCAGTAAGCGCCACTATGTGCTGGTGCATCCCTGTTTCCTTCTCTCGCTGGCGTACGAGCCTGGTGGCCTCAAGTCCGTCGACAAGCGGCATCTGTACATCCATGAGAACCAGGTCGTAGGCTGCGCGGTCCATTAGGTCAAGCGCCTCTTGCCCGTTGTTCGCAATGGTTACCCGATGGCCGCGCTTCTCAAGAAGCCGACTTGCCAAGCGCTGGTTGACGCTATTGTCTTCCGCCAGCAGAACATGGAGGCTGGTCGCCGGCTTTAATGCGCGACGCTCCTGCGCCGGTGGAACCATCTGATGCGTGTTCAGCAGCGCTCTTCGATCAAGCGACCGCGCAATGGCGTCCCGCAGTTCGCCCTGTCGAATCGGCTTAATGAGGTACGCTGATACATCCAGTTCGCGGCAACGTGCCAGTTCTCCTCGGTGCGCTCCGGAACTGAGCATCATCACGGTTGCGGCGGCAATTTCAGGTCTGATACGAATTTCGGCCAGAAGACCGAATCCGTCCGTTACCGGCATATGCATATCGCATAGCACAATACGATAAGGGTCCCCGAGCGCGTGTGCGGACATCAGTTCCCGCAGCGCCTCTGCTCCACTCTCGACGGAGGTCGGCCGCATCCCCCAGCGGCCTAGCACCCGATCCAGAATCCGCCGATTCGTCTGGTTATCATCTACAACCAGGACACGCACGCCGGGGAGCAGATTATAGGGCAGGTCGGACTCCGGTTTAAGGATCCTTTCTTCGCCACTGCCCACAGCCACTGTGAAGTGGAACTCGCTCCCCTTGCCGGGCTCACTGATCAACCAGATTCTGCCGCCCATCATCGCGGCCAATCGGGAAGTGATTGTCAGGCCCAGCCCGGTTCCGCCAAACTCGCGCGTGGTCGAAGCATCGGCTTGGGTGAACGATTCGAAAATCGCTTTTTGTTTGTCTTTGGGAATCCCGACACCAGTGTCGGCAACGACGAAGTGCAGGATCGTCTGGTCACCTCGCCGCGATTCGACTTCGACCTTGAGCGCAACTTGACCTTGGCTGGTGAACTTGATGGCATTGCCTACCAGGTTCATGATCATCTGCCCCAATCGCAGAGAGTCGCCGCGCACGATTGCAGGAGCGTCGTCGGCGATGTCGCAGAGCAACTCCAGGCCCTTCTCATCGGCACGCAGAGCCATCGTCTTCAACGTCGTCTCGACGCACTCCCGTAGGTCGAAATCGACTTTCTCGATGTCGATCTTGCCTGCTTCAATCTTCGAGAAATCGAGGATGTCGTTAATCACGTTGAGCAGGGAGCCGGCAGACAGCTTCACTGTCTCGAGATACTCCCGCTGCTCCTGCGTTAGTTCCGTGTCCAGTGCCAATTCCGTCATGCCGACCACGCCGTTGAGCGGCGTGCGGATCTCGTGGCTCATGTTGGCCAGGAATTCGCTCTTCGCCCGATTTGCAGCTTCGGCCTGTGCCTGTGACTGAATCATCTCGAATTCGATCTGCTTCTGCACTGTTACATTTCGACCGATGCCGATAATGCCAGCCACAGTGCCATCCTTGTCGCGGAAAGGGACCTTGGTCGTCAGGAGCCAGATGTCGTTTCCCTGGAAATCACGCACTCTCTCGGCCTGGCTGACCACCGGCTCGCCCGTGCGAATGATCTCCTGCTCATCCTTGAAAAAGGCAGAAGCATTCTCTTCCGGATAGAAATCAAAGTCGGAGAGGCCGATCACATCTTTCTGGGGGTCGCCGCTAATGAACTTCCGCTGTGCGGGGTTGGCCAGGAGAAAGTGGCTCTCCTTGTCTTTGAAATAAATCAGGTCAGGCAGACTAGCGACGACTGCGCGCAGCATTAAGTGTTCTGATTCGTTTGAGCATTTGAGAACGCCGTTCGATTCCACCGGAGCCGCGTGCCGGCGCACTAGGCGATAGACAGGCCATATCCATAGGAGAAAGAATGTGCAGGGGATAAGGCCGGATCGTCCGGCTGGAGTGTGGGCAAGGAGGACGTACCGCAGCACCACGTAGAAGACGATGGCAACCGCAAAGAGCATGGCCGTTTCGACCAGGATGCGCATTCCACCGGAGTCTGATTGGGTTTGCTTTTGGCTAGCGATAGCTGCCCCCTTTCCGGCCTAGCGCCTATGCACAGTAAGCCGGCCTCACGCCCTGAGAGGCTCCGTTAGCTAGCATCTATTGGATTGCGATGTGCTTCTGTGATTTGGATCACATAGCACGGCAATTGGGAGGGCATCATGGGCCGATCACGGCGATACCGAACACAGTCGACTCGGTTGTGCGCATGGAGCCGCAACCCGGTGACGATGATTCATCGACAAATCGATGCCTCAGCCGTCTGCGGCGCGGAGTTGTTCGCGAGTGAGCGAATCAGCGGGAGAGCCAGGTGCGCTCGAATTCTTCAATAGGGAGCGGGTGGCCGAAGAGATAGCCTTGGAACGCGTCGCAGCCGAGACGAGCGAGAAAGTCCCGCTGCTCTTCGGTCTCAACGCCCTCCGCGATGACCGATAGGCCCATAGCGCGGCTCAATGAGATGATGGTTTGCGCAATGGCGCCGCTGGTCACATCGCCGAGAATGTCGCGGACGAAGGCGCGATCGATCTTCAACTGGTCAAGGGGCAATCGCTTCAGGTAGGACAGGGACGAATAGCCCGTGCCGAAGTCGTCGAGGGAGAAGCGCAGGCCGTGCGATTTGAGAACGGACATTCTGGCGATCACGCCCTCGACATCCTCAAGCAACATGCTCTCGGTGAGCTCCAGCTTGAGATTCTGGGGATTGGCGCCGGTGCGATGAAGCACGGCCAACACCTGGTCAACGAACTCCGGCGAGCGGAACTGGCGGGCGCTGATATTGACTGCGAGCGCAAGATGGACGGGTTGCTTGCGCTGCACCCAAGCTGCGATCTGCGTGCAGGCGGCTTCAAGAACCCACTCTCCCAGGGGAAGAATCAACTCCGTTTCCTCGGCCAGGTTGATGAACTCGTCGGGGGCTAACAGGCCACGCTGAGGATGATTCCAACGAATCAGAGACTCGACGCCGATCAAGCCGGTGGAGTCCACCTGCGGCTGATAGTACAGCACGAACTGTTTTTTGTTGATTGCATGGTGAAGGTCCTGCTCAATGGCCGCCCGGACGTCGGCCGTGTGCTGCAAGTCAGGGGCAAAGAAGCGCACGGCGTTCCGGCCCTCGATCTTGGCTTGATCCAAGGCTAATTCGGCCTGTTGCAGGACCTGGTGAGGGGTTCCCTGTTCATTGCCGAAGACGGCGATGCCGATGCTGCAATGGCAGTAACATTCCTGGCCAGCAAGGGAATACGGCTGGCTGAGAGCGTCGACGATCTTCCCGGCGACGAACTGCGCGTGAGTAGCGGCCGGCTCGGGGATTTTGCCCAGGTTCTCGAGAAGCACAGCAAATTCATCGCCGCCGCAACGCGCCACGGTATCGGTTCCGCGCACGCAGGAGGTGAGGCGACGGGCAACCTCCCTCAGCAGCAGGTCGCCGGTCTGATGGCCGCGGGAGTCATTAAGCTTTTTGAATTCACCCAAGTCCAGCAACAGCATTGCCCGATCGCTGGAAGGTGCGCGGCCCCTGCCCTGGGCGGTTTTCACCCGCTCCAGAAGCAGCCGGCGGTTGGGCAGACGGGTCAGCTGGTCATAGAAAGCCAAGTCCTTAATCCGCTCCTCTGCGGCCTTTGCATCGGAGAGATCGCGGAAGACGCCGAGAAGGCAGGTAGTGCCTTCGATCTCAATCACGGATGCCGATAGCATCACCCAGAAGATCTCCCCGCTCTTCTTGCGAAACCTGGCCTGGATTTCCCGGAAAGCGGAATGTTCCTGGAGGGTTCTGACCATATCTTGCCGCTCGTGCTGATCAGCCCAGATGCCGAGTTGCAGCGTCGAATGACCTATGACTTCGTCGCGCGCAAAACCCATCGCCTCAAGAAATGCCCGGTTTGCATCAATAATGCTTCCATCGCTGAGACGGGTGATACAAACGGGATCGAGACTGGTTTGGAAAACAGTGCGGTAGCGCCCTTCGCTGGTGCGCAACGCCTCTTGAGCCGAGGCAAGTTGCAAAGCAGCGGCCCTGGCGACGGAGATATCACGCATCACGGTGAGAACGCAGGACAGCCCGTCAATCTCAATCAACGAGACCGACAATCTGACCCAGACGATCTCTCCGTTCTTCCGCCGGAATTCAGTTTCCTCATCCCGGAAGCTTGAGTCCCGGCGAAGCATATCGACAAGCCTCTGGCGATGGTCCGGATGAACCCAGAAACCGAGTTCCAATGCCGTGCGACCGACGACCTCCTCGCGCTCGAAGCCCATGATATCGAGGAATGCCTGGTTGACTTCGATGTATCGATTGTCGTTCTGGCGACTTATTGCCATGCCATCAAGGCTGGCCTGGAAGACGGCGCGGTAGCGCGTTTCGCTTGCACTGAGTTGCATCTCAGTCCGCTTGCGCTCGGTAATGTCTTCGATGAAGCCCTCGTTGATGGTCGTAGTGCCGTCGGCTGCGAAGGTTGCGCGGGCGTTGAGAGAAACCCAGATTACGGCGCCGTCCTTGCGCCTGAACCGGCACTCATATCCGCGCAGAACCTTCTTTTCTTCGAGCAGCCGAAGATACATTGAACGCTCGGCGGGGTCAACCCACACATCGGGAACAATGTCCGTGCCCATAGCCGCGGCATAGTCCTGCACATCGTATCCGAGCATCTGCACCAAGGCGGGATTTGCGGTGAGCAACCTACCGTCGGGCGACGTCTGGAAGATCCCTTCGAGCGCGCCGTCGAAGATTTCCCGATACTTCTTCTCTGCCTCAAGGAGCGCTCTCTCGGCTGCCTTTCGCTCCGTGACATCCTTGCCGAATACGGAAACGCCCGTCTTTTCACCCCCAACAACAATTGGATTGAGAGCCATCTCCACGGTTCGGCCATCAAGTGTGGTGTATTCGAATCGAAAAGGCCCGTCTGCCACCGCCCGCTCGTAAAGCGGAGGGAAAATGGCGGCTCTCTCGGGAGGCAGCAAGTCCCCGGGAAGCATCCCCGCAACGGGAGTGATGCCGAAGCTAGCCTCAAATGTCCGCTTCAGCTCGCCGTTGAAGGTGATCAACCGGTAATTGCGGTCGACTGACCAGATGAAGTCCGCTTTGCTCTCGATGAGGGCAGAGAGGTTCGCCACAGCATGGCTGCGTTCGGTAATGTCCTTTCCAAAAACGGAGACGCCGGCTTTCTTGCCGCCGGCGATAATGGGGTTGTAAGCGAACTCGATGACGCGACCATCGAGCGTGGTTAATGTGGCTTGAAAAGGTCCTTCCGCCAGCGCCTGTTGAAAGTGGCTGTTCAGGAGCGTCGCAAGTTCCGGAGGAAGGAGATCCTCCATCCTCTTGCCCAACGCGACCTGGGTTCGACGGTTTCTCGCAATGGTTTTGCTCAAGGCCTGGTTGAATGTGATTAGCCTGAAATCGAGGTCGACCGCACCGATGAGGTCGTCTGTGCTTTCTATCAGAGCTTCGAGGTTGGCGGCCGCTCGATTAAGCATCCCAATTTCCTCAGGTCCCGGGAAGGGTGGATACGAAACCGGCGACCCATGGCAGCGCTGTCAAATGAAACTATGCCGCCGATTATAGCCCGATTTGCGATCGCGCAGCAGGAAACGAGTTTCGGTTGATTCGTCGCGCGCCGGCTTGATGCTCACCTGATCACACGCCGGAGCATTCGCCAGAAGCGGAAGACCTGGCGGCGGGTTCGGCCTTGCGACATTCGTGTGCTTCGAGCATCATTTTGCGAAGATGAGTCACAGTGGGTTACCTCCTGTGACTCACACCCTATCCCGGCCACAAAACTACTCGTCAGCCAACACTGCAGCGACCGCGGCGCCTGCGGCTTCGTTCTTACCGGTCATGTATGTAGTTGCAAGTACTTGTTATTAACGCCCTGAAAAGGCCGGCGGCGGCGGTTCAATCCGTCCCTGGCCACCATTATTTGATTCACTTAGAGCACATTCGGAAGAAATCTTCTACCCGCTATCCACCCGTGATCGATATTGCACCGAGGGAGCCGAGGCGGAAAATGCCGTCCGCGTTCACCGCGGGAGCGGTGAGGTTGTTTTATAAGCTATACCTTGAATTACAAATCGCTCACCTGAAGCCGACTGATCGTTACATCGGGACCGCTCGCCTTGATTTGTTCAAAATGTCCAGTTCAGCGAGAGTCCGGCTACATGCATCGCGTAGCTCGGTGCCTTCTCGTTGGTCGGCATGTAGTTGGTACCAGTTCCGTATTGAAGGCCCAGGTACGACCAGTCCGAGGCCATCAACTTTTGGAACCAGTAGAAGCCTTGCACCGAGGCCGATTTGCTGATTACAAACGTCGCGCTCGGCACAACGCTGATCTCATCGTTCCTCAGCAGCGGATAATCCTGAGCGGGAATGAAGAAGACAGCGGGCGTGCCCGAGGCCAGAGGCGGGGCGGGAGCGGCAAGTGCCAGTGGATTATTGACGTAGCTGCCGCCTGCGACTCCCTGGCTCGTCCGTGCTCTGGTATACGTCACCTCATTCGCGAGCGTGAGCTTATTACCGGCGAGGTTTTCTTTTCTCAGCGTAAAGCCTACCGTATCAACCTTGTCGCGATCGTTCTTAATGAAGTTCAGGCATGGATCGATCTTGGCGCTCGCGTTTTTCGCAGCGATCGTAGCAAAGCATCCTTCCGACACAACGGTGTCTGCTGCCTGCCCCTGAAAAGCCGTTGCGCTGTTGCTGCCATATGCATCGCCTGCCGCGTTGTAGCGCCGGTTATCGTAGGTATAAAACAGATCGACAATAAAGTCTTGTTTAGGCGAATAGCTCGCATCCATTGTTGCCGCCCAAGCCGTATCTCTTCTTAGACCCAGCTTCGAGTTTAGGTAGTTGTTGTCCGTGGCCTGTCCTGTGCCCTGTAGAGAGAACTTTTCTGTTGCTTGCCACTCGAACTGGGTGCGCGCATGGTTGCGGTTGCGGTCAGCAACAAAGTACTTTCTAAATCCGGGAATCTCATTAATGTTATTGCGGCTGCCGTAATCCGCCTGCGGCATTATGTTGTTATTCGGCGAGTAGATTGCCGCATCGCCCGTCAAGGGTAAGCTAGGCAACCCGGCGACGGGGCCGAATGCTGTCAGCCCGGTGCTCTTCAAATAGCCATATACACTTGTGGATGCTCCACCTGTCGGCGTCACATTGGCCTCGGGCACGAGCGACAGAAATGCATTCTCGTTATATGTCCCGCGGCGAAATCCGAAGTCGTAGTCCACTCGCGCCGTAAACACACCCCGTGTCTTGTGATATCCAGCGTGAATCGTGTTTTCAGTCACGACGGCCGCATCGGAGCATTGAATCCACGCTCCGGTGCAACTGCGGTCTGTCTTATCCCAGTCGTATCCTGCCTGAAGAAACTGGGCCTTGTTAATCGCGTACTCCGCTTCCAGATTTATCTGCTGCGAAAGCTTGCTGTAGGCGCGGTTGTTGTAGATGTTGGTATTGCTGCCCAGCGTCGCCGGCAGGCCATTCAATCCCGCGAAAGGAGAGGCACCGCTCTTCGATTCATTCGCATCCTGGAACAAGTAGATGCTCACAGGTGTTTGGTTGTCGCGATCTTCGAACCTGTACGCCGCAAGATAGTCCCAGTGTCCTTTTTTTGTAGTAAATTTCGCCTGAAACATGCTGTTAAGGACAAGCCCGCCCAACGAAGTCCTGGGCAAGCCAAACGCGAGCTGCCCGTTTTGCGCGGTGGTTGGATCGGGAAATGCCTGGTTCTGCGTGTTGCGGCCGTACGAACCCGCGATCACGATCTTCGCTTCGCTCCGAAGCTTGTAAGCGGCCGTGACAGTGAATTGGTTGAACTGATTGCTGGGCTCTTCACCCAGCGTTGCCGACTTGGTTGGATCGGCGATGTCCTGCCATGTCATCGAAGTGGTATTGTTCTTGAAAAAGGAACCGTAATATCCAACTGATAGATACAGCTTTTTCAGCTTGTAGTTCACTGCTGCCGAGGCTTGGTCTGTATTCCAATCGACCAGGTACGGCATGATGACTGAATTCTCGTTTACCTGCGAGGTTACGGCGCCAAGGGCCTTCTTCCCGCCCTTGTGTTCGTGGCTGTAGCTTGCTGGAAAATCCAGTCTCTCGTTTGGGCTGTAAATAAACTGCGCGTCTCCGCGAATTCGCCTGGTGGCCAGATTTACATTGGCGAAATCCGGAACATCGGCCGCAATGGTGCTTGCCAACGCCGCCAGCTGGGCTGCGGTCGGTGCCGTGAGCACGCCCGAACTGTTGTAATAGCTGCCCGCGCCGGCAACCGGATCGAGGGCGCGCAGATTCAGACTATTCGCATTGACCTGTGTGACTTTTGGCGTGATCCAGTTCGAAGGCAATGTCAGGACGTTCGATCCCGCACCCAGGTACGGAGTCTGGAACTGGTTGGAGCGGTTGGCGAGAATCTCGTCGTACACGAACCGCGCCTGGTATCTTCCTTGCTTGCCAAATTCGAGCGACACGTTGCGATCTTCGAGCCCGACATTCGAGCCCTGGAAGCGCCACCGAAAGGTGTCCTTGCTGTCATATGCAGCACCGCCTCGAATGTCGAAGTTTCCAATGCCGAAAGGTCCTGAGTTTCCCAGCCCGTTATACTCGCCGAATTTGAACGAGCTCCCATTCAAGCCACCTACTCCGGACTGTATCTTCTTTTGCGGTGAAGTCTGACTCGCAGCCGTGGTTTGAGCCGGGTTGGCAGATCCCGGTGGAACCTGCGTCCCGGGATTCCTTCCTCTCGTGTTCTGCGGGACCGATTGCGCAGCGGCGCATGCCGCCAGGAGACTGATAGTGACGAATACGCCAACCACCGCCTGCATCGAACCAGCGCCGAAATTGAATGCGTTGTTATATCTCATGGTTGCATCTCTCCCGATCCATTCTGTTATCGCTGGAACTTGGCTCCGGCCGGATGATTCGAGCCGTGGATGACTGAGTGGCACAGAATGCAGCTGCGGGCATTGCCTTGGGCTGCTGGGCTTTGACTACCCAACGGAATGCGACCGCCGGCGGTGGTCACATTTCCGTTCGGAAGATTGGCACCGCTGTAAAGGTTCTTGGCATGGTCCCCCGTGTGGCAGTTCTGACAAAGCATCGGAAGACGCATCGTCAGCAAGGGCGAACTATTCGAACCATGCGGCGTGTGGCAATTGGTGCAATCGTCAACGACCGGCGCATGTTCCCACAGGAACGGACCGCGTTTCTCCGCGTGGCACGTGTAGCAAGTTTCGTTCACTGTCTCCTTCACCAGCAGCTTCGGTCCAGTTGATCCGTGCGGATTATGGCAGTCGGAACACGTCACCTTGCCTTCGAGGATCGGATGTCGTGAGAAGCGGTGCACCTGGGCACGTTCGTTCTGGTGGCAACCGAAGCACACCTCAGGTTGCGTGAGCTTGTTCATCACCTTCTGATTGGGATTGTGAGCCTCATGACAATCGCTGCAGGCCAGTCCATGCGTCTCATGTGCGCTGCCTGACCATAGAGCTCTCGGACGTATCTTGCTTTCATGGCAGGAGAGGCAGGCTGCATTTCGAACTTCCACTGACGACAGCTTCTTCGACTTGGCTCCAAATACCACGTCAGGTGCGCTGCCGCCGGGATCTCCCTGGTGCTTTGCGCTCTCACCGTGGCAACCCTGGCAGCCGGGCGTTCGGGAGTCTCCCTTCACGCCGTGTTTGGTCTGGTAGATCGAAAGTACGGGCACCCGCCAGCTTTCGTCGTGACACATTGTGCACTTCTTGTCCCCGTCAAGTGTGCGATCTTCCTCCGCTCTTAAAGGCATTAGCCCAATCAAGCCGAGGGCCAGTGCGTAGAACGCTAAGTGACGGTGTGAGATTCTCATCCTCTCTCCCCGATCTCCGCATTGAATGAATGCGTCTGTTTCCCGCCGTTCCGTCTGCTCAAATAGTCATTCACCAGAGACTCTTCCAACGTTACAGCACACGAGGTGACTGTGGCCTAGGGCACCGCGTTGCAGACCCCAAGGTTGTCCCTGCGGCGAGAATTGAACCGCATGGGACGCTAGTGCATTCTTTCACGCAGCAATGTATCCCTCTACCCGACGCGCAGGGTGGCGATTCTTCCATTGGAGCGACGGCTCTGTCGCTCAAGGGAGCCGGTCTAACCGGTAGCGCCACCGAGCTATCGCGGTCTGGGAGCATGAGTGATAATGCTCGGGCACTCGCGGCAGCGCGATGACCTAGCCGAACACCCACAGTTCACCGCGACGGCCTAGGCTATAGCCTAGGCCGTCGTCGTTTGGTAGAACGAATCCTATGGCCTTCAGGAGACAATGAGAACGAGTATGAGGGAAATGCGCGGTGAGTCCAGCGTGGTCCGTCGGGATTTGTAATTTCGGCCACTTTCAGGAAAGGAAGAGGTTGGAGGGTCAGATGGTCAGCCGTATGTTTGAGAATCGCGCATGGAGTCTCCACCTCCAGGTTGGCTTGGTGCTTGTTCTTTCGATGTCCGGGTGCAAGCATGCTTCGCAACCGCCTGCAAACGCGAACACGAATGCCGCCAATGGGTCCAGGAGTAATACCACCGCAGAATCTGCCGGTGATAGCCGGCTCGGACGGCGAAGGTCGCGGCGCGGCCGCGCAGACACGCAGGCGGCGCCAGGTGCGTTTGCTTTCTATTTGCTGAATCTTTCCTGGTCTCCGGAATTCTGTGCGACACATGGGGGCAGTCTGGAGTGTGGGCGCGGTCTGGGGTTTGTTGTCCACGGATTGTGGCCGCAAGATGTGAGTGGCGACTATCCGGAGGATTGTAGTGACACGCCAGGCCCAGCCAATCCGCAGGCATACACCGACATCATTCCAACCGTCGGCCTGATCGAGCATGAGTGGGAGACGCACGGCACCTGTTCAGGGCTGACGCCGGATGCCTATTTCGCGGCCATCAGAAGGGCGTTTGCAGGGCTGAGGATTCCTGCAGACATCGGTGCGGGTGGTGATCCCGGCGGGGTTGCCCCCGCACAATTGCTGGAGCGTTTCGCGAGTGCGAATCCAGGATATCCGGAGGGAAGCATCGCGCTAAGCTGCGGGAATAATCGGCTGACGGCGGTCGAAGTGTGCCTGACCAAAGATTTACAGCCGGAGAGTTGCCAGGGCGTGCGGTCGTGCCGTGCGAATGTGATCAAAGTGACTCCACAATAGGATCTGAACTGCTTCGCGCCGCAAGATTGCAATCGTAGGGTCCGTCTCTTCATCTTCTCGATCGACGGAGAAGGACGACGCACCCAGGAAGTGAATCGGCGACTCTGCACGAACTCAGATTGGTGATACTGCCAATTCCCCGATCGCCGACCACTCGGAAACCCGCAAGGAAACATCTATGGAGCCTCTGCTGACGGCTGCTTATGACGATGGTGCGCCCCAAAGCATTGTTGCCAATCCGAGCTGAATAATCGACTGACCGCAAAGTCTGTAATGTGAACCTCAGAGGAGGAGGGACCGTCACCGGAAGAATCAACGAGGAAGGCTCTCGACTACGCGGACCAGGACGGCAAGTAATCGGGGATTTCCACAGCGAATGCCGCATTGATTATGCACAGCCCTTCAGGCGCGGTACAATTCAACCGCATCGGATCCAGAAAAAGAGGATTTCTGTCTGGAGCTGTGATTTCGATACTGCAAAGGAGAGAATCATGGGGATACTCGAAGAATTGGCTGGAGCAGCGGTCGCGGTTGAAGGCGCCAAGAAGCTGGATCCAAATGCAGGAATAGTCACCGAAGGCATTGCCGCTGTCGTCGGCTTCGAAGGCACAGAAGCGGTGACTAACCTCATCGACAAAAAGGAAGAAGAGAAGAAGGATCAACAAGGCTGAAGCCTCTGTAGGAAGCTTCAAGCCCCATTTGGTGCTACTGCATACGTCACGATTCTCAAGGCTGCGCGGACCTCTGAACCAGTATTTCGTGAGCGGTGTGTATTTATGTGCGCAGAGAAACGCGGATAGTATGCTGGTCCATTTCTTGTCAGATTCCTAGCGTGTTTCGGAGTCGACCAGTTTGAAGTTCGAACTGGCGATGATCCGCACATTCAAAAAGCAAGCGGGCCAGGCTCTGTTCGCGAAAGTTGTGAATGCGCCCTCACTCAGACACTCCAAGGTCTGCGGCAACCTGAAAGGGCCAAATGACTGGACTGAGAAGTAAGTTGGTAGATTGGTGGAATTTTGAACTCGACGATAATAGGAAAGCAAATCGAACGCCACCTTTGGAACGCGGTGCGTTCGCTGGATTCTTGATTTTGTCTTTCGTTTATCTTCTATGCGCGCTTTTCTATCTCATGAATAAGCTAACGCAGTAACTACCCTTTCAAGCGCAGCAACCTGCCGCGTCCGCAACCACCTATTCACCCCCATCTGTTGTGCAAGACCCCGCGCAAAGCTCCCTAGAGCGTGTTTCATAAACAATGCCTCAGGGTAATCCAAAAGCATGCGATGTAGAAGAAGGCGTAGTAGGTGGAGAGCAGATGCTCATGACGGACCAGAAGCCGGCGGAACTGACCCAGCCAGGCAT